>Ga0187780_10003864_pt1 | contig 11251 bp, 11 predicted proteins | sample 1015_Q2_SP10_20__FD_132429 | JGI IMG/M metagenome (GOLD analysis project Ga0187780, IMG submission 132429) | Tropical peat soil microbial communities from peatlands in Department of Meta, Colombia - 1015_Q2_SP10_20_MG | ecosystem: Environmental > Terrestrial > Soil > Wetlands > Peat | place...
CGTACTGCCCGAGGCGGAGAGCGAAATCGGCGAAATCTCTGGTCTGCTGAGCAGCATCCTGGTTGACGCAGGGACAGTCGGCGGGTACTCGCTGAACTTCGAGGCTGCCAACGAGGACGCGGAGCGCATTCTTGCGGAGGCGTCTGCGGTGGCGGAGACTCGCATGAAGGAGAAGTTCCCCGAAATACCCACCACACTGCCCACTGCAGAAGCCGGGACGGAGAGCAGCACGTACTAGGCGAGTCGGGGACGAAAGTCCTCAACTCCCCTTCCTTTTGTTTGTCGAAAGAAGCCAGGCGCCCTTTTTGATGCACCGCCAAACGCCCGCCGCTCGGGAAATCTGCTTGCACCCAGTCCCATGAATTCTAGGCGCTGCCGTCCGTTGCGACCCAAGATTGCCATGTGACCCGAAAATTGTGCCCGTGCCACCAAGTTTTCACTTGTTAGTCTTGAACTTGTTGACTTATGCTGTGATTATGCGGGTGCATCCTTGAGGGCTTGTATTTGTCAGCGCGCGACAGATTGAAGCTTATCAGACTAGGAAGGGGTGACGATGTCAAACCAAAGATCTCCTCGACCATCAAGGAGATAGAGCTACACAGAAGGGAACTGGAAAACCTGAGGGGGAAGCTCGATCAGAGAAGAAAGTCCCTCTTCGACACCACTGTCAGGGCGATGATGGCAAAGGACAAGTCCAAGGCCGCGGTATACGCCAACGAGTGGGCCGAGCTAAGAAAGGTGGGGAAAGTGGTCTACGCCAGCGAACTCGCGCTCACGCAGGTTGTCCTCAGGCTGGAGAGCATAGTGGACGTCGGAGACGTGATGTCCCACATGACGATGGCATTCAAGGTCCTGCGGAAGGTGAACAAGACGGTCCAGGGGCTGGTCCCGTCACTGGACCAGGCGTCTGACGAAATCAGCACGGCACTCACGGAGACCATGGCCGAAATGGGGAACGTCTCCCCCGCGATTAACCTCAACATCAAGACGGAAAGCGGAGAGGAGCTGGTGGAGCAGGCCAGGAAGCTCGCAGAGGAGAGAGCTGAGGAGATGAAAAGGACCCTGTCGATATCACCCAGGCAGATTCAGCGCGAAGCTGAGGAACTCGAGCACAGGGTCCCGCTGCTGGCTTCGGGAACCGAGGACGAGGAGGAGATTGCGACCCTTGGAACTCTTTACCGCTCTCGGCCGGAACAGGACGCCGAGGAGCAGGTCCTTCAATACGCGGCAATCCACAACGGGAACGTGGACGTCACGGACGTATCCACCGTGCTGAAGATGCCATCGGACGACGTCGAGCAGGCGATGCTCAAGCTGCTGTCCGAAGGGAAGGTCAAAGTGAACCAACAGGGAGGAGCTGAGAAATGAGCGTCGTCGCCGCGAAGGAGCTGGAGGACGACGCGAAGAAGTACGCTTCCGAGGCGATCAGGCTCGACTCGCAGGGAGCGCATGGAATGGCGATTCAGATGTACCAGAAGGCCATATCGACCCTCGTTCAGCTGGTTCACCTATACCCTGACTACCGACTGAACCGGCAGTACACCGAGCGGGCAATGGCCTATCAGGAACGGGTGAAGGCCATACAGGCCGCCCATGGGCTCCTGCCTCAGGACCAGGCTCCCGAGGTCGAGTTCACGCCTCTGGACGGTCAGGGGAAAGCCCCCAACGGGAAGGGGCCACAGGTGGTGCAACAGCTGAAAGCATCCTTCAGCGAGCTTGTGATAACCGAGAAGCCCGACGTCAGGTGGGACGACGTGGTCGGGCTCGAGGACTGCAAGCAGGCCATCAGGGAGTCGATAGTCTTCCCGTTTCTCCGCCCCGACCTTTTCAAGCTCGGCTGGCCGAGGGGAATCCTCCTCTACGGGCCTCCTGGATGCGGCAAGACCATGATTGCAGCCGCCACGGCCGCGGAGATCGACGGCTATTTCATATCCGTGGACGCCGCGTCGATAATGAGCAAGTGGCTCGGCGAGGGGGAGAAAAACGTGTCCAAGCTCTTCGCCAACGCGCGAAAGATGCTCGCCGACAACAAGCCGGTGATAATATTCGTCGACGAGATCGACTCGCTGCTCGGAACCCGCGGCCAAGAGGTGGGCGGAGAAGTGAGGGTCAGGGACCAGTTTCTGAGGGAGACCGACGGGCTGAGCGACAAGGGGAAGAACCTGCACCTCTACGTTATAGGCGCCACCAACAAGCCCTGGCAGCTCGATCCCCCGTTCCTTCGCAGGTTCTCCAAGAGGATCTTGGTGCCTCTCCCCGACAACGGCGCGCGGATGATGCAGTTCAAGATGTACACCGCTCCCCTAACGCTCGATGAGGAGGTCGGACTGGAGGCTCTCGCGAAACTCAGCGATGGCTACTCGGGGAGCGACATCAAGGACATCTGCCAGGGGGTCCAGCTCCGCGTAGTCAGGGAGCTCTTCAACTCCGGGAGGGCCCTGGACAAGGAGACCCAGACCAGACCCATCACGCTGGCGGACTTCAAGGAGGTCATGAAGACGAGGAGGCCCTCAGTTACTCCGAGCATGGTTCAAGCTTACGCGGGATGGGCCAGCAATTTCAATGCCCTCTAGGTTACGACAATCCTCAATCTAGGTTCAGCGTATTAGTGGCTCCTTGGAGACGGCCTCTCGAAGAAAGTTTGGAGACGATACGCCCCTCTTCCCATGGGTCGCTCGGCGTCAACTGGTCTTACGTTTCAGGGTTCTTTGATGGAGAAGGAGGCATTTGTATCTATTACGGAGGCAGTAGGAGAACGCTAAGGCTGGCCTTTGGACTTAGCCAGAAGAGCCGAGAAGTCTTGGACATCATCAAGACTTTTCTCGATACCAACGGAATACATTCGACCGTTGGGGCACCTAGGAACAGGACGCCCTACCTGCGTGTCAACAGAGCAGAAGACATGGTAAGAATGTCGAAGAAGATGAGCCTCGTCGTCAGGGATCGGCAGGTAAGGGCTGCCAGGGGTTATCTTGAGGGAAAGCTAACAGGCCGGGAATTCCTCGAAGTCCTTAACGAGGAGGCCAAGATCGGGAGAAGAAGGCCCATCATTCCAGAAGAGATTCGACTAAGATACCCGCTTACCCGGCGGGAAGCAAGGATCGCCGCCCTAGAAAAGGCATGCAAGGCTGGCAACGCGGCAAACAGGAACAAAATGCGCGAGAAACTCCTGAATGTCCTCCCGTCACTCCCGGTTTCATTCACATCTTCTGACTTGATGGATGCGCTCGGTGTCAGGCGTTCCGCCGCTTTGAAGGAGGGCAAATATATGGAGAGTATCGGAATAGTTAGAACGAGAAGAGTTTCTCGCCGAGGAAGACCCTGGGTCCTATTCGAGAAGACCGAGGTCTCCCCACCCAGTGGTCCGAGAACTTCAAGGCCCTATGAGCACGGTCAGCGGCGCCAGTGAGGCTTAAAAGGCAACCCGGGCCCTTCGTTGCGTAATGGTAGTCGACTTCGTTATTCGCAAAGCGCCAGGATACAGGCTGGCTACCCGCACGATGAAGGGGACCTGGCCCGGGGACAAGGCGGTCAGGGCCGAGTTCGAAAAAGTGCACGAATGGGCGAAGGCAAAGGGGCTCAGGACAGGAAAGTGGGTCTTCAGGGAGTTCGGCGACTACGACAAACCGGCCAAGATGCGCTACGAGGTAGGCATCGAGCTGCGCACCAGAAGCCCCGTCCGCGGAGGGAAGGGGATGTCAGTGAAGACAATCCCGTCGGGAACAGTCGCTTCGGTGACGTTCGACCCCGACGCAGTGTCGCCGAGAGTCATCTACCACGGCCTATCGGACTTCCTCAGGTGGCAAAGAAAGGAAGGGAAGTACAGGGAGGCGGGGCCATACATGGAGGTATACGCCGGCAACCCGTGGACGAGCGAGAGGGCCTGGGCTCACACCCAAGTGGCGGCACCAGTCAAGAGCCTGCACCGGTAGACGAGCCGAGGGAGCCGTACCTGGACGCCCGCCTAGGGGATTGAGTCAAACCAGCGATTGGCAGGTCAGGAACGCCCTGCCTTCCCTAGGCTCTGGCTCGCTTCCGAAACTATTAATCGCCTAGAGTCAAGGCGGTCGGGCATGCGGGAGCTTCTATCGCCCTCTGAGCTGAAGTCGAAGGTGGGCGAAAGGGTCGAGCTATTCGGGTGGGTCCACGACGTCCGCGTCCTTGGCGGGATAGCCTTCGTGCTTCTCAGGAACACGAAGGGAATAGTCCAGGTCGCCGCTCCCAAGAAGACCGTCAACCCCGAGCTCTTCGCGCTAATCGGCACCCTAAGACAAGAGGACGTGATCACGTGCAGAGGGGTGGCCAAGGGGAGCAAGGAGGCGAGGCTCGGAGTCGAGGTCATCCCAGAGGAAATGAGCGTCATCAGCAAGGCCGCCGCGCCTCTTCCTCTGGACCCCAGAGGGGTGACCCCCGCGGCCCTGGACACCCGCCTTGAATGGCGGTCGCTGGAGCTCAGGCGACCGGAGAGCAACGCAATCTTCAGAATAGAGAACGCCGTCGTCGAGGCCTTCGAGGGTTATCTGCGTGAAAACGGGTTCATCAGGACGTTTACGCCGAGCATCCTAGGGGGCATCTCCGAGGGTGGGTCAGAGGTCTTCAAGATTGACTACTACGGCAAACCAGCGTTCCTCAGGCAAGACCCACAGTTGCACCGGCAGCTGACGATCGCAGGAGGGTTCGACAGAATCTACGACCTCGGCACCAACTGGAGGGCGGAGCTCTCGCACACGCCCAGGCACATGAGCGAGCACAGGACGATAGCCCCCGAGGTGGCATTCATACATGACGAGATGGACGTCATGAAAGTGGAGGAGGAGATGGTGACCCACGGAATCAGACGAGTCAGAGACGTCTGCTCAGACGAGTTCTCGACTCTGAAGCTGGAGCCCGAGGTTCCCAAGACCCCGTTTCCGGTGGTCTCGTTCCCAGAGGTGTACGACACCCTGAAAGCGATAGGAAGGCCGGTCCCAAGGAATGAGGACCCGGACGATGCCACGCAAAGGGCTCTTGGCCAGCACGTGAAGGAGACTACAGGTTCAGACTTCTTCTTCCTGAACAGGTTCCCGTCGGCCGTGAGGTCCTTCTATGTGATGAGGGTCGACGAGGCCCCCGAATTCGCCCGTTCCGTTGACCTTCTCTACAAGGGACAGGAGCTCTCTTCGGGGGGGCAGAGAGAGCACAGGCACGACAAGATCGTCTCGCAGATCAAGGAGAAGGGGATGGACGAGGAAGGGCTGAAGTGGTTCACAGAGCCCTTCAGGTACGGCGTCCCTCCTCACGGCGGGTACTCCTTCGGCATCGAGAGATTCGTAGCCTACCTCCTCGATCTGCCGAACATCAAAGAGGCGACTTTGTTCCCCAGGGACCCGGAGACGCTACAGCCGTAGTCTTCAGGTTCGGAGCATCGCTTCACGTTCGGTTTCGACCAGAAGCTCAATCCCTCTCGCCTGCTTCACCATGTCTCTGAGCTTCTCGAAATCGCCGATGTACCTCTCGCTCCTGCGGGCGGGGACGATCACCTTCGTCCTCTTCCCGCCGTCGGTGAGCCACACGGTGTTGACGGTGACCACCTTCGCGGGGTAGAATATGTCCTCCAGGAACTTCCTGTCCGAACCGCCGGCGCCGACGACCCACGCCTTGCCTTTCATCGCGCCGTCAAGCTCCTGGAAGAGCTTGGGGTTTGACCTCAAGTGGACGAGGTCCCCTGGCTCGAATTCGAGGACGTAGTTCCCGCCCGACTCGAAGCTCCTCTTTAGCGTCACCTTGCTCAACTCGTTGAACCTGTCGGCCAGGTGAATAAGCGCCTTGGAAGCCTCGACATCCGCCTTCGATATCTCCCCGGTCTTCAGCTTGGACTCGCACTTGGAGCAAAGAATCCCAGTCTTCGCGTCGAACGAGCAGATGGGGAGCTTTATCGGCAAAGTCCGTTAGGGCCGCGGCAACCCCACGGATAAGACTTATGTTGCGGCGATTCGGACTTCACAGTGAGACGGGGGTGTTCTAGCGTCGGCCTTCCTCCGGGCTCTCCTGCGGCTTACTTCTCGAGCTTTATCTCGATGGATGAGACGTTGCTCATGCCGCCAGTGATGTTGCTCTTCACCTGCTCCGTATTGATGGAGATGCCCTTCACCTTGATGTCAGTGGCGAAGCGCTTTGTCAGGATTTGCGCTACATCGACCGCCCTCGAGATGGACTTCCCCCTGGCTTTCACTGTTATTCCGTCGCTCCCGTTTTGTATCTGAGTGAGGCATGCCAGGACGTAGGCCATTGTGGGCTTCTTTCCGACATAGATCGTGTTCGGTTCTCTTGGCGTTGGTGCAGGTTGTGGTTCCATGAGGCCTTCGCCCTCCTGACGGTATTTATGTGTGGTGGAGGTGGGGGCTGTCCAGACTAAGGGAGAGGCTCCTCCGTTTTCTCGCTGTCCACTTCAGGGCATGGGGAACGCGTATCAGACGGTGGAAGGTGTACTCGGCGTGACTATTGCCAAGTCGTCTTGGAGTCGGGATGGAGTCCTCTACACCGTGTTCTTTCTCATTGGCATGACCGTTATCTTCATCGGACTCTGGGGCGCAGATCAAACCCCATCCCAATGGTGGGCAAGCGGCGTTGTGGTTATCGCGCTCATCTACTTCGTAGTCCTCGCGGGTGTAGGCTGGTATCGAGGCTGTTTCTGAGGCCGAGCGGGAGTCGAAGGCCAAGTACGCCGTCGGCGGTTCCCTCACGCTCTTTCGAGCCATCGCCACGCGAAGGCGCGAGCCCAACAACCGGAGAATCCGCATCCACCAATCGGACGCCATTCGGGGAATGTCCTGGAATCCCCTGGGCTCCAAGGGAAGGCCGAGCCCACCATGCCCCGAGGATGGACAGCGAGAAAAACCTGAGCGCGGGAACCGAAGACTGGACAGAGCCTCCCGTCGCTAGGTTTAAGCTCACGAACCCGTCGCGGCTGACGTGCGGTTATTCGAATATCAAGCGAAGGACCTCTTCAGGTCGTACGGCCTGCAGACTCCTGCTTCGGTTCTCGCGAAGGACGTTCCCGAAGTGAAGCGGGCGTTCGGGGAACTGAAACCACCGATCGTGCTGAAGTCGCAAGTTCTCGCGGGCGGAAGGGGGAAGGCGGGGGGGATCGTCACCGTCGCCGACCAGGAGCAGGCAGAGAAAGAGGCGGCTCGGATCTTCGACCTCGCCATCGGTGGCGAGAAGCCCTCCGCGATTCTCGTGGAAGAGGCGTTCGCGCACGACAAGGAGCTCTACCTCTCTGTCACTCTCGATAGGGGGGAGAGGTCGTTCGTTGCCATCGCAGCGGCGGCCGGCGGGATAGAAGTCGAATCCGTATCAGACAAGGTCGTGAGAAAGGTCCCGTTGGGGGGGATTGACGGCGCCTTCGCAGACACCGTTGCAGAAGAGCTCGCCCTCCCGATGTCTCAGGCGAAACAGTTCTCGGACATCCTCGTGGACCTGGAACGACTGGCCCGGGAGAAGGAGTGCGAGCTCGCTGAGATAAATCCACTCGCCATCAACTCGAGCGGGAGCCTTCTTGCACTGGACGCGAAGGTCATCGTCGACGACAACGCCCTGTTCAGGCACCCGGAGTTTGCGAAGCTGCATCCTGAAGACGAGTTCGAGGGGGAGGCGTCGAGGCAGGGGTTTGCCTTCGTGAGGCTCGACGGCGATATCGCCGTCGTAGGCAACGGCGCCGGGCTGGTCCTCTCGACGCTTGACCTGGTGGGAGACGCCGGAGGGAGGCCCGCCTGCTTCCTTGACCTGGGGGGAGGAGCCCAGCAGGATCGGATCGAGGCAGCCCTTCGGCTCGTGAACAGGCTCCCCGAGGCCAACAGGATTCTGGTGAACATCTTCGGCGGGATAACAAGGACGACCGAGGTGGCTCAGGGCATTCTGACCGTCATTTCTGAGGGCCTTGCGAAGCCTCTCTATGCCAGAGTAAGCGGCGCCGAGGAGGTGGCCGCGAAGGAGATGCTGGCGGGGACCCCAGTGAAGCTCTTCGGGACTGCACCCGAGGCGGTGCGGGCGGTGGTGATGGCGGCTTGATGCTTCCGAAGAAGGGCGACCCAATTATCGTCCAGAACATCACAGGGCGCTATGGCAGACTCCACACCCGGTTGATGCTCGACTACGGGACCAACGTCGCTGCCGGAGCGGCCCCCGGGAAGGGAGGCCTGTCTGTGGAAGGCGTCCCAGTCTTCAACACGGTCGCTGAAGCGGTCGACAAGTCGGGGGCCAAGGCTTCAGCCTTCTTCGTCCCCGCCGAGTTCGCCTACGCGGCGGCCGAGGAGGCAATACTCGCAGGGATCAAACTGCTGGTCGTCATCACGGAGCGCATCCCTGTCCGGGACGAACTCAAGATGCTCGAGTTGGCCAGGCAGCATTCCGCCTCGATAGTCGGGCCGAACTGTCCTGGACTCATCGTCCCGTCCCAGAGGGTGAAGCTTGGGATAATGCCGGTAACGGCTTTCGCCCCAGGGAAGGCCGCAGTCTTCTCCCGCAGCGGGACCCTGATGTACGAGATCGCGGACCAGCTGACCCGTGCGGGGTTCGGCCAGTCGGTGGCCCTGGGCATCGGAGGAGACCCGATTAATGGGATCACGGCCGGGGAGTGCTTGGACTTCGTTGAGTCCATGCCCGAGACCGAAGCGGTGGTGGTCGTCGGGGAAATCGGCGGGGATGCGGAGGAGAGACTGGCCAGGCACATCAAGAGGGCGGCTCACACCAAGCCGGTTGTGGCATACATAGCGGGGAGACATGCTCCCAAGGAGAAGAAGATGGGCCACGCCGGGGCGATCATCTACGGCAACTTCGGGACTGCCGACTCGAAGATTTCAGCGCTACGAGACGCCGGCGTAAGGGTGGCGATGACGCCGTCCGAGGTGCCGGTCCTGCTGAAGCAGGCGACAACTTGAAAAGCGTAGCCGGAAGGGCGTAGGCCGAAGATGCCCATAGCCGACGTCACGAAGAAACAGATCGCACAGAAGCGGAGGCTCTTCCTCAAGGTCTGCCTTAGGTGCGGCGCAAGGAACCCCCTGGCAGCCGAAAGGTGCAGGAAGTGCAAGGCGTCCGACCTAAGACTGAAGAACAGGTCGGTCGGCCTGAAGAAGTAAAGCACATAACTGCAGGATTTTTCGGTTCTATCGTGGGCCGGTCGTCTAGCCTGGTAGGACGTCAGGAGTGTCTCCCGTCAGGCTCTCACACGGCGAACCGCTGCGCGCGCTAAGGTCGAGCGTCCGAATCGCTCCCGGCCCACTACCAAACAACCCGCAGTGAACCCCGTCTGCTCAGTCGAGCCCATTTCTGAGCAGCTTTCGAGACAGGCTTGCCGCGGCGCTAGGCCATCGCCTAGGGGGATGCGACTCTCGCTCCCGAGCCTAACGAATCTCTTGGCACGGCGAGTGCCTTGACCACGCACTTCCGCAGGCCAGAACGACCCTCCGGATGAGGATAGACGAGAATCGAATATACCTGGCCGTGCTCTTCGACGATTTTCCTCTGGTACGGGAGCCAGGAGCGCTGGTGACACTTGGGGCACACCTGGGCCATCGAAAGGTCCGGCTCCCCCCTCCACCATCCGTCCGCCCTTGGAAGGGGCGCCTCGTATTCGAGCAACAGGTCCTGCCTGGGAGGCGGGAAGAAGGAGAGGAACCCCGAGACCAGCAGGACGGACCAGTTGCTCGTGAGGTCGAATCCTCCCGCGCTTATGCCAGCCGTGAGGTTGGTGACATGGAGCGGCATCTCTCGCAAATCCAAAAGGGCGAGGCTCATCATTACGGCGAAGGTGAAGGGCGCAGCGAATCTGAATAGCGCAGTCCTTAGACCGAGCTGCAGCGAGAAGAAGAAAAAGGCTAGGATGAAAAAGACTATCGCGTAGGTGCCCAGCAGAACCGGGCCGTCTGTCAGGGCTCTGAGGGAGTTCACCGCGGGCCACATCCAGCTGAGATTGAAGTCTCTCATGACCCAGTAGGCGACGTGCGCCCCAAATGCGAACAGAAGGAAGAGGAAGGTGAAGAGAGCTCCAGCCACGAGCGTGATAGACTGATCGACGCTGGGCCAGTCGGGAATCGTTGTTCGAGAAAGCACCAGAATCAGTGCTCCGACCAGGCCCACGCCTTCCCCGAGGTCGAACAGGGTCTGCTTCCACCACGTGGGGCCAGAGAACTCCTGGTCAACCGAGAGTTGGGTAGAGAAGGGGAGAAGGATGGCGATAGTCAGCATGACTACGGCGGTGACAATCAAGGGTACGGCGAACCTACGCGGCACCTTGACCTTCGGGAGGTGCAGCTTCATTCCCTATGACCCCTCTCACTCCTGCAAGGCGCTAGGCCGTCGCAGGAACGCACACCCGATTCGTCATCCCTTCGCAAAAAGGGTCCTCATTCATTGCGACACACTTCGATTTAAGCCTCGCTCGGCGATGCTCCGAGTGAGATTGGCGGCCCCTGCACAGGGCTCCTGCCTGACGGGAGCCATACCCAAACGGCGCGAGCTGCGAAAGGCTCACTGCTCCCTCCAATCGACGACATAGTGAAACAGCAAGGTTCCAGCTATCACGACGAGTGAGAGTACCAGGAGGTTTGTGTTCGTCAGGACGGTCTCCCTCCCGAGGAAGTTCGCAGCCTGGAATTGCATCCAGAAAGGCATGAAGGTCCAGACGAAGACTGTCCATGAAAGGGCCAGCGATGCCGCGTAGCAGCTCGCATCTACCAGCGATGTGAGAGTCAAACCAACACGCGTCAGGTCCTTCTTCCTCAAAGAGGCCAGTCGCAACACGAGGAAAGACAGAACCGTTATGAGAAGTCCTATTGCCGCCGCCTCTCCGGGACCGGCATGCTCGTCTCCGATTGAACCGAGAAGCAGGGGAGAGGAGGAATAGGGTACTCTGAATCCCCCTAAGCCCTCCACACTCGCAGAGTTGGTAATCCTGGCGCACTGATTGACGAAGACCGCAAGACCGTAGACAAGCGGAAAGACGGGGGCGACGCGGGTGTGTGGCTTCATCCGTATGTCAATCCCCTGTCGCCCCGACGACCCTCTCTTCCAGACAGTGCTTTAGCTGTGAAGTCATGCCATGAATTCGCTTCGCTCACCCCGGATGACGACTCTGCCGAGCTTTCCTGGCGCCGGGTCTCAGGCCCGAGCCTATCGATCCGAGCGACGCCTGAGTGTCGCGTAGAACATGGCAATGGCCGCTGCGAAGACACCTGCGGCTCCAAACGTGAACGGGAACTCTGCAATCGCTCCC
>Ga0187780_10003865_pt1 | contig 11248 bp, 13 predicted proteins | sample 1015_Q2_SP10_20__FD_132429 | JGI IMG/M metagenome (GOLD analysis project Ga0187780, IMG submission 132429) | Tropical peat soil microbial communities from peatlands in Department of Meta, Colombia - 1015_Q2_SP10_20_MG | ecosystem: Environmental > Terrestrial > Soil > Wetlands > Peat | place...
TACTTTCATTCCGGCACTAGCGACCTACTTCGCAAAAAAGGTGACAGAGATCGAGGTGGTTCATGAAGCGAGGTATGGCGGAGAATCTCATTACTCTCTTCGAAAACTCATTAATCTCCAGTTTGACCTGGTTTCCTCGTTCTCAGATTTTCCTTTGAAGTTTATCATGTATACGGGTATCGGCATGGCGTTCTTGGGAATCTTGCTGGGTGTCGTCTTGGGGATCGCCCGGGTTGTATACGGCGCAGAATGGGCTGCGGAAGGTGTGTTTACACTTTTTTCGATTCTCTTTGCTTTCGTGGGCTTTCAGTTTTTCGCCCTGGGCGTGATGGGCGAATATATTGGCCGAATATACTGGGAGGTTAGGAAAAGGCCGGAGTACACGATTGAAAGGATTTATCCCGCGGATGAAGGCCGTCGTATTTGCGTATCATAACGTAGGAATCGTTGGCCTGGAGGCCTTGTTGCGGGAAAAATTCGATATCCGGGCGATTTTTTCGCACACCGATGATCCTCACGAGAATGTCTGGTTTGGCTCGGTGACCGAATGGGGGAAGAAGAACCGAATTCCCGTGTATTGTCCTGAGAATGTCAATACGCCTGAGTGGGTCGAAAGGATCCGTGACCTCTCGCCCGACGTTATTTTTTCATTCTATTATCGAAATCTTTTGAGCAAAGCTATCTTGATGATTCCCTCCGTAGGTTCCTTTAATCTCCATGGATCTTTGCTTCCAGCCTATCGGGGCCGGTCTCCGGTCAATTGGGTTCTTGTGAACGGGGAACAGCGTACGGGCGTCACCCTGCATCACATCATTGAAGCGCCTGATGCGGGAGATATTGTTGGGCAAAAAGAAATACCCATCGCCTTTGAAGATACGGCCTACACCCTTTATCAAAAAATTTGTGTCAAGGCAAAGGAACTTCTTGAAGAAATTCTCCCCCTCATCAAAAAAGGAACAGCCCCGCGGGTGGCGCAGGACTTAAAGCAGGGAAGCTATTACGGAGGACGGAAGCCGGAGGACGGAAGGATAGACTGGAGTTGGCCGGTCATGCGAGTTTATAATTTGGTGAGGGCGGTCACCGAGCCTTATCCCGGAGCCTTCACCCATCTTCCCGAAGGTCAAAAGTTGTTCATCTGGTGGGGTCTCCCCGAAAAGGGAACTATTGCAAACGGCCCCGTAGGGGCCTTGGAGTTTGAAAAGAAGGATGTCTATATAAGGGCATCCGATGGAAGGCTGAAACTGATGGATATTGAAGTAGCGAAGCAGAGAATGAGGGGTCGCAAGATTCTTCAATTTTTTAAGAAACGAGAGGGAGTTGTCTTAAAATGAAAATATTGGTATTGGGCGTCAATGGTTTTATTGGACATCATTTAACCCAGCGTATACTCGATCGGACAGATTGGAATGTCTTTGGTATGGACCTCGGCTCCGACAGACTGGGCAGAGTCCTCAACCACCCTCAGTTCCACTTCATCGAGGGGGATATCTCGATCAATTGGGAGTGGATTGAGTATCACGTCAAGAAATGTGATGTCGTCATCCCTTTGGTGGCGATCGCCACGCCAAAGCTCTACCTGACCCATCCGCTGGAGGTCTTCCAGTTGGATTTCGAGATGAATCTCAATGTCGTGAAACAGTGTGTGAAGTATGGAAAAAGAGTTATCTTCCCTTCCACTTCCGAGGTCTATGGCGCCTGCCCGGATCCTGAATTCAAAGAGGATGAATCTTTTCTCGTCCTCGGACCTATCCATAAAGAACGATGGATCTATTCATGTTGCAAGCAGCTTCTTGACCGAGTGATTTATGCTTACGGGACCCGGGGATGTCTGGAGTTTACGTTGTTCAGACCCTTCAACTGGATCGGCCCGAGATTGGATTCTTTGGATGCCGCGAAGGAGGGGAGCTCGAGGGTGGTGACGCAGTTCATCGCGGAACTGCTGATGAAGAGGCCGCTGTCCCTGGTGGACGGCGGTCATCAAAAGCGATGCTTTACGCATGTGGACGACGGGATCGACGCGCTCATGAAGATCCTGGAAAACAAGAACGGTTGCTGTCAGAACCAGATCATCAATATCGGCAACCCCGACAACGAATGTTCCATAAAAGAGCTTGCCTCTCTTTTGAAACGGATCTTTATGGCTCATCCTAAACACAAAGGCGACAAGGTTTTTTCCGAAATCGTTGAAGCGTCTTCAGATTCGTATTATGGGAAAGGCTACCAGGACATTTATACCCGAAAACCCAACATCGAAAAGGCCAAAAAGCTTCTTGGATGGACACCCAAGATCGGCCTTGAAGAGTCGCTTAAAAATACACTCGATGCTTTCTTAGAAGAAAATGAAGACGCGGTCGGAGGCAAGGAATAGAAAGAACGTTTTGGGCCTTAAAATTGATGTCGACACCTATCTCGGCATGAAACGAGGTGTGCCCCGCCTCCTTTCCATTTTAAGTCGTTTTGGAATTCAAGCCACGTTTTATCTCAGTATGGGACCAGATGCCTCAGGAAGAGCCCTCCTTCAGCTGCTGAAAAACCCGCGCTTTCTCAAAAAAATGTTAAAGACGAAGGCAGGCCGCCTGTACGGAATGAAAACGGCGTTGTATGGCACGGTGCTTCCCTCACCCATGATCGCCCTTTCTTTCCCGGACCTCGTTGAGCAAATCATTTCAGCAGGGCATGAAGTGGAGTTTCATGCTTGGGATCACAGGCGGTGGCAAGACGAACTTTATAAACGGTCCGATGAGTGGATCAAGGACTGGTTTGACAAGGGTGTCAGCGCTTACAGAAAAATGGTGCGACAGGAGCCTTTTTCTTTCGGAGCGCCTGCCTGGCTGATCGACGACAGGGTGCTGAAGATTTTAGGGAGATATCATTTCCATTACCTAAGTTGTACGCGAGCCAAGGGACCTTTTATTCATGAAATATCAGGCCTGATGGAAATTCCTTCGAACCTTCCCTGTCTGGAGGAAATCGATTTGCCCCAGGGTGTCTCAAGCATCCTTCAAGTTCTGCAGGACGGAGCAATTCACGTCCTCCCTGTCCATGCCGAGGTCGAAGGTGGGGTCTGGAGCAAGTATTTTATAGAGATCTGTGAAGCGGTTCGAGGCATGGATTTGGAGATTCTGCCCCTCTCGAAAATCAGAGAACTCCTATTGTCTGAGAACCTTCCCGTCAGAAAATACCGTATGGAGCTTCTGCCCGGGCGGCCGGTTCCCTGCGCAGTATAGAACAACGAGCTTTCCAATGGTCCCCGTTTTGTCGGCCTGAATTTTTCCTTGGCAGTCTCAGCTAGCTTGCAAATCACTAGCTCAACGCTCTTCTGTCTGATTGATTTTGCACGACCAGAATCTATCAGGCTGGACCATTTTCGGCAGCCTCACCGGGAATCATTCATCGGGCAGGATATTGAAAATTGAAGGTTCGTGAAAGCTTCAATAAGTACTTTCTGGAAGCGAGATGATTCAGCCTCACCCAACGGTCCAACGGTTCGATTAATAATCCACAAAAATAACGAATCGCTTTATTCTCTAACTCTTCTTAACTCCATGACAACCGGATTAAAGGGGTCCGGACAAGCAACGTGAGCTACGTCTTTGTCCTTTTCCCAAGGAAACTCCCCACCGTAACGAAGTGCCCGCCAATAAGGAAAAGCAGCATGGAATGCCACGGGACAGAGGGCTTTCCCATCGGCAGAAATTCCCACTTCAAACACACCGTTCAAATCAAACTCCTGACCTACCTGGTGTGCTGCAACACAGGTTCCCTTTACCGAAATGATCTTTAGAAAAACTTTCGCTGGATTGACCATTTTCTCCCTCCCTTACTCTAAAAAAATCTTCACTATATTATCACAAAAACTGGTAAAAGTTAACGATTTTTATCGCTGCCGCCCAAAATTGAAAGGATTCGAATGTCATTGAATCATTTATTGTTGGCACCTTTTATATTTCTCTCCTCATTTGTAAGGACTTATGGGTGAAAGTTTCAAATTGGCGTTTTAACGAGCGGAATCTAGGAAGAATGAAGACTCGTTCCTGCCATAATTGACTTTTTCGAGCAGCCGGAATATTATGAAAATCGTTGGCCACTTGGATGGAGGCGGGGTATAATTAAAAGCGCCGGGGAAAGTAAGGAGCGGCGTCTCCAGAGGATAAAGGGATCACAGCATAGGGAGTCATGGGAGGAGACTGTTGTATGAGAACATTTTTGTTAATCATATCGTTAGCTCTATTGATGAGTTGTGCCACGGCTCCTCCCGGCTTTGAAACGATAGGGCAATATAATAAGGGGCAATTTGAACCTCAAGAGGGTTCGATAAAACTAAATACTCCGGAACCGGATGACTTCGATTATAGATCCAAGGATCCATTCTGTCAGAGGTGGTATAAAGCGTGTGAGTGGCGCTGTTTAGATTATGAACATTAGTCAAGGGGTATGAAGAAAACCATTACAGCGTCGGTTTTTGGGTTAGAGGGTACCACTTCACAAACGGTCCGCCCATCGCGCCGCATTTAAATCCCTTCCAATGGGGCAAGAGTTTCCTCGTTCTTTCGTATGTCCTCCCTACTTGAGATACGATTTTGACAAAATTGGACAAACGGTATATTTCGGACCAAGTTCCTTGGGAATATTTTGCCATGAATTTAAGAAAATTCGATGGGTTGCAAGTCCTGGAAAAGGGCATCGTATTTGCATGCGATCAGCTGACAGGAGGGTCGGCCCATGAACGTTCGCTTGCCTTTCATCGTAATATTTTTGGTTCTTTCTCATCTCCTCTTGGTTCAAACCCACCCGTGCCTCGGCCAACATTCTCCGAAAGATTCCCTATTCCTGCTGGCGAAGAATGGGGAAGGGGCCTCCACTCAGGAGGATTCGAAAGGGATTCCTCCCAAGGTCATTGATCAATATGAAAAGGAGAAGGTTGCCAAGATGGAGCAAAACGTCGGCAGGCGGTTGATGACCGCCCCGACCGTCAACCCCGCGGAGTTCTATGCGTCCCCGGACGATCCTGAAAAGAAAGTGAAAGTGAAGAGGGAGAAAGAAGGCTTCACCATCGAAAAAGTCGTCCAAAATCGCACCGGAACGATGAACTTCTATCAGGTGAAATTTGATTCGGGAGAAACGGGCTACTTAGCCGCGGACGGAAATAATTTGGAAATAAGGATTAAAGAAGGAAGCCTCATTTCCGCCCCGAAGAAGGTGAGCAAGGTCAAGAGAGGTTCGAGTCCATCGAAGGCCCGCGTCTCTCAGGCCGTGGAGCTGGTGAAAAATCATGCCACTCTGACGGATCCCACGACCGGCAAAAAGAGGTCTGTCGAAATGAGGATGGTCGAAGAGAAGGCACGATCTTTCCCAAATCTAAAATGGAGATACGAAGCGAAGGAAATTGGGACGAATACCTACCGGGTCACACAATATTCAATGGAGGGGGCAGGTCCTCCCTTGACCAGGACGTGGATTGTCGATTTCTCAACGAAAGAAGTGAACCCTGAGAATCTGGCCGCCAAGGAGATGTATCGGCAGTAACGTTTCTCGAATCAGCCTTTGGCAATCTCGAAAGAAAGCTGATTGTCGTCGTACTTGAAGGGCCTGATGGCCACGTCCATGCCCACCTTTACCTCTTCCGGCTTTATCTCCTTTGCAAGCCGGGCGAACAACTTCAGACCGCTGCCAAAGTCCACCACACCCATGGTGTAGGGAGGGTCCGCCTCGAATCCAAACGGCGCGTAATAGGCGGTGGTAAATGTCTCCAGTTTGCCTTTTTTGGGCATCTCGAACCAGTCCATGTTCTTCGAGAAACATTTGGCGCAGTCGGCCCTGGGAGGGAAAAATCTTGCGCCGCAATCCTTGCAAACGGTCCCTTCAATCTTCCCTTCGGCCAGGAGATCGACAAACTTCGCCGTCTTGGTGACGGCTGTAAAACTTTTTCTTCCGAATTTCTCAAAACCCATAGCTACCTCCGTCTTAAATCATCAATGAAAAATGGTCAATGACCAATGAGCAATGACCAATGAGCAATGATTAGAGACCGACCATCCATTAGAAGAAACCCAGGGCCTTCCCATGATTTTTTTCTGAGGTCTTTGTATCTTTGCTGATAATTGATAATTGCCAATTGATCATTTTGCATTGATTTTTTCTTAGCCTCTGCCGAAGATGGTTACATTACCATAAAGTCCCACGCCGCCAATGTTGTGGACAAGGCCGATGTCCGGCCCTCCGGGCACTTGCATGGGACCTGCCTCCTCGCGAAGCTGCAAAACGATCGTGCGGATCTGGGAACCACCTGTCGCACCGATGGGGTGGCCTTTGGAGAGAAGGCCACCGTCGACGTTCACAGGGATTTTTCCGTCTTTATACGTCGCCTTCTCCCGGATGAGTTGTTTTCCTTCTCCTACTGGCGCAAATCCGAGCCCCTCGTACGCCATAATTTCTGCAATGGTGAAGCAGTCATGCACCTCGGCCACTTTGACATCTTTCGAAGTAATTCCAGCCATTCTGTAAGCCTCGGCGGCCGCTCCATAGCCAACGCTCAGGCCTCTTGTAAAATCAGGCCTCGCTGCCATATTGACCGCTTCTGACGCCGCCCCGATCCCTAAAATCCAGACGGGTTTTTTGGAAAGGGACTTTGCTTTTTTTGCATCAGCCAGAATGATACAGGAGCTTCCGTCCGCATTGGCGCAGCAGTCGCCCACCCGGAGCGGCCATGCGACCGGGCCTGCTAATTTCGCTTCTGGGTCGCCCTGTTTAAAGTCCTCCGGTTTCACCGCTTTTCTGTAAACCGCCCTCTCGTTGATCACGCCGTAGGTGGACGACTTGAGCCGAACACCCATCAGGTCATCGTGCGTTAAGCCATGTTTGGCCATATAGGCCTGCGCATAGAGGGCATAATACGCAGGCATCATGGTTCCGAAGGGAGCCTCCCACTGGATGTCAGCGCCCCGGCCCATTCTCTCCTGGGATTCTGCAGACGTGATCTCGGACATCTTCTGGAACCCGAGGACCACGACGACGTCATGGAGGCCTGACTTAATCATGCTGTAACCCACCTTGACACCGGTGCTGCTCGAAGAGCAGACGGACTCTACGTAAAAAGTCGGCTGAGGAATGAGACCCAGGTATTCTGCGAGAACGCCCGCAGGGGAGCGTTGTTTGTCATATTCAGGGGCAGAACAGAAGACAGAGGCATCCACATCTTTCTGGGTGATGCCCGCATCTCGCATGGCTTCTCTGAAGGCCTCAAAGGCCAACTCCCGGATCGACCCTTCGTAACCTCTCACGAAACTGCTCTGGCCCACACCAATGACCGCTACGTCTTTCTTCATCATAAACCTCCCTTTTACCCTCGCCTCCACTCCCTCTCCTGGCGGAGGCATACAGTCCGGATAGGAGAGGAGAAGAAGTGAGGAAATTTTCTCTTTGATGGTCGACAAATAAAGATAAATGAGCCTTCATTTTTTTGTCAAGTTATTTCTTGTCGGATATTTTTGGTATTTCCAGACGGCTCGGTTATGCTCCTCGAGATCGCAAGAAAAATAGTGAGATCCATCATTCCTGGAAACGAAATAAAGGTAAGAAACAGGGGCAGGGTTGACGGCAGCCAGGAGGGAATCTTTGCCTGGATTACAGATGGGGGTGGGGGGAAGCCCTGCAATACGATACGTGTTATAGGGAGTGGGCCTCGCTAGGTCTTGCCTTGTCAAATTCCCGTTGAAGTTCTTAATTCCATAGATCACGGTGGGATCGCTTTGAAGGGGGATCTTCTTTCTTAGACGATTATGAAACACGGCAGAGATAAGAGGTTTCTCCTCAGGGAGCGGTGTTTCCTTTTCGATAATGGAGGCCAAGATCACTGCTTCCCTCTCCGAAATTCCCAATTCAGATGCGCGTTGAGAGAGGTCGGGTCCGAAGACTTTCTTGAATTGACGGACCATCATCTGGATCGCTTCCTGCGGGTCCATTTCTCTCACCAGGTGATAGCTGTCGGGGAAGAGGTAGCCTTCCAGGGTAGGCCCTGCAAGTTGAGAGAAGCCAAGAGCGTTGATGAATGGAAGGGAAGATGCCTCTTGGAGAAATTCTTTCCCCTCCATGATATTCAAATCTTCCAGCAATTGGGCGATTTGAGAAAGGGTATAACCCTCAGGAATGGTCACCAGGTGACGCTTCACCTGCCCCTTGACCAAAGCATCCAATACCTGGAAGGGAAGCATCTGAGTATGAAATTCATATTCCCCTGCCTTGATCTTGGTTTTTTCCCGGAGAATTGTGGTAAGAAAAACGAAAAAATGTCTATTTTTGATGATCCCTTCTTGCTCAAGTATTTCCGAAACCTTCTTGAGGGGCGTTCCCTTTTTTAGGAAGATTACCTTCGTAGATGCCGTCTTGGAGGGTGGGACACCGAGAAGCCAGTAGAGAACGAAAACAAAAAAGAGAAAGAGAACCCCTACCGGGATGAGGAGCCTTCTATTCTTGGAAGAAGGGTCCATGGTTTCCTCTCCTGCTTCGGTCTAAGTATCCCTGGAGAATGATGACGGCAGCCAGTTTGTCGATGACCTTCTTCCTTTTTTTTCTCGAGACATCGGCTTCCAATAGAACCTTGGAGGCTCCAACGGTTGAAAGCCGTTCATCCCAGGTGACCACTGGAACTTGGATTTTATCCATGAGGACCTTCGCACACTCAAGAACCATCTCCGCTTGTTTCCCCAAGGTTCCGTTCATGTTTTTTGGAAGCCCGACCACAATCTTTTTAATTTCAAATTGGCCGATGATGGTGGCGATTTCTTTCAAATCGTCTTCCATCGATTTTCTTCTGAGGGTTTTGAGGCCTTGCGCGGTTATTCCCAGCTCGTCACTGATCGCTACTCCAATGGTACGAGTACCAATATCTAAACCCATCGTTCTCACTCACATCATATTGCCCATTTGGTCAGTATTGTCAAGATTCCGATGTCTTTGGCCTTCGATGGGTGTTCAGAATCCAAATCATTTCAATCATAATATTAGTAAATTCAATGGGTTGTAATTGCGCGATGCTGCAAAAATATCTTGACAAAAGGGTGGTGCTTTGTTATAGATTGCACAATCGAGTCTGTAAAGAGGAGGTCCTATGGATTTTAAGCTGAACGAAGAGCAAGAAGCCATGCGGGAGATGGCTAAGAATTTTGCCGAGAAAAAAATTGCCCCCACCATGGAAGAAGACGAAAGAGAGCACCGTTTTCGTCCGGAGATTGTGAAGGAAATGGCCAGGCTAGGTTTTTTTGGGTGTATTGCTCCTGAAAAATATGGCGGAACTGAAAGTGGTTATCTTGCAGCCTCCGTGATGACAGAAGAGATTGCAAGAATTTCGCCGTCGTGGGGACTTCCCTTCAACCTTCAGATGAATTCAATCCAATCTGTTCTTCTCAATTTCGGAAATGAGGAACAACGAGAGCGCTGGATTCCCAAACTGATCAATGCCGACTTGCTCGGCTGTTTTGCCATCACAGAACCCAACACCGGGTCGGATGTGGCATCGATGAAGTCAACTGCAGTAGAGACGGAAGGAGGATTTGTTCTGAACGGGACAAAGATGTGGATTTCAGGGGTGCCCGTAGCCGACCTCGGTATCGTTTACGTCTATACGGACAAGGCCGCGAAGCATCGCGGCATGTCAGCCTTGATCGTGGACATGCATGCCCCGGGCGTTACGCAAAAAGCGATCAATACAAAGCTGGGTCTTTTTTGCGCCCCCACCGGCGAAATCGTCTTTGAGGAGGTGAAGGTGCCGAAGGACAGCCTGGTGGGCCAAAAAGGAGATGGTTTTAAAATCTGCATGGCCATGTTGGACAACACCCGGCTCTCCTCTGCGGCAAGGGCGGTCGGTGTCGCCAGGGCGTGCCTCGAACATTCCATTCGGTACGCCAACGAACGGGAGCAGTTCGGACAACCCGTCGCCAATTTTCAAATGATCCAGGAGCAGATCGCCGAGATGTATGTGGAAGAACAGGCGGCGCGGCTTTTGGTTTATCGAGCGGCCTGCAATAAAGATCTGGGACAGCGGAACACCGTGGAAGTTTCCTGCGCAAAATATTATGCTGCGGAGGTGGCTGTCAGAGCGGCAAATCAGGCCGTGAAGATTTTCGGATCGTACGGTTTTTCGACGGAGTATCCTGTTGAGAGGTTCTATCGGGATGCAAAATCTTACCAGATTGTAGAGGGGACATCCAACATTCAAAAAATGATCATTGCAAGAAATGCATTAGGCCTGAAGTAAAATTTGCTTTCCGGAAGGAGGAGAAGTCATGGCGACACCAGTGACTGTGCCGATGGTAGGCAAGATCATTTCGGTTTCGGTAAAAGTGGGGGATAGAATTAAAGAGGATGATCAGGTCGCCGTGTTGGAGGCGATGAAAATGGAGATGCCGATCGTAGCCCCGGTCACCGGGACGGTGAAGGAGATTCGTGTCACTCCGGGTCAGGAGGTCGAGGCAGAGGCTGTGATTGCTGTGATTGAATAGTGACCGGACGAAAGGGAGGGGGAGCCGATGGAAGAGGACTTCTTAGCGAAACTGAACATACGACCCCTAACCATTGAGGATCTGGATGCGATTGTTGAGATCGATCGTAAGGTCTTAGGTCAAGCCAGGCGGGATTATTGGAGAAAGGAGATGAAGTTTCCTACCCCCCCTTATCCGAGGTCGGGCTTGGCTGCTGAATTCGAGGGGAGGGTCATTGGGTTTATTTTAGGTGAAGTGAGCGGTTGGGAGTTTGGCGTTCCGGAGACCGTAGGGTGGATCAGCACGATTGGCGTGGACCCAGATTACCAGCACAAAGGTGTAGCCAGAAAATTGAGTCAAGAATTTGTCCAGAGTTTTAAAACGATCGGAGTAAAGGTCGTTTATACGTTAGTGAATTGGAGCGATTGGGATTTGCTCAAATTCTACCGTGCGATGGGATTTACGAGGGGAGGGGACATGATCAACTTAGAACTGAAACTAGAATAACTTGCTCATCGGCGGATCCCCGCCCGCTTTTGAACGCCCCACAATAATTTCGCTCGCATCCAAGAAAACGTAGCCTTTGGACTGCGAGTTCACCCCGTTAGAATTTTCAATGTGCATTCGCTCCAGCGAAATTACCTCTGGGACCCCATCCTGCTCCAGAGCACCAAGACATCACTTCTAATTGAGGTTGAAGCCCCTGTCTACCGGCAGGCCCTGAACCTAGCATTGTACAGGGCAGGCAGGTGCGCCTCCTTTCCGGTGACAAA
>Ga0187780_10003866_pt1 | contig 11248 bp, 8 predicted proteins | sample 1015_Q2_SP10_20__FD_132429 | JGI IMG/M metagenome (GOLD analysis project Ga0187780, IMG submission 132429) | Tropical peat soil microbial communities from peatlands in Department of Meta, Colombia - 1015_Q2_SP10_20_MG | ecosystem: Environmental > Terrestrial > Soil > Wetlands > Peat | place...
TCACTTGGGAGTGGAATCGTTCATCGCGAACCGCTTGGAGTATCGGGACGGGAAGTCCACGGGAAGGCTGCTGGCACCCGTTGTGCGGCCACGGGGACCCTTTGCGTGGCTCACGGGTGGCGCAAAGGACGGCGCAATCCCGAAGGAAAAGCTGTTGCGGCAATTGGGATGGTCGGCAAGACCGGAATTACTGGAGAGCGCGAGACAACCGACGGCCCGGCCAATGCCAGCCGCCACGAAGCCAGTGACCGTCTTTGGTAATGCGCCGAAAGTGAAACAACTTAAGGTTCGAGAAACGTTGGCGAACCGGCACATTTTGTTGATTGGCGTGACGGGTTTCATTGGCAAAGTCTGGCTGGTGGATCTGCTAGAGAAGATTCCCGAAATTGGGAAAATTACTCTGCTGACCCGGCGAAACCGCACGACTTCCGCGCGAAAACGTTTTGAGAAAATCGTCGAAGAGTCGCCAGCGTTTGACAAGCTGCACGAACGGCACGGCAGTAAGCTCGGAAAGTTCCTGAGCGAAAAAGTGGAAGTAGTGGAAGGAGACGTCAGCCTGCCGGGGTTGGGGCTGGATGAAGCGACCCAAGCGCGGCTGCAAAAATCGCTCGACCTGATCGTAAACAGCGCGGGGCTGACGGACTTCAACCCGGACTTGCGCGATGCGATTTCTTCCAACGTGGATTCGACGCTGCATTTGCTGGACTTTTTGCGAAAGTGCAGTCACGCGGGGCTGATGCACCTTTCGACGTGTTACGTCGTGGGGATGCGCGATGAGCGCGTCGGCGAGAAATTGCAGGGCAATTACAATCCCGCGAACGATCCGCGGTTCGATGCAGAAAATGAGATCGCCTCATTGCGCGAGACGATTCGAAGAATCGAAGCGCGCTCGGAAAGCGCGGAACTTGAGAAAGCACTCCGGCGGCAAGCGCTGGGACGTGCCGGAGATGCGGCGGGAGCACCCGCCGAAGAACTCGATGGGATTTTGAAGCGCAACCGGGCGCGCTGGGTACGCAACCGGCTGGTGCGGGTAGGCATGCGGCGAGGCCAGTATCTCGGCTGGCCGAACACCTATACGTTCACCAAGAGCCTGGGCGAATCTTTGCTAGCCCGGCGCGGCCATGGTCTTCCCATTGCCATCGTGCGCCCGTCGATTGTGGAAAGTTCGGAACGGTCGCCATTTGCCGGATGGAACGAAGGAATTAACACTTCGGGGCCGCTTTCCTACTTACTGGGCACAAATTTCCGGCAGCTTCCATCGAACGAGCGAAAATACTTGGACGTGATCCCGGTGGACATGGTGTGCCGGGGAATGACCCTGATCGCCGCGGCGCTTGTCACAAGGCAACACGCGAGGCTCTATCAACTGGCGACTTCCGCGATCAATCCCGTGAACATGGGGCGCAGCATCGAACTGACGGGACTGGCGCACCGCAAACACTACCGGACGACACAAAGTATCGATAGCTGGCTGAAGGTAAAATTTGAGTCGATTCCCGTCTCCAAGCAGCGCTACGAACGGCTGTCGATTCCGATGCAGAAGGCGGTGGTCTCCGGGATCAACCGAGCGGCCACCACGCTGCGGATGAAAAAACCGCCGCTGGCCAAAGCGGAACGTGACTTGACCCGCGCCCAAAAGATGATCGAGCTCTACGAACCCTTTATCTTGCACAACGAGCAGGTTTTCGAGTGTGAGAATGCGCGGCTACTTTCTGCTAAGTTGTCTTCGGAAGAGCGGGGGCTCTTTGACTACACTCCGGAAGCGGTGGACTGGTGGAATTACTGGATCAATGTACACATTCCCGCGCTGCGCCGCTGGTGCTATCCACTGATGGAAGGCCGGCCGCTGGAAGCACGCGAGCGAGCGCTCGATTGGGCCACGGGGCCGGCACGAGAGGCGCTCTCCAAAGCAGCGCCATCTGACGCAATATGGCGATCTTCGTAACCGGTTCGACCGGCTATTTGGGCAGCTACCTGGTGGCCGGGCTCCTGAGCGGGCATCGCGACAAGCTAAACCTGCTGGTGCGCGCGAAAACAGAGCAGGAGGCGCGCGAGCGGCTGTGGACTTCCCTGCAATTGCATCTCGAGTTTCCGGAATTTTTCGAGTACCTGAAGACGCGTGTGCGGATTTTCCGCGGCGATTTGACGGACGAATGTTTTGGGCTGGCCGATGAGGAATACCACGCCTTGGTGGATACGACAGATTCGCTGATTCATTGCGCCGCTTCGCTGAACCGCAAGTCCGAGAAGCAGTGCCTGAACGTCAATTTGCGCGGCACGTTGGAAGTGATTCAACTGGCACGGCGGGCGCAAAATCGCAACGGTCTGCGGAGGTATTCGCACGTCTCGACCGTAGCGGTGGCGGGAAAAAGAAAAAACGAAGTGGTCCGCGAAGATGAAGCGATCGACTGGAGCCGGTCGGATTACGACCCGTACGCGCGAACGAAGAAATTCTGCGAGCACATGGCGAACCGGCTGCTACCGGACGTCCCGAAGACCATTTTTCGACCGGCCATCGTGCTGGGAGACAGCCAGCGGCCCGAGACTACGCAATTCGATATGGTGCAGGCCTTTCATTACCTGGCGCAGATACCTGTGCTTCCGCTGCGCGCTCAGGATAAAATCGACATCGTCCCCGCGAATTATGTCGGGAAAGCGATCGTGACAATCCATCAGAAAGAAACCCCAGCGCACGGAATCTATCATTTGTCGTCGGGCACGGGATCGCAGACCTACGCGGAATTGACTGAGGCGATCTCGAAAGCTGGAGGAATGCGACAACCGATGTTCGTGCCGTGGCTGGGAGGGACGTTTTCGCGGTCGATCAACTGGGGAGCGAACCGCGGAGGCGGGATGGGATATGGGGCTTCGTTGTTGAAAGTCTTTTGGCCGTACCTGGATTGGAACACGGTTTTTGACAATACACGGGTGGTTGCCGAGCTGGGTGAAGCCCCGGCAAAGTTCTCAACGTATGCCACTCCACTTCTAAAATTCAGCCGCGAGAATCAGTTCCGGTATCCCGCTAAACCGTGGCAGGCCAGCGCGCGCGCCGAGAAAACAGCCGTCGTAGGGAGTACAACCGCATGACAGACTTCCTTTTGGTTGCGTGGGTGAGCGCGCTGATCGAGATCCGGCGCTTCGGATGGATGTTCGGGCTCGGCAAACGCTGGAGCCCGGGCGAAAAGCTCAAGCTGCTCTTTGCGGGGTACAACGGAACACGCAACACGGGCAGCGACGTGCGCGTACAGGAAATGCTGCGCCAGGTCCGCCACGTGCTTGGCGCGAAGAATGTCGATTTCAGCGTGATGACGCAGAACTTCGACCGCACGAAGGGATATTTCGAGGGTACGCGGCAAGTTCACCTGCCAGATGTGTACCCCCCGTTTCTTTTTCGCGAGGTGAAACAGAATCACGGCGTGATCGCGTGCGAAGGGTCGATGTTTAAAAGCAAGTTCGCGAACGCCCTGACGACCATGATGATTGGCTCTCTAGGGTTGGCTTCCGCGGAGAATAAGCTTTCGGTGGGCTATGGCGGCGAGGCCGGGCACATGGACAGCATCATCGAATCGATGTGCGCCCGCTATGTGGAAGATTCGATGGTGATCACACGCAACGTCGAATCGCAAAAGCTGCTGTACTCGCTGGGCATTCCCACGGAATTGGGGAGTGACACGGCGTGGACGTTCGAGCCGCACCCGCCGGAATATGGCCGGCGCGTGCTGCGGCAAGCGGGTTGGGATGAGAAGACGCCGGTGCTGGTGCTTTGCCCGATCCATCCGTTTGTGTGGCCGGTGAAGGCCTCCATCGGAAAATACATCGCCAGCGTAACGACCGGAGCTTACAAGGGCAGCCAATATCGCACGGTTTATTTTTTTGAATCCGGCGAGGAAGTGGACAGAAAATACCGGCATTACATTTCGGGATTCATCAAGGCGACGCAGGCGTTCCTGCAGCGGCATCGCGTGTTCCCAATTCTAGTGGCAAGCGAACGGCTGGATGCCGTCGCGTGCCGCGATATCGCGTCACAGATTCCGGGGATGCCCATTTTCACTTCCGACGATTACGATATGTTCCAGCTTGTTTCGATTTTGCGGGCTTGCACATATATGGTTTCCTCGCGCTACCACGGAATCGTCACGTGCATGCCGAGCCTGGTAGCTTCAGCCGGAGTGAGCATGGATGAGCGAATCCAAAACCTGATGCGAGAGCGTGGGCACGAGCACCTCATGGCAAGCGTGGACGATCCGGATTTGGAGCCGAGGCTGCTCCAGATGATGGAGACGCTCGTGAAGGAAGCCGAGTCCGTGCGCGACGGCATCGGGCAAACCGTGGTGCGCAACCTCAAAATGATGGCCAGGATGGGGACGTTGCTGGAAGACGCAGTCCGGCACACGTATCCGGAATTTCCTTTGCGCACCGGCGTTTTTTCGTGGGAAGACTATTTGCCGCCACTCAGCGGAGAGTTGGTGGAGCTCGCGGATCAGTACGACTCTACCCGGACCGCAGTTGCGGCCGCCGGCTAATTCTTCATGCCCAATTTTCTTGAAACAATCTTCGCTCAACTGAAGCGCGCGGACAGCCGTGTTGTGCTGCGCGAAATTCATGGCGGGCAGTTCGTGAGCGTGACGGGCAGGGAACTGCTCGAGCAGGTTGCGCAAGTGCGCGCGTTCTTGCGGGCTTCAGGCGTGCAGGCCGGCGAGCGTTGCGCCCTTCTTTCGCCCAATTCCATCCGGTGGGTGGTGTTTGATCTGGCGTTGATGGCGGAAGGCCTGATTGTCGTGCCGCTGTATTCGCGGCAGGCGCCGGGGGAACTTGCGGGAATGATGAAGGATTGCGAGGCGCGGCTGCTGTTTGTGGGTGATGGCGGGTTGGGCGAGGCGATCGCGCAGGCTTGGCCGGGCGCGCCGCGGCGAATTTTGTTTGATAGTGTCATGGGGCGTTCCGCAGCGAAAATTTCGGACGGTGAGGCGCCGAATCCACGCAAAGATTCCGACATCATAACCATCATTTACACGTCCGGAACATCGGGCGAGCCCAAGGGCGTATGTCTCAATACGAGCAACCTCAATTTCATGCTGGAACGAACAACCGAGCGTCTTGGGCAGTTGATGACGCGGGCGCCGGGCGCAAGCCCCGATCGCGTCTTTCACTATTTGCCATTCAATTTTGCGGCGTCCTGGCTTTTGTTGCTTTCGTGTCTGACGCGCGAGACGACGCTGACTCTTTCGACCGATCTGAATAAACTGGCCGATGAGATCCGGCTTTCTTCCCCGAATTACTTCCTGAACGTTCCAACGCTGCTGGAGCGTGTTAGGCGAGGCGTCGAAGAAGCACTCTCGAAACAAGTTGCGCCAATCCGCTGGTTGTTTCAGAAGACGCGAGAGGCGTTTCGACAAGGTCCTGCAGGCTCTGGAATGTCCAATGACGCGTGGCTTTGGCTTGGGAACATTCTCATCTTCAAGAAAATCAAACAGCGCTTCGGGCGCGACTTGTACGCGCTGATTTGCGGCTCCGCGCCGCTGGCTCCAGAAACGCAGCGATTTTTCGAGATGATGGGAATTCCCGTGCTGCAAGCCTACGGACTGACGGAAACCACCGGCATTTGCACGATGGATGATCCGCGCGTGGTTGCGGAGCCCGGATATGTAGGGACAGCCGTTCCTGGCATCGAGATGAAAGTGGGGGAGAACGAAGAGATTCTGACGCGTGGGCCGCACATTTTTGCGAGCTATTGGAATCGCGCGGAAGAGACGGCACGCGTCCTGCAAGGCGGGTGGTTCCACACCGGCGATCAGGGAGAATCAAATGCCCGGGGAAATTGGCGTATTAAAGGACGCGTCAAGAATCTGCTTATCCTGAATTCGGGGCATAAAATCGCGCCGGAGCCCCTGGAGGAGCGAATCGCGCGCTTGCTGCCCGCGGCGCAGCAGGTGGTCGTAGTCGGAAATGGACGCGGATACCTTTGCGTTTTGGTTGCGGGAACGGTTGAGGCGACGGCAATGCAAGCGGCGCTTGATGCCGTGAATAAGGATTTGCCTCACTACCGGCAAATTCGCAATTTCCAGATTATTGCTGCGGCGTTTACAGCAGAGAGCGGGTTGCTCACCGCGAACGGCAAGTTGCGCCGCGACGCCGTCAACGCGCGCTATGCAGCCGAAATCAATTCCATGTACGACGCGAAGGGGCAAAGCACCTTTTCTGCTTCGAGCGCCACAGAAGGCCAAGCCGTCAGCAGGCAGCACGCATGAAAAGCTTCTTGGGCAAAGCGCTACGCTGGGAGTGGCGCGACGGCATCATTGAGCTGACCCTGGATCATGGGCCGGCCAATGCAATTGGCACTGTTATGCTCGGAGAGCTTGAGAAGTTCGTGGCTTCGTTAAGCGAGCTTGCGCCGGAAACGTCCGTCTGCATCATCGCCAGTGCCAAAAAAGCCGGATTTTCTGCAGGAGCGGATCTTCGCGAGCTGTACCACGGCGCAGCGGCGTTAGCGGAAAAGGAACGGCTCGCAGGTGTCCGACAGTTCTTAAAACGCATTCATGCGGTGCTCAATGCCTTCGATGCCGCTCCATTCATCACTATCGCAGCGGTACATGGCGTGTGTTTCGGCGGTGGGCTGGAGCTCGCGCTGGCCTGCGACATGATCATTGCCGACAAGATGGCGCGGTTTGCGTTTCCCGAACTGCGCCTGGGCTTGATTCCCGGTTTCGGCGGCATTCCGCGCTTGAAGCGCGACTTGGGGAATGCGTTCGTGCGCGATTTGCTTCTTACCGGACGGACGGTCAATGCAGCGCGTGCCCAGGCGGTTGGCTTGGTGGCACAACTTGCAGGCGAAGGAGAAGTGCTGCGCATCGCGCGTTCCACTGCGGCACAAATTTCCAAATTTGATGCGGTTACTCGCGCCACTGCCAAGAAATTCATCAAGCCCATTCCGCACGAAGAACTTCGACGCGAGATCGACCTCTTTTGTGAACTTTTCGCGCGCCCTGCGGTGATGGCGGCGCTCAAGAAATTCGTGGAAGATGCCGGGCCGATGCCGTATCTTCCGTGACTAGAATGGTTCCAAATCAAGGCCAGAATTTCGAAAATTCCGAAACCGTCGTTTTGTATCTTAGTCGCTCACGGTTTTTCTTGATCGCCTTGGGCTCTCTCCTGTTCGTGGGCGCGGGATTCTTCATTGGGTCCCATGGTGGCGGAATCCCCAAAGCTGTGAGGATTCCCATCGCCCTTCTCGCAATTGCATTTTTTGCGCTTTGTTTTCTCTACGCGGCCTACCGTTTAGTGGTGCGGCGCCCAGCGTTGATTCTGAGTTGTGAAGGAATTCTCGATAATGCCTCAGCCATCAGTGCGGGCCTGGTGCGCTGGGAGGAGATCGACCGTATTTACTGCAGCTCTCTTCGGGGCCAGTTGTTCATTTCCATAGCGGTGAAGGATCCTGTGGGCTTTCTGCAAAGGAGTCACGGCGCCAAAGCAAAATTAATGCACCTGAACATGAGCCTCGTCGGAGCTCCTGTAAACCTACCTGTGACGGGACTGGACCTAAACGCTACCGCGCTGCTAAAGCGGATTCAGGAGTTTCGCGGAGCCCGAGGTTTGTGAAAACTGCGCGGCTCCCCAAAATGCGTGATCTGCGCGGATTTTCCTTCTTGACACAAGGGTGATAAATTGAGGCATTCATGCGCACATTAGAGCAAACAACACAAGAAGTGCTCGACCTGGCCGCGAAGCATTTTCAATTGCCCTCGGGGTCACTCGCGCCCGAGGACGATTTTTTCAAGAAGCTTGGGATCGACAGCCTCCAAACTTTGGAGCTGTTGTCGCGGCTCGAAAATCACTTTGCGATTGAATTGCCCGATTACGAAGTGCAGGGCGTGAGCGACTTCAAAACGCTCGCGGAGCGCATTCAGTCCCGCCTGTAATGCTGGATCTTTCTCAATATCAATCTGTCGGAGAGGCTCTAAGAGAGGCGTTGGAGCGCTTTTCAACGGAAGTGTGCCTGATCGAAGCGGACCGCGAACGCGAAAAAGACCGCCTCACTTTTGCAGAATTCAAGAAGCGGGCACTGCTGCTCGCCAAAGCCCTGCAGGAAGCGGGATTTTCTGAGGGCGACCGCGCGAGCATCATCATGACCAATCAGTCGAAGTGGCTGATTTCGGCCTACGCAACTTTTTTCTGCGGCGGAGTACTCGTTCCACTCGACTACAAGCTCACTCCCGAGGAGCAGTGGCAGCTTCTCAAACACTCTGGAGCCAAGTTACTTATCACCGAGTATCCCATTTGGAGGCAACTCAGCGTTTCTGCGGGGCGGAACACCGCTACGAATGTGAAAACCGTCTTGGTGACGGAAGCCCCAGCAACCGCGGACCTGGCCGGCGCTCGGCATTGGGAAGAATTTCGCGGCGAGGGCGATCCAGTGTTTGTCCCTCGCAAACGCAGCGATACGGCGAGCATCGTCTATTCGTCGGGCACAGGCGGACGCCCAAAAGGCTGCATAATGACGCACGAAAATTACTTGGAGCAATGCGTCGCGCTGACTTCTATCTATCCTTTCTGGCCTGGGGTTCGTTACCTGAGCATCTTGCCCACGAATCACGCCATCGATTTCATGGTTGGGTTTTTCGGGCCGTTCACCTGCGGAGCAGCCGTCGTGCACTTGCGCACGTTGCGTCCGGAGTATGTCCGCGAGGCTTTTCCGAAATACAAAATCACGTATGTGAGCCTCGTACCGCTGGTTTTGAAAAACTTGCAAAAAGGTTTGCAGGCGCGTTTTGATGCGCTCCCGCCGGGCAAGCGAAAAGTCTTCAACGCGCTGGTTGCGATCAACAAAGCTCTGACGAAAAGCCGGCCGCGATTGGGTCTGAGCCGCTTGCTGCTGAAACAAGTGCACGAGGCCTTTGGCGGCGAACTGCTCGCGATCATCGTAGGCGGCGCCTTCACTGAGCCGCAAACTCTGCAATTTTTCTACGACCTGGGAATTCCGGTTGCGAACGGGTACGGCCTGACGGAAGCGGGCACGGCGATTACGGTCAATGATTTGAGACCGTTCCGTGCGGACACCGTGGGGAAGCCTCTGCCTGGGATGGAAGTTCGCATTCTTAATCCCGCCCCTGACGGCGTGGGCGAAGTGGCCGTGCGCAGCAAGACGGTCATGTCCGGGTATCTCAACGATCCCGAATTGACAGCCGAGACGATTGTCGACGGCTGGCTGATGACCGGCGATCTTGGAAAAGTTGACGAAACGGGCCATTTGCAACTGAGCGGGCGCAAGAAGAATATGATCGTCACCGAAGAAGGAAAGAACATTTATCCAGAAGATATCGAAAGGGTCTTTGAGAGCCTGCCGGTAAAGGAGTTTTGCGTTTTTGCCGCAAACTATATTTGGCCGAAGCGCTCCATGACCGGAGAGCAGCTGGTCCTCGTGCTGCATCTGGATCAAGGGCAAAAATACAACGAGCAGCTTCTGCGGGATGTGACCGCGCGCAACCAGCGCCTGTTAAACTACAAACGGGTGCACGGGGTGGTTCTGTTGGACGAGGACTTTCCCCGGACGGCTTCTCTCAAAATCAAACGGAATGAACTGGCGGCACGTCTCGCCAAATTGGACAGCGCTGCGGCGATTCGGCCATTGTGAGGACAGCTCCTGCAACGGGTAGTGGTTCCAAATACCGCATTTATGGCTTAGAAGCATTCGAAATGGAACGATTTTTTGCCATTGTCAACCCCGCCGCCGGTGGCGGCCGGTCCGCAAAGCTCGCCGGGCCTGCTCTGACCCGCTTGCGTGAAAAAAACTTGCGAGTGGACGTTTTTGCGTCGAGCGGCCCTGGCCACACGGCACAACTCGCGCGGGAAGCCTACGAGCAAGGATATAGACGCTTCCTTGCCGTCGGAGGAGATGGGACAGCGCATGAAATCCTCAACGGCGTTCTCACCGACCGACCCTCCGTAGAACGTTTCGCCCTCGCGTTCCTTCCACTGGGCACCGGCAATTCATTTTTGCGCGATTTTGCGAAGGATGGCGCAGAAGCTTCGCTGCAAGCTCTCCTGGAAAACCGCAAACGCCCCGTGGATCTTATTCGCCTGACGCACGCCACGGGCGAAATGTATTCTTTCAACCTCTTGAGTATGGGATTCACTGCCGACGTCGCCGCGTTGACCAATCGCGTCTTCAAACCTTTCGGCCATTTGGGTTATCTTCTTGGCGTTTTCGTGCGCGTGCTGCAGCTTCGCCGGCGTGCGTTTGCTCTGCGCTGCGACGATGACCAGGAATGGGACGAGCGGCGCTGCCTTTTTCTCACTTTCAACAACAGCAAATATACCGGCGGCACTATGCTCATCGCTCCGCAGGCAGACGCCACTGACGGCCTGATCGAGTTTGTTCGCTGGGGCCCCATCGGGCGGCTCGGTTTGCTGCGAAACCTGCCCAGCCTTTACGATGGTTCGCACATTCATCACCCGCTTGCTGCAAGACGCGCTGTGCGTCACGTGGAATTCAAACTCCCCGCCCCAATTGACATCATGATCGACGGGGAGGTCGCCACGGTCGAGTGCCGCTCGATTGACGTGCTTCCGGCGGCCGTGGATGTCTTTATATGAAAAGGACCTGGCAGGTTCTTCGGAGTGCGGTGCTGTGGATTGTCAGCGGCTTGCACTTTTTCATCGTCGCGCCGGTGCTTGTGTTCCTCGGCATTTTTCTCGACCCGCACAAACACGACTGGCTCCAGCGCGGCCTTTGCCGGCGCATCGCGTTTCTCTCGGGCGCCAAGGTCGAAGCTCGCCGGTCTCCGGGCTTTGACCCGAATCGCACCTCCTTCTTTGTCTCGAACCACGTGAATCTTTTCGACCCGTTTATGCTGTACTGTGCCATTCCGCAATTTGTGCGCGGCTGGGAGCTCGAGTCGCATTTCAAGATTCCTGCATACGGCTGGCTGATGAAACGGTTTGGCAACGTGCCGGTTCCCGACATCCGGCGGCCCGGCGACTTGAAGCGCATGTGGCGGTTGACGCAGGAGGCCATTGATTCCGGCACCAGTCTCATCGTGTTTCCCGAGGCCAAGCGGACTCGTGACGGCCACGTGGATGGATTCCAGGACGGAGGGTTCCGCGTCGCGCAGCAGCTAGGCGTTCCCATCGTTCCGGTCAGCATCGTGGGGTCGTTCGAGCATCACCGCACCGGGCACTGGATGCTGTGGCCCGGGAAAATCACAATCTATTTGCACGACACCATTGAAACCAAGGGGCTGCGCAAAGAAGA
>Ga0187780_10003867_pt1 | contig 11247 bp, 4 predicted proteins | sample 1015_Q2_SP10_20__FD_132429 | JGI IMG/M metagenome (GOLD analysis project Ga0187780, IMG submission 132429) | Tropical peat soil microbial communities from peatlands in Department of Meta, Colombia - 1015_Q2_SP10_20_MG | ecosystem: Environmental > Terrestrial > Soil > Wetlands > Peat | place...
CGCCTTCCTGCCGCAGCCGTTCCATCACCACGGCGAGCGCCTGTTCTTCCTTCTCGTCGGCGCCGACCCAGCGCAGCCGCACGCCGAGTGCGACGAGGTCGGTGCGCATGCCGGCCTCGGTCTGTGCGCGAATCCACCACGTCGCCCGATAGTCGCTGCGATGGCGCTCGGCGTAAGCGGCGGCGAGCGTGGTCTTGCCGACGCCGCGCAGCCCGTGGAGCGCGGCAATGCGAAGGCCGCTGGTCTCCCGCTTGAGCGCCGCTTCAATCAAGGCAAACGCGTCATCGCGGCCCATGAAATGGGCGGGCACATGCAGCGGAATATTCGAAACCGCGAACGCCTGTCCCGGAAACGCGATGGTCTGCGGCGCTTCGCGCTTCTTCAGGAACTCGCGGAATCGGGCGCGCGCCGTCTCCTCGTCGACGCCGAACAGCTCGCAGCGCCGGATATGGTCGGACAGCGCCGGCAATCGCGCCGGCTTGACCGCGACGAACAACACGAAGCCGGGCCGGCTGCCTGCCGCCTGCCACAGTGCCGCATTGCGCTCTAGCGTCGAAAACGGCGCCCGCAGATACTCGTCGGAAATGACGCAGAGCACGTGGTCGGCGGCATCCATGCGCGTTTCCATCCAGGCATAGATGTCGCCGCCGCTCTCAATCTCCCATTCATGGATGTGCGGCACGTGACCGAGCGCGGTCAGCTCGGTGCCGATCCAATTGGCCCAGTAGCGGTCGCTGCTGGTGTACGAGATGAAAAAATCGGCCATCGGAGAGAGCGTGGCGGCACAGCTCAGCGAGCCGCAGTGTCGCACGCGCCGCCAAGCCTCGGCAAACGCCAAGCCGGCCACGGGAGGCCGCAAGCGCTGCTCTGAATAGGAGAGGGGGCCGCACCGCGGCCCCCGGTAGCATCGCCTGAATTATTCTTCGATCGTCTGTTTAGTCGCCGTCGGTCGCGCGGCCATACATCGAGGGGTCGTCCTTCGGCCCGGATTCCGACCACACCACCCGTTGCGGCATCGGCTTCTGCGACACGAGCGAGCGCGTGTCGCCTCCGAACTGATGGTCGAGCCAGGCTACGCATGCCGTCTTGCCGGTGGTTTCGATCTTCTGCTGGATTTCACCGGTGGTGGCGATGCCGGTCTCCGACGACGAGATCTTCTCGACGTTCTCCGACAGGCAGTCGAACACGATGCGCTGCGCGCGGTACCGCAGCGCAAAGCCGTTCGCGTCCTGCCGCAGCCCCGCCTCGAACTTGCCGATGGCGTTATTCGAAGCGTGCATGATCATGTCGTCGGTCGCTTCGCGGAGCTGGTCGTTGACCAGGCCGCCATGGGTCTGGAACAGACGTTGGGTAAACAGGGCCGAGCTGCGGTTCGCTGCAAGCAATTCGGATACCTCGAAAATGCGCCGATAGGTCTGCTGCGCGGCGTGCTGGATCATCTTGTCGACTTCCTGCATCGGGGCGTAGCCGCGGCTGTTGCCGCCGAACAGCGTGTCGACATCGGCCCAGACCCGGTCGAGGATCATGACGCGGATGCGCTCGCCGGACCAGTTCTCGCCGAGGAAGGTCTCGAAGGTGTCGAGCTTGGCGCTCTTGATCGCCGCGTCGAGCGATTGCTCGATGGCGTGCTCGGTCACGTCGCCTGCGGTGGTCACGCCGCGGCCTTCCTCGGCCTGCTTCTTGTGGAACTTGCCCAAAATCTGCTGGACCTTCTGAGTCCAGTCGCGCTCGCCTTCCTTGGAGTTGGCCTTGCCCAGTGGTGAAATCGCTTTGCTCGTGCCTTCGTCACTCGAGGTGCTGCCGAGTTCATCCGGGTTGAGCTGCGCCACGACGTGGAGAAGGTTGTTCTGCACCTTGCTCGACGGCGGCTCGAGCGAAGCCGTGCGGTTGTCGCTCCGATCCCGGTGCGAACCGCTGTCCAAATCGTCGCTGCTCGAATCGCCAGAATGCCCGCCGCGACAGTGGCGGCCGCATCCGTAACCGCCGTAGTAACGCCCGCCGTTCATGTGGCCGATGATCATGCCGGCGATGCCACCGAACTGGGCGTAAGCCGGCTCCGGCATTGCGGTGATGCCGATCGCCAAAAAAGCAAACCCCGAACACGCTGCCATAAGTCCTGGCGAATGCCTGTTCATGTTCATCTCCCCAAGCTCGATGCTTGATCGCCACCCGTTCCTGACGGTTACGATATGCTCATCTTCGACGGCGTCTGTGTTCGCGATCACTTTGCTGCGGCTGAATCTGGCCCTCCAGAGTCTGCATCCTTTGCGCGAGCAAGTCGGCGAACGCAACCTTGTTTTTCTTTGCCTGTGAGTAGACGTCGATTAGCGTTGCCCTCAAGTCGCGGTTATACGGGCAACCGGTGAGGCGCTCAAGGAAGCGGATCTGCAGCTCGGTTGGGGCTTCGGAGCGGCCCCAATCCCAAACCCAAATCTGTTCGGGAAAGTACCAGGTATCTGACGGATCGCAGAAGATCGGAACTTTGAACCCACGGATCTTCATCTTCTTGGTTACCGGATCGACCGCTCCGTAATAGTGCTCGAGGCGGTCGACCTCCTCCGGAGTGAGAAGCGGCCGGCCCATCGCGTCGATCGCTTCACCGCCTTTGGCGAGATCGACGATGAGATGGGCAGCGTCCATCTCATAATAGGGATTGCCCTCGGGCACGGTCGGATCGGACAGAACCGCAAGGTCGATGGCGTGATAGGCGAGCTTCATCGCCTCGGTCGGATTTTTCTCCACGCCGACCTCGCCCTTCCGATAGATGTGGGCGAGTTCGACGGCCGCCTGCGCGGAGCCCTGGCTCATGGCGCGTTTCAAGAGATTGATGACCTCCTTCTCGCCGTACTCCTCCTTGACCAGCAGCAAACCGCTGTGCAGGCGGTTGGCAAGTTCGACTTGCGCGTAGGCGTCGCCGCTGCGCGCCGCGAGCCGCCAATAGCGCTCGGCGATCCCAGGCTGGGGGCTCGGAAGCCCGGTGCCCGCCTCCATGATCAGGGCAACGCGCACCTGCGCATCGGTGTCGCCAGCCTCCGCGGCGCGGCTGAACCATAGCAGCGCCAGCTCGCTGTCGCGGTTGACATTGGTGGTCGTGTCCTCATCGCAGTTGCAGTAGGCGCCGCGCTGGTAAATCTTGCCGAGCTCGAATTTTGCCCGCAGCGAGCCGGCGTCGGCCGCCCGTAGCAGCCATTCCACGGCACGGCGCGGATTGGCCCGCGAGAACGGCTGGCCGCGGCCGGTCTTAAGCGCCAGTCCGTGTTCGACCATGGCGGAGACGAGACCGCTCTCGGCGGCCTTGGCGAACCACTCGGCTGCCTGGCCGAAATCGCGCTGCACGCCGACGCCGTCGCGGTAGTGCAGGGCGAGATTGTACATCGCCAGCGGATGGCCCTGCTGCGCGGCGCGTTTGAGAAGATCGATCGCTTGCTCGTAATTCTTTTGCAGCTCGTCGAGCGCCGCGAGGTCGTTTAGGGCGCTGATGTAGCCGCGCTTGGCGGCGTCGTCATAAGCGAGCCGCGCGCTGTCGAGGGCGCGGCGGCGGTCGTCGTCAGCGAGGCCCGGCCGCAACGCGCGGCTCTGATAGGCGCGTCCGAGGTTGAACAGGTAACGGAACACGCGTGGATTGTCGGTCACCGCCTTGCTGCAGGTGGAAATGGCGGCGTCGGCGTCGAGCTTCTCGGTGAGCACGCCGGGCACCTCCGGCGGCCGCGCGCCGTCGAGCGGCGAAGCGGCGAGCCGGTCGCAATCGGTCACCGCCTTGTTGGTGACCGCCGTCACCTCGACCGGATCATCGGAACTCAGGGCCAAGGTGGCGAGCGCGCGCCGCGCCGATTCGGCGGTGCCGTGCGGGCACTGGTCGAACCGGCGGATGTGGCGGTCGTAGAGTTCGCGCTTTTGCAGCTTCTTGATCTGATCCCAGTCGGTTTCTTCGCCGGCGCAGCGGTCCTGCGACATCTGGAATCGTTCGCGCCCGATCGAACCGACGAAGTAGAATTCGTCGACGTTGGCCGAGTTGTGCTCGTCGTAAAATAGCTCGGGTTCCTGCTGCCGCCCGTTCTGGTTGGCGATCGCGCGCACCATCAGCTTGACCCGTTCGCCGAGCTCGGTCACCGACTGCCCTGGCCGCTGCAACTCGGAGCGCAACACGCCGGTGAACAGCGAGTTATGCCCGGAATCGTTGGTGCCAAGCGTCTCGGCGGCTTGCTCGCCGAACGAGGCGGAATAAAGAATGAGGAAGCCTGGCGGCGGCTTGCGCAGGTTGAGAAGCCGGCTGCCGGAATCGTCGCCCCGCTTCACCAGCTTGACCTGCTGAGCGTCGGACACATCGGCCTGCACCAGTGAGCGGCACGCGTCCAGAATCACAATGACGGTCTTTGGATTCTTCTCGGCGATGCGGCGTTGGATCTCGTTGGCGGAAACGCCTTTCGGAATTTCGTTCCTTTGATAGTCGTCGAGATATTGAGCGATCTTGAGCCGCACCACGTCGGGATTCTTGCGCTCCTGATCGCTCAACTGCGACTTAGCATAGGCGAAGGGACTTTTGAGATCGCCGAACAGCAGATAATTGGTCTGGTCGGCCTCGACGCCGAAGCCGTGGCCGGAGAAGTAGAACACCACGTCGTCGTCGGCTTCGATGGTGTTGAGAAAGGCGGAGAACTCCTTCTCGAAGGAGTCCTTGTTGCTCAGATCCACCCCGACTTTGATGTTCTTCTTATCGAAGCCGACTTCCTCGAGATCCTTGGCCAGGTCCTTGGCGTCGTTCGCGGCGCGTTCAAGCCGCTGGATATAACCGTCCGAGTAGCGCTGGATGCCGACCAGGAACGCGCGCCGGGTCTCGGCCGCCGCCGGACCTGAAGTGACCGCCGCCAGCGCCACAAGCGCGCCGACGAGCGCGGCGGCCGTTCGCCCGAGGTGCACGATTTTGCGGTCATGCCTGCGCGGTTTGACCGCCGGATTTGCGGCCTCAAGACATCGCCGCACAACGCGCATCGCCGAATTTTTCATTGTGGCCCTCTTGGCTTTTTTCGCGTCCAGATCAGTTACGCAAGGTGCGCGCTACTCGGAACCCGATCTCCGCCCGTCTTTCGTCCGCTACCTCCCAGCTGCGCTTGGCTGAGCGCAAATCCTTGGGCTCGTCCGCCCATGAGCCGCCGCGCACTACATGCGTCGTGCAATCGCCCGTCGTTCGCGCCGCGCCGTCGCGCGGTATTCCGGCAAGCGTCTCGTTCCAGCAATCTTCGACCCATTCGCGCACATTGCCGTGCACCTGGAGGAGGCCGAACGGGTTCGCCGCGGCGGCATCGGTCGCGACGGTGCGCCGCGGCGGCTGCGCCTTGGCGCTGCCATTGTAGCTATATCGCCAGTCGTAATTGGCACGCTCGGGCGAGATCTCGGCGCCGAACCAGAATGCGGTCGACGGACAGGTCGGCGACGTGCAGCCGCGGGTGACGTATTCGCGCTCCGCTTCGCTGGGGAGCCGATAAGGCGCGCCGGTCTTTTTCGACAGCCAGGCGACGTAGGCCTGCGCGTCACTCCAGGACACGTTGATCACCGGGTGCTTGCCGGCGCCCCAGCCGTAATCGCCGGGCCGATAGGCGTTGCAGCCGCCTTCGGCGACGCAGGCGTTCCACTCGGCAAACGTCACCGCCGAGCGGCCGACCGCAAAGGCGCGGCCGAAAGCGATTTGCTGCTGCGGGCCTTCGCCAGCTTCGCGTCCCACTTCGCTCGCCGGCGAGCCCATGGCGAACGTTCCCGCCGGGACCGTGACCATTTCCGGACAGGTGTCGCATTCCTTGAAGCGCTCCTGCGGCTTGAGGGCGCGTTCCTGCTCCGCCGAGAGGAGGCCGACCGCCGTCGGCGCCGGCGTGGCCGTCTTCGCTAGCGGGGGTTGCTCAAGGGCAGCGGCGCGTGCTGCGGCTTCGAATTTACGGGCGATCTCGGCGGCGGGGTCGGTTTTCGGCGCCGCGGCGGGCGCGACCGCCGGAGCTTCGGGTGTAGCGGCCGCGACCGCGGTCGCGCCTGCGCCCGCTGCCGGGACGAAATTGGAGGGGCCGTCAATTGAGGAGCCGGAAAACCACGGCCGCTGCGGCCGTTGGTTCTGCTTGGTTGCCTCTTTCACCTGGCGGCCGACTTCGCTGAGCACGTCGAGGATGCCGAGCCCCGGCGTTTTGATGACCTCGGAAAGCGCCTTGGTGAAGGGGCTGTCCGCCCCGGCGCCGTCGTCGGCGGTCTGACCGGGCTGGGTGGCAAACGCAATCACCGTGCCGTCGAGCGTCGGCATTTGCGCGAGGCCGCCCTTGGCGACGCTGATGTCGCGCATGCGCATGTCCTCGCTGTCGCGGCCGCGGCCGACTGCCATCGAGCGGCCTCCGGCGGCGAATGGATTGTTGCGGCAAGCGTCGAGGACGACGACGTTGAGCCTGGTGCGCGCGCCCGCCATCTGCCGCAGCACCAGGTTGATGTCGACCATGAAATCGACGTCGGCCTCTTTGGTCAGGTCCGCGTCGGTCGGCACCAGATAATTGGTATTGTCGATTTCGATGCCATGGCCGGCGTAGTAGAAAAATCCGGTGTCGGCGCCCTGCATCTGATCGCCGAACTGTTTGACGATGTGCCGGAACTTGTCCTCGCCGAGATTAAGCTGGGCGTCGCCGCCGACGAGCGAGAAGCCGAGCGAGCGCAGCGTCTGCGCCATCAGGCGCGCATCGTTCTCGGGGTTGGCGAGCGGTCGCGCGCTGCCATAGCGCGCATTGCCGACCACCAGCGCGATGCGCTTGTCGGCGGGCGCCGCCGGCGCGGGCGAGCAGATCAGCCCCGCGATCAGAACGGAAAATGCCCGAAGATACAGGCGGCTCATGCCTGCACCACCCTCATCTCGCCGTCCGCCGCCCCCCAACGACAGTTGGTTTCACGCCTAGTCTCCAGGATCGAATCCTTACCATAAGGCGCGGGCGCCTCAACATAAGTTTGCGTAATGTGCGTTAAGAGCCTGTGGGCGCGACACAATCAGGGCCGCTCAGCGCATGGCCGCGGCGATATTGCCGCCGTCGACGGTGGTCACGTCGGCGGTGGTCTTTAGCGCCAGCGCCTGGTGCAGGAAGGCTTGGGCGACATCCTCGGCCGTCACCTCACGGCCGAGAAGATTGCCGCTCATATAATCCTTTTCGCTCAATCCGCGCGCCTTGGCGCGGGAGGCGATCATCTCACGAGTGAGGAGGCCGGAGCGGATGCGGTCGGCGTTGACGGCGTTGGCCCGGATGCCGTCCGCGCCATAGTCGAGCGCGTATTGGCGCATCAGCGCGAGCAAGGCCGCCTTCGGCACGCCGTAGGGGCCGAAATCGGGCCCGGGATTGACCGCCTGTTTGGAGACGTTGAAGAGGAGACAGCCGCCGGTGCCTTGCGCCTGCATGATCCTGACCGCGGCCTGCGCCACCCGCTGGTGGCCGTAGAAGTTCAGCTCGAAGCTTTGGCGCAGCGTCGCTTCCTCGACCTCGCCGATCCGCCCTTGCCACGCCGCGCCGGCATTCGAAACCACGATATCGACGCCGCCGAAGCGAGCCGCGATCTCCTCGAACGCCGCCTGCACCGACGCGGCGTCGGTCACGTCGCATCGCAGTGGCAGTGCTGTCCCGGCAAGCGCGCTTGCCTTGTCCGCAGCGGCGGCAAGATCGACGTCGAGGAGAGCGACCTCAGCGCCGGCGGCAGCGAACGCCTTCGCCGTTGCCGCGCCGATGGCGCCGGCAGCGCCGGTGACGGCGACGATCTGGCCGGCAAGCGGCCGCTCTGTTGTGAAGCCGAGCTTGGCCTGCTCGAGCGGCCAATATTCGCAATCGAACATCTCGGCTTCGGAGATCGATTCGAATCGGCCGATACGTTCGGCGCCGTCAACGACGGCCATCCACTCCTCGGCAATGTCGGCGGCGATCGCGGCATCATGTTTGGTGCGGCCAAGGCCGAACATGCCCAGTCCAGGCACCAGCGCGACGCGGGGCAGGGGATCGAGCTCGCGCCTATCCCCGCCGACGCGCCGATTGTGCCGTTCGAAATAGTCGTGGTAGCGCGCCGCGAATTTGCCGGCCGCCTCGCGCGCCGCGCGTGCGAAATCGTCGAGCTTGCCCATCTTGGGACGCGGCAACAGGAGCGGCCAATTCTTGGTGCGGATGGTGTGGTCGGGCGTCGCTACGCCGGCCTCGCTGACGCGGCCGAGATCGGTGCGGTCGAGAAAATCGAGCACGGCGGCGCGGCTGCGAAATTCGAGCACCAGTCGGCGCCAGGCGCCCTCGGTCTTCTCGTTCTTCTGACTGCAGGCGCCGCGCACGATCGGCGCGACCGCTGCAATCGGCGTGATCTCGCTCGCGCGCCTGGCGATCGCGACGGATTTGCCGTTGCGCTCGACAAAATCCTCGGCGAGCGTGACCATCTCGATCATGCGCTCATAGGCTTCGCGGGCGTTCTCGCCAAAAGTGACGATGCCGTGCTTGCTCAAAATGAGCCCATCGCTCGGCCTGGTGCGCTCGAATATGTCGATTGCTTTCCTAGCAAGGGCGAAACCGGGCATGAGATAGGGCACGAAGGCGAGGCGGCCGCCGAAAGCGTCCGCGGATCGCTCTTCACCGTCCGGCTGATCGATGATGCGGAGCACGGCGCGCGCATGGGTATGATCGATGAATTTGTGCGGCAAGAAGGCGTGCAACATGATCTCGACCGACGGATTGGGCGCCGTCGGATCGATGAGATTGGCTCGCTCAATTGCGACCAGGTCCGGATCGGCGATGGCTTCGAGCCCGCGCAGCTTGCGCAGCGGGGCGAGCCGGACTGCCGGAAAACCTTCGGCCTCGATCGCCGCCATTTCGGCGCCGGAGGCCTTGATGCGCAGGATTTCGACCTCCTCGCCGAAACGGTCACGCAGGCGGGTCTTGAGCGAGGTGTTGCCGCCGCCATGCAGCACGAGCGCGGGATCGCGGCCGAGGAGCCGCGTCGTGTAGATGCGCAGAGCGAGCTCGTGGTCGATACCGGATTTGGCGCACCGCGCGACGAGCGCTTGTGCGTCATGCTCGGCCCAGCCGCTCTTCATGGCGCGCTCCTAAAGCGCGATCGCTTCCCATTGAAGCGATCGTCGCTTTAACTCTTTAGTGGAGCATGATCCTTTCGGAAAACCGGTTCCCACTTTTCCGGATCATGCCCTAGCGCAACGAGGAAGGCCCGGCGTCGGATGTACTGGTCAACCGCCGGCCATGCGGCGCGACCACCACCCGCGGCGGCGCGGACGATCGCTCGCCTCGCCGTCGCCGACCTCGGTGATCGCCGGCTGCTCGGGCGGCTTCGGCTCGGCCGGCGGGCCCGCTTCATTGCCGGTGACGCCCGGCGCCGGCTCACGCACGGTCGAGCGCCGACGCGGCGGTTCTTGCGCGGCCGTCGGCGTCGGCGGTTCCGGAGCTGGCTGTGGCGCGACGCCGTCAAGATCGGCGGTTGCTTCGGTGAGCCCGGGCTCGAACGTCGCCGGCTCATTGAGCTCCTGGGCGCTGCCAAATTCCTGCTGCGGCTGATCCGCAGCTTCGCGGCTGGGTGCAGCGGTTTCGCCGCCGTGCTCACGCTCGCCGCGATTGCGCCGGCCGCCGCGGCGACCGCGCCGCCGCCGCCGCCCGCCATCGCGGTGCGACGATCCGGCTCTGTCCTCGCCGGCCGCTTGATGCGCGTCGGCGGCGATATCGCCTTCCGGTGCAGCTTCTTCGCCGATCTCCTCAGGAGGCTCGCCCGCCCCTTCGGAGATCGCCTCGTGCTGAGGAGCTTGCTCCTGCGCGGCGGCTTCGCCGCCATTGCGTCCGCGCCGCCGGCGCCGGCGACGGCGCCGCGAGCCGGCTTCGCCGGATTCAGCCGAGGCTCCAGCCGCTTCGGCCTCGGCCTCTTCACCCCCGGCCGCCGCGCCAGGTTCGAGCTCGTCCTCCTCCTCGAGCGGCGCCGCAGTAACCGCTGCGGCGGTGCGTTCCGCCAGCGCCTTGGCCGCCTCGACCGTGTGCACGAGTTCGCCGCGATCGATGACAAAAGCCTGCGGCGCCGTCACCGTCTCGTCGGCGCTCACCGTGATGCTGATGGCAAAGCGCTCCTCGAGCGCCCGCAGATGCGCCCGCTTCTGATTAAGGACATAGAGGGCGACGTCCGGCCGGGTGCGGGCGATCAGGTTATGGGTGCCGCCCTTCATCAACTGATCCTCGAGCGCGCGCAGCACCTGCAGGGCAAGCGACGACACCGAGCGCACGTGGCCGCTGCCGCCGCAATAGGGGCACTTCTCAGTCGAGCTTTCGAGCACGCTGGTGCGGATGCGCTGGCGCGACATTTCCAGGAGGCCGAAATGCGAGATGCGGCCGACCTGGATGCGGGCGCGGTCCTGCTTGAGACATTCCTTCAGCCGCCGCTCGACCGAGCGGTTGTTGCGCTTCTCGTCCATGTCGATGAAATCGATGACGATCAGCCCGGCGAGGTCGCGTAGCCGCAGCTGCCGGGCGATCTCGTCCGCCGCCTCGAGATTGGTCTTGAGCGCGGTGTCCTCGATGTGATGCTCGCGCGTGGCGCGGCCGGAATTGACGTCGATGGCGACGAGAGCCTCGGCCTGGTTGAGCACGATGTAGCCGCCGGAGCGCAGCTGCACGACTGGGGAGAACATGGCGTCGAGCTGATTCTCGACGCCATAGCGCGACAGCAGCGGTTGCGTGTCGGTGTAAAGTTTGACGTTGCGCGCATGGCTCGGCATCAGCATGCGCATGAATTCCTTGGCCTCCTCGTAGCCCTCGGCGCCGGCGACCGTCACCTCGTCGATGTCCTTGGTGTAGAGGTCGCGGATCGAGCGCTTGACCAGCGAGCCCTCCTCGTAGACGAGCTTGGGCGCGGTCGATTTCAGCGTCAGGTCGCGGACCGTTTCCCACAGCCGCAACAGGTACTCGAAGTCGCGCTTGATCTCGGTCTTGGTGCGGCTCGCGCCGGCGGTGCGCAGGATCACGCCCATGCCCTCGGGCACTTCGAGCTCTTGGGCGATCTCTTTGAGCCGCGAGCGATCCTCGGCGCTCGTGATCTTGCGGCTGATCCCGCCACCGCGCGCGGTGTTGGGCATCAGCACCGAATAGCGGCCGGCAAGCGATAGATAGGTGGTGAGCGCCGCGCCCTTGGTGCCACGCTCTTCCTTGACCACTTGCACCAGCATCACCTGCCGGCGCTTGATCACTTCCTGGATCTTGTATTGGCGGCGGTAGCGCG
>Ga0187780_10003869_pt1 | contig 11246 bp, 12 predicted proteins | sample 1015_Q2_SP10_20__FD_132429 | JGI IMG/M metagenome (GOLD analysis project Ga0187780, IMG submission 132429) | Tropical peat soil microbial communities from peatlands in Department of Meta, Colombia - 1015_Q2_SP10_20_MG | ecosystem: Environmental > Terrestrial > Soil > Wetlands > Peat | place...
GATCTTGACCGGCCAGTCGGCGAAGCGGTCGCTGAAAGTCTGGAAGTGCTGTTCCGCGAGCAGCGTCGTGGGCACCAGCACAGCAACCTGCTTCCCGTCCAGCACCGCGATGAACGCTGCGCGTAGCGCCACCTCGGTTTTGCCGAACCCGACATCTCCGCACACCAGACGGTCCATGGCTTTGCCGGCCGTCAGGTCGCCGATCACGGCATCGATGGCGGTCGCCTGATCGCGCGTCTCCTCGAACGGGAAGCCGTCGGCGAAAGCTTCGTAGTCGTGGGGTTTGAGCGTGAATGCGTGCCCCTTGCGGGCAGCGCGCTGGGCGTAGAGATTGAGCAGCTCCGCCGCCGTATCCCGCACCTGCTCCGCGGCTTTGCGCTTCGCTTTCTCCCACTGACCGCTGCCCAGCTTGTGCAGCGGCGCGGCCTCGGGCGCGGCGCCGCTGTAGCGTCCGATCACCTCCAGGTGAGACACCGGCACGTAGAGCTTGTCGCCACCCTCGTACTCGAGCGCGAGAAACTCGGTCGTGCCTTCCCCCAGATCCAGGGTGACCAGCCCCAGGTAGCGGCCAATGCCGTGCTGCGCGTGCACCACCGGGTCGCCGACTTTGACCTCGGACAGATCGCGCAGCATGTGCTCGGCCGCCAGCCTGTTGGCCGGCTCGCGGCGGTCGCGGGCGCGCGCCTGGGCAGCGTACAGCTCGTTCTCGGTGACGATCGCGAAGCCGGCGTCCTCAGCGACGAACCCGCGCGCGACCGGGCCGACGCTGAGCATGAGTTTTTCGCTGCCTGCGAGAAACGCGCTGAAACCGTCGCATTGAGTGAGCGGCAGACCGTACTCCGCAAAGTAGTCGAGCATGGTCTCACGCCGCCCGAGCGTCTCGGCGATGCACAGGATGCGCCCGGCAAAGCGCGCAGCGAAGTCGCGCAGACTATGAAGCGGGCTGTCTGCGCGCCGGTCGACCTGGAGCGGCGGCAACGCCGAGACGGGGGCAGGGTGCGCGTGCGCGTCCTGCTCTTCCGACAGCGCGATGCGTGCAAACGGCTTCAGTGCGCCGAACAACTCGTCCGGTAGAAGGAACAGGTCGTGTGGCGGCAGCAATGGCCGGTCGCGATCGCCGCGCAGCAGCTCGTAGCGCGCCCGCGTGTCGCGCCAGAACGCGTCGATCTGACCCTGCAAATCACCGCGGAGCAGCACAATCGTTTCGGGCGGCAGGTAGTCGGTGATGAGCGCAGTGCCATCGAAGAATAGTGGAAGGTAATACTCGATGCCAGCCGGGAACACGCCGTTGCTGACGTCCTTGTACAGCTGGCTGCGCGACGGGTCGCCCTCGAACTTCTCACGGAAGTTCTGACGAAAGCGCGTACGCGCTGCCTCATCGGTAGCGAATTCGCGCGCTGGCAGCAGGCGCACGTCGTTCACCTTATAAATGGAGCGCTGCGTGTCCACGTCGAAGGTGCGCAGGCTCTCGATGTCGTTGTCGAACAGGTCGATGCGATAGGGCAGGGCGCTGCCCATCGGAAACAGGTCGATCACGCCGCCGCGAAAGCTGTACTCGCCCGGCGAAACGACCTGCGTGACGTGCGTGTAGCCGGCGAGCGTGAGCTGATGCCGCAGCGCGTGCGGCTCGATGCTGTCGCCCTGCTTGAGAAAAAAGCTGTAGGCGGCGAGGAACTGAACGGGCGGCAGGCGCTGCAGCGCCGTGGCGACGGGGACGATGAACACGTCGCAGGCGCCGTGGGTGATCTGGTACAGCGTAGCCAGCCGCTCCGAAACAAGGTCCTGGTGGGGAGAGAAGCTGTCGTAGGGCAGCGTCTCCCAGTCGGGAAAATAGTGCGCGCGCAGGCCGGGGGCGAAGAACGGGATTTCCTCCGCGAGGCGCTGGCCGTCCAGCGCCTGGCTCGTCAGGACCGCGACGAGGCGCCGCTGCTTGGCGAGTTCGGCTATGGCGAGTGCGTCGCTGGAGCCGTGCAACCCGCTCGCGCTGCTGCGGGAGCCGGGTACGGGGAGCGGAAGATCGAGCATCGGCCTAGATTACCGTAGATAGGCGTTGCCTGGCCGTGCAAGACTTGATCAGAGCTTCCCTAGATAATAGCGGCACAAACCGCAACCGAGGGGCGCAATGGCGGGCTATTTCGGCCTGGTCCCGGCCGCAGGAACTGGCGCCCGCATGGGAGAGGCGCTGCCCAAGCAATATTTGAAGATCGGCCAACGGCCGTTGCTCTGGTACGCGTTGCGCTGCCTGTGCGGCCACCCGCGTCTCAGCCGCACCTTCGTTGTTTTGCATCCCGAGGACCGCTTGTTTCGCGGCTACGACTGGAGCGAGCTCGGCGAAGCTCTTGTGCCCCTGTTCTGTGGCGGCACGACCCGGGCCGAAAGCGTCGCGCTCGGACTCGAGAGGATGCGCGGCGAGGTTCAACCGGACGACTGGGTGCTGGTGCACGATGCCGCCCGGCCGTGCTTGACTGATACGTTGATCGACCGGCTGATCGCCGAGCTCACACCTGAGGATGACGGCGGGCTTCTCGCCATCCCGCTGGCGGATACGCTCAAGCGCAGCGACGGCGAGGATCGGGTGCTCCGCACCGAACCGCGCGACGAACTGTGGCAGGCGCAGACGCCTCAGATGTTTCGCTTTGGGCCTCTGCTCGCTGCACTGCGCGCGGCCGATCCCGCCCGTATCACGGACGAAGCCGGGGCCATGGAGCAGCTCGGCCATCGCCCGCGCTTAGTTATGGGCAGCGCCGCCAACATCAAGGTCACCTACCCGGAGGACTTGGGCCTGGCTGCGCTGATCCTCAAAGGCGAGCTTCCATGAACCACGGAGACGCCATTGAAACACGGTTCGAGCCGCCAAGGCGCCAAGACGCCAAGGAATGCAGGCACGTGAAAGTGGAGCCGAGCCGGGAAGCCGACGATGTGGCAGCGAAAATCGTTGACGCTGCTTTTGAAGTCCATCGAACATTGGGACCAGGCTATCTCGAAGCGGTCTATGAGCAAGCTCTTGCGGTCGAGCTTAGACTGCGCGGCCTTCGGTTCGAGCAGCAGAAGGATTTCCCGATCACATATAAGGGGGAACTTGTCGGCAAAGGCAAGCTCGACTTCCTCGTCGAGGGTATCGTCGTAGTAGAGCTGAAATCGGTTGACAAATTGATCCCCTTCCACAAAGCTCAAGTTATTTCCTATCTAAAGGCGTCAGGTACTCAGCTAGGTATGCTTATTAACTTTAACGAGCACTTAGTCCGAGACGGGATCCGACGGATAGTGTTTTCTTAGGTGAAGAGTTGCTGGCACCGATACCTATTCGGAATTTCGCCTTCGTGGCGCCTTGGCGCCTTGGCGGCTTATTTGCCTTGATCGAATTGTGTTTCGGATAGGACAAGGATTTGACGTCCACGCGCTCGTGCCGGGGCGCAAGCTGATCGTGGGTGGAGTCGAGATTCCCTTCGACCGGGGCCTGCTGGGGCACTCCGACGGCGACGTACTGCTGCACGCGATCTGCGACGCGCTGCTGGGCGCAGCCGGCCTGGGCGATATCGGGCGCGACTTTCCCGACACGGAGGAGCGGTTGCGCGGCGCCGATAGCCGAGCGCTCCTGAGCGCGACCGCCTCACGCCTGCACGATCACGGCTTTCGTATCGTCAACGTGGACGCGACGATCGTCGCTCAAGCGCCGCGAATGGCGCCGCACATCGCGTCAATGACGACGTGTATCGCGCAAACACTGGGCGTCTCGGGACAGCAGATCAACATCAAAGCCAAGACCAGCGAGCGGCTGGGCTTCACCGGGCGCGGGGAGGGGATCGCCGCACAGGCCGTCGCGTTGATCGAGGCCGCTCCCGCGTCGCCGGTCGCGCAGTGAGTCCTGCGCAGGCCCGGCTCTTCTTTGCTCTGTGGCCAGAGCCGGCAGTCCAGGCTACGCTCGCGCAGATCGGACGCGACCTGCAGCGACGGTTGGGTGGCAAGCCTACGCGCCGGGAATCGATCCATCTTACGCTCGCATTCCTGGGCGATATTGCGCTGGAGAAGATGGGCGACGTGGAGGCGGCGGCAGCGCGCACGGCGTTCGAGGCGTTTTCGTTCGCTCTGGATACGGCGGGATGCTGGAAGCACAACGGGATAGCCTGGATCGGGCCGAGCGTGACGCCACAGCCGATGCTGCAATTGGCGGGCAGCTTGGCGGGTGCTCTGCTCGACGCCGGATTTCACGTCGACGGGCGTCCATACGCGGCACACGTGACGGTGTTGCGCAAGGCGCGGTGCAAGCCGCTCGATCTCACGATCGCTCCCGTGCACTGGCTAGCAAGCGAATTCGTCCTTGTGCGTTCAGAGCTGAATGCAGAGGGCTCGCGCTACAGCGTGGTTGGCCGCTGGCCGGAGAGATGAGTTACTGAAATGAGCAACAACGGCATTTGGCCGCCAGGACGCCACGACGCCAAGAAAAGCTAGTGAGAATACCGAGCAGGGCGGGCCGAGCCGTCGGGGACAATCGCGTTTGCTTTTGGTAAAGGTTTGTCTGTAAGGCGGTTCGATCACTTGTGCTCAACTTTTCCGTGCACTGTTTCTATCGCATCCGTCGCTTGGGCGTTCTTGGCGCCTTGGCGTCGTGGCGGCCTATTGTTGGTCTGAAGTTTCTTCGGATGGCCGGAGAGTGACGATCCTCTTCTACAGCCACAGCGACGACCCAGAACCGTGGCGCGAGGCCCTGGCCCGCCAGTTGCCGGAGTTGGAATTCCGCGTCTGGCCGGATACCGGTGACCTCTCGCGCGTGACCTACGCGCTGGCATGGAGGCCGCAACCCGGTCTGTTGCGGAGCCTGCCGAACCTCAAGGCCATCTTGTCGCTTGCGGCCGGCGTGGACCATCTCCTGTCCGATCCGCAGCTCCCAGACAATGTGCCGATCGTGCGCATCGTGGATGCGGGCATGGCGGATCAGATGTCGGAGTACGCGTTGTACGGCGTACTGCATTTTCACCGCAACATGCACTGCTATGCCACGCAACAGCGCCAGGCCCTGTGGCGTCAGCTGCCTGGAGTTCCCGCGTTTCAACGCACCGTCGGAGTCATGGGGCTTGGCGTGATGGGGAGCGATTTCGTCCGCAAGCTCGCTCCGCTTGGCTTCCGGACTATTGGCTGGAGCCGCACACCACGCAGCATTCCCGGTGTGACCACCTTCCACGGGCGCGAGAGCCTGGGCACGTTTCTGGCGCAGGCCGAAATCCTCGTGAATCTGCTGCCGTTGACGGCAGAAACCGCAGGCATCCTGAGCGCGCCTGCTCTTGCGCAGCTGCCGCGCGGCGCGTGCATCATCAACATCGCCCGCGGTGGCCATGTCGACGAGCAGGATTTGCTCGCGGCGTTGGAGCAAGGTCAGCTCGGCGCTGCAATGCTCGATGTGTTTCAGAGCGAGCCGCTTCCACGTGAGCATCCCTTCTGGCACCATCCGCGGGTGATCGCGACGCCGCATATCGCGGCATTGGCGATCGCCGAGTTGATGGTGTCTCAGGTGGCCGACAATATCCGCCGCATCGAACGCGGCGAGGCGCCAATCGGCCTCGTGGATCGCCGGCGCGCCTACTGACCAGGACTCACGAGTGACACAGGAAAAGCCTATGACCGATTTGACTCCCACCGCGCGCTCGCGGGTGAAGCGCCTGCGCGAGCGCGGCGCCTACGACTTCGCTACGATCGCGGCGATCCTTGACGCGGGTCTCCTGTGCCACGTAGGCTACATCATCGATGCGCAGCCCTATGTGACGCCGACGGCCTATTGGCGTGAGGGCGAACACCTCTACTGGCACGGATCGAGCGCGAGCCGGATGCTGCGCACCGTGGAGAAAGGTGTGGACGTCTGCTTCACCGTGTCGCATCTGGACGGGCTGGTGCTCGCGCGTTCCGGGTTCAACCACTCGATCAACTACCGCTCGGTGATGCTGTTCGGCCGCGCCCGCAAGATCGAGGACGAGGCCGCCAAGCTGCGGGCGCTGGAGAGCTTCGTCGAACACTTGTTCCCGGGCCGCTGGAAGCAGTTGCGGCCCGCAACGACCCAGGAAGTCAAGGCGACCACGGTGCTGAGCATGGCGATCGAGGAGGGTTCGGCGAAAGTGCGCGCGGGCTGGCCGCACGACGACGAGGACGACTACAGCTGGCCGGTATGGGCTGGCGTGGTACCGGTGCGGGCCATGGTGCAAAGCCCCGTGCCGGACGAACGGCTGTCAGACACGTGGGAGCCACCGGCGTACCTCGCCGACTTGCGCCACTTGGGTCTCAGCTCGAAGTAGGAGATGCGGGTGAAGTGGGGTTTCGCGGCATTGGTGTCTTGTCTATCTGCTGTGGCGCTCGCCGATGCGGCGACCGAAGCGGAGATCGGGCGGCTGCAGACGCAGCTCGATCAGCTGCAGCATTTGCAGCAATCGGTCTACCAGCAGTTTCAGATGATCCAGGAGCTGCGCCGCACCGAGATCGACGCGCAATACCCGCAGGTGATCCAGAACTCGCCCGACTATGCGATGGGGAATTCGCCGCCCAATTACGACGACGTGGTCCGGCAGAGGGCTGAGCGTGACAACCGCATCAAGCGATACACCGATGACCTGAACCGCTTATATGCGCAATACCAGGATCTCGAGAGCCAGAAGCGGTCGCTGGTCGATCGCCTCAATCTATTGGTCCAGCAACGCTGAACGTCGTGGCCAGCGGTAGACGCACGGCATTTGGCCGTGCCGTCAAACGATCGCAAACGTCCGGAACAGGACGTAGAGGATCATCCCGAGGTTCATGTAAGCGGTGGCCGACATCCCCGGCGCGCGATACAGGGGATTGATGCGGTAGCCCAGCCAGAATACAAAGCGCGCAACCAGAAATACGATCGCGCACGCCCAGACCACCTGCAGATGCGGAAGAGGGATCGTCGTGCTCATCGCGAGCGAGGCCACAGCGAAAACGAAGTTCTGCTGCAGCGTGTTGTCGGCTACGCGCCCATCGATCTGCATCGGCGCGCTTTCCGCTCGACGCGTAGGGTCGATCGCCTCGCTCAGGAAACGCGAATTGCCGATCGTGATCAGCATGACGAAGAACGGCACGAGCGCGAAGACGTTGGCGCGAAGCGCGTAACCAAGACGCTCCGCCAGCGCATCAGGAATCGATGGCGCCGGCAGGACGCTGGCGAGGACCCAAACACTTACCGCCATCGTCACAACTCCGCTCGCGGCGCCCAGCGCGACGATCTTCTGCTCGGATTTCATCGGCCGATTATATATCCTTCAATCGGCTGCCCTCGGGTCTTGCATGAGGTGAACGTAGATGAGCACAGATGAGACCGGTGTTGGGGTAGACGGGAATGAGCTTCCGATCGTCGACCCGCATCAACACTTCTGGGACCTGGAGCGCAACTACTATCCCTGGCTCTGCGATCCCGAACCGATCGCGTTTCGCTATGGAGACTACGAAGCGTTGCGAAAGAGCTACTCGCCGGCGGATTATCGACACGATGCCGGGCGCAATCGCATCGCGATGACCGTACATGTGCAAGCGGACTGGGACCCGCGAGATCCGGTTGGAGAAACCAGGTGGCTGGATGCGCTGCGGCTCAGGCACGGTCTGCCTACCGCGTGCGTTGCCCACGCGGAGCTGGATCAAGATGACGCCGCCGAGTTGCTTGCCAGACACGCCGAGCATGCGCTGGTGCGCGGGATCCGGCACAAGCCACACGCGGCGCAAAGGCCCGATCAGGCAAGGCGCGGGCTTCCCGGCTCGATGGACGATCCGCGCTGGCGTCGCGGCTTCGCGCTGCTCGAGCGGCTGTCGCTGTCCTTCGATCTCCAGACGCCCTGGTGGCACCTCGATGCCGCTTGCGACCTGGCGCGCGACTTCCCGCGCACGGCCATTATCCTGAATCACACCGGGCTGCCCGTGGATCGAACGGTGGAGGGCCTTGCAGGCTGGCGCGCAGCGATGAGCGCCCTCGCGCGGTACAGCAACGTGTTCGTGAAGATCTCCGGCCTGGGTCAGCGAGATAGGGCTTGGACCCTCGAAGCGAACGGGGCGATCATCCGAGACACGATTGCCATCTTCGGCGTGGAGCGTTGCATGTTCGCCAGCAATTTTCCGGTCGACAAGCTATGCGGCACGTTCGAAACGATCTACACGGGGTTTCGGGCTGCGGTGGCGCACCTGCCGCTCGCGGAGCAGCGCGGGCTGCTCCACGACAATGCAGTGCGCGTCTATCGGCTCTAGCGTACGCTTTTGAGGATTTGCGCGCGCTAAGTCTTGCCTGGCTTGAGCCATACCGCGACAGGTGATACGGTTTAATTTCCTACTGGCCGAACCAAAGGAGTTGATCGTCGTGATAACCGTCCTTCATGAACAGCGTGAGACACACTTGCCTGATGCGATCGCCGATGGCGACGAACTATGGCTTGGCCACGTGGCCATCGAGCAGGCCACCGGTTGGTCCTGGAAACCCGAGGGGCTGTGTCACGGCGACGTGTGCGTTCCATTGCCAAGGGCGCAAGCGGGCGAGATCACCCGCGGCGGCCGCTTAAACCTTGCTGCCATGTGGCGTCACAGCGGCCAACCCGTGGTGCATGACACCACGTCGAGCGTGTGGGTTCTTGGTAGCGGCGCTGTGCAACGCAGTGCCGCGCTCGCCACGTTGCAGGCGCCGGACTTCACGTTGCCCGATCTCGACGGCAATACGCACTCGCTGGCGTCGTACCGGGGTCGCAAGGTCTTCCTCGCGACCTGGGCTTCCTGGTGAGGGTGCCGTCTAGACTTGCCCGTGTGGCAGTCACTGTACGGCGATATGAAGGATCATGGTTTCACGGTAGTAGCCGTTGCGTTGGATCAGGCCGAGACCGCGCGGCCGTGGATCGAGGCGGCGGGCGCTACCTATCCCTGCTTGATCGATCGTCATCACCATCTGGCCGATCTCTACAACATGGTGAACGTGCCTCAGGCCGTGTGGATCGACGAGGAAGGCCGCATCGTCCGTCCGGCTGAGACCGCGGGGTCGATGGACGCGTTCCGTGCAATGGATCGCAAGACCTTCACGCTTCCCGACGAAGCAGTGGCCGAGCGCAACCGGGTCAAGACGCAGTATTTCGATGCCGTTCGCGATTGGGTGCTGCACGGCTCCGGGAGCGTGCACGCGATGAATGCGACCCGTGCCGCGGAAAAACTGAAACTGCCCGATCCGAGCATTGCCGAGGCGCACGCGCGCTTCCACCTTGGGCGGTATCTGCTGCGCGAGGGCCGAGAAGCCGAAGCGCAAGTGCAGATGGCCGAGGCGAGCCGGCTGCATCCAGATTCGTGGGCGATGTGGCGGCAAGCGGCGGCGAAGGACACACGCGGACTGGCGTCAGGGCCGGAGTTCTGGAAGCGGGTGGATGCACTCGGCAGCCGCTATTACTACCCGCCGGCCGAGATTGACGATGCGACCTAGTCCCGCGCTGTCGTAGTCCTAAAAGCCCCTTTTTGCTCCTAGAAGGACCCGAACGCGGAGCCGAGCATGATCACGCCCACCAGGGCGAGGATTGGCCCGACGATGCCAGCGATCAGGATGTCGAAGTAGCTCTTGCGATGAGTCGACCCGCACACCGCAAGCAAGGTCACCACCGCGCCGTTGTGCGGCAGGGTGTCGAGCGTACCCGCGCCGATCACCGCAACACGGTGCATCAGCCCCGGATCGATGCCGAGCTCGGCGGCGAGCTGCATGTAGGTGTCACCGAGTGCGCCTAGCGCGATCGTCATGCCGCCGGACGCCGAGCCGGTCAGCGCTGCAAGGGTGTTGATCGCCACCGCGAGTGAGACGAGCGGCCCGCCGCCGATCGAGAGCACCCAGTCGCGCACCAGCGCAAACGCCGGCAGCGCCGCGACGACCGCGCCGAATCCGACGAGGCTTGCCACGCTCAGTACAGGCAGCACCGAGGCATTCGCGCCAGCATCGACCGTCTCGCGCAAGCTGGGCAGCCGTCCGCGGTTGAGCACGACGAGAACGATGATCGCCGCCGCGAGCGCCACGATCACCGACCACACGCCGCTCACCGACGTGAGCTCGATGCCGCCCCACCGCTCTTCGGCGAGGAACGTCGTATCGAGGCGCGGCAGCACCGCGAGCGACATCGCGAGATTGACCAGCACCACGGTGACGAGCGGCAGGATCGCCACCGCGATGCTGGGAGCGGCCGCGCCGTGCCGGCCATGGTGGACTTCGGCTGGGTCGAAAGCTGCCGCAGTCGTCGCGCGCTCGCGCACGAGCGGGTCGTCGGCGGCTGCGTCCGGCGCGACCGACGTATCGCCGTAACCCTCGCCGGCGCGGTGCGCCGCGGCTTCGGCGCGCGCGAGCCACCACATCCCGAACCCGAGCATGATCGCCGCCGCGATGATGCCCAGCCCGGGCGCAGCGAAAGGCGTGGTGCCGAAGAACGGCATCGGAATGGCATTCTGGATCGACGGCGTGCCAGGCAGTGCGGACATCGTGAATGTTGACGTACCAAGCAGGATCGCCGCCGGCATGAGACGGCCAGGAATGTTTGCCGCGCGGAAGAGTGCCTGCGCCATCGGCCCGAGTACGAAGAAGGCGACGAACAGGCTCACGCCGCCGTACGTGACCAGGGCGCCCGCGAGCACCACGGCAAGGATCGCGCGCCTGGGTCCCAACTTCTCGGTCATGAACTGCGCGATCGCCGAGACTGACCCGGAGTCCTCCATCAACTTGCCGAACAGTGCGCCAAGCAGAAACAGCGGGAAGAACTGGGCGAGAAAGCCAGCGGCGGCGCCCATGAATGTCTGCGTCCAGTGGGCGAGCAGCGGCTCCCCCGCAAAAAGCGCGGCGACGAGCGCGGCGGCAGGGGCAAGCACGAGCACGCTCCAGCCGCGGAACGACAGCCAAACGAGCGCCCCGAGGCCAAGCAGGATGCCGGCGAGTCCCATGGGTTAGAGCGCCCGCCGCATGCTGGCTCAGATCCCGTCCAGGAACTGGTCGACGTCCAGCGTCGAGCGCAGGCCGAGATCCTTACCGTGCGCATCGAGGAACGCTTGTGCCGCCTTGCGCCCTTCGTCGCGCAGCACCTGGAAGAATTCCCAATCGGCGAGGAGCTTGGAGGAGTAGCCGAGATCGAGCATCACGTCGCTCGCGATGCGGTGCACGCGCATCTTCGCCCAGACCCTGCCCTCGTCCGAGCCGGGGTCGGCCGCTTTTCGCAACAACGCTGCCGCGCGCAACTCCTTCATCAGCACCGCGTTGA
>Ga0187780_10003870_pt1 | contig 11246 bp, 9 predicted proteins | sample 1015_Q2_SP10_20__FD_132429 | JGI IMG/M metagenome (GOLD analysis project Ga0187780, IMG submission 132429) | Tropical peat soil microbial communities from peatlands in Department of Meta, Colombia - 1015_Q2_SP10_20_MG | ecosystem: Environmental > Terrestrial > Soil > Wetlands > Peat | place...
AACGGTTGCCACTGAACCAACTCCGACCCCGAGGATCGTGATCGCCAACGGAACCATGGTCGAGCTGGGGACCCCAATTGGTTGGCTTCCCGCGAGCACAGAAATCGTCGCCCCCTGGCTGCCGACCGTGATGCTCCCCGAGACGTCCCACTGGCTGTAGTTTCCCGAAAACCCGACGGAATAGGAGTAGGTCTCGTTCGCGAACACAAAGAACCCGAAGGTTCCGGGTGCCGTCGGCCCTACACCCGTCATGTTCCGCCACACCCCAAGCTGGAAGTTTGTCGCAGTCACCTGCCAGCTCACGTTCGACGGTATGCCGGCTACCACAACCTTCAGCCAGGCTGTAGGCGCGAACTGGAAGGGGAGCGTTAGGTTCGATGCAATGACCCGAAGCTGACCGGTCGGAAAGTATGCCATGTACAGCGGTTCGATCGGGATTTCAGCGAATCCCTGCACGGTGTAACTATAGCTTCCGGGGCCAAGGAGGAAGTCGATAGAGGAGGTTGTCGAGCTCTTCGCCATCGAACCATTGTTCAGAACTACCGACCAGTTCCAGCCGGCCGGGAGGCCGGTTTCCGTGAACGTGACCCCGTAGAGGGGTGTCCCTAGCACGGTAAGGCTTTGGGATTCGCAGTTCGCCACGTACGGCAGCTGGTTTTCGGAACCCAGGCCGAAGGGACTCTCCTTCGGTGGTCCATTGCTTCCCATTGAGTGAACGGGAGCCAAGATTGGGAGGGAGACTCCGCAGACCCCCAGCATCACTGCGGACGTGACGACGACTGCGAGACCCCTTGTGGCTAGTCCCAAGGGGTGCCGCCCGAACCCCATGGCTCACCGGCACGATGTCTTACCGGCACGCCCACGAAATACCTTCAGGGCAAAGGAGCCATTGCGCCATTCGACAGACCGACGAGTCCCTACGAGATCCCCGGCAGAGTCGAGGGCTTCGGTCGGGGATGCAACATTCGTTCAACCACGACGGTCTTCGCGGGGACTCACGCCTCGGACCGGGGTGAAACAGCTCGCAGAATCCCGGGCCGGTGCGTAGGTATTTATCCCCATTGATGTGTATTAGCTTCATCGGGCTCCTGCCGACGGCGGGAGTCGACCGAAGGGGGAACAGAGCTTGATGGCGGACCCAGCTCGCTCGGGCCACGTCGGACACTCTCTCACCCCCCTCGGAGTTTTTTCGAACCACGAGACCGCGTCTGCTAACCCCGCCCGGGTCGACGGTTGGCACCAGGAGCGCCTCGCGCTTGCCGCGCGCGGCGTCCCTTCCGGGGTGTGGCAAGGCAGAATGTGGGGTTCTTCGATATAGCCTGGCTGATAGGCGAGGCAAGTGGGGTCGTCGCGGCCGCGGCCGGCGGGCTCTGGGTGGCGTACGCACGATGCAGCGTCCGGGTGCCCCCGAATCGCGCGCTCGTCCTCTTCGGCCGCCGGGCGCCGCGGCCCGTCTCTGAATCCCCTTTGATTCCCTCGGACGTTACTCTTCGCCGACCGAGAATCGTGGTAGGAGGGAGGGCGTTCGTCCCGCCCTGGGACCGAGGGGTAGCGTACCTCTCGCTCGCTCCGATCGCGGTCGATGTGACGGTTCGTTCGATGCACGCCCTCGAAGGAACAAGGGCTTCCGGATGGGAAGTCCGGGTGCAGGCACAGGCGAAAATCCCGGCAGAACCGGGTTTCCTCTCCGTGGCTTCTGAGAACTTGCTCGGGAAGACCGAAGAAGAAGTCCGTTCGCTCATCGCCCGGACTTTGGAGGGAGCGATTCCCGCGGTCCTTGCCCGAATCAAGCCCGACGACGGCGAGCCCGATTGGGACCGGCTGGCGGCCGAGATTCAGGCCTGTGCGGCTCCCGACCTCGTCTCGATGGGACTTGCGGTCCGCACCCTGACGGTCACCGAACTCCGCCGCATCCTTCCTGCGCCTCCTCCCCCGACCACCGCGCCCGCAAAGCCGGACCCGGACGGACAGCGAGTGTTCGAAGCCCTCGTGTCTAGCCTGAGCGGTCTCGACGCACGTCTCGCTCGCACGGAGCGGAGCCTGAGAATCCTTGGGGAGGAGGTCCAGCGAACCGGCCGTCGACCGGAACCGGAGACCGACCCTTCGGATTCGGCTTCGGTATTCGACCGGCCCTTGGGATCCGACGGAGTCTCCGTCGAATCGAAGGGTTCGGTCGCGTTCTTTCACGATCCTTCGGGGGACGAGTTTGCGTCCCGCCCGCGTGCATCGCCCTTGGGCGATCTCGCACGAGAGCGGTCGCGTGATCCTCGGCTCTCGTTGGAGTAAACAAGGGGGAGAAAGAGAACCATGTGCCCGGCAGCGATTTTGGGAGACCGTGCGTGCGGAAAGACGACCTTCCTTGGGCTTCTCTACGCAGCCCAGGTGAAGTACGGAACTCGGGTGTTGGATTCGTTCCGATTCCACGCCCCGCTCCAGTCGTTGCGTCTGATGAGCCAGGTCTACGAGGGGATGAAGGATGCCCGATTCCCCGGGGCCACGCTCAAGGACGAGATGACCGAGATTGGCTTCGTGTTCGGGTATCGTAAGCCGCTTTCGGGACGCCTTCCGGCCTCGCTCAAAGACAAGAACTGGGTCAATCCGTTCGCGAAGCTCTCGTTCGCCGCGTACGATGTCTCGGGAGAGGATGTCCAGGAGTTCATCGAGACCGGTGTGGCCGCGAGCCCGATCATTCAGCAGCTGCTGAAGAGCCACGTCGTCGTCATCCTGGTCGACTGCAGCAAGATGACGACCGAGATCGACTCACCCGTCTTCCGGCAGATGCTGAAGTACGACAGCGAGGTCGCGTCCCTCCTGGTCTCGCTCCAGACCTACAAGAAGCAGGAGTTCTCGCGGATGAGGACCCAGGGACTGAGCGTTGGAAGCCCGGTGATCTACCCGGCGATTGTTCTCTCGAAGTTCGATTGTGTTCGGGACGAGGTTCTGGTGAAGCTGGGACTCCATCGGGGAGTTCCCGACGGCGAGCAGAAGCGGAAGCGCAAGGAGTACGCAGAGGCGCTTCTCCGTGTGTTCATGCCGCAGACGCTCTCCCAGATCCGTGGCGGAAAGGTCGCCGGCGTCAACTTCGACCAAGCGGCGTATTTCTTCAGCTGGGTCCGAACCGAGACCGCGGAGGCCGGCATGCAGCCGCTCGGTGTGCCGCGCATCGTTCGGAAGGGCTTCTCGGCCGAAGGCGGCGCGGAGCCGGACTTCTCCTACGAGGACTATGTCGCGTTCATCGAACACTTCCGCGACGTCGCGAACAGGGTTCCGGACGAGATCGTCGAGCAGACTACGCTCCAGACCCCGCCCACCGCGGCGACCGCCTAGTGGACGAGGTTCGGCCGACCGAGAATCACGCACGGGAGGAGGCACACCAATGAACGACGAAACGGTGCTCGAGCTAGAGCACTGGATCTACGGAGCCAGCCACGAGAAAGGGTACGGGACGAAGGCCGAGTCCCGGGGGCTCAACGGGCCGCTCTACATGCGCTACCTCGACAATCACTTCACGCCCGTTCGCGTCGAGAAGACCGCGGGCGGCGGGACCCTGATCGATGCACGAATGATCCATCCCGCCCCCGCGAACCGCGAGGTGCTGCTATCGATTCTGGGTCGAGGAGTCGCGGACGAGTACAACCGGCCCACGATCGCGAACCACACCGTGGTGCTTCCCTACGACAAGCTCCGAGCGGGGCAGCTTCGATTCGCCGATGTCGAAGCCGCCACGCTCGAATTCGACCACAAGTTCCCGAAGGCCCTCGGAAAGGTGGACCCGATTCCGGTGAAGCTCCGGCCGCTCGGAGAGCCCCCGGAACCGCGGGGAACGGGAATCCGTCGCCTAATCACGAAAGCCGCGGTCGACACGCTCGCGAGCCGGTTCCTCGCGGACCACCAGGGACGAACGCTGATCCTGTGTCGGGGAAGCACGAACCAATACCGGAACGAGCTCCTCTACCACCTCGTGGAGCTTCTCCACGCGGGGGAGGAGATCGCGCTCTTCCCTGCCATCAGCGACGCCCCGACCCTGAGCGCGATGAATCACTTCCGTCTCGCGATCTCCTCGCGCGGGGTGCGAGCGGACGGGTCGTGGACACTGCTCGACGCGAGCATCGACCAGCCGACGCTCCCTCCGATCAGAGGGAAGAGCCCGGTCTACACCCGCATCGCGGAGGCGTTCGCGTCGACGTAGGACGGGCGGAACGAGAACTCATTCGAACGAGGCCGGGCCGTGGGATCCGCGCTAGTCGTCGGCGACCGAGGTTCCGGCCTCACCACCTTCGTCGGCCTCCTTTACGCGGCGCAGCTTCGGTTGGGCACGGAGGAGCGGGACGAATTCCGCTTCTCCGCCGACCGGGAAACGATTCGCCAGCTCGAGGGGATCTACGGGGAGCTGGTGGCGGGCCGATTCCCCGAATGGGACGCGGATTGGGAGGCCCACCCCCTATCGTTCGTGTTCGCATTCCGCTCCGGCACGTTTCCCCGGCTGGGAATCACCGGAGTACACCGTGACGGCGGATTCGATTCCTTCCGGGTCCAGGTCGGGGGGATCTCGGTCGAATCGGTCGCCGAACTGGCCGAGCACGATGCGATCCTCGAGGATTCCACGCGCCACCTGCTCCGGAGCCCCGTCGTTCTCCCTCTCGTCGACGCATCGCGGCTCCTGCCGTTGGCCGAGGAAATGGACCACCGACCGCTGGAACGCTACGACCGAATGCTCGCGGCGACCCTCGACCTGCTGGGCCGCTTTCTATCGGCAAGCCGGAATCGAAAGCTGCGGACCCTATACCCGATGTTCGTGGTCACCAAGTTCGACCAGTGCCCACCCGAGACGCTGGAGCGGTTCCGCATTCCTGTCGGTAGTCCGGCGAGCTGGCCGGTGGGCGCCCGGGAGATCGTGGGGCAGAACATCCTGACCTCCTACCTCCCGGAAACCCTGCGATTGTTCCAGAACACGAAAGGTCGAAGGGGGGGCGGTATTGCGCTACCGAAATGGTTCTACAGCAGCCTTCAAGTGGTCCCGGGACCGGGAGGAGTCCGAATCGCCCGACGCTCGCGGATTCCCGTCGGCGCCTGGGAGCCGGAGTACCCGTTCGAAGAATACCGGATACTCATTCATCAGCTGGCCGAGCTCGCGCATCGCCTTCCCAGTTGGGACGAAGGGTCGTAGCCCGGCCGAAATCGCGGTGCCAAAAGGACGACGAAGGTCGCTGTCCGCCGGGACTATTCTGCTCGCTTCGCGGTAAACCGGAAGCCCTTCTCGTGGGAGCCCTCCCGCACCACCTTCCATTCCCCGACGGTCCAAGTTTCGTCGGCCGGATGCCACTGGGGGTCACCCTGAGCGAGATCGCCGAGCTCCGCCTCGAGGTACTCATGGTCGGTAACGACTTCCGGTACGAGCGAGCCCTTCTGGAGCAACGTCGCGAGCAGCGGTAGGCCAGCCGGGCGACCTCGCCACTTGACCGAAAGGAACGATTGACGGAACTCTGCGTCCTCGAGCAGGAGGCTACGCAATCGTGCGTACGCCGGAGTGCTGTGGCACTCCTTCGGGGGGGTCTCGAGCCGATGCCGCTCTCTCTTCCGCTCCTTGACCACCCGGCGCCAGGTCGCCGCGTCAACCTCGTCCGCCGCCCAGATGGTGGTGGCATCCACCTCTTCGGCTCCATCGGAGGCAGCTCCCTCCGATTCCTCTGCCCCCATCGCTCCACCGGCATCGACGGTGCCATGAGCCTTCCCCGTCGCCTTTCGGCTGGGTCGTCCGGTCACTAGACTATAGGCGAGCGCCGCCCCGGTCACGTTTCCCACAGGGGGCCGTATCTGGACCTCGTCACACTCGGGGTACCGGTTCGGATGAAGGACAATGAACGGACCGGTCTCGGGGCCATTGAAGAGCTGGGCCAGCGCATCGTTGATGGTGGGCACTTGCCGACGGATCGCAAGCTCGCTCAGTCGGACCAGTGGAACCGGACCTTCCTTATCGCGGCGGCGTGCCGTAAGGTCGTCCAAGATCGCCTGTGCTACTTCGGCTCGAATCTGCTGGATCGGCGCACGACTCATGGACGATTCCGCTGGCCGGTTCCGCCGCAGAGTCTGTCGCACCCGGCCTCCCAGCGAGCCCGATCGAGATGCGTGGGCGTACAGGGAGCCGAGTCTCAGGTTGAGCCAGGGTTGAAGTCGGCCTCCGCTGACGCGAGAATCGGCGAACAATCCGGCCCAGCACTCGGTCATTCGGTCGGACCAGTCCTCTTTCCGAGGACTCTCCTGATACCAGAGGAAGACCTGGTCTCGGAGGAATGCGCCCGCGCTCAACGGGTCGTCCACTTCCTGCTTGACGCGACCCATCAGGGCTTCGGCTTGCCGAGCGATGGCGGCGAGAAGGGCAGAGTCTCCTCGCGCCGCTTCGATGATATCGGGAAACCTCTGCGCGTTGAGCGCCTGGATGTTGAAGCGTTCCATCGGATTGGTCTGGAGGAACTCTGCGAGAATCGGCGGCCGAAGTGCACCACCGATGTTGCGAGGAGGAGGCGGAATGGCAGGCCCGACGAAGGATCCACCGGTCCCCGGTTGGGCGAGGCTCACCCTCTCTGACGTTCGGGCAGAATCTGCGGGACGCTCCGCCGGCTTCCTGGCTTCTTCCAGCGACGCTGATGCGTCCCTATCACCGACGGATCGGAGTCGGCCGAGCTCTCTACGACGATCGGTGCGCTCCTCGTCGATTCGAGCGCGCTCGACGGCTCTTCGCTGTTCGCGGTCGCGCAAAATGCGCGCCGCGTCCGACTCGTCAGACATCGCCAGGGGCGTGACCGCTCCCTAGACGAAAAAAGTGGTTTCTCTGGGCATTAATGGTTTCGGAATTCACCGGGAATGTCTCGCCTACCCCTCCTGTTCTTGGAGGCTTCAGTGGCACCGACTGCGAGGTGGTGACCCTTCCAACTGGAGGCTATGCTCCTCGCAGCCAGTCCTACCAGAGCGACTCCGTCCGAGGTCCGACGCTCAGGACGGAACCGGTACGGTCGTCTCCGCAATCTTGAGGAGTTGTTTTCCGAAGTTCTCGCCCTTGAACAGCCGCGCGAGCGTCTTGGGAGCGTTCTCGAGCCCGACAGCGACGTCCACTTTCTGCTTGAGACGCCCGCCGGCGTGCCAACCGGCGAGGACCGGAACCGCTTCCGAAAACCGAGACGCGTAGTCGAGGATGATGAACCCCTCCATTCGACCGCGCTTCCCGATCAGAAAGTAGCAGTTCTTCAACGGGCGGTACTCCCGTGTCGCATAGTCGGATATCGCTCCGCACATGACAATTCGGGCATGCAGGTTGATGCGCGACAACACTTCATCCAGAATCTCGCCGCCGACATTGTCGAAGTAGACGTCGATTCCCTTAGGACACGTCTCAGAAAGTCGGCGACCAACATTCTCCGCACGATAGTCGATGGCGGCGTCGAAGCCAGCTTCCTTCCGAAGCCATTCGCACTTCGCAGGACCTCCGGCGATTCCAACCACACGAGCTCCGAGGATTTTGGCGATCTGCCCTGCAATTGAACCGACGCCACCGGCGGCGCTTGAAACGACGATGGTCTCCCCCGGTTGGACCCTCCCGATATCGGTAACCCCGAAATACGCGGTCAATCCGGTGAGACCAAAGAGGCTCAGCGCCAACTCGGGTGGGACGCCGGGCGGAACTCTCTGGACTGGGCTCTGGCCGTTTCCGCTCGTGATGACGTAGTCTTGCCAGCCAACGAGGCCTGCAACCAGCTCGCCAACCTTGAACCCCGCGTTACGTGACTCGATAACCTGGCCGATCCCGAACGCGCGCATCACCTCGCCGAGCGGAACCTTCGGGACATAGGTATCGATCTTCATCCAACCTATCTGAGTGGGATCGCAGGAGAGCCAGAGGTTTCTGAGAAGAATCTCCCCGTCTTTTGGTGTTGGGATCGTGGTCTCGACCCACTTGAAGTTCTGTTCGCCGAACATGCCTCCGGGCCGGCTCGCGAGCAACCACTGGCGATTCTTCTTGCCAATCATCGAATCCCTCTTCTCCATCAATCGAGGTCGGGCTTGCCATCTAAATGCCATGGGCCGGTATAAGTCCGGTCTCCGACCATTCGGTTGACCTATCGAGGGCAAACCAGTCGCCGGTAACGGACCTCATATCGCCCGAGGGGCGCTCAGTTGCGAAAGCGCCGGAACGCTCCCCGCGCACCTACCGACAAACCCGTTTGGGATGGAGGTTTCGGGATCGAGACTAGTTCGATCGGAAGGGAAACCGGAGAAGCCCACCGCCTCGGCCTAAGGCACCTCCAATGATTCCGACGCCTACGAACAGGAGGCCCACACCTAGATCGACCATCGGACTGGACGGGTTGGTAAGTAGGGGAAGGGCAAACAGGGAGAGGACAACCCCGATGCATACCCAAAGGGCGGTCCTCATCGGGCCAAATAGCGCAACGCGATTCTTAAGTCTAGATGAAGGGCGGGTTCCCACCTCCTCGAACCCGGTTGAGACCTGTGGCGGTCTATCGGATGCGAAAGTCCCTGCGACTTGATTGCGGACGCGGCCAGCTCACCGGTAGGGAAGCCGTCTGGTGGCTCAGCCGCGCCGTGATGGCAGCGAGGGCCGTCGGTTCGGGGGATCCTTGGATCGACCTCAACGGACGGGGGCCAAATCCATCACGGGAAATCCCTCATCTTCGGGCCAGGGATTGTTCGATGCGGTACGATTTCTACCCGGCAACCGTGCGGTTTGCACGAGCGAATCCCCACCCACAATTCAATTCCCGAGACGGTGGACGGTCGCTGAATTACTTGTCATCCAGGCGGGAGAGGAGGAGAGGCATGCCGGCAACTCCTGTTGGGATGCTCAGGAGTTCTATTCAAGCGTGGTTCTAGGACTGCTCGCAGCTGCCATTGCAATTGCGGGACTTTCTCCAACCACTCTGCCCGTTTGGGAACGGGCGTCAATCGTGGTAGCAGTCGGAATCCTTGCTACGGCCTTCGCTACCGCGGGGCGCCGGTCGCTTGCGGTTCAATCCTTTAACCTGGTTCGTGCGCGGGCCGTTCGAAAATTTGTGACTGAGATACTGATTCGCGAGGATCAGAAGGCGGATCTGCAACCGTTTGCGGACGCGCTGGTAGTCCCACTCTGGGAGGTTCAACCCTTCCTGGCCCGCCTGAAGGATTCAGACCTCAGGACAGAGCTTCGCAAAGAATTCGTGAAGGGCACAATACCCGAGCACGGCATTCGCAGGTCAATGTACGATACGCTGGGCGCGCTCCAGGGCTTGGGCGGCGGAGTCGCGGCAGTCGCCGTGGGGTTTGCCATCGACTCACTGGCTGGTGTCGTCCCCGGAATCGTGTGCGGCCTGGTAGTGGCCGCCTTGGTCGCCTGGCTTGTGCGTTCGACCTTGAATGATGCTCGCAAACAACTCGGGGCGTAGCCTTCCCGTGAGGCGTCGATCTAGTGCAGTTTTTGTCGATATCGGGGGTGTGCTGATACGGGATCCTCAACCGATCGTCTGCGACAAAATCCGACGAATCGTCGGCCCCCTCCCCCACGGATTTCCGAAGCTGTATGCGCAACTCAGCCGTCGACTCGACCTCGGCTCCATTCACCTCCACTCTGCATACGAATCGATCTGTGCTGCTCTTGGCACGACAATCGGGTACCGCAGATTTGAGGTGATTGTTACATCGGCGAGCTTGACCGCTTATCCGGGTGTCTTGAAAGCCCTGGACCGTCTCTCCAAGAAGGGCATTCCACGCGTCTACCTTGCGAGCAACACTTCTCGCGAAGTCTGGAGGGGCTTGAACGCGAAGTACCATCTGGGGGATAGGTACAAGCGTCAGATTCTCTCGTATCGTGTCGCATGCCTCAAGCCGCAAGTCAGGTTCTTCCGTCTGATGCTCGAGAAGGCGAAGTGTTCACCCCAAAATGCGCTCTTCCTCGATAACTCCCGCCGGAATGTCGTCGGGGCGAGGAAGCTCGGCATTCGATCAATCCTTGTTCAGCGCCCCTCCCAGGCAGCTCTTCTCCTTCGAAGGCTCGCCCAAGGGACTTAAGCCCCCCCAAGCCGCTAATCTCGACTCGTTCGAAAAGCCGTCGACCTTGAGTGCGCAAGTCGCCCTGAGACCTGAGACGAATCTCCGGGGTTCGTGTCTAGAGACTACCGTACGATAGCCCCAAGAATCTAGACCGAACGCAGGGGTTTCTCGAGAATGATGTCGTAGAAATGCCAGCGTTTGAGTCCACTGAACGCCATCCCCTCTTCGTCGGTCTCCCTGAGCATCTCCAGCTTGAGCCCCCGGGTGAGTCCCCGTACCTGTGCGCGGGTGTGGAAGGACATCGCCCGATTCCTTCGCCAGGAATCGCGATTGCCGAACAACTGACCGGCGAAGTGCCCGCCCGGACGTATGGCCTTCCGGACTTTCGTCCAAACCTCGGAAAATCGGTCGGGCGGGCAAAACGGTAGCGAGTAGCTTGCGTAGACCAGGTCCGCTTGAGGAAGGTCCACCTCCTCCATGGGCGCTACCAACATTGTTAACGAGGCACGGTAGCGCGGAGGTACTCGGTTCGAGAGAAACTCCGCGGCAGTTTGTTGCCTATCGATTGCCAACACTCGCCATCCTCGCTTGAGAAGCTCGAGAGTGTCGGTTCCTGCGCCGAATCCTAAGTCGATCGCTGAGAGACCTCGCCGCGACTTCTTTTCCCACTCAAGATGCAGTAGCGTCTGAAGGAGGAGCTCACGCGGAGGCCGGTTTGAGGTGTATCGGTAGTATGCAAGGCTCTGCTTGTGCCAGTTCACGGCCTTGCGCTTCGACATCATTCCGCTCGTGGGCCAGATGTGCCCACAGAGATGGGGTTCAAGAATGCTGGCCAAGATTCCGTGTTTCCCGGCCAGGGGACGGGATTGAGCGAGATCTCCCTTCGAGCGGTCTCTCGCGCGCGGAGGCATCGATCCTGTCTCAGCGCGAGACGGTGCTCCCAATCAAATACCAGCCGAAGGCGGTCTTGGGTTTCGCACGTTGTGGAGCCGCAAGGCAGGTGGAGGTCCCGTTGCCCGCCGCAAAGTCCTGGTCACGGCGTGAGCACTGCGCGTCCCTGGATCTTCCCCTGCCGAAGCCTGTCAAGGACCGCGTTGGCCTCCTCGAGCGGGTACGATTGGGATACGACGGGGACAACCACACCCTTTTGCGCAAGATCAACCAATTCCTTCAGTTGCTCAAGAGTGCCCGTAAAGTTCCCTAGGATC
>Ga0187780_10003872_pt1 | contig 11245 bp, 8 predicted proteins | sample 1015_Q2_SP10_20__FD_132429 | JGI IMG/M metagenome (GOLD analysis project Ga0187780, IMG submission 132429) | Tropical peat soil microbial communities from peatlands in Department of Meta, Colombia - 1015_Q2_SP10_20_MG | ecosystem: Environmental > Terrestrial > Soil > Wetlands > Peat | place...
ATGGCGACAGTAAGAGAAATTGTTCAAAAGAGACCTTATAATGATTTTACTGATGTGTGTATTAAAGTATCTTCCAAAGCAATAAATAGAAAAAGTATTGAAAACTTAATATTTGCTGGATGTTTCGATGAATTTCAATTCGATCGAGCAATCTTTTTAGCAAACATTGATACGATTTTTGATTATGTTGAAATTGTGCGGCCAGAGAATGAAGAGCAAATGGATTTCTTTTTAGATGAAGATTTTGTTCCTAAACCATCGTTCATACTAGTTGAACCCCTGAATCCTGTCGTGAAACTTGAAATGGAAAAACAAGTTTTAGGTACTTATTTATCAGGTCATCCGGTAAGTCAATATGATAAGTTAATAAAGGAATTAAATGGAGTTCCTTTGGCTAAGCTTAAGATAGATTCATCTCAAAAAGGGTATTGTTTTGTCTATATTAAGGATGTTCGAGTTAGCAAAACAAAAAAACAACAACAAATGGCTTTTTTAGAAATTGAAGATATGAGCACTTCTGTAGATGCAATTATTTTTCCACGTTCATACGAAAAATATAGACAGTTATTACATGCAAAAGAAGTTGTTGCGATACGTGGGAAGTTTGATCAAAAAGATGAAAGAAAACAATTAATTATAGATGAAGTGGTTTCAATTGAAAAACTTGAAGATCAAGTACGCCAATTGGAATATACATTGTTTATTAAAATTCCTTCAGATTTCGAAAATTCGATTTCTTATACAATACAAAAAGCTTTAACACAATTTAAAGGTCATACGAAGGTAATATTGTATTACGAGAAAGAAAAAAGAGCGGTCCAATTGTCTAGTCAATACTACGTAAATCCTACAATTTCTTGCTTAGAACACTTAAAACAATTAGTCGGACAAGAAAATGTCGTATTAAAGCCATAGACTTTTTTTGGTAAAATCATTTATTATTAAACTAAAAGATGGTTGTCCGAGCAATAAATGATAGGTACAACCATCTAATTTATCAACATTGTAAAGACAACTTTATTTAGGTTGAATGCATTTCAACTGTTAGATAATAGGGAGAGTGGAAAGTTTGTCATTATTAAGTGAAGAAGCATTACACATGCATAGAGTTCATCAAGGAAAGCTAGAAACAGTTTCAAAGGTACCTGTTACAAATGCAAAGGAATTAAGTCTTGCATACTCACCAGGTGTAGCTGAACCTTGTAAGGAAATATATGAAGAAAAAAATCGTGTGTACGAATATACAATGAAAGGTAATATGGTTGGTGTAGTTTCTGATGGATCAGCCGTTCTTGGATTAGGGAATATTGGTCCAGAAGCTGCATTACCTGTTATGGAAGGAAAAGCGGCTTTATTCAAAAGTTTTGCAGGGGTAGACGCATTTCCAATTTGTTTAAATACACAAGATGTAGAACAAATTATTCAAACGGTTAAACTATTAGAGCCAACTTTTGGTGGAATCAATTTAGAAGATATTGCTGCACCAAATTGTTTTATCATTGAAGAACGTTTGAAAAAAGAAACGAATATTCCTGTATTTCATGACGATCAACATGGTACAGCAATTGTAACATTAGCTGGTTTAGTAAACGCTTTAAAAATAGTTAATAAAAAGATGGCGGATATTAAAGTAGTTATCAATGGAGCAGGTGCTGCAGGTATAGCAATCATTAAACTTCTTTATCATTTTGGTGTTCGTACAATTATTATGTGTGATACAAAAGGTGCAATTTACGAAGGAAGACCTGAAGGAATGAATCCTGTTAAAGATGAAGTTGCGAAATACACGAATAAAGAAAAAATTGCGGGTACTCTTAGTGACATCATGAATGGTGCTGATGTATTCGTTGGCGTATCTGTAAAAGGTGCATTGACAAGTGCAATGGTTGAGTCAATGAATGAAAATCCAATTATTTTTGCGATGGCAAATCCAGATCCTGAAATTATGCCAGAAGATGCGAAAAAAGCAGGTGCTTTAATTATTGGAACTGGTCGAAGTGATTATCCTAATCAAATAAATAACGTGTTAGCCTTCCCAGGAATATTCCGTGGAGCACTTGATGTGAGAGCAACTCATATTAACGAGGAAATGAAAGTTGCAGCAGTAAAGGCGATTGCTAGTTTAGTGAGCGAAGAGGATTTAAGACCAGACTATATTATTCCTGCTCCTTTTGATCCTAGAGTAGCTCCAAAAGTTGCAGCTAGCGTTGCAAAAGCAGCAATGGAAACAGGCGTTGCACGTATTAAAGTAGACCCTCAAGAAATTGAAGAAAAAACAAAAAAACTTGCATTGATAAAATAGACAAAAAAATATATTGAAATAGTAATTCTCTGTACGGATTGTATTAGAGAATTACTATTTTTCTTTACAATTCAGTAATTGTCGAAATTTGTATGTTAAAAAATAACAACTGTTGACAAAAAACGTATAATTTTTATAGTATTCTAGAAGACAACTATTGTTTAAAATGTGAGGAGGAAAGAGGTTGCTTAAAGATCTGTTTATTAAGAAGAAGAAATATGCAGCTGTACCTTCAGAAGTAATGAAGTCTGATTTGCCTGATGGCGTTATGACTAAATGTCCTAAATGTAAAAAAATTACAATCACAAAAGAATTACAAAAAAATTTAAAGGTTTGTAATGGTTGTGGTTTTCATCACCAAATGTCTGCATTTGAAAGAATTGAATCACTGATTGACGAAGATACATTTGTTGAATTTGATAAAGATATGATTTCAGCTAATCCACTGAAATTTCCTGACTATATAGAAAAGCTAGAAAGCGATCGTAATAAAACTGATTTGAATGAAGCGATTGTGACTGGAAAAGGTAATATTGACGGTATTCCAGTTGTTGTTGCGGTAATGGATTCAAGATTCCGTATGGGTAGTATGGGATCTGTTGTAGGTGAAAAAATCACACGTGCAGTTGAACGAGCAACTGAAGAGTTTTTACCATTTATAATTTTTACTGCTTCTGGCGGAGCAAGAATGCAAGAAGGTATTCTTAGTTTAATGCAAATGGCAAAAACAAGTTCGGCTCTAAAACGCCATAGTGAGCATGGATGTTTATATATTTCAGTAATGACTAATCCAACAACTGGGGGAGTTTCTGCGAGTTTTGCATCACTAGGAGATTTTAACTTTGCAGAGCCAGGTGCGTTAATTGGATTTGCAGGACGCCGAATTATTGAACAAACGATACGTGAAGAATTACCAGAAGATTTTCAAACAGCAGAATTTCTGTTAGACCATGGTCAATTGGATGCAGTTCTACCAAGAAAAGAAATGAAATCTAAATTATATACAATCTTAAACTTACACGAGGGAGGTGTCTTACAATAATGGTAATGCTAGAATTTGAAAAGCCAATTCTAGAGCTAAAATCAAAAATTAATGAATTAAGAGATTATACAAATCAACACGATGTTGATTTTAGCGAGGAAATAAATCGTTTAGAAGAGCGTTTAAAATCACTTGAATCTGAAGTTTACGGAAATATGAGGGTTTGGGATCGTGTTCAAGTAGCTCGTCATCCAGAACGCCCAACAACACTTGATTATATAAACCGTTTATTTACAAATTTTATCGAGTGTCATGGTGACCGATTATATGGTGATGACGCTGCGATTGTATCAGGTATAGGGATGTTTCATGGCTTACCAGTCACAGTTGTTGGGCACCAACGTGGAAAAGATACAAAAGAGAATATTCGTAGAAATTTTGGTATGCCACATCCAGAGGGGTATCGTAAAGCTCTCCGTTTGATGAAGCAGGCTGAAAAATTTAATCGTCCAATTATTACGTTTATTGACACGAAAGGTGCTTATCCAGGTAAAGCTGCTGAAGAACGTGGTCAAAGTGAGGCTATTGCACGAAACTTGTTTGAAATGGCAGGTTTAAGAGTACCTATCATTTGTATCGTAATTGGTGAAGGTGGAAGTGGTGGAGCTTTAGGAATTGGAATCGGTAATAAATTATTAATGCTTGAAAACTCCACATACTCTGTAATTTCACCTGAAGGAGCTGCAGCTTTACTTTGGAAAGATGCTTCACTTGCTAAAAGAGCAGCTGAAACAATGAAGATTACAGCACCAGATTTACATGAACTTGGTGTAGTTGATCAAATTATTCCTGAGGTAAAAGGCGGCGCACAAAACGATCTAGACCAACAAGCTGAGAATATTGATCGTTACTTATATGAGTCATTAAAGGAGATTTTACATCTTTCTCAAGAAGAATTAGTTGAGCAACGATATGAAAAATTTTCGAAAATAGGTCAAATTTCGTACGAGTAATAGGTAAATATAGGGAATAATAAGAGCGTGGAAACAGGATTTGTAACTGTGCTCTTATTTTTTGTTTTGTATGCATTTATTTAATTAGGATAAATATATACAGAAATGACAATTGCAGTGGAAGATTTTTTTAAGGGCTCTTTTTTAAAAGATTGTTGCTATAAGATTTTGTAACTTTAAAGGCAGAAGTTGATTGGAACGGAAGGATGAAGGGCTCCTGTGGGAAATGCGGGAAGGCTGAGACCCCAAAGGAGCGTATGCGACGAGGAGGCTCAGCTCACGCCCCTAGGAAAGCGAGCATTCATACGTTCCAATCAATTTGAATTCGAAAACAGCCTTTTAAAGAGAGTAAAACTTATAAAATGAAATTATGTGTTTAACTGAATAGTGTGTTATCTATATAAAATTGTTAAAATAAGGAAACCAGTAAATTGTAAATAAAAGTTTAAGAAAATGTTCACAAGATCACTATTGTTTAAAATCTCAGTTCATGGTAACTTATTTAAATGATTCATTATTTATGTAAATACATACCGAGGTGATACATAATGAAAAAAATAGGAGTATTAACTAGTGGTGGGGATTCACCAGGGATGAATGCTGCTGTTCGAGCAGTTGTACGTAAAGCAATCTTTAATGGTCTAGAAGTATACGGTATTTATGGTGGTTATACAGGACTAATTAATGGACATATTGAGAAACTAGAGATTGGTTCAGTTGGAGATATAATTCATCGTGGTGGCACAAATCTTTTTACAGCTCGTTGTCCAGAATTTAAAACATTAGAGGGACAACAAAAAGGTATTGAACAATTAAAGAAATTCGGTATCGAAGGTCTAGTTGTTATTGGTGGAGACGGATCTTACCAAGGGGCAAAAAAATTAACTGAGCATGGTTTCCCTTGTGTTGGGGTACCAGGAACAATAGATAATGATATACCTGGAACTGATTTTACAATAGGCTTTGACACGGCTTTAAATACAATTATTAATGCAATAGATAAAATTCGTGATACAGCTACTTCTCATGGATTTACATATGTAATCGAAGTAATGGGACGAAATGCTGGAGACTTGGCTTTATGGGCTGGATTAGCTGATGGAGCTGAAACGATTCTAATTCCAGAAGTGAATTATGAAATGGATGAAGTAATCTCCAAATTAAAACGTGGAGCTGAACGAGGTAAGAAGCACAGTATTATTATTGTTGCTGAAGGTGTTGGCAGTGCGATTGAAATAGGGAAAATTGTTAAGGAAAGAACAAACTTTGATACACGTGTTACGGTTTTAGGACATGTACAACGTGGTGGTTCGCCAAGTGCATTTGATCGTGTATTAGCTAGTCGTCTTGGAGCGTATGCAGTTGAGTTACTGATGGAAGGAAAAGGTGGACGCTGCGTAGGTATTCAAAATAATCAATTAGTTGATCATGATATTATTGAGGCGTTAGCTAAAAAACATACAATTGATAAAGGGATGTATACTTTATCTCAAGAACTTTCAATATAATAATATGTGATTTTTTAGACAAACGTTTTCATTAAGTTTCTAGAGTTAATAAAACTAATGCAAATAAATAAAAATATAGTAAAATAATTTGCTTCATACAAAAAGGTATGGGCTTTATATAATTTTGGAGGTATGACATGCGTAAAACAAAAATAGTATGTACAATTGGTCCAGCAAGTGAATCGATTGAAAAATTAGTAGAATTAATGAATGCAGGGATGAACGTTGCTCGTTTAAATTTCTCTCATGGTAGTCATGAAGAACATGCTGCAAGAATTGTAAATATCCGTGAAGCATCAAAGCAAGTAGGTAAAACTGTTGCGATTCTTTTAGATACAAAAGGTCCTGAAATTCGAACAAATGACTTTGAAAACGGTCAGGCTGAATTAAAAACTGGTGGACAAGTTATTATTACAACTGAAGAAGTTCTAGGAACAGCTGAAAAATTTTCTGTTACATATAAGGGATTAGTAAATGACGTTAGCGTTGGATCACATATTCTAATAGATGACGGATTAATTGGTCTTAAAGTAACAAAAATTGATGGTAATGAAATTTATACAAAAGTACTTAATAGCGGACTTGTAAAAAACAAAAAAGGTGTTAACGTACCAAATGTTAGTGTAAATCTACCTGGTATTACTGAAAAAGACGTGAGCGATATCATTTTCGGTATTGGACAAGACGTTGATTTTATTGCAGCTTCGTTTGTACGTAAAGCAGCAGATGTACTTGAAATTCGTGAATTACTTGGTCAACATAATGCAGGCCACATTCATATTATTTCTAAGATCGAAAATCACGAAGGTATTGATAACATTGAGGAAATCCTTGAAGTTTCTGATGGTTTAATGGTTGCTCGTGGTGACATGGGTGTTGAAATTCCACCAGAAGAAGTACCATTAGTTCAAAAGTCATTAATTAAAAAATGTAATGTATTAGGTAAGCCAGTTATCACAGCTACTCAAATGTTAGATTCTATGCAACGTAATCCACGTCCTACTCGTGCTGAGGCAAGTGACGTTGCAAATGCAATTTTAGATGGAACGGATGCAATCATGCTTTCTGGTGAAACAGCTGCGGGAACTTATCCAGTTGAATCAGTAGCAATGATGAATTCAATTGCACTTCGCATGGAAAAAAGCCTTCAATATGAAGAGCTATATGCTAAACGTCAAAAAGAAAATAAAGGTACTATAACTGATGCAATTGGTCAATCAGTTGCTGCAACTGCACTAAACTTACAAGTAGCAGCAATTATTACACCAACAGAAAGTGGCTACACTGCTAAAATGATTTCGAAATATCGTCCAAAAGCACCGATTTTAGCAATTACGCATGACGAGCGTATTAACCGTCGTTTAGCGCTAGTATGGGGTGTTGAAACATCAATGACTGAGAAAGCGAACTCAACTGATGAAATGCTTGAAAGTGCTATGAATTCAGCTCAAGATGCAAATTTCGTTCACAATGGTGATACAGTCATTATTACTGCAGGAATTCCAGTTGGTGAAACAGGAATGACAAACTTAATGAAAATTCACGTTGTAGGTGCCGTTCTTGTACAAGGTCAAGGAATTGGTCGTAAAACGTCTACTGGTAAAGTGGTTGTAGCAAAAACTGCTGAAGAAGCATTAGCAAAAATGTCTGATGGAGATATTTTAGTAACTCATGCTACTGATAAAGAAATGATGCCAGCAATTGAAAAAGCAAGTGCAATCATTACTGAAGAAGGTGGCTTAACTAGTCATGCTGCAGTAGTTGGCGTTAGCTTAGGAATTCCAGTTGTTGTTGGAGTTGAAAATGCAACAAACGTATTAGTAAATGGTCAAGTTATTACTGTAGAAGCAGCTCGCGGAGTGATTTGTACAGGACATAAAGGGATACTTTAAGTTATACTATTAAGAGAAGGATTGTTTGATCTCCTTCTCTTTTTTACATTTGATTAGACCTGTGAGGTGAGTAGTTTGAAAAAAATAGTAGCTTGTCTTTTATTAATACCAATTATTGATTTTTTGCTTTTACTGTTTATAGCAAAGTATATAGGGGCACTGACAACATTTTTATGGGTAGCTGGGACAATCTTTATCGGAGCCTATATGATAAAAAAAGTTGGAGGATATATGTTACCTCAAATTAAAAGTCAATTACAGGCGGGGAAGTTACCTGATGCAATGATTGTGGATGGCTTTTATTTTTTTCTTGCAGGGGTTTTATTAATCATTCCGGGTCCACTAACCGATATAGCAGCATTGTTGCTTTTTGTACCTTTTATTCGGAAAAAAGTAATTCAGCTAACTTTGTATTACGTAAGCAAAAAAATGACAGGAAAAGTCATTTGGACTAACTTTAAATAAATAAAATTAAAAAAAAGGCTGTTTTCCTAAAGATTGTAGCTATTTTAGAATGCGTTAGTTGATTACAACTCCAGGACGCTCCCTTTCCATGGGGCGTGAGCTGAGCCTCCTCGGCAAGCCTGCGGGGTCTCAGCCTTCCCGCTATTCCCATAGGAGTCTCGCACCTTCCGCCCGAATCAACTTCTGTCTTTACAATTTATAATCTAAAAGCAACAATCTTTTAGAAATGAGCCAATAAAAAAAGCAACTGTACCATTATGAAAACTTCTTTTCTTAATGGATAGTTGCTTTTTTACTGTAGAGAAAAAGAAAGTCAATGATTCTCTTCGTAGTGCCTTAATCTTTCTTTCCAATAACATAATTCCAAATTTCATGAAATACATTAGCTCGATAAAGGGTCGAAAAAATGACAAGAGTTACTGGACCTAAAATCAATCCTAAAAAACCTAAGAGCTTGAATCCGACAAACAAAGCGATTAATGTCGGCAACGGATTTAATCCTATATTTGATGAAATTATTTTTGGTTCCATTACTTGCCTTGAAACAATAACTACTGCAAAAAGAATGGATAGACCAATCGTTAATGAGAAGTCGCTTGTTAAGAAAGTGTATAAAATCCATGGGACAAAAATTGTTCCTGTACCTAGATAAGGAAGTAAATCTGCAAAACCAATGATTAGAGCAATTGTTACTGCAAAAGGTATTCGTAGAATTAATAATCCAATTAGTACAATAACGGTTGTAATTGAAATTAATGTTAAATGAGCACGGATATACCCAAAAAAAGCTTTTCTTAAATCTGCAAAAATGAAAATAGCATAGCCTTTTATTCGTTCTGGTGTTTTATTTTCTATTCTTTCTTTTAGTTTAAACCAATCTTTGCTGATAAAGAATGTAGAAAGTAATGAAATAACCAAAACTGTTGCGGTATTTGGTAATAGTGTAATAAAAACTGTTATGCCATTTAACACACCAGTTAAAATTGTTTTACCAAAATCAATAATAGAATTTCCAATCGACTGAATATTTGATCGAATGGTATCCTGTTGTCCGATACCTAATTGACTGTATTTATGAGATAAAACATCATATAAAGGTAGGAGTTTTCCAGTTACCATGTCTTGAACAAAGGAAATAATTTTTTCGAAGTTGTTTGGAACAACTTGAATTAAATAATTTGAACCTGCAATGATTTCTGTTACTAGTAACGTTAGGATGCCAACTAAGCCAGCAATGACTATGACAATCGAAATAAAAACGGCAATTCCTCTATGTATCTTAAATCGAAAATTTAACAAATTGACCAAAGGGTTTAATAAAAATGCAATTACGAAGGCAATAATAAATGGATACGTTAACTTTGCTAAAAATAGGATTATGAAAATTCCGCCAATAGTACTTAAAATAATGAATAGTAATCTAACAATACTCCAAAGCAACTGTTTATTCATTGGATATCTCCCTTTATTTTTTGGAAAATATGGTATTATGTACATTATATTCTAATAAAAAATATTTTTCTATAATAGTAATTATACGTGGAAATTTATGCATTTAGTATAGTGAGAGGAAGTAGAAAATTGAGTGAATCTATGATGTTTTTATTACTATTATTATTAATAGGGTTTGTTGCAAAAAATAACTCATTAATAATCGCCATTGTCATATTAATTATTATAAAGCTTACTCCCATTAGTGTAAAAGCATTCCCTTATCTACAAAGTAAAGGGATTAATTTGGGAGTTACTGTCATTACAATAGCAGTATTAGTACCGATTGCAACAGGTGAAATAGGGTTTAAACACCTATTTGATGCTTTGAAGACACCAGTAGCATGGATTGCTTTGATTTCAGGGATTCTAGTTGCCCTATTAGCAAAAAATGGTGTTCAATTACTAGCTTCTGATCCTCAAATTACTGCAGCTCTTGTTTTAGGTACTGTTCTGTCTGTTGCTGTTTTTAAAGGGGTTGCTGTAGGTCCGTTAATTGGTGCAGGAATTGCATATGTATTCATAAAATTAGTGGATTTTATCAAGTAATATAAATCTTAAATATATTTTAATAAATTGTTTTCATTCACAAAAGTCAGATTATTGTTTATAATATCAGATAGTAGGATACCTTTCTACATACATCTGATATTTTTTTATGGGGTAAATATCAGATTATATAAACAACTAGGGTTTGGGGAATTTTTCACGCAAAGGAGAGGGAAAATATGACAGTTAAAAGTGGTTTAGAGGGAGTAGTAGCTGCTACAACTTCAATTAGTTCAATTATTGATGATACATTAACTTATGTTGGAATTGGAATTGATGAGCTTGCGGAATTTGCTAGCTTTGAAGAAGTTGTCTATTTATTATGGCACCGTAAATTACCAACTAAACAACAATTAGAAGAGTTAACAGCTCAATTAGCAGAGAATGCAGAATTACCTGAAGGGATAATTACATTCTTAAAAAATACAAATTTAAAAGATAACCATCCAATGTCAGTTTTACGTACGGGTATTTCTATGTTGGGACTTTATGACCCAATTGCTGAAAAAATGGATACACAATCAAATTATCAAAAAGCAATTGAATTACAAGCAAAAATTTCAACTTTTGTGACAGCGTTTTCTCGAATTCGTAAAGGACTTGAACCTGTCGCTCCTCGAAAAGATCTATCTTATGCTTCAAACTTCCTTTATATGCTAAATGGAGAAGTTCCAAACGAACTTGCAGAAGAAGCTTTTAATAAGGCGCTAGTTCTTCATGCAGACCATGAGTTAAATGCATCTACATTTACAGCACGTGTTTGTGTAGCTACTCTATCTGATATATATTCAGGTATGGCTGCAGCTATAGGTGCCTTAAAAGGACCATTACACGGTGGCGCAAATGAAGGTGTTATGAAAATGCTAATGGAAATTGGCGAACTTGAAAATGTAGAAGCTTATGTTCAAGAGAAAATGGACAATAAGAAAAAAATTATGGGATTTGGTCACCGCGTATACCGTGGTGGAGATCCACGTGCAAAACATTTAAGAGAAATGTCTCGTCAATTATGTCAAATTACTGGCGAAACTAAATGGTATGCG
>Ga0187780_10003874_pt1 | contig 11240 bp, 6 predicted proteins | sample 1015_Q2_SP10_20__FD_132429 | JGI IMG/M metagenome (GOLD analysis project Ga0187780, IMG submission 132429) | Tropical peat soil microbial communities from peatlands in Department of Meta, Colombia - 1015_Q2_SP10_20_MG | ecosystem: Environmental > Terrestrial > Soil > Wetlands > Peat | place...
CCTTGGTTTTGCTCACGTCGAGTCAAACATTTGCATTGCCTGGCGATCGGTAAACCCGCCTCGTCTATAAGCAAAATCGTCACGGAAGGAAATTTGCACTCGGCAATTGGGTCGTGCGCGAACTGTGCATCCATGGCCCGGCGAAAAACGAGGAGTTGCTGCTTTGTAGCGACGCGAGGTGACCGCGAAGATTAGCCGTCGGTGACCAAAGACACTTTTACTCTTGGGTGCCGCGCTGCAAAGTACTGGACATCGACTCTGGCCATGGCAGCCGGAGCGTGAAGCGCCGTTTAGGAGACGCACCATGAACGGGAACGAAACGCGCCAGAGCGCAGACGCCGACCAAAGCATGATCGAGCTGACACTCGATGAGCTCAACGAGGTCGCCGGCGGTGCATGCCGTCCCCCCTCTCCGCCATCTCCAATTCCAATCCCATACCCTAACCTAACCTTACTGCGGTCCTAACTCGTCGTTAGCCACGTTGGTTGACATCGATATCAGGAAGTGACGTCGGACATGGAGCCCTCTTAACAGGCCGGCAGCCCGAATGCCGTACGCGCGAGGCGAGACTCGGGAAACTTCCTTAAACCCGAACTGGTGCAGTCACCGAGCACCGCGCTCGCCAGGCTGGGTCCTAGCACAATCAGACGGTGAAGTTTCTCGAAAGCTCTCGCGTCAGTAGGCGATCGAAAATCGTTGTCCCTTATGGGTTGGCGTTTCTAATTCATCGAGCATCGCGACCGCGTAATCGGCTGTACTGATCCGGCTTTTGCCCTCGGCATCTACGAGCAGCTTGTCGCCACCCAGGCGAAATTTGCCGGTGCGCGGGCCGGGCTCCAAATTCGCGGCCGGGCTCAGCATCGTCCAGTCAAGATTTGTTGTGGCGCGCAGCAGGTGCAGCGCATCGCGAGCGCCTTCGGCCGAACCCTTCCACTGCGCTGGGAAGTCGGGCGTATCGACCAATTGCTTGCCTGGCGCGACCTCAAGACTACCGGCGCCCCCAACCACCAGAAGGCGGCAACCGGCGCGCCGAGCTGCTTCGATAACCGAGCGGATGCCGCGCACGTAGTACCCGCGCACATCCTGCCTTGCGTGGCCGCTGAACGCACTTATCACCGCCGCATGGCCCGCAAACGCGGCGGCAAGCGCGTCGGTGTTCATTACGTCGACGGCCTGCGCTGTCAGTCGCGGGGCTGGGGTTAACTTGGAGGGATTCGAGACAATGGCCGTGACTTGGTGGCCGCGCGCAAGGGCCTCCTCACGCAGAGCAGAGCCGACGTAACCGGTGGCGCCGATAAGGGCAATCTTCATGGAGGGATTCCGTCCCGCAACGCTTTGCGATGGCCGCAATCATGGCCCCTTCTTAGCGGTTTCGTCCAGCAGGAAGAGCAGGCGGCGAAACGCGAAAGCGGTTTGCAGGAGGTTGAAAAATTATGGTTGCGGATGGCTCATGCTCGAACCGTCCGCGGATCGGACAGCAATGTGAGCAAATTCACCGGCGCAGTGCGCTCTTTAACGCGCAAAGCCAAGCCATTTCGCGGCAAGCAGATGCGCGCGTCGGACGACATTTCGGGTACGACTTGTCGGACCGGAAGTGGCCGATAACACGCGCCTATTGCCGTAGTGCGTTCAGCCGCCTGCGGCCAGTTCGGCCGCGCGAAGAACCCCTGGGTCCAAGGCGAATCAGTAGACATCGCGCTGGTAGCGTCCTTCGCGCGCGAGATCCGCGACGTAGCGCTTTGCAGTTGCCACGTCCATACCTCCTTGCGTCACCGCGATCTGCTGCAAGGCGAGGTCGACGTCTCCGGCCATGCGTTTGGCATCCCCGCAAACGTAAAGATGGGCTCCGCCCCCAAGCCAGCGCCAAAATTCTGGCGCGGCCTCCAGCATCTTATGCTGGACGTAGACCTTGTTCATCTGGTCGCGCGAAAAAGCAAGGTCCATGCGCGTCAGAACCCTCTTTAGCGCCAGCTCCTCGAGCTCGGCGCGATAGAGAAAATCTGTCTCCCTGCGGGGATTGCCGAAGAAAAGCCAGTTCCTCCCCGGGGCGCCGAAAGCTTCGCGTTCCTGCAAAAATGAACGAAACGGTGCGATCCCCGTTCCTGGTCCGACCATGATGACGGGCGCGCAGGGATCAGACGGCAGGCGAAAGGCGTGTGCCCGCTGTACGAACACGGATACCCGGCGACCGGGGCGCAAGTAGTCCGAGAGAAAACTCGAGGCGGTCCCTCGGTAGGCACGCTCGTTTTTCTCATACCGCAGTACGCCGATTGTGAGGTGTACCTGGCGCGGATGCTTTCTTTGCGAGGAGGCGATCGAGTACAGGCGCGGCTGCATGCGCCCAAGGGCGCCGACGAACTGGTCAATGCGGGGCCGCGCGGAGGGAAATTCGAGCAACAAATCGAGCACGTCGTGCACGCCGAAAGTGTCCGCCTGCTCATCGTTTTCGGCTAGAGTGGCCAGCCGGGAGCGATCGACGTCGTCGCGCGCCTCGCCGGCGAGCAGTGCATACAACTGCGGAGCCGGCATACGCAGGTCGCACGCGCGCGACAAGGCGGTGCGCGCACTTAGCACATCGCCGTTGGCCAATGTCACCGCCTCGGAGCCCTTTGCGCGAAGGATCGCGATCAGCAGCTCGACCTCCTCCGGATTATTCTCCGGCCAGACCCCGAGTGAGTCACCGGGCATGTAGCGCAGGTCCGGCTCGGGTAGTTCTAGCACGATGTGGCGTGTTTCCTTCTCCGCGGCTTCACCCGTGATTTGCTCGCTCAACAAAAGCCGAGCATGCACCGGCGCGTCGCGGCAGTAGCCCCGCTCCGGGGCCGGACGCGGCGGCGGTGGGGCAACTGGTGCGACTGCGGACGGGCGCACGTCTCCCGACTGCGCCATCAACTCTTTGAGCTTTCTGGCTGTTGCCCGGCCCCCGGGGACGCACTTTCCGAGGTCTGCGTCAGCGCTCGCCGCAATGGCGGCAGCGTAGCTGCGGCATTCGTAGCCACACTGACCGCAGTCGAGCTGGCCCATCGCTGCCATGAGCCTGAGCTCCAGCGATCGGCCCTGTGCAAGCTCCATGCGCGCCTCAAGCCCGAGCGTAGGGTCATGCCACGGCATCGTCTCCTGCGGCGAAGGCGCCATGTCAAGCGCGGTGCCTGAGGCCGTCATCGCCTCGTCGCGTGCCCGCTCCGCGCCCAGTAGTCCTGCGATGAAGCCGTCGAGCCAGGCGCGTTGTTCCTCAGTAAAGGGCGCGGTCTCGGGAATTAGTGCCTGCATGTTAAGCCGCCTCTGGTACGCCCGGCGCAGCAAGGGCGCGCAGGGCTTCGATCGGTTGCCTGCGAGTGAATTCCTGGAACGATTCGCTCGCCGAAGAACGTTCCGCGAGATAGCCGCCGAATAGTCGTTCGAGCACGCGGGCCAGTTCGCCATGTGGCACATCGCGCAGTACCTCGCGCCCAAGTGAGCGCCGCTCTGCATAGCCGCCGCCAACAAAGACGTGATAACCCTCGATCTCGCAATCCTCTTCGGCGCGCACGCGCGTTGCAAGCAGACCAATGTCGCCGATAAGGTGTTGGGCGCAGGAGTTGGGGCAGCCCGTCAGATGCACCTGAACGGGAACATCGAGTTTGACTGTGCGCTCGAGGTGGGCCATGCATTGAAGCGCGTGGCGCTTCGTGTCGGCCGCGGCGAACTTGCACCCGGCACTGCCCGTGCACGCGACGAACCCGGCGCGTATGTGCGAGGCCTCGGCAGAAAGCCCGATCTCTACGAGGTGCCTCCGCACATTTTCCTGATCGCCCGTACTGATGTCGGAGAGAATTACGTTCTGCCAAGCTGTGAGGCGGATCGTGCCGCTGCCGAAGCCGCGCGCAATGTCCGCGATTGCGCGCATCTGCGCGACCGTCATGCGCCCGAGTGGCAGCGCGACGCCGCAATACAGTCGGCCGGGTTGGCGCTGCGGATGAAAACCCACGTGCGCGTCCCGCCGCGGCAACGGATATGGCTCGCAGTCAGTGAGCGGCAGCCGTGAAAGCGGCGCCGGAAGGTGCCTCTCGGCGGCCGCCAGGAAACCCTCCCGACCCATGCGGTCAAGGACGTACTTCAGCCGTGCGCGCCTGCGGTCCGTGCGGTCGCCTTCGTCGATGAACACGCGCAAAATCGCCAGCGCGACGTGCACGCACTGCTCGGGCCCGATAGCGACGCCCAAATCCTCGGCGAAATCGCCGTGCCCGGTGATTCCGCCGATTTCGACACGGAAGTGGACGTCCGCCGGCAGGCCGCTGTCGGTGGCTGCGCGCGCCGCGCGAAAGCCGATGTCGTTTGTTTCCGCAAGTGGGGACACCGCACCACCGCCATCAAAAGCGATGTTGAATTTGCGCGGAAGACCATAGAGCTCTCGGTGCAGGACGATCGCGTGGTGCAACGAAATGCCAAGCGGCCGCGTGTCATAGATCTCCTGCGGGTCGATGCCTGCGGTCGGACTGCCAGTGATGTTCCGGATGTTATCGGCGCCGGCGCCGCGCGAGCTCAGTCCGGCCGCGGCTAAACGCTCAAGGACGGCAAGCGGAGCGCGCGGCCCAATCTCGCGGATCTGTAAATTGGCGCGCGTGGTGACGTCCGCGTAGCCGCCGCCATGCTCTTCGGCCACGTCGGCCAAAGCGTGCAGCCTTTCGGCATCCAAGATACCGTTGGGAATGCACAGCCGCAGCATGAAGGAGTTCTGCGTCGGTGCTGTGTGAAACAGGCCGTGGTACCGGTACAAAAACGCGTCTGTGCCCTTAGGAAATTCGCCCTTCTGCGCATTGGCCGCAATCAGATCCCAAAGATCAAGGCCGTGGCGCGCACGCTTGGCCTCCTCTTCTTTCGCCAGTGCCTGCCCCCGTGCGAGAAACCGATTTTGCGCAGCGTAGGCAATGCCGTCGGGGCCAGCCGGTGCCGGTGCCTGGCCATGTGCGGCGCGTGCGATTGCCAGGCCGCGGCCGAGTCCTTCGAGATATCGCTTTTGCGATTCGCTGAAATCCATACCCTCGGTTTCCGGGATCGACGCGCCGCCGAGCGTTTACTTCATCTCGAGTTCGACGCGCGCCGACGCAGCGGGCGCTGGAATGCCGTGCGAGGACACGTAGTAGGCACCACCGACAAACACTGCGCCGCCGACGATGTTTCCGAGCGTCACCCAGCCGAGGTTCCACGCTGCGCCAGCTAGCGACACGCTGTCGGGGTGGTTGCCGCAGAGTGCAAGGCCAAGCAGTGTCATGTTGGCCACGCTGTGCTCAAAGCCGCAGGCGATGAACGCGAGCAAACACCAGAAGACGACGACGCATTTGGCAACGTCGGAGTCGACCCGGGCCGCCATCCAAATAGCCAGGCACACCAGCCAGTTGCACAGGACCGCGCGTGCGAAAAGCGACGCGCCTGAGGCATTCATCTTGGCGGCGGCGACTTTCATGACCAACCCGTCAGGCGCGTCAAGCAGCCCGCCTCCTCCCGCCATGTCGAACAGCGCAACCAGCGCCAGCGCGCCGGCGAGGTTTCCGAGCCAGGTCAACCCCCAGGTCGAACTAATGTCGCCCAGGGAGCCGGCTCCGCGGTAACGACGCAGCGCCATGAACAAGGTGTAGCCGGTGAACAGTTCGGCCCCGGCAATAACGACAAGCGTGAGCGCGATGCCAAAAGTTGCACCCATCACTAGTCGGCGCGCCTCGGCCGGTACTTCGGAACCGAGCGTAAAGATAAGCAAAATGCCTATGCCGACATATGCCCCAGCCAGCATGCTGGAGACAAAAAAGCCGCCGGGCGACTTGCGGAAGAATGCGATCTTCTTCTCCGCAAGCTTCACAAATCCATCAATGGTGTCACCGTACACGTGGTTTTCCTCCTGATACGTTGCGCCGAGCGCGCTCGTGGCCACGGCACGCAAAATGCGTGCCCACAGCGTCCTCGGAATCCTGGGGCGTACTACGCTGGTTCGGCACCAATTCGGTGCCGCCGTGGGCTCTTTGCACCGCGGCTGGGCACTTAATGCACTCTTTGAGAGGTGAGAGGCGCGAAGAGATGCCGCGCGCCTCGCTTTTGCGACCTTCGGTGGGTCGCGCCTCTGGCTGCGTTTTTTCTGGGGGATAGAGCTAGGCCAGTACTCGAAATCCGGCCGGCTACGAAGCACAAATGTGCGCAGCCGCGCCAACAGCGGCTGCGTCTCGAGGATTTAACGCGGCGCGACGCGAGATGTCGTACCCGGCGGTTACGCTTTCGGATGCGCACTGCGCAACAGAAAAAAGAGGATAACGGCTCCAATGCCAAGGCCTTCGCCCGCTGGCCAGCAAACAAGGTTTCGTCAAGGACGCTCCGGTTTCCTTGGCGTTCGTGGTCGACGCTGGCCGGATTTAGAACAGGCTTGGCGATCCGCGGCTAAGGCAGCGGGTGAAGGATCTGAAGGAACGTGTGAAGTTGGCAGACACCGCATTCATTAGCCAAAACGTCTAGCTTTCCGCAGCCTCAGAAAAACTCGCGACAGCTGTTCGTGCCCTGATCGATTGGGGGGCCCTTGCCAAGGCACTCTCAGGCTTTCCGACAGCCGGACGATCACTCTTGCGCAAAGCATCGGTTTCCCGAAGAAATGAGTAGTCATGTTTTCGATTGGTTTGCTAGTGAAAAGGCGCGATGTCGCCGTAACCAAGTTGCAAGGCGTCGCCGAAACTAGGCTCAATCGTGCAGGTGTGTTACCAGAGCTTTGACTTTGGCCGCCAAGGCTAGTGTTTGGGGTTTGACTTTCTGCGTGTGCTTCAAAATGCTCGTGTACGAACCGGCTACTTGGGCGGTGGAACGTAAGCGCGCCGCGTCCTTTTAGCTAGATCTTGGGCCATTCGCGCAAAGGCGAGTGATCGTCAAGAAGACCGTTCTGCCGGTTGTCCAACGCCGGCGCGACATTCAGAAATTCGTCCGACGGGGTTTGTTGACCAAGCTGCGCCGCGTCGGCAGGACATCTGCCGTCCGCGGTGCACTTGGCAGCCGGCCTGATCTTCTGTAGTAGTTCAAGTCCGCAGTTTTAACTTACCGGCTGCTGGCGCAGGGCTTCTTGGCCGCGTTGAAGTATCGCGTTTTTTTCTTGTTTGGCTCGTTTGACCGAGACGGCCGCACCAAGGCGCTGGATCGGCTGAAGGCGAAAATGATCCGCGCCGCGTGGATGTCCGAATGGTCAGTCGCGTTCGGCTGGCTCGACGGAGAGCAGTTTTTCGAACTTCTCCGCAGGTACGGGACGGGAAAACAGGTACCCCTGAAGATAGTCGCAACCGAAGGAAACCAGCATGTCGCGCTGTGCGCTGGTCTCCACGCCTTCGGCAATGGTCTTGATGCCAAGCTTGTGGGCCATGACGACAATCGCCTCAGCCAGAGTAGCGTCACTCGCGTTCTGCGTTATCTGATGGACGAACGTGCGGTCAATTTTCAGATAGTCGATATTGAACTGCTTGATATATGAGAGCGAGGAAAACCCGGTGCCGAAGTCGTCGATCGAAATCTCGATTCCATTTCGCCGGTATTCGCTGAGCAACCCACGGACCCTGGAGGAATTCTTCATTAACAACCCCTCCGTAATCTCCAGCGCAAGGAGGCTCTTGGCCCCCGCCTTGATGGCAAGCTTCTCCATCCACCGCTGGCCGAAATCCTGTTGAAACTGTACCGGCGATACGTTGACGCTTACTTGGATCAGATGCCCAGTGTGCTCCTGCCAGCGCTCGATGCTTTCCACTGCCCGCTCGAATACCCAGTCGCCGATTTCCACGATCAGCCCGGATTCCTCCGCCAAGGGAACGAAGGTGGCTGGCGCGACCATCCCGCGAACTGGATGCGCCCAGCGCAGCAGTGCCTCAGCCTTGACGATGCGCCCGCTTGCAGCATCCATGATGGGCTGGTAGTGGACCTCCAGCTCTCGCTGTGCCAGGGCGGTTCTCAGGTCGTTGGTCAGGGTCAGCCGATCCTGTCCTTCGCGCTGCATAGAACTGGTGAAATAGCTGAAACGTCCGCGCCCCTGGGATTTTGCGGCGTACATCGCCTGGTCGGCGTTCTTGAGCAGCTCCTCGATGCTTTGCGCGTCGTTGGGGTACAGCGTGATGCCGATGCTGGCCGACAAATAGTTCAGGTCTCCTTCGCCAAGGTCAAACGGCTCGGACAGCGCCCGGATGATGTTTTGCGCAATGCGCTCCAATTGGACCCGCTCCCGGAAATTGCTCAGGATGACGGTGAACTCGTCGCCTCCAAGGCGCGCCACCATGTCGGTATCGCGCACGCATTGCTTGATACGTTGAGCGGCCTGCACTAGCAGACGGTCGCCCTTGGCGTGTCCGAGGACGTCATTGATGTCCTTGAACCGATCCAGGTCAATGAAGAGCAGCGCCAGGGGTTGGCCGGAAATCCGCGTCCGGCGCGTTTCGCGTTCCAGACGATCCTGGAACAGGCGCCGATTGGGCAGTTCGGTCAAGGGGTCGTAGTTCGCCTGCCTCCAGATCAACTCTTCCTTATGCTTTTGTTCCGTGATGTCGAAGAACTGGGCGATGTGGCGGAAAACCCGCCCGTCCGCATGACGGATGACTCGGATGCTGGAGAACTTCGCGTGCAACGAACCGTCTTTGCGGCGGTCCCATATTTCGCCTTGCCAGTGATCCTTCTGCTGCAGGTCACGCCACATCTTCCGGTAGAACCTGCGATCGTGACGCCCCGATTTCAGGAGGCTCGGATTCTTGCCGCGCACCTCTTCGAGGGTATAACCAGTTTGCCGGACGAAGGCAGGATTGATGTCGATGATCCGGTTTTGCTCGTCGGTAACCATGACCGCCTCCGCGCTCGACTGGTAGATCAAAGTCGCAACACGCAGGTAGTCCTCCGCCTGCCGGCTCTTGGTCAGGTCCTTTAAAAATGCGAACAAACGACCGCCTTCTAGCGGCCAATACGTGACAACGACCTCGGCGGGCCAGACACTGCCGTTCTTGCGCTTGTGCAAGGTCTCGTAGCGGTCGTGCCCGTCGCGCATGACCATGGCGACATGCGATGAAGTTTCTGCTGGCTCCTCCTTCGCCTCGAGGTCAGATAGCGTCATCCTTAGCAATTCTTCGCGGCTATAGCCGGACAGGCGTGCGTAAGCATCGTTGGTCTCGAGCAGGCGGCCCTGCACGTCGATGACCAAGAATCCGTCTGGCGAGGTCTCCACGACACCCCGGTAGCGAGCTTCCCTCGATCTGACCTCATTTTCGACCCGCCGCCGCTCCGTGATGTCGCGAAACAAGACGTGGGCCAGAGATTTACCGTCACGGTCCTTGTACGCCACCGAGGTCACTTCCGCCTCGAATTGTTCACCATTGCCGCGGATCATCGTGAACACGGCGCGAACGCGGCCGGTGCGCGAACGCTCCTCGACGGCGGCGTCATGACGGATATCGCCAGGAACGGTTAGACCCTGACGACCGCGCCCGCGAATTTCCTCCTCCGACATTCCGAGGATCGCGCAAGCAGCTGGATTGGCGGCAAGGACCGTGCCGTCGGGTTGCGTCAGCAGTGCCCCGTCCATGCTGTAAGTAAACAGCTTCTCGTAGGCCTCGACGGTCTCGCGGTGCTTTTGTTCCGCACGCTTAAAGACGGTGAGATCCTCTACGAAGTGCATCAGGAACTTGCGGCCACGCGATTGGAGTGAACTGAAGCGAACTGCCGGCCAAAGTTCCTTGCCGAACGAAGTTCGGACGCGAACGACGCTGGACGTAGGCTCGCCCGTGTGCAAAGTCTTCAAGGCGAGATCATAGAGGCCGGAGCTCTTCCAGCTTTCAATGCGGTGAAAGTTCTGCGCCTTCACCTGCTCAAGGCTCGCCCCGATCAGCTGCGCGATTAACTCATTGGCAGTTAGGCAATTGCCACCCTCGTCGTAGATGCAAATGCCAATCGGGAGGCTGCGCACGATCTGGTCGCTGAAACCCAGATCGCTGAGAATGTCAACCGCGGCGGGCTCGAACTCGTGCGAGTCTCTGGCGGCGTGCGGCGCGGCGGCGCTACGCTCGACCAGGTCCTGATCGATCTGAGGCCCCATCATGCCCCCTCGCGCTCGCTGCGGGCGGTGGCGGCGCGGCGAGCCGACGCAAGTTGGGCGAAGGTGTCACACGTGGTTATCGCGGACGCAAATGGCAACGGGAATTTCATCCGCGCGCGATCCCGGATTTGCAACCGCGGTCTTGGCCGGCGCGAGCTACGCAAGGCGAAGGGCTCCCGGCTCGTCAGTGCCATCGACAAGAAAGAAGAGCAGCCCCGCAACGATCGATCGGTGTCGCCCGGGACTTTCCCATACCGGTTTAGCCGTCGCGCCTCCCAGCAAGATGGCCATCGGCGCGTTAGCGTCGCAATGCTGTCCCCCTCCAGCATCGTAAAAATCGACTGCCTGACGCCAATCATGCGGCCAATGCGCGCGAAGCGGCTGTTTTAAATATAACGTTAGGGCACGCCGCAGGGACTGGCAGGTCAGCAAGTTGGCCCAATGCACGAACGCGGTCATGTGAACTTATGGTATAGCGCCCGGCAGAAAGGCCGCACAGTGCGGCCGAGTCTTAGGCGGCCGGGAACACCTCAAAAGCGTCAAACCGCCATGCATTAGAGCCGGTGTCGGCCAAGTTTGATAACGCGAACTGTCGCCCTTACCGCCCGCATCTCATTAGCATTTGAGTAGCGGCGAGCAGCTAACGGCACCGATTCGCAGGCGCTGCCTTCGCAGGCTAGGCCTGCAATGGTGGCCTTGGGTCGGGTGTCCGGGTCGCGGTTGATGCCTTTGCCTTGCGGTTCGCAAATTTGGGGGGCGGGCGCCCTGCCCTTTGCTGGGCGCTCGCCTGTCGCGAACTCTCCTGTTACTTTGGCTGCGCGACGATACGCAGATACGGTTTGAGGGTTTTGAACCCTTGCGGGTATTTCTTGCGCGCTTCTTCGTCCGACACCGAGGTTGGAATGATGACGTCATCTCCTGGGCGCCAATTTACCGGCGTGGCGACCGTATGGCGCGCGTTAAGTTGCAACGCGTCCAGCAGACGCAGAACCTCATCGAAATTGCGACCGACGGTCATCGGATAGGTCAGCGCAGCCTTGATCTTCTTGTCAGGTCCGATGAAAAAGACCGCCCGCACGGTTGCGTTATCTGCTGCCGTGCGCTTACCACCACTGGCGTTGGGATGAATCATGTCATAGAGCTTTGCTACGACAAGATCGGAGTCGCCGATGAGCG
>Ga0187780_10003877_pt1 | contig 11233 bp, 10 predicted proteins | sample 1015_Q2_SP10_20__FD_132429 | JGI IMG/M metagenome (GOLD analysis project Ga0187780, IMG submission 132429) | Tropical peat soil microbial communities from peatlands in Department of Meta, Colombia - 1015_Q2_SP10_20_MG | ecosystem: Environmental > Terrestrial > Soil > Wetlands > Peat | place...
GCGGATCATCTCGGCGTTGGCGACACGGACGATTCCCTGCGCGCAGGCGATCGGCTCCAGACCGAGCTGCCGTGCCAGCCGCTCGATCGCGCGCAGCGCGGCCTCGCGGTCGAGCTCGATGCAACCTGCCAGCGGCGCATCCGGAGCGAGGTAGCCGAGCACCAAGTTCGCGTCGGTGACGGTCGGCTCGCGCCCCCGCGACCGTAGCAAGCCGGCCCCGGCTCGGCGCCGGCTGATCGCGGGCCCACGCGCAACGCGCCGCCGGGATCACGCCACGCAACCGAGCCGCCACCGGCCCCGACCGTGTGCACCGCCAGCATCGGCAGCGCGAGCGGTCGGCCCGCAATCGCGCCCGCGCTCTGCTCCTGCACGACCCCGCCGTCCACGACGCACACATCGCAGGAAGTCCCGCCCATGTCGAAACACAGGGCATCAAGGGTGCCGGCCAAGCGCGCGACAAAAGCGGCGCCGGCCGCCCCACCAGCCGGGCCGGAGAGCACCGTCCACGCGGCGTGCCGCGCGGCCGTGGCCGCGTCGACCAGACCACCGTTTGACTGCATGATCGTCGGTGCCGGGATATTCATATCCCCCACGCGGTCGATAAGGCGGCGGAGATAACCCGCCAACAAGGGCGAAAGACCGGCGTCGATCTCCGTCGTCGCCGCGCGCTCAAACTCGCGGAATGTGCCCACAACCTCGTGCGAGAGAGGCACGTGAACGTCGGGGACGAGATCCTGTAGTGCCTTCCCGATCATCGTCTCGTGCGCGGGATGCCGGTATGAGTGCAGCAGCACCACCGCCACCGACTCCGGCCGCGCCTGCGCGACACGGCGCGCGAGCCGCCCGGCAGCCTCAGCGGTAAGCGGCCTGAGCGGTCCCTCAGGCGTCATCCGCTCGGGTGCGCCGAACCGCAACTCGTCGGGAGCCAACGGCGGCGGCCGGGCGGCGCACAGACGGTACAGTTCGGCGCGAGTCTGACGCCCCAAAGCGACAATGTCGGTGAACCCCTCGGTCGCGACGAGCGCAGTACGGGCACTGCGTCCCTCGAGCAGCGCGTTAGTCGCGACCGTCATCCCAAGCGAGAACGACGCGATCTCCCGCGGGCCGCGACCGGCGCGATCGAGCACCGCCCGCACCGCCGCGATCACACCCTCGGACTGGTCGCGCGGCGTCGTCGGCGCCTTCGCAGTAATGACGACGCCGTCGAACGCGAGGACCGCATCGGTGAACGTGCCACCCACGTCGACGCCGAGGAGCATGGCGCAAACTTACCCGTGTGGGGCCCAGCATCATCGACGCAGGCCATCCGCCGCGCTACGTCGGTCCCATCCGGCGCTTGGAGGCCGGAGACGTAACCCAACAGGGCCTCTGGTAGCAACGGCGCGGAGTCATCCGTCTAGTAGCGTGAGACGCGGTTCGCTTTCGGGGATGCCCGCTCGGCGAGGGTCGCGCTGAACGCGTCAACGGCCACCGGATCGAACCCCGCGAACGGCTCGTTAAGTTAAGAATCAGCAACTCGGGCGAGTGCACCAAGCACACGGCAAGCTGGACCCGCTGCCGGTTTCCGTGCGACAACACTCGACCATGTCCGCGCGCCGGTCCGCAAGCCCAAGGCGGTCCGTCCAAAGCAGCGCGGCCTCACACGCGGGCCCCGCCTGAAGGCCATGAAGCTGACCGAGGAAGACGAGCTGGTCGACTATCCGCATCCCGGGATATAGACCGCGCTCCTCGGGCATATAACCGAACCGCCGCCGCTCACGCTCGCCGATCGGGGCGCCGCACCAGCGCACCTCACCCCCATCGAGCGCGACCAACCCGACCACCGCCCGCATCGCCGTCGTCTTGCCCGCACCGTTCGGCCCCAGAAACCCAAACACCTGGTCAGGCGAAACCGCGAACGTCAACCCATCGAGTGCCGACGACATCGCCAAAGCGACGGCGAAGACCGATCAGCTCAAGCATGTCGAAATGATCCGCAAATGCGACCGCAGATAGCCGGGAGAGCGCGCACGTCAACCATCTCCCGGACCAGTTCACTCGCCATCAAGCAACGTACCGCGCCGGATCATACGTGCCGCGCGAGATTACGCCTCGGCCTCCGATCAGTGCTGCGTCGGCCAGATGCAGGAGCGCGGCGCGCGGACCCATTGCTGCTGCAAGAGAACGAACGCGCCGTCTCAGATGACCAGATCCGGGCGATGCCGAGACGCTCGGTCGTCGTCCGGAGCGAGAGCGAGCATCGAGACCGTCGGTTTGCGATGGCGAAGGACACGTATTCGACCGACTGAGCGCGCCGTCGCATGTGGCAGAACACGAGCCTGCGGGCGATGCGAGCCCGGCAGCGTGTGTCGTGTCGGCTCTTGCTCACGAGCGTCGGCCTGACGTGGGTCGGCGGGAGTTGCTGCATTCGCCTCGTGAATTGGGGAGCGTGCTTTGGAGCCTACGCCGTCGAGGGTCGCACGTCCCACGTGGGGGAGGCGTCATTGAGGTCGACGAGCGCCCCGGTCCGTTGGCTTTCGCGCGGCGGCGTTGCTTGGATCGTGGGGAGGGAAGCGACGATTATGCTGTGGGAGACATGTCCGGCCAACTCGACGGGCGTTGCCTGTGCGGAAGCGTGACCTCCGTTGCAATGGCGAGCCGATGGTGACGCTCCTCTGCCACTGCCAGGACTGCCAGCGCCAGACGGGCTCGTCCTTCTCGATCCTTGTCGCCGTCCCGCGCGCAGCGCTTCATGTTGATGGCGACGCGCTGGCGACATACGTGACCGTGGGGGCTGATACCGGTGAGGAGCGTAGGCGCCAGTTCTGCTCGAAGTGCGGCTCGCCGGTCGTCACGTTGTTGGCCGAGCGGCCCGAGCTCGCGGTCATCAAGGCGGGAACGCTTAACGACCGCTCGTGGCTGTCGCCAACCGTCGAGATTTGGTGCGACTCGGCTCAGCCGTGGCGTGCGCCGATCGCGGACAGTAGGCGGCTCGCGCGTGGCCTGTCGGCCTGACCCGACAGGCTTATCGAGGATTCGTGATTCGGGTGTGGACCTTCCGCGTTCATGCGTTTCGTCGCGGTAGTGCCGGCCGTCGGGCCTTGAGGTCGCCGCCCGCGTGTCTTTCAAGCGGGAGCGCCGCGTTCAAGTCCCGGGACGGGGTTGTCTTGATCGTTGCGGGATCGCTCGCGTGAGCGGCGCAGATGGGCGGCGGCGTCCTGGAGCCGGTCGTCGCCCCAGAACAGCTCGTCGTCGATCGCGAGCGTCGGCACTCCAAACACTCCGTGCTGAAAGGCGGCCTCGGTCGCGCGCCGCAGCGCTTCCTTGATCAGCGGGTCGCTGGTAGCGGCGGTTAGTCGATCACGGTCGATTCCGGCCTGCTCACCGGCCTGGAGCACGTTCGCGGCGATGCTCATGTCGCGGCCGTGCTGGAATGCGGTGCGAAATGCCTGGAGCGTGAATTCGCGGCCTTTGCCGATGGTGAACGCGTATGTCGCGGCGCGCATCGCGATCAGGTAGTCGGTCGGCCACGGGTCGGGCCAGCGCATCGGCGGCAGTCCGTAGCGTTGAGCGCGGCGGTCGATCTCGGCTATGCCGGCCTGCCGCCGCTCGTGGTCTCCGAGCGCCCAGGAGCTTCGGCCGGCCAGCTTGAACAGGCCCCCGAGCAGGACCGGCTGCCACTGGATCGGTTCGGGGATCAGCGTGGGGAGTCGCTCCGCGGCGAGGTACGCGAACGGCGATCCCAGGTCGAAGTAGAACATCACTCGGCGGATCAGGATTCGCCTCGGCTTCTGCGTCCCTCGATCAGCGCGAGGAGCTGATCAACGACGAGTTCCACGTGTCGGCGTCGTGTCTTGGGCTCGTCGAGGTCCCGACCGAGCGCGGTGAGGAAGGTGGCGCTCTGTGTGAGAGGCGAATATGTGAGCGACACGCAGACGAGAATTGCGTCATCGCGATCGAATGCGCGCAGCCCGCGCAGGCGAGCGACCTTTCGCAGGCTGGAGAACGCGTCGGCCATCGCCCGCGATTCGCGGCTGACGGTGAGTAGGCGCGTGCCACCATCGAGTTGTTCGCGCTGGATTAGGCGTGCGAAGGCCGGCCGGCGCTGGAGGAAGCGGAGGTATCCGTCGACGGCAGCGGTCAGCGCCGAGCGCAGCGAACCGGCAGTGTCCGTCTCTGCCCAGGCGGTCAGGGGAGAGAATGCGTCGCGCGTGGCCGCCTCGCGCTCGGCGAACAGCCGTTCGAGGACTGCCACGTAGAGGCTCTCCTTGTTGGAGAAGAAATAGCTGGGGGTGGCCCTGGAGAGCCCCGCATGGGCGGCGATCTCAGCGAGGCTCGCGCCCTGGAACCCCCGCTCGGCAAAGAGCTCCTCGGCCGCATCAAGGATCGCCGAGCGGGAACGTTGTGCGTCCCGCGCGGGTTGTTGGCTGATCGCTCGATTCATTCGTTGGGTAATATACTTGCTGAGCGCTTAGCAAGCTAGCGAGGAGTCCGGCTCGATGCAACGACTGACCTATTTCTGTCCTGGAGGGTGCTCGTGATGGCCGCTGCGCACGATTACGACTGGCTGGTGATCGGCTCTGGGTTTGGCGGGTCGACGAGCGCGCTCCGCCTGGCGCAGAAGGGTTACCGGGTCGCGGTGGTGGAGTGCGGGCGGCGGTTCGCGGATGAGGATTTCGCGGAGACGACGTGGGAGCTCGGCCGCTATTACTGGATGCCGAAGCTGGGGCTGAAGGGCATCTTCCGGCTGACCCTGTTCAAGGACGTGTTGGTCGCGTCGGGTTGCGGGGTCGGCGGCGGCTCATTGGGGTACGCGAACACGTTGTACCGGGCGCGGCCGGCGTTCTACCGCGACCCGCAGATCGCGGGGCTCGCCGACTGGGAGCACGAACTGGCGCCTCACTACGAGGAGGCTGAGCGGATGCTCGGCGTGACCGCCTACGACCGGGACACCCCGGCGGATCTGCTGCTCAAGGAGTACGCGCACGAGAACGGGTTCGGCGACACGTATACGAAGACGCGCGTGGGCGTGTTCATGGGCGAGGAGGGAAAGACGGTGCCGGATCCGTTCTTCGGCGGCGAAGGGCCTGAGCGCACCGGCTGCGTGCGGTGCGGGCAGTGCATGATCGGCTGCCGCTACGGCGCGAAGAACACGATGGTGAAGAACTACCTGTACCTCGCCGAGCGCCGCGGCGTCGAGATCCGGCCCGAGCGGACCGTGACCGACATCCGCCCGCTCGGTGCTGCGGACGGATCTGACGGCTATGCGGTCACGCACGAACGTTCGGGCTCGTGGCTGGCCCGCGATCGCCAGCGGCTGACGGCCCGCGGCGTGGTCGTGTCGGCCGGCGCTCTGGGCACGAACAAACTGCTGTTCAGCTGCAAGCTGCGCGGGTCACTGCCCAACCTCTCTGACCGGCTCGGCTACCTAGTGCGGACCAACAGCGAGTCGATCCTCGCGGTCACCGCTCCCGACGACCGTCGCGACTTCACCCGCGGCGTCGCGATCACCTCAAGCATCTACCCCGACCCGGACACGCACATCGAACCCGTCACCTACGGCCAAGGCGCCGACTCGCAATCGCTGCTATACGCGCTCATGACCGAGAAGGGCGGACGAGGAAGCCAGCCACTGCACCTACTCGCGAACACGGCGCGCCACCCGATCCTGGCCGCGCGGGCGACGCGGATCCGCCGGTGGTCGCGGCGGACGATGATCCTGCTCGTGATGCAGACGCTGGATAACGCGATACGACTCAAGGTCAAGCGCCGGTGGCCGAACGGGAACGTCGTCTTGACGACCGAACAGGACCCCGAGAACCCCAATCCGGACAAGATCCCGGCCGCCTACCGCGCCGCCGAGTGGATCCAGAAAAGAACCGGCGGCACACCGCAGGCAGTCGTCACCGAGGCACTGCTGTCGATCCCGAGCACCGCCCACATCCTCGGCGGCGCCGTCATCGGACGCGACCCACAGAACGGCGTCATCGACTCCGACCACCATGTATTCGGCTACCAGAACCTGCTCGTGTGCGACGGCGCTGCCGTCCCCGCCAACGTCGGCGTGAACCCGAGCCTCACCATCACGGCCCTCGCCGAGCGGGCGATGGCCGACCTCCCACCGGCCAGCCGACCCGCCTGAGGACGCCGCCATCCCCCGCGGTCATGCCCATCGACACGGCGCGCAGCCGCCCGGCGCGGGCGAACATCGCTGGTCAAGCTCGAAGCCGTCCTGGAGCCACGCGCCCGGGCGGCTTGGATGAGACGCCTAGAGTCGCTCAGCAGGACGAGTACGCGCCGCCGTTCACGCTCTTCTGTTTGGAGATGAAGCGGCGGTGACGAATGAGCGCTGCACCGTCCATTCCGCAAGCGTCGGCGGCGCCGGCAAGCGCTATTGTTCACAGATTACCGAGCAGGACCACGGCCGTTATCCCTCATCGGGAGCGCCGAGCGCCGTCGGTTCTTCCCCAGCCTCGATTCGAACTCGACGCCTTGGAAGGTCTCCTCGCCGACGAGCCAGGCGTCGTGACCGGCCTCGATCACGTGAGCGTCGCCCGCTGCGAGTTCGATCTTTGTGCCGTCCTCATGAGTGACGCGCGCTCCTTCGGTCACGAATCGGCACGGAAGCGGGAGTGTCGCTACGGACCTTCCCGATGACCGCTCGCGACCTACACGTTAGGCAGCGAGGCGTTCGGCGAGGACGATGCCGGGCTGATGTGGTGATTGGGTCTCCAAGCTCTCGAGCGTCGCCTCGTCGGGGTACACGCGGCTGACGTAGTCTGAAAGCATTCGTCCGGCGCCGAATTGGGGGCCGCATCGCACTATTGACTGTCGGATCATCTGCAGCCATCGGACGGGCAGCCCGTTCTCACGTGTGTAGTACAGCGGTGCGATGTGATCTCCGAGGAGTGAGTAGAGCCGATCCGCGTGGCCGGCGTCCTGGCGGGCGAGGTCCGCCTCGACGGTGCCGTCGATGGCCCACCCAATGCTGTCGTCGTAGGCTTCCGGCCACCAGCCGTCGAGGACCGAGAGCTGCAGCCCGCCGTTGATCGCTGACTTCATGCCCGACGTCCCTGACGCCTCCAGCGGCGGCCGGGGAAGGTTCACCCACAGATCGCAGCCCGCCGTCAGCGCGGCACCGAGGCGCAGGTCGTAGTCCTCGAGGAACACGACGCGACCGGCGAAACCGGGGTGGTCGCGATACTCGAACAGCCGACAGACCATCCTCTTGGCCTCCTCATCCTTGGGGTGGGCCTTTCCCGCGATCACGAGCTGCATCGGGCAAGACGCCGAGCCCAGCAGGGCCAGGATTCGCTCCACGTCGGCCATCAAGAGATCCAGACGCTTATACGTCGCCACGCGTCGGGCGAACCCGATCGTCAACACGTCGGGCGAGAGCAGCTCCGCGGCCGCCCGTGCGAGGTAGGCAGCCTGTCCCCGGGCCAGGCGCTCGGTGACGCTGCGGGTACGAACCAACTCGACCAGCTGCTCGCGCTGACGCCGGCGCGCTGACCACAGTTCGACGTCGGAGATGCGCCGGATCGGATCCCAGATCGCCGGATCCTGGGCCCGCTCGAGCCAGCCCGGGACGAAGTGGCGGTCGAGCAGGCCGCGCATCGGACCGCCGAGCCAGCTCGGGATGTGAACACCGTTGGTGACCACGTCGATTGGAACCTGCTCGACGGGCCGATCGGGCCACAGCCCGCGCCACATCTCTCGAGCCACCTCGCCATGGCGGGCGGCGACGCCATTCGCTCTGCGGCTCGAGCGCAGAGCGAACTGGGTCACACCGAACGGCTCCCATTCGTCGTCGGGGTTCGTCCGTCCCCGGGCAAGCAGCTCCCCGATCTCCACGCCGACCTCCGCGGCGACGTCGGCGAGCATCTCGCTGATCTGCGCTGCAGGGTACGTGTCGTTGCCGGCCGGCACCGGCGTGTGGGTGGTGAACACCGTTTTGCGTCGCGCCCGATCAAAGGCATCCCCGGCGCCGCCGGCGCCCGTCACGACCTCGTCGTGTAGGAGCTCCAGGGCCGCGAAGGCAGCGTGGCCCTCGTTGAGGTGCACGACTGCGGGGTCAATCCCGAGCCGGCGCAGCGCCCGAACCCCACCGATCCCCAGCAACGCGTACTGGGCCAGCCGCACCTGCGGGTCACCCACATACAAACGAGAGGTGATGAACCGATCTACCGGATCATTGCCCTCCACGTCGGCATCCAGCAGCAGCAAACCCACCCGGCCGATGTTCACCCGCCACACCTGACAGCCGACCTGGCGGCCGGCGATCGGAACCCCGATCCTCAGCAGCCCGCCATCCTCGTCACGCAGCCGCGCCGCCGGCAGTCGCTCGAGGTCGCTCTCCACCCAATACTCGTGCTGATAGCCGTCACGGGCGATCCGCTGGCGAAAATACCCGTGGCGATACATCAGCCCCACCCCAACGATCGGAACCGCCAAGTCCGACGCCGCCTTCAGCATGTCGCCGGCCAGCACCCCAAGTCCGCCCGAATACACCGGCAGCGACTGATGCACCGCATACTCGGCGCAGAAGAAAGCCACCGGATGCTCGCGACCGGCCATACCCGTACGCCACGGACGCGCCAGATCCCGCCGCACCTCGCCGCTCACCGCTTCCAAGCGCTCAAGAAAATCCCGATCGCCGGCCAGTCGCTCGAGCCTGCTCGGCGAGACCTCCTCCAGCATTCTCACCGGATTGGCCTCACACCGCGCCCAACGCCGAGGATCGATCCGCTCAAACAACTCCGGACCGCCCGGCGTCCAGGACCAACGATAGTTGTAGGCCAGCTCAGCCAGTGCACGCAGCGGCCTCGGCATGCGCCCGGCCAGAGCGCGCGCCGCCTCAGCAACCTCCTCCACACCGGCGTCGAGCCCCTGGACGAGATCTGTCTTGCTGTCTGCTTCGGTATCCATTCCGCCGGCCTCCGATCCCTCAGCGCACCGACCGGCGAGACCCCACCCCGGCCCCATCGCGCCCATTTGCGTGAACAACGGCTGAATCACTCCCAATCATCCGCGCTGGCTCCCCAAACACGACCAACTGCAATCGGCACGGTCGCGTTCCAACCATGGATCATTCGCCCTCCTGTCCGCGGACAGCCACTAGCCGCCCGCACAAAGACGGGATGGGGCCGTGGCGTGAGCCTCCAGCCGCGGCCACATCCCGAGAGGGAGGAGATGCTCTCGTTTATCGGCAGGGTGGCGCCGGGCTTTAGTTCCTGGAAGAGCACCATAACGGACAGTATCCGGCGTGGATTATGGAAACCGCCGAGTCTCGCCCAGCAAGGCCGTCTGGGAGGGCTCAGCGAGCAGCGCAAGGAACTCGCCGTTGCGTTTGTAGCGCTACGAACCGTTCTTTGTCGGTTCGAATGATCGCTGAGGGTCGGCGAGGTCCTGCTCGATCCGCTTGCGGAGTTGCTGTTCGGCGTCAAGCGCGGCCTGCGCGCGGGCCTGCTCGAGTTCGGCCGCGTGGCGCGCGTCGCGCTGCTCGGCTAGCTCGCGTTCAAGCTCGGCGCGCCAAGCGCGGGATTGCTCCTCGGCGCGGTCAGCCCGGTCGATCGCCTCCTGCGCGCGTGTCTCGGCGTGTTCGGCGCGTCGTTCAGCCTCCCCGGCCAGCTGCTGGGCGCGCTGCACCTCGTCGTATGCGCGGTGCGCGTACTGTTCGGCAGCCCGGCGCTCGCGATAACTCTCGCGTGATTCCTCGAGCGTGGCCTGGCACTTGCCCTCGGCGTCCTCAGCGCGGGCGATCGCCTGGTCGCGCTGCTCCTCAGCCCGCCCGGCGCGCGCCATTGTCTCCTGCGCCTGCCTCCGGGCTTCGCTGGCCGAGGCCTCGGCCAGCGTTTGCGCCGCGACCGCCGCCTCGCTGCGCGCGACCGCGTCCCGGGCAGCGCGCTCGGTCTCGTTTGCGCGGGCGAACGCGTGATCACGCTCTCCGTCGGCCCACTCGGCGCGCGCGACCGCCTCCTGCGCCTGCTTCCGGGCTTCGCTGGCCGAGGCCTCGGCCAGCGTTTGCGCCGCGACCGCCGCCTCGCTGCGCGCGACCGCGTCCCGGGCAACGCGCTCGGCCTCCTCGGCCCGCACCGTCGCGTGCCGCTCGCCCTCCGCCGCCGCCTGCGCGCGCTGCTCGGCCTGCTCCGCGGCCCGCCACGACGCCTCCGCCGTCTCGTCGGCCTCGATCCGCTCGCGCCGCGCAGCGGCTTCCACCTGGGCGGCGCGCGCGACCTCCGCCTGCGCGTCGGCGCGCACCGCGGCGAGCTCCGCCTCCAGCCGTTCGGGGTCGCTCAGCGCCGCGATCACCTCACGCGTGCGCTCCAGATCTGCAGACAGGCGTCCGACCAGCGCGCGCAGGCTGGCCGCGGCCAGGCTCACCGGCCGCTCCTGCCCGCTCGGCTCGCCACCGTCCTCGTCGTCGGGCTCGCCGACCCCCGCGCGGCGCTCGCGAAACGCGCTCAACGCGGTGTGCTCGGGCAGCTCGCAATACCCCGACACGCCCGCCGCACCATCGAGCGCCGGCGCTACCGGCCGCTCACAGCCCGGAAAGCCACAAATCTCACTCATCATTAGCGTGCGTCTAAGCCCGGCGACCACCGCCCCAGGTGAGGCGGCGTCGGATCGCACAACGAGAGCGTACAGGCCAGCAATCAGCTGCGCGTTGACGGCCAGGATGACCGAACCGTCCTGACGCGTCGTTGCTCAAGACGGGCGAGTACCTCGTTGACCCCGGGCGGCGGCCGCGTCGCCGGTTGTCAGCCCGTTCGATCAGTGCCCAAGAACGGTCGCTCGCGGGCGCGCTCGACGAGCCGCGACGGTCGGCGCGATCTCCCTTCACGGATCGTCAAGTCGGATCTCGTCACACAACGGGAGGCTGAGCTCGCCATGCCGGCCGGCGACGAGGAAACCCACTCGCCTGCTCGCCGGTGGGGGGCGTGTCAGGTATCGGGAGCAACCATCGGAATCGTCTGCATACGAAGATGGCGCCGCCTTGAGGCGAGAAAGCGCCGGGGCATGCGTCAGTTCTCAGGCAGCCGGTGAGTCGCACGACCGGCGCGCAGACGTGCCGCTCGCGCGGTCACTACCCGCGCTCACAACCGGCGGGGATAGGCCGGCCGGGTTGTCTGTCCAGCTCGCCGGGGCCCGCCGTCACGGTCAGCGTCGATCCCCGGGCGCGCCGTGAGAGCTCCCAGGTGTGTGTGTCGACACAAAGTGACGAACGTCGCTCGCACGCCCGAGCGCAAGGCCA
>Ga0187780_10003879_pt1 | contig 11232 bp, 8 predicted proteins | sample 1015_Q2_SP10_20__FD_132429 | JGI IMG/M metagenome (GOLD analysis project Ga0187780, IMG submission 132429) | Tropical peat soil microbial communities from peatlands in Department of Meta, Colombia - 1015_Q2_SP10_20_MG | ecosystem: Environmental > Terrestrial > Soil > Wetlands > Peat | place...
AAACAAAAGAAAGAATTTCCCCAGAGGCCACAGAGTTTCCGTTCAAGGAGCGGAGACAAAGAGCAAATTTGTGCTTGACACAGCAACTCTACCTAGGTAGACTTATGTCATGGGCATTCGCCTTCGCAGTTCACGGCAGACCCTCGACCTCCTCGAGACGCTTCTGCTCCACCCTTCTCAATGGCGGCACGGCTATGCGCTGAGCCAGGAGACCGGCCTCGCTTCCGGCACGCTCTACCCGATTTTGATGCGTCTCGAAAAGACCGGCTGGCTGGAAACGCGCTGGGAGGACGTGCCGGTCGCCGGACGGCCGCCTCGACACCTCTACCGGCTCAGCGGCAGCGGGCGGGAATGGGCGCTGGAAGAGTTGAAAGCCGCTCAACAAAGCAAATTCTGGAAGCCTGTGGAGGGCAGGGCGTGACCATGGCCGCTGCACCATCCACTTTCGCAGGACGCGTAGCCCATCGCTCGCTGACGTTGGCCCTGCGCCTCTGGCCGGAGGAGACGCGCGAGTGGGGCGTGGCGGTGCTCGCCGAGCTGGGGGAGATTACCGAGCCTTCCGAGTCGTTCCACTGGGCTGCAGGAGGAATCATGCTTTTCTTCCGCGCAGTCTTCTCACGAGCTTTGGATTGGTTGTGTCTTCCTTCAGGCGGAGCGGTCGCCGGCACAGGAAAATCTGGGGATGGCAGTGGTCGGATGTTACCCAGGCCTCCGCGCTGGGTCACCGCAGCCCTTCTTTTGGGCGCAATCGCCCTGCTGCTTCTGCCGCAAGGCCGAGAGGCCGTCAGCACGCTGGAAGCGAGTTGGAGGGACTTCGAGCTCACCCCGAGTGACCACCGCAGGATTGAAGAATTGGCCGTTCGCGCGGAAAAGGAAAAGGATGCGAAGGGAGTCGCATTTGCCGCGCTAAGCGACCCCGAAGGGGATGAAGCGGTGCAGTACGCGGATCGTGCAGTGGCGATGGATCCGACACTGGTGTGGATTTATGCGAGCCGCTTTTACCGTCCCGAGGACGCCCCGACCAACAAGGAGTGGATGAAGCGGCTACAGGAAGCCGATCCTGAAAACGCTTTCGTATATTTATATGCGGCGTGGGGAGAAGCGGAACCCCGGCTGAACACTTTGGCACGAGTGCATGGAGTGTCAAAGGAATCCTGGGAGTCGGCTCTGGCGGGGGACGCGCAATGGATGGAATTGATGGGCCGAGCCTTCCGCGCTCCCCGGTACGACAGCTATTACGACAGACACCGGGAACTGAGCCGCGAGGTCTGGAGCCGCGAACGCGGTCTCGACGTAGCGCTGGTCGCTTATGGCCTGTGGTCGCATCCAATTCCTTCACCTATGGAGACCGTTACCTTTGCCAAATTCAGGATTTATGAGGCGGACAAGCAGCTTGCCAACAAGCATCCGGAACAGGCGGAGAAAATCGCGGGAGAGGTTCGAGATTTCGGGATGAAGTTAACCACCGGAAAGGGGTCGTATATCGAAAGGATGACCGGACTGGACATTGAGCGGCGGGGACTTGAGGCGCTGCACAGGATTTATGGCGCGACGCGCCGTGAGAGTGAGGCGAGTGCTGCTCTGGCGGAAGTTGAGCGGCTCGACGCACAAAAGACGCAGAGCTTTCTCGCCTTTGGGCCAACGTACGCAGCCGCCGTGGAACCATACCGGTGGAGAGCGGCGCTGGTTCAATACTCGGCGCTGCTTGGCATTCTTACCGCTCTGGTAGCTCTGCTTTGTCTGCTCTTGCTCGAACTGCGGATTGTCCGAGGGCGGCGCGTGGTTTCGTTGGCGGCTGATTATGGTCCGCTTGTCTTCTTGCTTTGCAGTGCGGCGCTTTTGGTAGGCTTTCATCCCTTTGCGGGATTCCTCACGGAATACCGCACAGCTAATCTCACGAGCATCGACCCGCGAATCTTCGCAGGGCGGCTGTTCGTCTTGGGCGAAGTCAATCCGGCCGCGTCGCTTCACGAGCCGTACGTACGCTGGGTCGTGTTCACCGTGGCGCTTGCGGTCGTTGCCCTAGGCGTGCTGCTGCGCGGAATTCTAAGACGAAAGCGCGCGGCGTAATCCTTCCTCACCGTTGTTGATCCACCACTGACAAATTGCCAGAGACTCGCCGATGGCCAACGTCAACGCAGCAACGGACGAATGCGGCGAAGGGCCGAGGCAAACAGGTCGGCGTTGTAGGCGGAGGGATTCTCGAGCTGCTGAAAGAGGCCGTTGATGGCGGCACGAACTTCCGCGTCGTTAGCGGGCTTGGTGTCCTTGCTGTAGGCGATGTAAAGCGAATCGAGAGCCATGGTGGCCTGCTCGGCGGCGCGCTCATCGGAGATGGCGATGTTTTCGGCGTCGTCACAGATGCGCTGCAGCATTCGAAGCGTGATGGCCTGGTCGTACTGCATGGTGGCGAGGCGGTCGGCGATCTGTTGGGCAAGCGGCGCAGCGGCCAGGGCGGCGTTGGCAACAGCGGCGCGGTCGGGATTCAGCTTGCTCATCTCCGTGGAGACGGTCAGTAGATGCCGATCGAGTTCCTGCGCTGAGCTGGAATCAATCTGCTTGGCGAAGTGGCGGAAAACGGCGTAGCGCGAAGCGTTCCACGGCGGATCGCCGGGCCGACGGCCCTCGTAGCCGTGCTCCTGGCGCCAACTGTCCTTCGCGGGGCCGAGCGAGTGGTGGCAGGCGAAGCAGGAAAGCTCGCTGTACTCCGGCCAAGCATCTTTTTTGTCGGCGCGTTCGCCTTTGGCGCGCCAGGCGAGGCGTTCCATCGAAGCGCGCAATTGTACGGCCTGGCCAGTGGCCCAATCGCGCACGCCCACCCACGCGGGATCCTCCACCGGCTTGCCGGGAGCGGATTCGCGCGGCACCTTCCAGTGACGCGGCATCACCGCGGAAAAAGAATCGAGCTCGAAATACAGATCGGGATGGCCCGCGGCAATCATCTCGTGGTCAACGAATTTTTCCCTGGTGCCGAGATGGCACTCGAGGCAGAGTCCGCTGCGATGGACGACGTTGCGGGTGTCACGCATGCCGAGAGCTACGGATTTTTCGTGCGGCCAGTCGCGCGTGGTGTGCGGACCGAGCCAGGCCGAAGCCGGCCCGTGGCACGATTCGCAGGAAACCCCCTCGGCGATTTCAAAAGGGCGGCCACGTTGCTCGGTTGTGGTATAAAGCGCGTGGCAGACGAGGCACTTCGGCGATTCTTCCGCCTTGGCGCCGAGTTTCAGTATGCGCGCCATGCGTTCGCCGACGTCGCCGGCAAGCGCCTGGTATGCGCGGCTGTGTTTGTCCTGCAGAATCCAGGTTGAGTATTCGTTCTGGAGAATGCGGCTCCCGGCCACGGGTTTGACGCTGCCGTGGCAACTGGTGGCCGCGCAAGAGCCGGGGCCGATGTACTTGACGGGTTCGCTCTTATCGCCGGCGGAAAAACCGGGAATCGCCGAGGCCGCGAAGAACCATGACAAAACGAGCGCGAGGCGCGGGAATGTGTGGATGTGAAGGAGCGACATGAAGTGAGACACAAAAGTTCTGTTTGCTTATATCTTCGGGGAGCGGGACAAGTCAACCGGGAGGGCTGGCGTTTTTGAGGGGATTGTGCGAAAAGACAACGGGCCAAGATTTAAGTCGAGCGGACCGGCCACGATTGTGCGGAAATAGGTGCGACTTCGTGGAGTCGGATCGGCGTTTGCCCCCGGAGGCGCTCATTCGCGAGACACTTCGCCGTGATATTTGACGAACTACGAGCCATCCAGTTGCGCCACGGGTATTTGCCAAAGGCAGAGCTCGAGAATCTTTCTCAGCGAACTCAGACGCCCCTCTATCAAATCCACAGCGTGGCAAGCTTCTATCCGCATTTTCACCTGGCGCCTCCCGCCAGCGCGGAAGTTAACGTCTGCGCCGACATGAGCTGCCGGCTGAATGGCGCGTGCGAACTGCGCGCGGAGCTGGCCCGGCGCTTCGCGGGAACGCGTCCGGATGCGGTGCAGATCAAGGACGTGAGCTGCTTGGGGCGTTGCGATCGCGCGCCGGCCGTGGCCATCAACGATGTGATTTTCGAGGGCGTGTCAGCGGACGAAGTGGAGCAACTGGCGCGGCGTGCGGCGCGTGGCGAGGAGTTGCAGGCTGAACATCCGCAAGTCGGGCGCGTGGCGTGCGCGTCGGATCCGTATCACGACGGCGAGACGTATGGCGTCGTGCGAAAGCTCGTGAGCACGCGAGATTTTGACGGCGTGCTGGCCACGCTGAAAGAGGCGGAGTTGCGCGGGATGGGCGGCGCCGGATTTCCCACCTCGATGAAATGGGACCTGGTGCGCAAACAACCTGACCCGGTGAGATACGTCGTGTGCAACGCCGACGAGAGCGAGCCGGGAACCATCAAAGACAGGTTCATCCTGAGCCACCTGCCGCATCTCGTTGCGGAAGGCATGATGATTGCCGGGCACGTCACCGGCGCAAAGAAAGGGATTCTCTACATTCGGCATGAGTATCCGATGCAGGAAGAGATTTTTGGGGAAGAGTTGAGGCGTTGTCGCAAGGCGGGGCTGCTCGGCAAGAGAATTCTGGGCAGCGACTTGGATTTCGAGCTGGAAGTGTTTGTCAGCCCCGGCGGATACATTTGCGGCGAGGAGAGTGCTCTGCTCGAAGCCATCGAAGGGCACCGGGCCGAGCCGCGCAACAAGCCGCCGTTTCCGGGACAGGCAGGGCTTTGGCAGAAGCCGACGGTCATCAATAACGTCGAGACGTTCGCGAATGTGCCGCAAATTCTGGCGCGCGGTGTCGAGTGGTACAAATCGGCGGGTGCGAGCGGCTCGCGCGGATTGAAGTTTGTGGGCGTGAGCGGGCATGTCGCGAGGCCAGGTGTCTACGAAGTGCCGATGGGCACGACGATGCGCGAGGTGATTTTCGAGCAAGCGGGGGGAATTCGTGGCGGCCGAACGTTGAAAGCCTTTGCGCCATCGGGGCCGTCGTCGGGGTACTTGCCGGCGTCACTGGCCGATGTTCGGCTGGATTTCAAGGCGCTGGCCGATGCGGGCTCGATGCTTGGCTCAGGCGCGATTGTGGTGTGCGACGAGACGACGTGCATGCTGGATATGGCGCTGACAGCGGTGAAGTTCTACAGGAACGAATCGTGCGGGAAATGCGTCCCGTGCCGCGTGGGTTCGCAAAAGATGGTGGAACTGCTGACGCGATGGACCCAGGGCGGTTTGAGTGAAGCAGCGTTTCGCGCAGATCTCGGGCTGGTAGAGGAACTTTCGCAGGCGATGAGCCTGACATCTATTTGCGGACTTGGGCAGATTGTTCCGGCGCCAGTGCTCTCGGTGCTTAAACATTTTCGGGATGAAATTGACGCGCACGTGTTGAAGGGACAGTGCCCAAGCGGGATTTGTTTCTCGGCGGCGGCAAGGATGGCGGAATTGCCGCGCGTGGGGATTCGGCCATAGTTAGAAACGAAGGTTAACGCAGAGTGCGCTGAGAAAAGAGCAGAGGAGTTCACGAAGACTGGTTGCCCAAAATCTGACGATGAGCACGACGATGGCATCGCTGGTGGAGTTGACGATCGACGGCAAACCCGTGCGGGTTCCCGCGGGGACGACCGTCTACGATGCGGCGCGGCTGAACGGCATCGCGATTCCGACCTTGTGCCACCTGCAGAGTCAAACGCCGGTGGGGGTGTGCCGGTTGTGCGTGGTTGATACCGGCGCGCGCGTTTTGAGCGCCTCGTGCGTGCGGCCGGTCGAGCCGGGCATGAAGGTGAGCACGAACTCGGAAAAAGTGCTTGCGGCAAGGAAAACGCTGCTGGAACTGCTGATGGCCGACCATCCATCGCCCTGCGCACGGCAAAAGAATTCCGGCGATTGCGAACTGGAAACGCTGGCAAACCTGGCGGGCGTGAGCGCACCGCGCTTTGCACCAAGGGCGACTTCCCGAGGCGCGGACGATTCTTCGCTCGCAATCGCAGTGGACCATGATGCGTGTATCCTGTGCGACCGCTGTATTCGTGGCTGTGACGAAATCAAGAACAACTTCGTGCTGGGGCGCATGGGCAAGGGCTACTCGGCGGGAATTGCATTCGATCTGAACGCGCCGATGGGCGATTCCACCTGCATCTCTTGCGGTGAGTGCATGGTTTCGTGTCCGACGGGCGCGCTGACCAACAAGGGCGTTGTCGGCACGGCGCTTGCCGCAGGGGCGGATTCGCAAACGTTTACGGCGGAGGAACTTCATCGGTTGCCGGTCTTCGCGGGAGTTTCCGGAACATTTTTGGATTTGAACCGCGGAGCGATCGTGAAGCGGCGCTTCCGCAAAGGCGAAGTCATCTGCCGCGAAGGCGAATTTGGCTCAACGGCGTTTTACATCGTTGAGGGCCAGGCGCAGGTAGCGATCGCCACGCCCATCGCGCACGTAAAAACGCAGGGAGGCGCACAAGGATTTTTCAAGCGGCTGACCAGCGTGCTTGTGGGCCGCGACGAGGACAAGCGCGAAGAAGAGGCCCGCGACCGCACCATTCCCATCGACGCGTCCGTGGACTTGGCGTACGGAAACCCGATGGCGGAACTCGGCCCGGGCGATTTGTTCGGCGAAATGACGTGCATGAATTTTTACCCGCGCTCGGCGACAGTTCGCGCGAAGACGGATGTCGTGGCGTTCGAGATGTTGCGGAACGTCCTCGACATCATGATGAAGAACAAAACCTTCCGCGCGCAGCTCGACGCGAACTACCGGCGGCGCGCGCTGGAGACACATTTGCGCGGCGTGCCGATGTTTGCGGAGCTTTCGCCCGACTTCATCGAGCATCTGAAGGGCAGCGTGGAACTCGTGCGGTTCGCGCCTGGGCAAGTGATCGCGCGGCAAGGCGAGGCGGCTGACAGCTTCTACCTGGTGCGCATCGGCTTTGTGAAAATTTCGGAAGAATATCCGGGCGGCGAACTCGTCCTCGCGTACCTTTCGCGCGGAGATTACTTCGGTGAAATCGGGCTGCTGGGCAGCGGACTGCGCACGGCCACGTGCACGGCACTGGACCATGTGGAATTAGTCAAGATTTCCGGCGAGGACTTCTGGGAAATGGTCGGGCGTTTTTCGGGAGTGAGGGCGGGCCTCGAAGCCGTAGCTGGAGAGCGGCAGGCGGCGAACGCGCAGCGCTTACAAATGGTGCAGAGCGTTCCCATCGACCAATTCCTGTCGCAGGGATTGATGGAAGCGCAAAGCCTCTTGATTCTGGACCTCCAGAAATGCACGCGGTGCGATGCGTGCGTGAACGCCTGCGCGGACGCGCACGACGGCGTGACCCGGCTGGTGCGCGACGGCCTGCGTTTTGAAAATTTTCTCGTGGCTACCTCCTGCCGGCAGTGCCGCGATCCTTTGTGCATGGTGGGATGTCCGGTGGGCTCGATCCGGCGGCGCAATTCGCTGGAAGTGATTATCGAAGATTGGTGCATTGGCTGTGGACTCTGCGCACGAAATTGCCCTTACGGGAACATCAATCTGCACCCGTTTGACGTGATGGTGGAAGACTTGGAAAACACCGGAAGGAAAAAGGCCGTGGTGCAACAAAAAGCGACTTCCTGCGATTTGTGCACGCACCTGAAAGAGCCGAGCTGTGTCTATGCGTGCCCGCACGATGCGGCACACCGCGTGGATCCGCGGAAATTCTTTGCCGGACTGATGGGCCAGGGGCCGCGCGCATGAGGATGGACCAGACACAACGCGGCTGGGCGATCGCTTCGCTGGCGATTCTGGCGGCCAGCGCGGTGGCGTACGTTGTCTACGCGCACCAAGCGCCTGCCGGGCCGCGAGGTGGAAGCACGATGGGGCTCGTGTTTGGAATCGTGGGATTCGCGTTCATGATCTTCGCGGCGCTGCTTGGCGCGCGAAAGCGCGTACCGACGTGGCGTCTAGGCCGGGCGCAAGCGTGGCTGCGTGGCCATTTGTGGCTCGGGCTATTGAGCCTGCCGCTGATTCTCTTTCATGGCGGATTCCACTTCGGCGGGACGCTGACGCGCGTGCTGATGTGGCTTTTGATCGTAATCGTGGGCAGCGGGCTGTTTGGCGCCGCACTGCAAAATTACGTGCCGCGCATTATGACCGCTGACGTCCCGCTGGAAACCATCTATGACGAAATTGGCAGCGTGCGGAAGGCTTTGCGTGAAGAGGCGGACCGTGCGGTGGAGGCCATTTGCGGCGATCTCGGATTCTCAAAGGGTGACGACGAGGGCCAGCGCGCCGGTGGCTTCACGGCGCTAAGGCCCATCGCGGCGACTGCGGCGCCCTTGCGAACGTCGGCCGCGGTGAGCGCCGGAGCCAGCGCGGCAGTAGCTCCCGCGGTGGAAACGATTCTCTTAACCAGTGCGGACAGCGCGCCGTTGAAGCGCTTCTATTTGCAGGAGCTGCGCGTGTACCTGGAAGAACCGAAGCGGCGCGGGTTGCGGCTAGGCGATGCGGAAGGAGCCAAGCTGGCGTTCGCGGGATTGCGGACGCTATTGCCGGCGGCAGCCCAAGCGACGCTCACCGATTTGGAAGACATTTGCGACGAAGCGCGGCAATTGGTGTTGCAGGAACGGTTGCACCGCTGGCTGCACCGGTGGCTGCTGGTGCACATTCCGCTTTCGTTGGCGCTGATCGTTTTGGGCGCGGTGCATGCCGTAATGGCGCTGCGGTATTAGGGATGAGCGTTTTGTAGCGCTGGGCTTTAGCCCAGCACACAACGGCTTAAAGCCCCGGCGCTACCGGAGTTCAGAAGACGCGGAGAAGAAGTGGCGAGAACCAGGACAACCAAGAAGCTGGCGCAGCGGATCGACCTGAATTACTTCAAGAGGCCGACACCGTACAAGCGCGCGAAATTGTGGCTGAGCGTGCTGATTCCGCTGTTGGCCCTCGGGTGGATCGCGTGGCGTGGATTTTCGCGGGACTCGCGGGTGTACTCGAGCGGGCGCATGAGCCGTGCGCACGCCGTGTTGGAGCGTCAATGCACGGCATGCCACGTGGAAAAGACAGGCGAGTTCTCCTCGAAAGCGGCCGACAGCGCGTGCCTCGCCTGCCATGACGGTCCGGTTCACCACGAAAACGGACTGGCCGCCAGCGTGCCTACTTGTGCGACGTGCCACATGGAACATCGCGGACGGATCGTTTTGGCGGCTGCGAGCAATCAAAGCTGCGCCGAATGTCATGGCGACTTGCGAATCAAGGGCCCTGTTCGAGTTTACGCGCAGCACATCCAGTCGTTGGAAGACGGGCATCCGGAGTTTTCGGCTCTGCGAAATGGTGCGCAAGATCCCGGGACGATTCGTTTGAATCACGCCATTCACATGAAGCCGATCCGCCGCGGTCCGAATGGTCCGATCGTTCAACTGGAATGCCGCGATTGCCATCGGCCAGCCGGATTAAATGAGCCGTGGCCGTATGAGGATCGCGCCTACGTGCTTACGCAGCCTTTGCACATCTATCCGGGGCAGCCCGCGCTGCCACAAGATGTACTGCGCAGGCCTAAACCGTTGACAGGGCGCGAATACATGATGCCTGCGAAATTTGCCACCGCGTGCGCGGGATGTCATTTGCTGACGTTTGATAAGCGGTTTGAGGAAGGCGTGCCGCACGATGCGACGGAAGTCGTGCACACGTTTTTGTTGAAGAAATTTCAGGCGTATATTGCCGCACATCCCGCCGAAGTGCGCGTGGTCCGCGAACCGAAGCGCGATTTGACGGGCAAGCCGCTACCGCCGGAGGTGCGCGTTCTGACGCCCGCACAATGGGTGGCGGAACGCACGGCGGACGCAGAGGAGCTTTTGTGGCGGAAGACCTGCAAGGAGTGCCATTCGTATGCCACGAAATCGCAAGATCTCAGGACCGACAGCAGTATCGCAGCCGAGCCAAGCAAGGAAAGTTCCCTCCCCGAAATTGCCGCGGCGCACGTAACGCAAATATGGTTGCCCCACGCAAAATTCGATCATGATGCGCACCGGGGATTCAGTTGCGCCGGCTGCCACGCAAAAGCACTAACAAGCACGGAAACGAGCGACATTCTCGTCCCAGGGATCGCCAATTGCAAAACGTGCCACGCGCCCGGACCGGAACACGCGGAATCGCGCTGCTTCGAATGCCACACGTACCACGATTGGTCGAAACGCAAAGAAGTGAAGGCAACGTTCACGCTGCCCGCGCTGAAGGCCGAGGGAAAGTGAGCAAAAGACTCCGATTGCAACACCGGCCTGGGAGGAGGCCGGCAACTCAGCGGTTGACCAGGGCCATCATGGCTTCGGGATAGCGCAGCCCCGAGGCCGCGCCCTTCGGAGCGACCTCTTCAATGCGGCGCAAATCGGCGCTTGAAAGTGCGACGTTCAGCGCGCCCACATTTTCCTCGAGATATTTCCTGCGCTTGGTGCCGGGAATGGGAATGATGTCCTCGCCTTGCGCCAGCAGCCACGCCAAAGCCAGTTGCCCCGAAGTGCAATTCTTTTCTCTCGCCAGCATTTCCACGCGCGCGACCAGGTCAAGGTTCTTCTGAAAGTTTTCGCCCTGAAAACGCGGAGAGAAGCGGCGGAAATCGTCGGCAGCGAGATCCTCGAAACGCTTGATTTGTCCCGCAAGGAAACCGCGGCCGAGCGGACTGTAGGCGATGAAGGCAATTCCCAGGTCGCGAGTCGTTTGGAGCACCTCATCTTCGGGATCGCGCGTCCACAGCGAGTACTCGGTTTGCAGCGCGGCGATGGGGTGAACCGCGTGAGCGCGGCGGATGGTGGCAGGAGAAGCTTCGGAGAGGCCGAGGTAGCGCACCTTGCCTTCGCGCACGAGCTGAGCCATCGCGCCCACGGTGTCCTCGATGGGAGTGAGCGGATCGACGCGATGTTGATAGTAGAGGTCGATCGTCTCGATACCGAGGCGCTTGAGGCTGGCTTCGCACGACGCTCGAACATACTCGGGCTTGCCGCTCACACCGCGCACTTGCGGGTTCGCGCGGTCACGCACAATGGCAAATTTGGTGGCGAGGAAGACTTTCTCGCGCCGGTCACGGATGGCCTGTCCCACCAGGATTTCGTTGTCACCGTAGCCGTAAACATCCGCGGTATCCAGGAAGTTGATCCCCAGTTCGATTGAGCGGTGAATTGTGGCGATGGACTCGGCATCGTTACGGGGGCCGTAAAATTCCGACATGCCCATGCAGCCGAGTCCCATCGGCGAGACCTGCGGGCCCGATTTGCCCAAGCGGCGAAGTTGCATTAGTTCACCTCGGGGTGTGTC
>Ga0187780_10003880_pt1 | contig 11231 bp, 9 predicted proteins | sample 1015_Q2_SP10_20__FD_132429 | JGI IMG/M metagenome (GOLD analysis project Ga0187780, IMG submission 132429) | Tropical peat soil microbial communities from peatlands in Department of Meta, Colombia - 1015_Q2_SP10_20_MG | ecosystem: Environmental > Terrestrial > Soil > Wetlands > Peat | place...
CTTGGCCGACTTGTCCGATTTCTTGAAGACATACCTTCCATCCTGATAGAACTCGCTCGCGGCAGGATCGAGAGCAATGGCGATCTGTTCGCCGGGTTTGTATCCGGCCTGCTGAATGGCTTCGAGCACTACTTCGATGGCCTCGACGTTTGATTTGAGCGATGGCGCGAAGCCGCCTTCGTCGCCAACGGCCGTATTGTAGCTGCGCTTTTTCAGCACGCTCTTGAGGGTGTGGAATACTTCGACTCCCCAGCGAAGGGCCTCAGAAAAGGACTTCGCGCCGACTGGCATGACCATGAATTCCTGGAAATCGACATTGTTGTCGGCATGTGCGCCCCCGTTGAGGATATTCATCATGGGAACGGGAAGGGTGTTGGCACCAGCTCCGCCAAGATAGCGGTAAAGCGGCAACCCATAAGACGCGGCGGCTGCCCGCGCTGCTGCCATGGAAACTGCGAGAATCGCATTCGCCCCGAGACGGCCCTTGTTATCGGTTCCGTCGAGGTCAATCATTTTCTGATCCAATCCGCGCTGATCGGCTGCGTTGAACTGGGTAAGCTCACGGGCGATGTCGCGATTCACATTCTCGACCGCCTTGAGCACGCCCTTGCCGAGGTACCGTTTCTTGTCGCCATCGCGCAGTTCGACGGCTTCGTGTTCGCCGGTCGATGCTCCGCTGGGCACGATCGCCCGGCCTTTAGTTCCGTTTTCCAAAACAACTTCGGCTTCGACGGTAGGATTGCCGCGAGAATCGAGCACTTCCCGGGCATGAATGTGGGCGATGTTGGTTGCAGGCATGATTGCGTCCTTATCTGTGAAAAGCGCAATTATAGATCAGCGAATGGAAGGCGTTGGTGACAGCTGAACATGGGCGGGGTTCGGTCTAGTGTGCCGTGCGCATCAGCGCGGCACCCACCAGGATGGCAAGTCCGCAAACTATGTTTACTCCGGACCAGAAGGCGCGTTTAGCCTGCATTCCGCGTAATGCATCGGCCGGTAGAGCGAGCAGAAAGGTTATCGAAAACAAGCCAAAGGCTCCCGTCATCTTGATCGCGAAGTAGAACAGATAGAGTTGCTGGTGAGTGACGTAAGGATAAACGTGCAACCACTGGATAATGCCGGTAATAGCGACTACTGTGACCCCGGTCCACTTGACGTAGGCAAATCTTCGGATGGCTTGGCCGAGAAAAATTCCGCGCTCGGGCTCAGCCAGCATTTGCAACGACGGGAGGAGAACCATGCGGGCGTAGAACAACCCGCCAAGAGACGTGCAGGTGGCCGCGATATGTAGGACGCGATTGACAAGCAAGAGATTCATACCGCTCCGAACCCAATTAGGCGCGAGCCTCCTGTCTGCCCAGACTTCGTCCTCGCAAGAATGTGCTTAGGTAAGTTAGGAAACCGGCGATCGCACCCATCATCCAGTAACGCCCGCGGAACTCGGCGGCAAACTGGCGAAACAGGAGGCTGCTGAGCATGCCCAGAAGCGAGCCTGAAACAAGGATCAGCGGCAACATCACCCAGGAACTTTTCCAACGATCGGGGGAAAAGTGGCTGGCGCCCGCTGCGAAGACTCCACTGAAGGCACCTACCACGAAAACATAAAATGCGAGTCCGGGCGACGGTGGCAGAAAAGCCAGCAGGTACGCCAGTGCGCCAAAAATGAATGGTTCAAGCCAATGCGCGTCGCGACCGTACTTCGGGCGTTGTCCTTGCTGCTGGGCGTTCTCTTGGATTTCCTGATCATCGCGGTAGAAATAGGAGAGGAACGCTCCCACCGCTAAGCCAATATAGGCACCATTGGCCAGCCACAAGATGGGCCTCTCGTGGAGCACGACAAACCATTTTTCTCCCAGCCAGATGAGCACAACACCGCTCAAACCACCCCACAGTGCACCGATGGGCAATCCCCGGTCCATGCGAAGCGGAAAGAAGGCCAACCTCAAGATCACGACTTGTACCACGGCCATCACTAAAGCGATCTTCAACAAAGGCCAAGGCAGCCCGGAATAGCCGAACGCGAGCGGCACGATTATGGAGAAGCTAATCCAGCCCACCAGGCTGGTGACAAAGCTGGAGGGCCAGGAGCTACGTTGTGCCAACGAGCTAAACATCGCCTTCTCAATCTACGTTCTCAGGGAGGCCAACTCAACTTACGTAGGTCACAGGCACCGGAAATGGGCGCATAGTATCTACGCTGATTCTGATTGCCGTTCCCATCTTGCTCTGCCCATCCGCATCTTCTAATGTCGCAACAAGGATGCCGAGCTCTACCGATACTCTAAACATCGGCGACAAGGCGCCAGATTTTGTTCTGAATAGTGCCGGTGGCGAGCGGAATTACTCGCTGCTTGAATTTACGAAACAAGGGCCAGTAATCGTGGAGTTCTTGCGAGGGACCTGGTGACCGAACTGCCGCAAGCGCATGGCTCAGTTTGAGTCACGGAAAGCTGAGATCGAACGGGAGGGCGCGCAGGTCGTGTTTATCGCTGCTGAGAAGCGGGAGGGAATGTTTAAACCGGCGAAGTATCTACAGCAACATCCCGTGTCGTTTCCGTTCCTGCTGGATGAAGATCGCTCGGTGACTAAGGCTTATGGACTTCACCACCGCTTCGGGCATGACGCCATCAACATCGCTCACCCAGCGACGCTGATCATCGACAAAAGTGGCACGGTGAGGTTCATTTATCGCGGCAAAAACCAGAATGACCGCATTCCGGTGGATGCGGTTGTAGAAGTCGTGAAAAAACTAAGGCAGTGATGATCGAACGGTCGAATTCCGGGTTGTAGCGGAGATTTAATCGCAGTAAACGAATGGAGGATTGCATGAAGAAAGTCTTGACCTTACTCAGCATGTTTTTGCTGTCAGGCGCGATGCTGGGCCAGAATGTCTCCCTGCCTGCGGGAACGGCTTTGAAAGTGAAGCTGCAAAATAATCTTGCCACTTACTCGAGTAAGGCCGGTGATCCGTTCTCAGGCAGGATCACTGAGGCGGTGATGCTCGGCGGCAAAACGGTGATTCCAATCGGCGCGACCGTCGAAGGGCGCGTTACCCGAGTAGATGAGCCACGCCGCTACACGGGCAAACCAACAATTGGAATTTTCCCCGAGGCCCTGATCATGCCAAACGGCGAGCGCTTCATGCTGAATGCGACTCTGGTAGACACCAGTGTGCGGCGCGGCACCGATGTCAACAGCGAAGGGCAGTTCAAAGGCCGTGGGCATGATGGCAAGGATTTGACGGAGATTGGGATGGGCACGGGCGGAGGCATGCTCATCGGCGGACTTGCCGGCGGAGGCAAAGGTTTAGTTATCGGAGGCGCCGTCGGTGCCACGGCAACGGTCGCGCACTGGCTCAGCAAGAAGAACTCCGCAGTGTTGCCGGCAGGAACGGAGCTGGTGATGGAGTTAAGTCGCCCAATAGAGATGAGCGCGGCCCCAGCAGGACAATAAGCCGATTTGGGCTAGAAAGCTAAGGCGGCGAGCTCTGGCTCGGTTAGGAGCTGGAGCTCGATCCACCCTTCCAACGGAAGGGCATCGATCGGCAGGCGATTTTGCCAGATGCTGAACCGCAGCCGCACTTTTTCCTTGGCCTCAGAACCAGGTCTGTCAGAACCAGGTCTTGCCAGCAGCCAGGACAAGGGCAATTTGAATTCGAAATTGCGGGCGAAGGCCACTTTCGCATCGCTCCTGTCCTGTCGCGAATCAGCGAGTGCCTGATCTCCACGTGCTTCGCTGATTCTCCACGATTCCATTTCTCCCTTCACCACCCTCACATCGACTCGCAGAACCCGCTGTGGCTGCTGTGCGGGCCCTGCAAACGATTCCAGGTTCACCACCAAGTCGAATTCCATGTTGAGCGGCTTCTCGGTGAAGTCCAATCGTCCGTAGACATTGTTTTCATCGATTCCGGCGTAGACGCAGTCCAGAAGGAAGCGCTTGCCATGCATGGCCCCCGCTCGGCGATCCGCCCGGTAGACTGCAGCGCCCATCCATTCGAAATAACGCACCATATCTCCGGCTACTTTGGGATGGATGTACGAAGTTTGCGGAATGAATTCCGGCCGCGAAATTCCGGCCGTGATTGGCTGGGCAAGATAGTCGGGCGGGGTTGCGCCCAGCGCCTGATAGACGTTGGAAAGATGCTTGCGATAGAGTTCGTCAAATTCGCGGTCGTTGGCCGAATGATGCTCGGGCCCATACCACCAATTCCAATCGCTGCCCTCGGCAATTAACACTTCCTCGAAAGCGAGTTTGCGTTGGGACTCGCTGGCGCGTGCCGCGGCCTGCGAGTAGAAATTGCGAGCATGATAGAGATAGTCCCAGGACTTGTTGTCCTCAGGGGCGCCGATCCACACGTTGAAGTTGGCGTTGATCCAGGAGCCTGGAACCAGCGAGTTGAGCTTCCCGAAATTCTCGTGTCGTTCAATGGCTTCAGAAACCGTAACCGCCTCTACTCCGTGTTCGTGCTGCAGCGTGTCATAGAAGCGGCGCAGAAATTCGCGCCCCGATTTCGGGTAGTATTCCCACGCGTTCTCGCCGTCGAGGATGACTGGAAGCACGGCGTCATCACCTGTGCTTAGAATAGGTTGTGCCGCCTCTTTAAGGTTTCGCATGAGGTGAGCGGCGGCTTCCTGGGCGGGCATCCCCGAATATACGAATCCCACCAGGTCCGAGATTGTGTGATCACGAAAGATGAGATTCATTCTTGTGGCATCGTTTTCGAACTGGTGGATGGTGTACAGCTTCCTGGCCAGGTCATTGTTCAGGCGACCATCTCCATCGCGGGCAAAATTGATTCGCAAGCTTCTGCCTAACACGCCTTCGTCGGTCGCCATCCAGCGGACACCAAGGCTCTGTGCAATCGCCAGAACTTCTTCCGAGACGCTGCCCTCCGATGGCCAGACGCCAACCGGGCGAACTCCGAAAACCTGCTGATGCAAATCGAGTCCGCGAATCAGCTGCTCGCGTGCGTCCTCGGGATGGCGGAAACGATTCTGCGGTAGCGGTAGTCCCGGGCTGGAAACCGCGCCCTGATTTGTGTCGCAAACCACCGGCAGAATGGGATGGTAGAAAGGCGATGTGGAGATTTCAATTCTTCCCTGCTGCGCAGCCGCCGCATGAGCCGGCAGGACTTTGCCAATAAGTTCGCGCTCGCGAGCGATGACGTATTTCTGATCGTCCAGAGAGAATCCGCTGCCTTTTTCTACCAACCTGGCAATGTCCGGCTCCGCGAGAAAGAATTCATCGAACCAGGCAATCTGCGAGAGCACCTGCAAATCTGTGAAATCCTGTGGCTGGAAGTATCTGTCGGCGCGTTCAGGCGAATCGCCTGTTCCACGAAAGCGCTCCCACAGCTCGCGATAGCGCGGGTAGCGCCCAATCGTGTTGACTGGATTTGCCTGAAACAGGTACTGCAAGGCAAACCGCCGCTCCTCTGGAGTGAGGTCGCGAGCAGGCTTTGAAGCGACGTCCAGGAAGGGATCGCGCGCAACTCCCGTGGCATAATCCTGGATTTGGGCGATTAGCGAGGGAACAAGATTGAAACTTTGATGCACCTCGGGAAACTCGTCGAGGAGTTTCACCATCCCGTAATAATCCTTCAGCGCGTGGAGACGCACCCACGGCAAACGGTATTCACCGGTGACCAAGTCCTTGTAGAAAGGCTGATGCTGGTGCCACAAAATGACGACGCGAAGTACTGGCATGAAAAGCTCAGTCTAGCACGCAGCTTGTGGTAGTCCTGTGGACAGTTTCCAAACTAATGGTCGTGTTAGTTGCAACTTTCTCATTCCGGTAAACTAGAACGACCAGTCATGGATGCATACGAAACCATAAATTCGGATACTCGCTCTGACGTGAGCCTGCTCAGCGAGCAGGACATCTATCTCTTCAACGAAGGCCGGAATTACCGCGCCTACAATAAACTGGGTGCACACCTGACCAATGCGGGCGACCAAGGGGGCACATGCTTCAGTGTGTGGGCGCCCAACGCAATGGAAGTGAACCTAATCGGAAATTTCAATCGCTGGGATCCTAAGGCGCACGCACTTCATCCGCGAGGCAGCTCAGGGATATGGGAAGGCTTTCTTCCGGGTGTAAAAAAGGGCGATCTGTACAAGTTCCATATTCGCTCTCATCATCACGGCCACATCGTTGATAAGGCCGATCCCTTCGGCGTCTGGCATGAGAAACCGCCTCGAACTGCCTCCGTGGTCTGGGATTTGAACTATGACTGGTCTGATCGCGAATGGATGGAGCGGCGCCGCGCCAGGAATTCGCTGCACTCCCCAATTGCCATTTATGAAGTACATCTCGGCTCCTGGATGCGTGTTCCTGAAGAGCACAATCGCCCACTGAGTTATCGAGAGATGGCACCCCGGTTAGCGGATTATGTTCGCCGCATGGGATTCACTCACGTCGAATTTCTGCCGGTGATGGAGCACCCGTTTTACGGCTCTTGGGGATATCAGACGACTGGATATTTCGCTCCGACCGCACGCTACGGAACACCGCAGGACTTCATGTATCTTGTGGACCACCTGCATCAACGCGGAATCGGAGTAATCCTCGACTGGGTGCCGTCGCATTTTCCCTCTGATGGACACGGACTGGCTTACTTCGACGGGACGCATTTGTTTGAGCATGCCGACAGCCGCAAGGGCTTTCATCCCGATTGGAAGACCCACATATTCAACTACGGACGCACCGAGGTACGCAGTTTCCTGCTCTCCAGCGCTATGTTCTGGCTGGACAAGTATCACGTTGACGGTTTGCGTGTAGATGCAGTGGCTTCCATGCTCTATCTCGATTACTCACGAAAGCACGGTGAATGGCTTCCCAATCAGTATGGCGGGCGAGAAAACCTGGAAGCCATCGACTTTCTCCGTCACTTCAATCTGGAAGCCTACAGCGAGCATTCAGACATTCAAACTTTCGCGGAAGAATCGACGGCATGGCCCATGGTTTCCCGCCCCACTTACGTAGGAGGCCTTGGCTTCGGCTTCAAGTGGGACATGGGATGGATGCACGATACCCTGGAGTACTTCAAACAGGACCCAATCCATCGCAAATATCATCACAATCAGCTCACGTTTCGGATGTTGTACGGCTTCACGGAGAATTTCGTTCTTCCCCTGTCCCACGACGAAGTTGTGCATGGAAAAGGGTCGCTGATTGGAAAAATGCCGGGGGATGAATGGCAACGGTTCGCCAATCTCCGTCTCCTATACGGATACATGTATGCGCAACCGGGCAAGAAACTGCTCTTCATGGGAGGCGAATTCGGGCAAGTGCGCGAGTGGACCCATGACAGTAGCCTCGAATGGCACGTCCTGCAATATCCGTTTCACAGCGGGGTGCAGAGGTGGGTGGAGCAGTTGAACCGCCTCTATCGCGAGCAACCAGCCTTGCATGAGCTCGATAACGACCCTGCCGGCTTCGAATGGATTGACTGCAATGACAACGCCGCCAGCACAATCTCATTGTTAAGAAAAGGCAGGTCGCCTAACGAGCGAATTGTCGTGGTCGGCAATTTCACTCCGATCCCCAGGTTTGGCTACCGGGTTGGTGTGCCATCGGATGGTTTCTGGAGAGAACTCCTGAATAGTGACAGCAGGGACTATGGGGGCAGCAATATGGGAAATGTGGGAGGCGTCCGGGCAGAGCCGATTTCTGCCCACGGGCGTCCATATTCGGTCAGCTTGACCTTACCGCCATTGGCGGCACTGTTTCTGAAAGCCGAATAAACGGCAACGTGCCGAAATGTCGGCACTGGCTGGTCACTGAAATGTTTCAGACTTCGCCCACCGACTCAGCGAATCGACGCCCTCGACTTTTCGCCAGTAGCAGCTCGATTCCACCCAGGATCTCGGTAATCGGAACCCCCTTCTTCATGGCTGAATCAACAAAGGGCAACATTTCCTCCGGATCAGGATGGCAACTGGAAACCATCAAAATGGGCAGCCTGGGATTATGCAGTTTGAGGCGGACGGCCAACTCGAAGCCATTCATACCAGGCAGTTTGTAATCCAGAATCGCGGCATCAACCGTGTCATCCCTCGTCTGCACGAGGGTTAAGGCTTGGGCGCCGGTGCCTGCGGAGATGACGTTATATCCCTCCTGTACTAGCAGGCTTCCGTAAAATTCACGAATACCAGGGTCGTCATCTACGCAGAGCACTAACGGCGCTTTCAAGAGGGGGGACTGATCCTTTCCGACCTCCCGTCCCAAGGGGATAGAGGCAAGAGGTTTCGTCAACGCCCGCACGCGGAATACCAACCGGAGCGCGTGCTAGACTGCAGGAAACAGCTCCTTGCCATGCGCATCCTGACACGCTACATCCTCAGGGAAGTGACCGGTCATGCATTGATCGGGGTAGTGGTGTTCTCGTTCATTCTCTTCACTCGAGATTTGGGCCAGATTCTTGAATTGGTCGTCCGCAACAGTGCGCCATTGCCGAGCGTTGCCCAAGTCTTCTTCTTCATCATTCCGTTGACTCTGACCTTCAGTATTCCTGCCGGCGTGTTGATCGGCATTCTTGTGGGACTAAGCCGCCTGGCTGCCGACAGTGAAATCACCGCCATGCGAGCCAGCGGCCTCGGCATATGGACCTTCCTGCGAGTGATCTCGATCTTCGCTGTGGTGGCGTGGCTCCTGGCGCTTGCCAACGGCGTCTATCTGGCGCCGCGATCTCAGGCAGCAATGACCCGCTTGCAGGATCGGCTCAAGTCGTCCCAGGCATCTTTCGAAGTGCAACCGCGGGTTTTCTATGAAGGTTTTCCGCGTCTGGTTTTGTATGTGGAAAACGTGAAGCCAGCACAGGGAGCAGCTATTTGGAATGGGGTCTTCATCGCTGACACCAGCGTACCCGCGGCCCCGCGCATAACGCTCGCCAAACAGGGAATCCTGGTCAGTGAGGGACCTAACGCTCTGCACCTGCATCTGACCGATGGCGAGACGCACGAAACCGTGCCCAACGAGCCCAACCACTACCAGGTTTCGACTTTCGAGCAGACCGACTTGCCGATCACGCTACCCGAAGCCGACGCTGGCAAATCACAGGAACCGCCACCTCTATCACAGATTTCGACCGTGGATCTCTGGCGGCTGGCGAGCGACCGAAACAACCCAACCAGACGATGGGATTTGATTGAGTTCCATCGGCGCTTTGCTCTACCGACGTCATGCCTGGTGCTGGCTCTGGTTGGAGTTCCATTTGGCCTTTCTGCCAAGAAAGGGGGAAAATCCACCGGCTTCGTTCTTACAATCCTGCTGGTGTTTGCTTACTACTCGGCTTCGCTGGTGGGAGTGGCCTTGGCGCGACAAGGAAAACTATCTCCTCCGCTCGGCGCTTGGATGGCCGACATTCTCTTTTTCGTGGGAGGCGTAATTCTGTTGTGGCGCGCCGAGCGCAGGCCGATTGACCTTTATCAGTTTCGCAATTTTCGGAATCCGTTCAAAGCCAGCAGGAAGGAAGTTAACCTGCTTACTGCTCGTCCGAATCACGGTGAAGATGCTTTTCGTCGTGTTGCTTCTCGCCGCCGCATGTTCAGCGCGCGCTTTCCCCTGATTTTGGACGACTATGTATTGCGCGACTTTGTACTCAATCTGGCCCTGGTGCTTTCAGCGTTTCTACTGCTGTTGCTTGTCTTCACGGTTTTCGAGTTGCTTGGTGACATTGTTCGGAATCAGGTTTCTTCTCTGGTTGTGGGAGAGTACCTGCTCAGCGTGTCGCCATATTTCTTGTACAACATCGCACCCCTGGCCATCCTGCTGGCAGTCCTCATCACACTGGGACTGATGCAACGGTCGAACGAAATTACCGCAATTAAAGCAACCGGCATCAGCATCTATCGAGTGGTAACACCGCTGTTAGCAGTTTGCGCCATACTGGCTGTAAGTCTGTTCCTCTCGGACCAGCTTTACCTGCCTTACTCGAACAAGCGGCAGGACGCGCTGCGTAACGCGATCAAAGGAAAGCCCGCGCAAACTTATCTCAATCCCGATCGCAAGTGGATTTTTGGGCAACACTCCAGCATTTACTACTACCAGCTGTTTGATTCGGAACGCAATGAATTCGGCCGGCTTTCGGTGTTCCAATTCGAGCCTGCGACCTTCCAGTTGACGCAGCGAATCTATGCCGAGCGGGCGCGCTGGGAAGAGACGGTGGGGAAGTGGGTTTGCACTCAGGGTTGGGAACGCAATTTCCGCGGCCCGGCTATCGGGAACTATCGTACCTTCGATGTAGCAACCTTCGCCTCCGTCAGCGAGCCTCCGACATACTTCAAGAAGGAAGTGAAGCAGTCCTCGGAGATGAATTATCAGGAACTACGCGGCTACATCCATGATTTGCAGCAGAGCGGATTCGAAGTGGTCCGGCTGCGAGTACAGCTTGAAAAGAAATTTGCTTTTCCCATGGTGGTCCTGGTCATGGCGATTCTCGCGATTCCTTTCGCCCTGCAAGCCGGCCGGCGAAGCACCGTAACGGGGGTAGCCATTGCCGTGGGGATCGCCTTGGTTTACTGGACCGTGTCTGGCTTGTTTGAAGCGATGGGAAATATCAGCGAACTGCCCCCGTTTCTAGCCGCCTGGTCGCCGGACCTGATCTTTGCATTGCTGGGCGGTTACTTGATCCTTCGAGTCCCAACCTAATCCGCCGCCACGGCCGAGGGATTGCCGCCCGCGATCGTGGTGGCCTGGCCGACTGGCGTCAGAACTCCGCTGGTGGTGTTCAAATTAAACTCGGTCACAGTGGATGCCCCGTTGTTGGACACAAACACGAAGTCAGTGGGGTTGGTGAGAGTATTGCCAACGTTTGATCCCGTAGTACCGGCGATGATAACCAGCGAGAACGGAGTCAGACCAGTCGAGATAGTTGGGCTGGTAAGCGCGGTCAACACGCCACTGCCGGGAGCGAAGGAAAATTCCGAGATATTGCTCGATTGCTTGTTCACAACGTAAAGGAAGTTAAAGCTGGGGTCGGCGGCGAACGCAAACGGACCGAGCCCGGCGGAGAACGGTGAACCCGCAACCGGCGTCAGCGTGCCGTCGGGACTGTTAGGATTTGCGCAACTGGTAACCACTTTATCGCAGATGGCGAAGGCGGAAACGTTGTTGGATCCACTGTTGGCCACGTACAAAAACGCTCCACTCGGAACCGTACCCAATCCGGACGGTGCAAGGCCGACCGTATACGGCGAAAATCCCTTTTGCGTGAGCGCACCGGAAGC
>Ga0187780_10003882_pt1 | contig 11230 bp, 11 predicted proteins | sample 1015_Q2_SP10_20__FD_132429 | JGI IMG/M metagenome (GOLD analysis project Ga0187780, IMG submission 132429) | Tropical peat soil microbial communities from peatlands in Department of Meta, Colombia - 1015_Q2_SP10_20_MG | ecosystem: Environmental > Terrestrial > Soil > Wetlands > Peat | place...
AGGACGTAAAACTGGGACGTTCCAGTGTCTAGGCCGCTGGTCTGGTTACCCTGCCGAGCCATGCCTATGTACCCGGCGTAGTTGTAGAGCCAGGAGCAGATTTCAAGCGGGACTGTGTTAGTGGACCCGCCCTTCCCCCAGGTCGAGCGTGTGCTGTTCACGGCGTTCCTGCTATTCGAGTCGCCTGTTTGTATCACGAACCCCTTGACAATCCGATGCCAGACGAGGTTGTCGTAGAACCCGGAGTTGGCTAGGCTCTCAAAGTTATCGACCGTCTTCGGGGCACACGCAGGGAAGAGCTCCACGTAGAACGTCCCCATGCTCGTTCCTATTTTCGCGTATAACGGCGGCGGGCTGTAGATGTATGTATCGTATACATAGTACCCGATAGCTCCGACGATAAGCACCCCTATGACGGCGGCTGTTATCTTCCCCCAGGGGGGCTTGTTCTTCTTCCGCCGGCCCGGCTTGTCCACCAATTCGGGTTCTCAGGCTCTCCGGTTTCCGTAGAAATAGGCTTCGGTATACTAGGCAACGACGCTTTCAGTGTGCAGATGAACGGCAACCGGGACACAACCTAGTCGGTCTATCGTCTCTCTCCATCTGATTTGATTCCATAGTCGACTTCAGGCGCGCTCCTATGGCTTCTGAACCCCCCCTTGTCTTGCATTATTCTCGAATCATTGCCTGGGATTCCTTCCACGCCACCGCTCTTCTGGTGGTGTACTTCACGACCTCTGCAAGAACCAAGCTAATGACTGCCAAGATGATGATCAGAGCGCCAGAGAGCGCCAACTGCAAGTTGTCTGCTGCGTCGTCCATCAAGCCCCCGATTCCAACCACCGTGAAAACCATTTCGGCGATGATTACCCCTTCAATCGCTCTTGATATGCCCAGCCGCAGACTCACCATTATGCTCGGCAAGGTTGCGGGAAGAATGATCTTGGTCAAGATTTGTGTCTGCGATGCTCCGTATGCCGCTCCGCAATCGACGAGCGAGCCACTGATATTCTTAACACCGCCATAGACGTTTATGATTACAGTGAATACTGTGATCAGAAAAGCGATAATTACGGAGCTTGTTGACGAGACTCCCGTCCAGTTCATCGTCAAGGGTACGAATGCTATGGCCGGAATCGAGTACCAGATATTGACCCATGGATCGCAGAAAAGATCCGCAATCAGGTACCTTCCCATGAGAACACCAATGGGGATTCCCACCATGACTGCCAAGGCGAATCCAATCAGAATGGACGTAATCGTGACCTGCAGTCCGGCAGCCAACAACCTCGTAAGGGGTGGATCAGTGAAAAGGCTGACGAGTGCTCTTCCGGTTTGGAGTGGACCGACTATCTCCCTGGAATTATTCACCTCCGCGGCTATCACCCACCAGACTGCTACAAAGATGATCAGGGTCCCTGGAAGGATGCCGTACTTCGCATAGGATGCTTTCATCTTCTTATCTCCCTGGAAAGGCTCTCGGTTTCTTTCCACCTAAACAATCGACGCTCCAAGATCTTTGGCAGCTGAAGAACCGCGATCCCCATCAGTGCTATCAAAAAGACAACCGCCATCATGTAGGGCGTATTGAGAACGTCTTGAAACGTCATCATCATTCCTCCGAGACCATTCCCGCTCATCAGTACTTCCGCTAGGACGGCGGCGAGGATGGCTCGACCCATCCCGATCCTCATCCCTGAGATGATATCCGGCATGGATGCCGGAAGTATGATTTTTGTTACGAATTGACTTTCAGATGCCCCGTAGCTCTTGCCAACCTCGGCGAGCGCGTTGCTCACATACTTCACTCCGTGATGAGTGTTAACGATAATTGTGAAAACAGTAAGGAGAAATGTGACGAAGATTTCGGCGTAGAAGTCCGCGCCGATAGCAAAATAGAGCATCGGAATCAGAATTACTATTGGAATAGAATAGGTCGCGCTTAGCCAAGGGTCGATCAGCACCTCGGCCGTCTTCCAGCGCCCCATGATTAGTCCGACTGGGATCCCCACAATGCAGGCGAGGACGAAACCAAACAAGATGGTGGCCAGGGTTTGCAGTATCGCGGCATCAGCACCCTGTATCCCGAGGATTCCGCGGGGAAGATGGTTCTGAAGCAGCGCAATCAGGGCCTGTAGGACGGGAATCGGTCCCACGAGAATGAGAGATTTCCCCACGCTCAGAGCTGCGACCTCCCAGAGGACGAAAAACAATCCCAGACTTGCGCAGAATATCCCAAACTTGGCCAAGAATGACATCGTGCGCGTAGACTTCATGGCCAATCTCGACTGCCCTTGTTCATGACTACCATAGGATTGGGCCCCGCCGTCGCGTGGAGTGCCTGTCCCATGAAATGAGGAATGGCTTGTGGCCGTTCATGAAATCAGACAAGCATTCAGTTGGATTGGGATGCGACCGAACCGAAGCCCCCCGCCTCCATGATTTCGTTCTCAAGAAACTTCCAGATCCTTTGCCACAGTCTTCCGTACTCGGATTCAGATCGAATGTCGTAGGTCCAGCGCTCAGGGGGGAGATTCACGCTGACTATCTCCTTCACCCTCGCCGGGCGACCGCCCAAGAGCACGATTTCGTCTGATAGGGCGATTGCCTCGTCTACGTTGTGTGTGACAAATAGGGTCGTCTTCCGGACCGTGCCCTTTACGATCTGCAACAGTTGTTTTTGCAAAATCTGCCGCGTCTGCTCATCGACGGAAGCGAAAGGTTCGTCCATCAGGAGCACATCGGGATCAATCGTCAGGGCCCGCGCCAGGCCCACTCGTTGCTGCATGCCGGCGGATATCTCATGCACGTAATGATTCTCGAATCCCCTAAGTCCGACTATCCCGATGTACTTTCTTGCAACTCTCTCCCTTTCATTTGAATCGATGCCGCGCAGCTCGAGACCGAATTCCACATTCTTTAGCACTGTCCGCCACGGGAGCAGCCCAAACTGCTGAAAGACAAACCCCATTTTCGACGGCGGAGCGGTCACAGGCTCGCCGTTGAAGACAACTTTGCCGGAGTCTGGTCTGATCAGCCCGTCAATTATCCGGAAGAGGGTTGTCTTGCCACACCCTGACGGTCCGATGACACTTGTGAACGAGCCGCTCTTCAGCTCGAATGTCACTCCTCCCAGAACGTCGAATCTGTCGTCCTTCCCACTGATGGCGTCCTTCTTCGTGAACGATTTGGTGACTTCCTCTACCGAAATCAGAGACGGTTTTAATGCACTCAAGTGTTGCCCCCGCTGTATTTCCTGCGCTCGCAATCCAAATTTAAGCTGAAACGAGTCGAAATCTATATCCAAACTAGATTCGGAATAAATACGAATGTTGCATCTCCGGTTTGAGTTCTGTGAGCCTCAAGAAATACGCCCCAATCATGGTGGCCTGTATTCTAGTGGTCTCCATAGCGTCTGCCGCTCAGCTCACCTTGCCAGCCGCGGCTGGTGCAAACAGCGTCACCCTAAGAGTCGGCTATCCTGACTCGCTCGACGAAAGCGACGTTATGGATCTTTACGCCTTCCAGATCCTGTCCAATGAAGGCATCCATGTGGTCCCGACGTACTACGACTCGCCCCCCTTGGCATACAAGGCACTGATATCCGGTCAACAGGATATCGCTTATGACGAAAGCGGGGGCTCATTCTTCACTGGGCAGCAAACGACCTGCGTGGGCGGTTACATGCTGTCGGGAACCTTCCTCGCCATAGTGGGAGATGGAATCACCAGCCCGTCGCAGTTGCTGGGCAAGACTGCAGAGGATTTTGGGCCGGGAACCATAATGAGATATTTGAACTACTACTGGTTCAAGGAGGCTGGAATAGCCGTCAACACGGACGGGCGTAGCCCGACCTCGGTCTATCTGAAGAATGGTGGTGAGAATATCGTGAGAGTGAACGACCTCATGAGCGGTGCTGCCCAGGAGATAGTCGTCGACGACTTCATCCTAGCTGACTTTGAAAGCCCAGCAATAAACAACACCGCCCATGGCGGCCCATACCATGTCCTCTTCTACTCCCCGAACAACTACTTCGATACCTGTTACGTGGTAGCCGACGACTGGTTGAGCGACGGTGCGAATCAGGGACTACTGGTAAGGTTCCTTGCGGCGCTCTATCAGGCTCAACGCTACTTCATTTCCAACCCCGATCTGTTCATTACTTTTGCGGAGCAGCAACTTCCCCTGACACCCCCCGCGGAGATTCAATTCGCCTCGACCTTTTATCCTGGTCATTACACCTACTGGCCGTACGGGCTCTACAATCTTCAGGGCAGCCAGAGCTTGGGAGCGAAGTTTACCGAGACGAGCGATTTCTTCATGACCGCGGGCGTTATTTCTGGACCCCTGGTGAATGGCTCCGTGAAGCCATACGGGATGATAAACAGGTATTTTGAGCTTAAGGCCCTCGAGGACATCGGACCTTACATCTACCCGAAGGAGTCCTGGGTTGACCCGACTTTCTCTGCCAATATTCAATCGTGGGCTCCGGCGTGGATGACAGGCTCTGAAAGTTCTGTTGTCGCCTCCTCTGCGCAGACTACGCCGTCCCAAATCTCTGCGGGGTTCGGGCTGGAGTTCCCCGGTGGGGGGTCCTCCTGAATGTTTTCAAGAATTGAAGGTGTCGGACTGGCTATTCTCATAGCGGGTGTCGCAATCGGGGTCATAGGGATGACCAGACCATTCGCTTCGGTCTCTCAGCAACCCGTCACTCTCATCGATACCGCAATTACCGTAGACCCGAATGATTACGCGACTCAAAGCCTCATCATGACGGCCGGACAGACCATTCAGGTTGCGTTAAGAATCGACAATCAAACGGTTTTCACCTTCGACATCATGAACCAGACACAATACGAGGTCTGGTACAACTGTGCCCCCCGGTGCCACCAGCCGTTATTGGGTGGGAATGGCACTTACTACGAGCAAGCCAATGAAATGACCCCAACTCTGGTGAACGCCACAGTTTCTCCTTCGTCGCCGTACATGGCGCAATTCGTATCCCCATCAAACGCGACATACTACTTTGTGCTTGACAACTCCGTTGGTCCGACATGGAGGAACTACCTTAACCAAGATGCCTCGGGGTACACGGTAGTCCAACTAACACTGATTTCGATGCAGGCCGTGACAGATTATGCGGTAAACTGGTTGTTCGTCGGACTCGGTTCGGTGGTCATACTTGTGGGCGGGGCCATTGCGACGTGGCTGCCACATCCTAAACGGAAGTCGACCGAAGGGGCCCGAGAATCTTGATGCGGTTCCGGTTCGCCGACGCGCGCTTCCACCGTGGCATGGCGGTCCTCATCCTTCTCACGAGTCTTGTTCTCGCATCAGTCTCCTTTGTGCCCTCTGCAGGTGCCCAGACCTTAGTGACGACGATAGGCGTTGGACATTATCCCCTCGGCATCGCCTGTGACTCCTCGAAGGGTGAGGTCTACGTAGCCAACTATTATGATGCCACTGTTTCTGTCATCTCGGACATGACCAACACCGTGGTTACGACGATAGGCGTTGGATATGATCCCGCCTCCGTCGCATATGACTACGGCAGAGGAGAGATTTTCGTGACCAATGAGGCCAGCGGCACTGTCTCTGTCATCTCGGACGCAACCAATACCGTGGTCGCCAATGTGAGCTTGAAATTCGGGGCGGACCCCATCGCCTACGATTCCTCTAAGGGCGAGATCTTTGTGGCGAATGAAGCCTTCAATACCCTCTCTGTCATTTCGGACGCAACCAATACCGTAGTAGCCAACGTCAGTGTAGGAAGGAATCCAATCGCCGTCGCGTACGACTCCGGCAGAGGGGAAGTCTTCGTGGCGAACGAAAACGACGGCACCCTCTCTGTCATCTCAGACGAGAATAACACCGTGGTAGCGACAGTGAGTGTGGGATACGGTCCCCTCGGCATCGCCTACGATTCCTCTAGGGGCGAGGTCTTCGTGACCAATGGTTTCGCCAACACCGTATCCATCTTATCCGATGTGACAAATGCTCTGGTCGCGACAGTAAATGTGGGATACGGGCCCACTGGCGTCGCGTACGACTCCGGCAGAGGGGAAGTCTTCGTGGCAAACAAGGACGACAGCTCCGTTTCGGTCGTCTCGGACACCGCCAACACCGCGGTCGCGACATTGAACGTTGGAACCTATCCCAACTCCGTAGCCTACGACCCCGGCCGAGGGGAGGTCTTTGTGACCGATGAAGTCACCAACGCTGTTACTGTCATCTCCGCCGCTGCAAGCGTCGCGACTTCCACCACCACTTCCACGACCTCAACGGCCTCGACACCGACGACCTACACCACGGCACCGACCACGACCGCGACCACGAGCGCATCGGGGTCGACTGCACCAACTACTACCAGGAGTCAAACCACTCACACCACGACACCGACCACTACAGCGACCACGAGCGCCTATGAATCGACTACAGGAACTACGACGGTAACCACCACCGCGGCCTTCACCACCTCTGCCGGTTCAGCCACTTCTTCTGGGGGTGCTTCGGTTGCGCCGTTTTATTATGTTGTGGGGGGCTTGATTGTGGTGGTTTTCGCCGGAACTTTGGTCTGGCTGTCAAGGCGTCAAAGGAAGCAACACATGGCTGGTTTCCGGAGTCGAGTCACAGACCTTGGGTCATCGGCGGCGCCAAATAGGGTCCGGTCGGTCAGGCACTGTGGGAAGGGGAGGGAGAAGTCTGGAATCTTGTTCGCGCCCATTCGAATGTTCTTGCCAAACCCTCGAAGAACGGGGTAGTCGGCTCCCAGCCGAGCGTCTTCTGGATGCGGGTCAGATCCGGCATCCTGTTCAGCGCACCGGTCGGCTTGGAGAGGTCGAGCTTCGGCTTGATTTTCTTCCCCGAGAGGTCGATTATTAGCTCAGCCAGTTTCATGACCGTGACCTCGTCCGTGCTCCCCACGTTGACCGTGAGGTTCCCCTTCTTGTCCACATGTCGCAACAACCTGAACAGGGCGTCGATCACATCGTCGACATAGACGAAGCAACGCCTCTGGAGGCCGTTCCCCCAGACCACGAAGCCTTCTTCTGGATACGTGATTGCTTTCCTCATCAGCGATGCAATGACCTGGCTCCTGTCCGGCTTGACGTAGATGTTCACGCCGTAGGCATGGAATATCCTGGCTACGCCTACGTGCACGTCAGACATGTACGAGAGTTCCTTCTCAGCTAGATACTTCGACCACCCGTACCCTCCTTCGGGATTCACCTTCGCCTCTGCGTCTTCCTCTCTGAATTTGACGTGGTCCCCAAGCTGCATGTCAAATGGGTACACAGAGACGCTCGAGGCGTAGATGATGCTCTTGACGCCGTTCTCAGCACACGCGCGAAAGACATTGGCGTCTATCGTAACATTCGCGAGCAGCGCCGCGAGCTCCCTCGATCGAGAGCCGTGCAGGTATTCCACGCTCCCCACCTCGGCCGCGAAATGGAACACAGTTTCCGCCCCCCGTAGCGAGCGCTTGGCGAATCCGTAGTCCTTCAGGTCGCCCTTCACGACTTTCTGCTTCACTCCGACGTACCTTAGGTTCTGCAAACTCCCTGCAGACATGTCGTCTATGATGGATATCTCGTGCCCTTCGTCGAGGAGCCTCTTCGCGATGTGGCTCCCCAGGAACCCCGCCCCTCCCGTGACCGCGACTCTGCCCATGTGTATCTAGGCGCCTTTCCTTGTCAGCTCCTTCAGGGTCCACTCGGCGGTCGTACGGATCGCTTGTTTCGGGGAGGTCTTCGGTCTCCACCCAAGCCGCCTTATTCTCTCTACGGAGAGTTGTACGACGGGGTTGTCCCCTTTCCATCCGTGGGGTCCGCCCGTGTACTTCCTCTTCACGTCCTTGAGGCCCATTACGTCGATGACAATGTCCGCTACCTCGTCGACAGACGTTCTCTCCCTCAGACCGAGGTTGAATACGCTGACCGGAGAGGAGCTCCTCTCGTATCCGATCATCACTCCGTCCACACAGTCCCTCACAGAAAGGTAGTCCTTGATCTGTTTCCCGTCTCCGAGTATTTCGAGTTCCCTGGGGTTCTTCATTAGCTTGTGCTCAAAGTCCCAAATCGCCCCCCTCCTACACCTCTCCCCGAGCACCGTCCCGAACCTGAACGCCCAGAATTTCATAGGCCTGAATTGGACGAAAACTGATGCGAAGGCCTCCCCCGCCAGCTTTGCCGCCCCGTAGAACGAGGTCTGGACGCCCGAGTAATCCTCAGGGGTGGGGGTTGCTTCAGCCTCGCCATAAAGGGCGGAGGTTGAGGCGAAAACGAAGTCTGGGACCCCATTGTCGGCAGAGCTCCGCAGAACGTTAATTGTCCCCATCAGGTTGTAGTCGAGGTCAGCGACCGGGTTTCCCGCGCTGACTCTCATCATGGCGTGGGCAGCGAAGTGGAACACCGCGTCACAGTTCTTCGAGACCCTGACGAGGGTCTTCTGGTGGCGGATGTCTCCCTCCACCACAACGAGCCGCTTGTCCCCCTTGTGGTGTATGAGGTTGGACCGCCGGCCGGTTAGCAGGTTGTCAAGGACGACAACGTTCCAGTCGTCTGCAAGGAGCCGGTCCACAAGGTGGCTTCCGATGAAGCCGAGACCGCCCGTGACGAGAGCTCTCTTCATCGAATGGGGCGCGCCCAAAACGGTGATTAAAGTTGTCGCATGGGGGACGGGCCAGCCTAGTCCCGGGAACCGTACTTCCTACTTCCTCGTGCTTCTTCTTTGCCTTCGAGCGACCTTGATTGAGGCGCCCCCGCCGTGCATTGTGAGGAACTCCCGCCTCGCCCTGTAGAACTCCTCCGTCGCTTCCTCTGTTCTCTTGTTGAATGGCATCTGCCTGAGTATTTTCGTGGAGATTGTAACGACATGGGCGCCAGCCGCGAAAGCAGGCGACGTCCTCGGGTGTCCCCTTGCTCCCCACGATGAGCCGCGCCCTAAAGGGTATCCTCCGAGTAGAGCTCTTGGTAGAAGAAACCTAGCCCCGGCTCTACGTCCGCTGGGAACTAGGGAGGACCAGGTTGTTCTTGGCGACGAACTCCTTCCATGCATCATCAAATTCCTTGATCGTCTCTTCGGTCTTTGGATGGAAGACCATCTGGCGAAGGACCTTCGGGGTTATGGTGGCGATGTCCGCGCCCGCGGCGATTATCTCCTCGACATCTTCTGCTTTTCTTATGCTCCCGACGATAAGTTCCGACCCTCCGTGCTTCCTGAGGAAAGGCGTTATGTCGCGTATTGCCTTGACAGGGTCAAGACCCGCATCCCGGGCCCTGTTGAAGAAAAGGCTCACGTAAGTCGCCCCTGCCTTGGCGGCCAGGAAGAGTTGGTTCGAGGTGACCATAACCGTCATGTTGGTCCTGATCCCCTCGTCGTGGAGGCGCTTGACTACCTTCAGCCCAGTTCCGTCCTTGTCCATGGCCACCTTCACCACGACGTTCCTGTGCCACTTCGAGTACATCTTGGCCTCCATCACGAGCTCGTCGAACCCCTTGGTCGTCGTCTCTACGGAGACTGGCCAGTCTTTCTTCATCTCGCATATATCCAACACCCGCTTCTTGAAGTCCACGTTCCCCTCGCTGAGGAAGATTTTCTGGTTTGTCGTAACACCGTCGCCTATACCCCAAGAAAGAAACTCGCGAATCTCATCGGCGCTTGCAGTGTCCAAGAATATCTTCGTCAATGTCGGATACACGGATTCGACATACTGAGGATATGAAGGTTACGGGACGCTCAGATCAAGGCGCGAGGATATGCCCAAGCTCCTGTCCTGCGTTTATCCTATCAAGCCATGTTACCTTCCTGCGTGTATGAGTTACAAAATGGGGTTCATGGAGCCCCAGAATGCGCGGGTGATCGAAGAGGCCAAGAAGGCTCGGCGCTCTAGGGATAGGGCGCCGTACAGAAAGGTGATGATGGACCCCGTTTTTACGTAAGGCAAAGTTACACGAAAGGGTGAAGAAAAATCGATGGCATCGACTGCAGGACTTCAATCATGAGCGCAAGTACAACGAATATCATAAAAGGTACATGCGTGTGAGAAGGGCTAGGGATGCGCAATAGGGCGATTCTGCTCGACAGAGACGGAGTCCTGAACGACCTCGTGTACGACGAGGAGGAGGGGCGCTCGTCCAGCCCTGTTTCGGCCCGGCAGCTCCGGGTCTTCCCCTTCGTTGCCGATTCTGTGAAGAAGCTCAAGGACATGGGTTTCCTGGTGGTAGTCATCTCGAACCAGCCGGGGGTCGCCAAGCGCCAGTTCACTCGTGCAGAGCTCAAGAGGATGAGTTCCAAAATCGGGAGGGAGCTGGCGTCCAGGGCAACTTCTCTCGATGGTGAGTACTACTGCATGCATAGTCCTGATGGTCTGGTCAAGGAGCTCCGGGTAACGTGCGACTGCAGGAAACCAAATCCGGGGCTGCTGTTGAAGGCCGCCAAGGAGATGGACATCGACCTCTCCAGGTCATACTTCGTCGGCGACGGCCTCATCGACGTGGAGGCGGGCAAGAGGGCGGGGTGCAAGACAATTCTTGTGGGGCACATGACTACATTTCTTTCGCAGATGATGGAGGAGTGGAAAACGACTCCAGACTACATGGTTCACACATTGAAGGATGTCCCCGCGCTGCTATCGAGGCTTCGGTCTCAGTAGCGAGTCCCAGCGGCTTTCGGCTTCGTGGATATCAGTGCCCTGAGCTGTTCGCTCATCAGATGCGTCAGCACCAGGTGCATGCCCTCTACGTGTGGTGTGGACTCGGCGTGCACCACGTCACCGTTTGTTCTCGCTCGACGTTAGTGGGTGGATTTCGCCTGGGTCGAAGGCGCAGAGATCAACTCGCGGAGTTGTTCGCACATGAGATGAGTCAAGACCAGGTGCATCCCCTCAACATGAGGGGTCGAGTTTGCAGGAACTACGACGCATGCGTCAGCAACCTTTCTGAGCACTCCGCCATCGAATCCCGCCAGGCCAATGACCTTCCCTCCGTTGTCCTTAGCGTACTTCACCGCTTTGAGCAAGTTCTGGGACCAAGGACCGGCCTTGTCACTTCCGGAGCCCCCATGAACGCTAATGGCAACAACTACGTCGCCCACTTTAAAGAAATTGCGCAATTGCTCGAAGTAAATATCGCCCCAGCCATTATCATTTGTCAGGGCACTGACGAGCGGTATGTTGTCGACAAGTGCAAAAGCGCGAAACTTGCGGTCTGCCTTATCTGAAACCCACTTA
>Ga0187780_10003883_pt1 | contig 11230 bp, 10 predicted proteins | sample 1015_Q2_SP10_20__FD_132429 | JGI IMG/M metagenome (GOLD analysis project Ga0187780, IMG submission 132429) | Tropical peat soil microbial communities from peatlands in Department of Meta, Colombia - 1015_Q2_SP10_20_MG | ecosystem: Environmental > Terrestrial > Soil > Wetlands > Peat | place...
AGTCCGCACAGGTTGGGGCGCGGCCGGCGCGGGATTCTGAACGATTTCAACAGGAGGCTCCTCGACAATGTAGGGCTCTGACTCGTAATCAGCCCAGAAGTAGGGCCAAAATGCCGAACCGGGGTAAAACCGGCCGGCTCGGTACGCTCGGGCAAAATGTCCTCCTGCCGGGCCGCCGCCAAACGGAATGTGGGTTTGGGCGGCAGCAGGGAACGCAAACGTTGTCGAAGCAAGCAGCAAGAGAAGTAGAACAACTAGGGTAGGCATGAGCCGACGCGGAGTTCCCATATCTCGACCTCCCGCATTCAAATCCTACGCTTCTCTCGCCTCCACACACAATGAGTTTGCCTGTGAACACAGCAGGCGCCGCCCCTTTGACATTCAGCTTATACTTTTCTTTTGCCGGTCTAGTAGGCGAGACGACATGTCCAACTCCTTCATGTCCCGTGCCATTCAGCTCTCGATCGACAACGTCCGATCGGGACGCGGCGGACCTTTTGGTGCGGTGGTGGTGAAGGACGGCGCGATCATCGCCGAAGGCGTCAACAGCGTCACGCTCACGAACGACCCCACCGCGCATGCCGAAGTCGTCGCCATCCGCGAAGCCTGCAAGAAACTTGGCTCTTTCGAGCTTCGCGGCTGCGAGCTATACACGTCCTGCGAACCTTGCCCAATGTGCCTCGGCGCGATCTATTGGGCCCGCCCGGATCGCGTCTATTTCGCGAATACCGCCGCGGATGCCGCGAGTGCCGGATTCGACGACTCGCTCATCTATCAGGAGATTCCCCGGCCTCACTCCGACCGCAAGATTCCAATGACCCAGATGATGCGTGAGGAAGCGCTCGAGGGTTTCCGCGCCTGGCAGTCCCAGCCCAACAAGCAGCCCTACTGATAAGTGCTGGGCCTTCTTACCCGGAAGAACGCGTGCAGCGCGGCACTCTTCATTCCCGGCCAAGGAAGGCGTATCGAAGCATGAACAAAACGCTGAGGACCCAAATCAACGGGCTGATCTCTTTTCGCCTGCCGGTGAACAGTTTCAGGAAAGTGAATGAAAGCAGCCCAAGACTTAGCCCTGTTGCGATGCTGAACGTGAGCGGCGTGGCAATCAGAGTGAGGAACGCGGGGACCGAATCGGTGTAATCGTCCCATTTCACCTTCGCAACCGCGCCGCACATCAATGCCCCTACCAGAATCAGCGCCGGAGCCGTGGCGTAGGACGGAATCGACGCCACAATCGGCGCGCAGAACATTGCGACAAAGAAAAGTCCGGCGATCAGCAAATTGCCGAGGCCCGTCCGCGCGCCCGCAGCCACCCCGGCGGCGCTTTCGATGTAGCTCGTCACCGTAGACGTTCCCGTGAGCGCACCGACGATTGTACCGATTGCGTCCGCCAGCAGAGCCCTGCTTGCGCGCGGCAGTTTTCCGTCACGCAGGAATCCGCCCTCTTCGCACACGCCCACGAGCGTGCCTACGTTATCGAAGAGATCGACGAAGAAAAACACGAAAACCAATTCGCCGAGCCCGATCTTCGCCGCCGAGCGCAAATCGAGCTTGAAGAGCGTGCCTGAGGGATGCGGCAGCGAGAAAAGGTGCGTCGGCCAGTGGCTCACGCCGAATGGGATGCCCACCAGAGTGATCGCCACGATTCCGATCAGGATGGCGCTGCCCACGCGCTTCACCATCAGGATCGCAATCAGCAGGATGCCGATTGCCGCGAGAAACACCTGCGGGTCGGAGGCCTTACCGAACGCGACGAAAGTCGACGCGTTCGCCACGATGATGTTTGCGTTGCGGAATCCCACGAACGCGATGAAGAGCCCGATGCCCGCCGCCGTGCCGTGTTTCAGGCAGTCGGGAATCCCGTTGACAATTTGCTCGCGGATATTCGTCAGAGTGAGCGTCAGGAAGAGCAGCCCTGAAAGCAGCACCACTCCCAGCGCGGTCTGCCACGGCACGCCGCGCCCAATCACGATCGAGTACGTGAAATACGCGTTCAGGGACATGCCCGGCGCCAGCGCGATCGGATAGTTCGCCAGTAGGCCCATCACCAGCGTGGCGATTCCTGCTGAAATGCAAGTGGCAAAGAGGACGCCGTCCACGGGCATGCCCGTCTCGGAAAGGATGCGCGGGTTTACCACGACCACATACGCCATGGTCATGAAGGTCGTCAGCCCGGCTAGAAGCTCCCGCCGGACCGTGGTCTGGTTCTCTTTGAGATGAAAGAAGCTGTCGAGCAACCCGTTCTCCCGTGATGCTTCGCCCCGCTCGATAAAAATGAGCCACTATAGGGCCGCGAGCGTGGCGCCGTCAACGGAAGAAGCGCGGAGGCAGTAAGGCAGTTTTCGGATCGCGCGTTTTGTCTGAGGTTTTGCAATGAAACTCCGCCGATCCTGCCGGCGCCTAGTCCGGTGAATATTTCGTTGTCATGGTGGCATCAGAGGCGTAGGATTTTCGGGCTACAGGTGCAGGTTCGAAGCGAAGACCACGTTAGCGCGTCCGTCCCGAAGCGCACGAACCAGGAGAAGAGCTATGTTGCGCATAAACGACGAAGCCCCGAATTTCACAGCTGAGACCTCGCAGGGCACGATCAACTTTCACGAATGGATTGGCGATGGCTGGGCCATCCTGTTCTCGCACCCCAAGGACTTTACGCCTGTATGCACCACGGAGCTTGGTTACATGGCCGGATTGGAGCCCGAGTTCAAGGCGCGCAATTGCAAGATTATCGGATTGAGCGTGGACCCCGTAAGCAGTCACAGCAAGTGGGCTGTGGACATCGAGGAGACGCAGGGCCACAAAGTGAAATACCCGATCATCGGAGACCCGGAGCTGAAAGTCGCCAAGCTCTACGATATGCTCCCGGCAGACGCCGGAAATACTTCCGAAGGCCGCACCGCCGCCACGAATGCCACCGTGCGTACCGTTTTCGTGGTCGGTCCGGACAAGAAGATCAAGCTGATGCTCAGCTATCCGATGAGCACAGGACGCAATTTCGACGAAGTGCTGCGAGTGCTCGATTCGATACAGCTCACGGCAAAGCACAAAGTCGCCACGCCGGTGAACTGGAAACAGGGCGACGACGTGATCATCTTGCCGTCCGTCTCGGATGAAGAGGCCAGACAGAAGTACGCTGGCGGCTGGAAGGCGCCTCGTCCGTATCTGCGGATCGTCCCTCAGCCGAGGTAGCAATCCGCCGCGAGGTGCGCAGTGATTCTCAAGCAGTTCTATTTGCCGTGCCTGGCGCACGCTTCCTACATCGTCGGCGACGAGGAGACAGGCACGGCCGCCGTAATTGACCCGCAGCGGGATACCGACCAATACATCGCGTTTGCCGCCGAGCATGCGCTCCACATCGAGCACGTGTTTCTGACGCATCTCCACGCCGATTTTGTCGCAGGGCATCTGGAGCTGCGCGATCGTTTGGGCGCGAAAATCTATCTTGGGGCTGCGGCCAAAGCGGCGTACGCATTTACTCCTCTTCGCGATGGCGACATTCTCGAGTTCGGACGCGTGCGCCTGAAGGTGCTGGAAACCCCAGGGCACACTCCGGAGTCGATTTCCATCCTCGTGTACGACCTGAACGTCAGCGACACGCAACCGCACGCGATACTCACTGGGGACACTTTGTTTATCGGTGACGTAGGGCGGCCCGACCTGCGCGCGGCGCTCGGTTGGTCCGCAACCGAACTGGGCGGCATGCTCTTCGATTCGCTGCACAAAAGGCTGCTGACGCTGCCGGACCAAAGCCTTGTCTATCCAGCGCACGGCGCGGGTTCGCTCTGCGGAAAGGCGCTGAGCAAGGAAACGGTATCCACGCTTGGGGAACAACGGCGACTCAACTACGCGTTGCAGCCGATGAGCAAAGAAACTTTCATCCAAGTGGTGACGGCCGATCAACCGGATGCTCCAGCCTACTTCAACTATGACGCCGTGTTGAACAGCCAGGAGCGGCCCACGCTGGATCAGGCGCTGGCGCGCGAGATGAACCCGCTGACGCTCGACGCCGTGCTGGCGTTGCAGGCGGATGGCGCGCAGATACTCGACACGCGCGATCCCGGCGAATTTGCCGCCGCGCACCTCGCGGGCAGCATCAACATCGGCCTCGGCGGGCAGTACGCAACATGGGCAGGAACCGTGCTGAATCGAACGGATCCGATCGTAATTATCGCCGATCCGGGCCGGGAGAACGAATCGGCAGTCCGGCTCGGAAGAATCGGTTTCGATCACGTGGCGGGATATTTGCAGAACGGATTGCACAGCCTCGAATCGCGACCGGAACTGGTCGCGTTCACCGAACGTCTGAGCGCGCAATTTGCTGCGGAACTGCTTTCATCGGATCAGCCGCCGCTGACAATCGATGTCCGCGCCATACGGGAGCGTGAGCAGAAACATATCGCAGGCAGTTTGAGCATGCCGCTTAGCCATTTGATGGAAAGCGCGAAAACGCTGCCGAAAGATCGTTCGCTGTTGGTCTACTGCGCGGGCGGCTACCGGTCGTCCATCGCCGCGAGCCTGTTGCAAGGCAAGGGATTCAATCCCGTGGGTGAAATCGCGGGCGGCATTGCGGGATGGGAAGCGGCAAACCTGCCGGTGCAAACCGCGCAGGCGTAGCCAGGTGTTGGTTGGCCGCGAATTCGTTGTCTCGCCATGCGCGGGAAATGTATCATTCGCGCGCGGAGGTCTAGATCAGTCGTGGTTTCTCAGCGCGCGGCCTGCCGTCTGACTCCACGTTTTTTCTTGCTCTCGTGCGTTTTTCATCCCATTGTCACGTTTGGGGCGGGATATGCGCGTACCCTTACGTCGCTGACTACAAAGGCGCCGGAAGCATTGACGACGCGGCGCACTTCGTGTGCAACGCGCCCTAAGCACAGCTTTCGAAAAATCTCGCATGCTGGTCAGAGCGGCTGGTAGCAACCACTTTCGAGAGTTCGTGCGATCCAATCGGCGTGAGGGGAGCCGGAACCGCGAAGAGTCTTGAGCTCCCTGTCCACATCGTATTCCACGCGTCGGATCGACGGCTCCCAATCATCTAGCAAGAGGTATGCCGCTCGGCGGTCGCCGTCGTAAGAAAGGCTGACGCTGCCTGAATTCGCGACCGTCAGTCCAGAAAGGCTCCGAATGAACGGTCGATGGATGTGCCCATAGACAGCGACTGATCGTCCCAGCGGGCTGTAAACGGACTCCAACTCCGCGTCGCTCGCCTCAGGCATTGGAGAGCGCCAAGTGCTATCGGAGCTCGCGTGAACGAGCGCCATGGATCCGTAGACCCGGAGTCGCGGCAATTTTGCTAGCCATTCCAGCCGTTCCTTTCCCAGCACTTCGCGTGTCGCCACGGCCATCTCCTCGATCGCAGCGAAAAGCGGTTCCAGTGCAGGCGGCGCATGGCTCGCGAACTCTTTCAGCGTTTCGGGAAACGGCAGCATTTCATCCGTATTGCCCATCACGCCGGGCCAACCGAGATCGCGGATACGGTCCACGATTTCCGCAGGGCTTGCACCGCCATGCGCGAGGTCGCCGCCATGGAAGATCAAATCTGGACTGGCTTCCCGCAGATCCGCCAACACCGCCTCAAAGGCTGTCAGGTTGCCGTGTATGTCAGATACAACCGCGACGCGCATCGGAATCCTTCGCGACACCTCGCCTTTTCCGGACTTGCACGAGCGCCGCTGCGCCTGTATCGTACCGCATGGTCACCTCGGCAAAATCTGGTCGAAGCACTCATTCTCCCTCGAAAACCGAAAGTTCGCGACACGATGCGCATTCCAGCAGCTACGGCCTGCGCCGTGAGGCGCTGTCTCCTCTCGAAACGCTCGCGCAATCCGTTTCCACCATCGCGCCCACGACAACTCCTGTCGCGACGATACCGTTGGTTTGTGCGCTGGCAGGCAATGGCACGTGGCTCGCCTACGTTTTGGCCACCACTGCGATTCTCGTCGTGGCGTGGTGCGTGGGACGTTTTGCGCGCTATTCGTCCTCGCCCGGGTCACTCTACTCCTATGCCTCGATGATTCTGCCGCCGTGGCTCGGAGCAACCGCTGCGTGGAGCCTGCTTCTCGCTTATGTCGCCACCGGATCGAGCGTTATCGGCGGCTTCTACCAGTACGCCAATATGCTTTTGCGCGACGCCACGGGGCACGTCATCTCGACCGTCGTGCTGGCCGTTGCTGTTACGGCCGCATCGATGTGGATTGCCTGGCGCGACGTGAAAATCTCCGCGCGCCTGATGCTTTGGATCGAAGCTGTCTCCGTGACGATGATTCTGATCGTCGTTCTACTGGTGCTCGCGCGCCACGGCTTTCACGGCGATGCCGAGCAGTTTCATCTGCGTCGTATGACGGGCAGTGGCCTTCGCCTCGGCCTTGTCCTTGCGCTATTCAGTTTCGTGGGATTCGAAAGCGCCACCACCCTTGGCGCTGAGGCGCGCGATCCATCGCGGACGATTCCGCGCGCTGTGATTCAGAGCGCCATGCTCGGCGGCGCGTTCTTCACGGTCTGTGCTTACACCGAAGTCCTCGGCCTGCGCGTTGCCGGCCAGGATCTTGGCACGAGCGACGCTCCGATGCACGTCTTGGCGAGCGTCGGCGGCGTTCCTGTATTCGGCCTCCTCATCGACATCGGCGCACTCATCAGCATGTTCGCCGGAACGCTCGCCTGCATCACCGCTGCCGCACGCGTGTTGTTGCTGATGGCGCACCACGGCCTCGCTCACGGCGGCCTTCGCACCACGCATGCGCGCAACGAAACGCCCGGTCGCGCGATTCTCGTCACCGGCATTGCCGCCGTGCTTCCCGCCGCCGTGCTCGCCGCCCGCGGCGCGAGTGGCCTCGATGTCTACGGCTGGCTCGGATCTCTCGCCACCTACGGCTTCATCGTGACGTACGGCTTGGTTTGCTTCGCACTCCCGCACTACCTGCGTGGCAAGGGTGTCTCGCACATCGCCGCGAAGCTCATTCCTGCGCTGGCGTGCCTTGCGATGCTGGGAGCACTCGTGGGGAATCTCTATCCGGTTCCAGAAGGACCCTACGGCAAGCTGCCTTACATCTACCTCGTCTACCTCGCAGCGGGCTTGCTGTGGTTCTTGCTGCACACGCGACCGAAAATCGCCGCGCGCTCCACAAGCTAGGGCTGGTCGTCAGACTCCGGCTGCGCCACCAGCACCAGCACGATCCCAACGACCGTGAACATACGGAACGCTGCTTCCTGACCGTTCCATTCCTTCGATTGCCACATCAGGAACCATTCGCCGCCCACGTTGAGAAACGCCACCAGCCACATCAGTAAGCTGAGCGTCAACCCCGCGATTGCGGTGCCCTTCGCGCGATGAAACTCGGCCGCACTCTGTTGCCGCGCCGCAGCCATCCGCGCCCCGCCCCACCAGCAGAGCGCCATCGTCAGCGCCTCCCATGCGATGATTGACACGTAAAAAGCTGTATGCAAACCCGGGCTATTGATCGCGCGCCACATGCCGTTGTTGCCGGGGAATGTTGAATCCATCATCAGCACGTGCCGCACGAACTGGTAGTTCGAGTTGTAGTCCGTCGTGTTGTTCAGCACCACGAACGTGTAGAAAATCGCCACGCCAAACACCAGCAGCACCTTCGATGCGCGCAGCATCATGGTTTCGCTCCATCCGCGCCCGCTGCGCCCTGAAATGTTCTGAAATAGGTGATCAGGGCGTGCATTGTTGCCTCGCGATAGTCGGCATTTCCCGGCATCTGCGCATTCGGATTTTTCGATCTCGGGTCGCGCGCGTACTGTGCGAAAAATTCGGGTGACCCGCTCGCCAGTGCCGAAAGCACGGCCCAGGTCACTCCGGACTTCTCGCCTCCTTCTCGCCCCGCGTTGTGGCAGCGAAAACAGTTCTGTTGCGCAATCCGGTAGCCAGCTTGCACGGCCACGTCACTCGCATGTGCGCCGCGCGGCGCAATCGCGCCGAACACTTCCGTCTCGTTGCGAAATTCGATGCGCACCACTCCCCAGGGTATTTGCCGCTCTTCCGCATGTGAGAGTACGTGATAGGCCGGCGTGAATTTCGGATGCGAGATCATGTACGGCCCCATGTCGTTTCCTTCCGAAGATTTCGGCCAGCCCGAGGGCGGCTTGTCGTTGACTTCGAGCACGAGCACCGGATGATGCGCGGTCCGGTACGCATGCGGATAGTTTGCCCGGTACTTGTCGTCGCAGATCGCAACTACCAGATCGGATTCCGGCGCAGCCGCCAATCTTCGCGCCAGCTCTTCCAGAGCCACCCCGCTCACTCTCGTCGGTCCCGCGAAGTTCGAGTCATCCGAAACGGTATAGCCTACCTGCGGTAGCGAGAGCAGTTCGTCGCGTGTAACATACCGCGTCGTTCCTGGAGGCAGCCCTGCCAGATCTCCGCCAACTTCGAGATCGGAAGCCGATTTGCGCTGCTCGTGGAGCGTTATCGAGGGAGGCACATTACTCGTTTGCGCGATCGCTCCCGCGCCGTGAGCAAGAATGATCACCGTGGCAAGAAATCCTGCGGCGGCAAGAAGGGCTCGGCATCTTCGCATGGCGCAATCCTAACGCAGGCTCGCCGGGCGGCAACTGGAATCTTGATTTGCCGCCGTATGTTAAAGTGCTTTCCGCGAAAAGAGAGGCACCAGATCACATGGCAAGCCCTGAGGTGCGGCTCAAGGAACTCGGCGTTGTCCTGCCCGCGCCGCCCAAGCCCGGCGGTAACTATGTTTCTGCGAAGACGCTCGGCCACGTCGTCTATCTCGCCGGCGCCATCTCGTCGAACGACTCCGGCACCATCGCTGGCACCATCGGGCTCGACCGCACTATCGACGACGGCTATGCTGCCGCCCGCGCCTGCGCGCTCACGCAGTTGGCCGTCCTGCGTCAGCATCTAGGCTCGCTCGACGCCATCAAGTCCGTCCTCACGGTCAATGGCTATGTGAATTCGGTCCCGGGCTTTCCCGATTCGCCGAAGGTGATCAACGGGGCATCCGATCTGCTTATTGAAGTCTTCGGGGATGCGGGGCGCCACGTCCGCGCGGCTATCGGCGTTTCCGGTTTGCCGCACAATGCGCTCGTCGAGTTGCAAATGTCCGTCGAGATCTAGAGACTCCAGTGGCCGAACACACTCTCTCTTCCAATCCCACGCACTCACGCTGGAATCGCGCCCTTCCGCCCCGGCTCCGCATCGCACCTGGCGACACCGTTCATTTCGAGTGTCTCGACGCGAGCGGCGGCCAGGTCCGCCCGGGCATGACGGTCGCGGAGTACCTGACGATTGACCGCAGCCGGATCCACGCCCTCACCGGCCCGGTTTTCATCGATGGCGCTGAACCGGGCGACGTGCTTCAGGTGGACGTCCTGGAGGTCGCGCACAAGGGCTGGGGATGGTCGAGTGTGATTTCCGGCCTTGGCTTTCTCAAGCAGCGCTTCAGCACACCGTATCTTTTCGACTGGCAGCTCGATGAAGCCGTCACCCGCTCGCTCGCGCCCGCGATTGTCCCGCTGCGTCCGTTTTGCGGCGTGATGGGCGTCGCCCGCGCCGAAGACGGCGAATTCATCACTCGTCCGCCGGGCCCTTTCGGCGGCAACATGGATGTCCGCGATCTTTGTTCCGGATCGACCCTCTATCTCCCGGTCCTGAATCCGGGGGCGCTTTTCTCTACAGGCGACGCCCATGCGGCACAGGGCGATGGCGAGGTTTGCATCAACGGCATCGAGTGCCCGGCCGATGTCACCCTTCGCTTCCGCCTCCACAAGCAGCAGCCCATCTCAGGGCCATTGGTCGAATCTCCCGCTGCAAGGGGGCAGGGGCTACCAGAGGACTCGTGGATCGTTGTCGAGTCTCATTCGGATGCCCTGACGGCCGCCCGGACGGCCACCTCCCGCATGGTCGATCTTCTGGTCGACCGATGGGAATTCAGTGAGGTCCACGCTTACATTCTTTGCAGTGTGGCCATGCATCTCCGCCTCAGCCAGGTCGTCAACGAGCCGGTGTTCACCGTTACTGCCGCCCTCCCCAAGCACATCCTTCCCCCCGCCAGACTCTTCTAGCCCCACGTGCGCCGCTCGCTTTTTGGCGGCGGGTTTTTGTAACCATTGGATTATGAAAAGAGTCATCCCCTCTCCCGTCACCCCGCACGTAAGGAATCCATCAAGACATTGAAATTCGTGATTGGCCTGAAAAAAACAATTCATTGTTATCCACAGGCGAGTTGAACTACCCTCCCGACCAGCACTTGTGGTTCGGCTCGTGGGGTAAACGACCACACGTATCGCACAACCGAGAGTGCGAGGTATTGCTGCCTCGCAACAAATGGGTGGTGGAGTGTTTCTACTGAGGCTGGGGAGGGGTGTACACAAAATGATAAAGAGAATCGAAGCTTGCTTTTTCCTGCTGTCATTTTGCGCGCTGCTTGCGGCAACCACTTCCATACAGGCACAGCAAACGCTTGGCGGCATCACCGGAACGGTAACGGACAGTTCCGGGGCTGCGGTTCCGGGGACCACAATCACCCTTGTGGGCGACAATACACAGCTTACACGCACGCAAACGTCGGACGATACCGGTGCGTACCTTTTCGTGAACCTCCCGATTGGTAGCTACACGCTCACTTTCGCCCATCAATCGTTCCAATCCCTGAAGATTCCGGCGATCCTTGTTCAGGCGAACCGCACCGCAACTGTAAACGCTTCTCTGAAAGTCGGCCAGGTCAGCGACACGATCACCGTCGAAGAGACCCCTCTGATCAACGCAGTGGACACCACGAACGGCTACGTGCTGGATAAGCAGCAGCTCGAATCCATTCCGCTCCCGACCGGTAGCTTCACGGGCATCGCGATCCTTTCCCCTGGCGTTAACGCCGAGCTTTCAAGCGGCACAGGAGCCAATAGCGGTCTGGGAAACAACCCGATCTGGGCCAATGGCCAGCGCGACACCAGCAACACGTTCCTCATGAATGGTGTGGACGCGAGCAACCTGTTCAATGGCAAGAGCACCAGTTCCGTGGCCTCGGCCCGCATCGTAAACAACACCGGCATCGGCGGCGCGGCCAGCATTTCGAGCACTACGGCAGAGCCCATCCAGAGCACAGCCTCGCCTTATCTTGCGATCGGTCAGGCGTTGCCGACTCCGGCGCCTGAAACGATTCAAGAGTTCCGCGCCAACACTTCGATGTACGACGCACAGCAGGGCTCGACAAGCGGCGCGCACATCGACTTGAGCACCGCGTCCGGCACCAATGAAATC
>Ga0187780_10003884_pt1 | contig 11229 bp, 8 predicted proteins | sample 1015_Q2_SP10_20__FD_132429 | JGI IMG/M metagenome (GOLD analysis project Ga0187780, IMG submission 132429) | Tropical peat soil microbial communities from peatlands in Department of Meta, Colombia - 1015_Q2_SP10_20_MG | ecosystem: Environmental > Terrestrial > Soil > Wetlands > Peat | place...
CGGCGCCGGATTCAATACGCTGAGCCGACTGGAAGTGAAGAGCGGGAAACTGAAGTCGTGGCATCATCCGAGCCGGCCGGTGACGATTCAGGAGGAAGTGCACATCCCTTCGAAGACGCCAGGGCACGAAGGCTATCTGGCGCTGGTGGCGGATCTGCACGACACGATGCTTTCCGACCTGCTCGTCTTCGAAGCCGAACACGTCGACAAGGGACCCATCGCGACGGTGCATTTGCCGTTGCGCCTGCGCAACCAGGTGCACGGCAACTGGGTCGAAGCGGAAGAGTTGCAGTAGCGCGTCGAAAACGGGACCGCGATCCATCGCGGAGCTTTGGCAGCGGACAAGGAGCCAAGTGGCGCGCCAGACGGGTTTCTACGGCTGGAAACTGCTCGCGGTCTTCTGGCTGATCCTCTTTGCGAACTTCGCGTTTCCGCTCTACGGGGCGAGTGTCGTCAATACCTACATGGCGACTGCTCTGCACTGGGACCGCGCGCAACTGGGCCTCGCCTACGCCATCTACCAACTGATGATCGGAGCGCCCGCGCCGCTGATCGCGGTTCTGATCGCGCGGAAAGGCGTGCGTTTCACGGCGTCGATCGGGTGCAGCGTGGTGGTTGCCGGGGCGCTGCTGATGTCGTCCGTGGTGCGCACGAGCTTGCAGACCGATCTCGTCTACGGCGTGATGATCGGCCTTGGCGCGATGACCGGGGGAGTACTTGTTGCGCAGACGGGAATCAATTGCTGGTTCAACAAGCACAAGGGGCTCGCCATCACGCTGGTGCATACGGGCGGAACTTTCGGCGGCTTCGTCGCGGCGCGCTCACTCGACAAAGTGATACGGGTATTCAACGGAAACTGGCGCGCGGGATGGTGGGCGATCGCAGGCCTGAGCACGATTTGCGCCGTCTTCTCGATACTGTTCGTGCGCGAGCGGCCCGCAGACCTAGGCCAGTTCCCGGATGGTGTCGATCCTGAAGAACTCCTAGCCAGCCCCGCAGCGCCTGTTGCGGCGAGCGCACGGGCCAGCGGAGTCTACAAAACGAATGAAGACTGGACGCTCGGTGAAGCCGTGCGCACGCCCGCGCTATGGCTTTACGTGATCTCGCTTCTCGGATTCAGCGCGGGCTATCCGCTCTATCTCGCACACGGCGTGGCGCATCTGAAGGATCTCGGATTCACGCCGGAGGCGGCAGCGTCGTCAATTTCGATCATGCTGCTTTGCGCGCTCTTCGGCACGCTATTTTTCGCAGCGGTGGCGGACTCGATCGAGCCTCGGCTGGTATGGGCCGGCGCGTCGGTCGTTTTTGCGATCGGCATGCTGCTCGCGATGCGCGCCAGCGGTTCGGCGGGGCTGTATCTCTACGCAATCTGCATGGGCGCGTCGTTCGGCGCATCGTTCTCGGCCATGATGGTCGTGCCCGCGAACTATTACGGCGTGAAGGCGTATCCTTCCGTGATTTCATCGGTCATGGTGGTGGGCACCGTGACCGGCTCGGCGGCCGCGTGGATTTCGGGGATTGTTTTCGATCACTACGGCAGCTACACGCCGGTATTTTATTTCGTGGCGGGGCTGTCCTTCCTGGCCGCGATTTTGCTGCTATTCGCGACGCCGGCGCGAAAGCGCAGCGCCGAAATCGCGCAAGCCGAGGCCGCGACCTGACGCCATGGCAAAAGAGCTCGCAGGCCAGGTTGCAATCATCACCGGCGCGGGAAGAGGCATCGGAAGGAGCCTCGCGGTGCGGCTTGCCGCGGAGGGCGCGGCGGTAGCCGTTACTTCGCGCACGAAAGCGCAGCTCGACAACGTCGTCTTTCAGATCGAGTCCGAAGGCGGACGTGCACTCGCCGTTGCAGGCGATGTGGTCAATCAAGCAGACGTGAAGCGCGTAGTGCAAACGACCGAGCAGCAACTCGGCCCGATCACGCTTCTTGTGAACAACGCGGGGCTGGCCGGTCCTTACGGGCCGGTGGGGGTGGTTGATCCCGACGCATGGTGGGCGGCGCAGAAGGTGCACATACTCGCGCCGTTTCTTTTCATGTCCGCGGTGCTGCCTGGGATGATCGAGCGCCGCGGGGGGCGGATCATCAATATCTCGTCCCCACGTTCGTATAAGCTGACGGCGAATCTTTCCGCCTATAGCCTCGGCAAGACCGCTCAGAATCGATTGGCCGAGCTGGTAGCAAACGAAGTGAGGGATTACGGAGTGGCCGTGTTCGCGCTCGATCCGGGGTCGATCATGACGGAGATGGCCGACGAGACGATGTCCTCGCCCGACGCGCAACGGTGGGTCCCACAGATGGTCGAGCGGCTGCACGAGCTGAAGGGCATACAGGGTCCGAGCGACGGCATGGAGTGGTGCGCCGATCGCTGCGTTGCGCTTGCGTCGGGCCGCTACGACGCACTCTCCGGGCGTTACATCGACCGCACGGATGATCCCGACGAACTGCTGAGAAACCTGAAATCGTAGGAGCAGCTGACATGCGAAAGATCGACATTTTCACGCACATCTGGCCCAAGGCATTTCATGAAGCACTCTTGAAGCAGACGGGACAGATGAAAGACATGCACCGGCGGAGCGAGGCCGTTCCCATGATGACGAACCTCGAGAGACGTTTCGCCGTGATGGACATGTTCGATGAGTACCAGCAGATTCTTTCGCTGGCGTCGCCTCCGCCCGATGCCGTGGGAACGCGGGAGGCGTGGCGGGAACTTTCGCGGCTCGGCAGCGACGGCATGGCGGAGCTTTGCCAGAAATATCCGAAGCGATTTCCGAGTTTCATCCCGTCGGTGGCGATGCGCGATCCGGACGGCGCGGTGGAAGAGGCGCGGCGCGCGGTGAAGGAACTGGGTGCGTGCGGAATCCAGATCTATTCGAACGTGAGCGGAAAGCCGCTCGATGCTCCGGAGTTTCGTCCGGTGTTCAAGGAGATGGAAAGACTCGGGAAGCCGATCTGGATTCACCCGGCGCGCACGGCGACGTTTCCCGACTATCAGACGGAGAACGAATCGCTGTATGAAATCTGGTGGACGTTCGGGTGGCCCTACGAATCGAGCGCGGCACAGGCGCGGATTGTGTTCTCGAAGATGCTCGATGAGATGCCGAACCTGAAATTCATCATTCACCACGCCGGAGGGATGGTGCCGTTTTTCGAAGGGCGCGTGGGCGCCGGATGGGACCAGCTCGGTTCGCGGACATCCGCGCGCGACTATCGCCCGCTGCTCAAGGAACTGAAGAAACGGCCGCTCGACTACTTCAAGATGTTCTACGCGGATACGGCGACGTTCGGGTCGAAGGCCGCGCTCGAATGCGCGCTGAATTTCTACGGGATCGATCACGTGCTATTCGCATCGGATGCGCCGTTCGATCCCGAAGGCGGGCCGATGTACATCCGCGAAACGATTCGCGTGATCGATTCGCTGAACATTTCCAAGGAAGACCGCGAAAAGCTCTACTATAAGAACGCCTGCAAATTACTTGGCATTGCATAGCCGGTTGCCATCGGCATTTGGCTTGGGCGATGAAAATCCACCGCGGGGAAAGGAGCACCGCATGGGCCGGAATTCGCGCCGCCAATTCCTGAAAACCGCGTCCGCGGGGGCTGCTTTCGCGGCCCTGGCCGTTTCTACAGGCGCTGCGGACGAGCCTGTGCTGGGAATGATCTTCCCGCCCGCGAACACTCCCGTTCCACCCGAGGCGTATGCGATGTATCCCTCGGGCGTGCAGTTTCTCGCGCTCGGGGTCGGCCTCGAACGAATGACGCCGGAGGGGTACGACAAAGTCGTGGATCGCATCGTGCCGGCGGCGAAGAAGTTGGCATCGCAGGGTGCGAACGCCATCGACGTGATGGGCACGTCGCTCACTTTCTACAAGGGAGCGGCGTTCAACCAGCAATTGAAGGAGAGCATCACAAAGGCCACCGGTTTGCCCGCAACAACGATGAGCACGGCCATCGTCGAAGGGCTAAAAGCGGTCGGCGGGCACCGCTTGGCGGTTGCTACTGCCTACAATGATGAGGTGAATCACCGCCTGCAATCGTTTCTGCACGAGTCGGATTTCGAAGTACTTGTCATCAAGGGCATGGGCATCGAGCGGTTCGAGGACCGTCCGCCGGTTACGCAAGACGAACTGCTGAAATTCAGCGAGGGAGTCTGGAAGACGGCGCCGAAATCGGACGCCATACTGATTTCGTGCGGCGCGCTGAAGACTTTGGAAATCCTCGCGCCACTCGAACAGCGCTGCAAAGTGCCCGTGGTTTCAAGCTTGCCGCACGCGCTATGGGCCGGGGTGCGGCTACTCGGTCTCAATGGGAGGTCGCCAGGCTACGGAATGCTGCTATCGAAAAGCTGAGCTTTCCTTTGGCAAGCGCATCGGGCAACCTCGAAAGCACGGCCTGAATCCCTTCTTATGTCCAATGCCAAGTCAAGATATTGTGTCCATGAAGAACCGCGCTGACTGCCGGATGCGCCAGTTTCCCCGAGGCCTCGTTATTTTTCTGGTGTGCCTGATCGCCGCCGGCGCGTTGCATGCGCAGCAGACACAACAAACGCAGCAGAGTCAGGAAAGCCAGCAGGCTCCGCCGCCCGCCAAGATATCTGTCGAGGTGAAGCTGGTGCCCGTCTACGCAACCGTGCGCGACAAACACGGGAAAATTGTTCCGACGCTCAATCAGGAAGATTTCGAATTGGACGAAGACGGGCGGCCGCAGACGATCACGCATTTCATGCGCGAGACCGATCTCCCACTGACGATGGGGCTGCTCGTGGACACGAGTCTGAGCCAGCGGAACGCGCTGGACAGCGAGCGCGACGCGAGCTTCACCTTTCTCGATCACATGCTGCGGGACAAGGACCGGGCATTCGTGATTCATTTCGACCGCGAGGTGGAGCTATTGCAGGATTTGACTTCTTCCCGGCCGAAACTGCAGGCCGCGCTGAAACTGCTTGAGACACCCGAACTCGAGCGCGCGTCGGACGACGACGGCGGGCGGAGCCGAGGGCATGGCGCCGGGACGCTGCTCTACGATGCCGTCTATCTGGCATCGAACGAGCTGATGAAGAAGCAGCAAGGGCGCAAGGCGATCTTCGTCCTGTCGGATGGAGTGGACCGAGGCAGCAAGGAAACGCTGGAAGACGCCGTCGAGGCCGCGCAGCGGGCCGATACTGCCGTGTACTCGATACTTTTCGCGGGCAACGAGCCTGGCGATCGCGGCGGCTACGGACACCATGGAGGATGGGGAGGCGGAGGCGGAATGGGCCGCGGCCCGTATGGCGGCGGCTGGCCCGGAAGTGGTGGCGGAGGCCCTGGGGGCGGAGGAGGAAGGCGCTCGGAGGAGCAGCGTCCTGACGGCAAGAAAGTGCTCGAACGGATCTCGAACGAGACGGGCGGGCGGCTGTTTCAAGTTTCAAACAAGCTGCCGATCGATCAGGTGTATGCGCAGGTGGAAGAGGAATTGAGGAACCAATACAGTATGGGCTACACGCCGGACAAAGATCCGGGGGTCGGCTATCACAGAATTCATCTGACGACCAAGAACAAGGACCTGACCGTGCAGGCGCGAGATGGCTATTACTCCGGGAAATAGCGAGCCGGATTCTGTGTTGTGCAAAACCTCAAAGAACCGGTTCTTGGCGTTCTCGCGGATTGCTCGTCACGTACCAGTGGCAGATCAGAAGAAATATCGCAGCCGCGAGATAACCCAGAGTGAATTCCGGCGCAACCCACCAGCCGAAACGGTTCTCAATGCCCTGCGCGCTTAGCCGGTACGCGTGAATCAAGCCGAAGCTCGAAAAGACAGCCGCCGCCAGGATCCAATACGCCGCGCGAAGGAACTGGCGCTCGATCATCCACACGAGCGCTGCAGCCCAGATCATCGATACGAGCAGCGCGCCTTGCCCCAGTGCGATCAGGCCGTAGATGGCGAGTTCACCGCCGAAGCGCGGGGCGACGGTCATCAAATCGCCGCCGGATTTGCGAACTGCCAGATCAACGGTTTGCACGACCCACTGCGCGAGCATCGGTACGAGGCCCATCGCCACCGCGACGGTGTGTAACTTCGGGACCTCCTGAAACGCCTGCCCGACCATTGCCAATCCAAACCAAACAACGGCGAACGCGACGACTTCGAGCGGCACGATGTGCAGAACTGCCGGCACAAGCCCGCTGAGGCACAAGGTCGCGCTCGCGATGCCGCCGAGGATCGAATATCCAATGCGCGCGCCGTTGGCTTTGTGCGCGTTGTGGCCGATGTAGAGGCTCGTTGGGAACGCGCTGCCAAAGGCTGTTCCTGCAAGGGTGGCAAGGCCATTTACCAGAAGCGAGGAAGTCGTCGCGTAGTCGTCGCCAGAGAGCTTCACGCTTTCGAGAATTTGAAGCGAGACGATCGTGTCGAGCAGGCTCAGCGGCAGGAAGATCGATGCGTACCGCCAGCCTTCGCCGTAGGTGAGAACCTGAAAGAGATTCACGGGCTTCGGCAGATAGAGACCCAAAGGCAGCAGCGGCTGTTGCGGGGGCATGTGATAGAGGTGCAGCGCTTTCAGCAGGGCGACCGTCAGCCCGCCGACGACCATCGCCACGAGCCCGGATGGAATCCGCAGCGGCAAGCGGATGCGCGACGCGTACGTCGCAAGAAGGATAATTGCGGGCAAGAGCGCGACTCCAGGGTTTGCGAAGATGCCGAAGACAAAACCGAGGCACAAAAAAGCCATGGCGAGCCCGGCCAACGGAGAGAGCAAGGCCGCGAGGGGCGTGGTTCGGCGGAGCCAGTCGATGCAGAACGCACTGACGGTTTGAACGATGCCGCTGAGCAGGCTTGCGAAGATGCCCATGTGCCAGGCGAGCGTCGCATCGTGCGTGCGCTGATAGACCGGGACCATGATCAGCGAGATGTAGGCAAAGATCGTGGGCGTATTGATGCCGAACGGAATCGCCGTCACATTGTTGCGACCTTCGCGGCGAGCCAACCGATGAGCCTGCCATGCGTAAAACAAATTGCCGAAGAGGATAGAGAACGCGACGGCGGGAAGGATCCGCCCAGCCACGAGTTCAGGAGGCAAGCCGCACAGAGGCATGAGGCTTGCGATCAGAAGCAGGTCGGGAAAGCCGCTGAAAAAAAGGCCGAAGAAGCCGTCGAGATCGCCCGGGACGAACCACCGAGGCCCAGCGCTTACGAGAGATTGGGCCGCGCTAGCGATGGCAGTGTCCTCGGGTCATGCGGTGCCGTAGCGGAGCCCCAGCTGATTCAGCCAGCGCCTATAGGTGATGGCAAGTTGATCGGAGCGCAGATGAAGCTCGGCCTGCAGGTCAAGCGGCAAGAGTTCGGGACGCTGGGAATCGACGATGCGAACGTCCTGCGCCGCGACGACGTCCTGAAATTTCCGCAACTCGTCTTCCGGCACGTCTTGCGCGTAGTTCATCGCCAGCACCATCCACGCAAGGCTCGTTTCCGTGTCAACAGGAGTGACCGTGCTGAAGATCGCGAAGCGCCGCTCCTCTTGGATCTTCACCAGCCGCGACGTCAGCGGGCGTTCGACCCAGTAGGTGTAATGGACCCGGGCTGCGCGGCCGGTACCGTCGGGGTCGGGCTGCCAGATAGGAATGTTCTCCGCGACGATCCCGCTGCCGGATGTTTTCACGGAGTACTCGCCGACCTCGGCATGGGCCGCGTCGCCGAGCAAACCTGCGTGCGCGCACGACAGATGTGCCACGTCAAGAAAGTTCTCAATAATGCGCGGCCCTTGCGCGTGGAACAGGTACGGCCCGGTGGGCACGAACCTGTAACCTGCGGCTTCGCTTTCGGGGAAAGCGGGAATATCGTCGCGAGGAGTTCCGAGGCAGACCCAAACCAGGCCGTATTTCTCGCGCGCGGAAAATGCCTCCACTCGCGCGCGCAAGGGCGGCGGCTGATTCGGATGCGCAGGGATGCGGGAACATTCGCCCGACGCGCCGTACTCCCACCCATGGTAGGGGCACACGACGCACTCACCCTTTTCGTTGCGGGAGATGCTGCCAAGAGAAAGCTTCGCGCCGCGGTGGATGCACAGGTCGCGCCACGCGTGCAGGCCGCTTTCGCCGCGCCAGAGGAGGAGGTCGCGTCCGAGAAGGCGCACGGGAAGCAATTTCCCCGTCGGTATGGACGAGGACCATGCCACGGCAAGCCAATCGTTCAGGAGGAGAGGGTCGCTGAGTGCGAGGTCGCTCGACATTCGTTCCAGGCCGCCCGCGAGGACGATGGACCATCGTACAGCATCATGCAAGCCTTTTGACGAATCGGCTGGAGTCTCATTACATCAAGGCGGGAAACACGCGCAGCGGCGAGGGCCGCAGGCCACGCGGCGATGCGATAGAATGAATGCTCCCGATGGATCACTGGTTCTACCGCGCCACGATGAAGATCGGCAGCAATACGACGCTGGGCCGCGTCGTGTTTGCGTTTCTCGTCATTTGCGCGATTGCGGTGGGCGCGGGCGTCGGGCTTCTCTTCGTCTATTCGAGCGATCTCCCCGAAATTCACGCGCTCGAAGACTACCGCCCAATGACGGAGACGCAACTCTACGCGGACGACGGACAGGCGATCGGCACGTTCGCGCTGGAGCGGCGCATTCTGCTCACTTACAACCAGATTCCGCCGGTTTTGAAGTCCGCGATTCTTACCACGGAGGATCAGCATTTCGAGGAGCACTGGGGCGTGGATTTCCCGCGCGTACTGCAAGCAGCCTGGCATGACGTGATGCGGCATCGCGTCGCGGAAGGCGCAAGCACGCTGACGATGCAGCTCGCCGGCGGACTGTTCCTGAACCGCTCCGACCGCAGCTTCCGGCGCAAGCTGCAGGAGACGATGCTGGCTCTGCAGATCGAGCGCCACTACACCAAAGAGCAAATCCTCACGATGTACTGCAACCAGATTTATCTGGGCTCAGGGAACTACGGTTTTGAAGCGGCCTCCGAATACTACTTCAGCAAACCCGTCGGGCAATTGGACCTCGCCGAGGCCGCTACACTTGCTGCGATCATCCGCGGGCCGGTCTATTCGCCGATCACGCATCCGGAGCGCGCGCTGGGGAGGCGGAACCTCGTTCTTTCTCTGATGGCGCATGACCACAAGGTTACGCAGGCGGACGCCGACGCGGCAGTCCGCGAGCCGCTTGGGCTGCACATCGCCTCTCTACGCAACGATCTGGCTCCTTATTTTGTCGAGGAGATTCGGCAATACCTCGAACACACCTATGGCACGGCCGCCGTGCACGAGCAGGGGCTGCGCGTCTATACGACGCTGAACGTGAACATGCAAAAGGCCGCGAATCAGGCCGTTCGCGACGGCCTGCATGCGTATGACCGCCGTCATGGCTGGCGAGGCAACCTGCCGAACATCTTCAAAGACAATCTGGGGACGCTCGACAAGTACCAGAGTGACGATTGGCGGAGCACGCTGGCAAAGGGCGACTATGTGACGGGCCTTGTCACATCCGCGCAGCCGACCTTCGCATGGATCAAAATCGGGGCCTATCACGCGATGCTGACTCCCGCCGACTTTGCCTGGACCGGGCAGAAGTCCGTAACGGGGCTGGTGAAGCCGGGCGACCTCGTTGTGGTGCGAATCAAGGAGCTGAACGGCACCGCAGCCGAGGTGGACTTGGAGCAGAAGCCCACGGCCCAGGCCGCACTGCTTGCCATCGACAACGCGACCGGCGAAATCAAGGCCATGGTCGGTGGCTATGACTTCGAGGAGTCGAAATTCGACCGCGCCACACAGGCCATGCGGCAGACGGGCAGTTCGTTCAAGGTGTACGTCTATGCAGAGGCCGTCGAGCAGGGGGCGTCACCGTTCGATACCGTTGTGGACGAGCCGGTCACCTTCCGCAGTGGCGGGCAGGAGTACTCGCCGCATAACTACGACGAGAAGTTCGAAGGGCGCATCACGCTGCGGCGCGCTTTGGCCGATTCGCGGAACATCCCGGCCGTGCGGCTCTTCGACAAGGTGGGGATTGAGAAGACAATCGATCTGGCGCGGAAGTTCGGGATCACCAGCCCGCTGCCGCCGTATCTGCCGCTGGCGCTGGTGGCCGCAGACCTGACACTGATGGAGCACACGTCGGCCTTTACCGTTTTCCCCGACGATGGCATTCACATCGAGCCGCACTATATCCGGCGGGTCACGTCATATGACGGCGCCGTGCTCGAAGAGCCGCGCCCGAATGTGACTGACGTGGTCTCGCCGGACGTCGCCCGGACCATGACCGCGATGCTTGAAGAAGTCGTCCAGTTCGGCACGGGCGTGCGCGCGAAGGAGCTTGGCCGGCCGTCCGCCGGCAAGACGGGGACCACAAACGACTTCACCGACGCGTGGTACATCGGCTTCACGCCGCAGATCACGGCCGGCGTCTGGGTGGGCAACGACGACAAGCGCGTCTCTCTCGGGAAGAAGGAAACGGGGGCGCGGGCCGCGCTCCCCATCTGGCTTGAGTTCATGCAGCAAGGCACGCAGGGAATGCCGGTCGAGGATTTCCCGAATGTGGTGCCACTCGAGAAGCAGGTAACCGAGCACGCCGTACAGGTCGACACGCCGGATACCGCTCCGCCTGCGGACGCCGCCGAGCAGGGATTGGCCCCAAGCAAAGAAGCCGAGCCCGTGGCGCCGAAGGCTCCTCCGAAACCGCTGGTTTCTACACACGCAGCCGCCACGCAGCCTGGCGCCCACTAGCACGGAATGGATTCCTACTTTTTTCGGAAGGAATCCCAGCCGCCCGGGTTGAGACGTTTGGCGCGCCCGTCGGCGCCGACGAGCGTGATGTGGTAGCCTTTCTCGATCTCGCCTATCGCAGTGATATCGCGGAACTCGGGTGCGGCCCTCAGGCGTTTCACGCGCGCGGGCGGAACGGAAAAGAGAAGCTCGTAGTCGTCACCTCCATTCAGCGCCATCTGAAGCGGATCCAACCCTAACTTACTTAACTTGGCCGGGACCTGGACCTGAGGGATCCGCTCAGCCCAGATACGAGCGCCGACACCGCTTGCCAGGCATAGCCTGGAAAGGTCAGTGGAGAGGCCGTCCGAGATGTCCATCATGGCTGAGGCAATGCGATGAATGGCAAGCCACGCGCCGAGCTTCAGACGGATTTGCGGGTAGAGATGTTGCTGCAAAAGCGGGGATTTGGGCTGCAATCCGCTTCTATTCCGGATCATTTCAAGGCCGAGTTGTGCCCGGCCCAGCTTCCCTGTCACGAAGAGTTTGTCACC
>Ga0187780_10003886_pt1 | contig 11228 bp, 7 predicted proteins | sample 1015_Q2_SP10_20__FD_132429 | JGI IMG/M metagenome (GOLD analysis project Ga0187780, IMG submission 132429) | Tropical peat soil microbial communities from peatlands in Department of Meta, Colombia - 1015_Q2_SP10_20_MG | ecosystem: Environmental > Terrestrial > Soil > Wetlands > Peat | place...
AGCGCTTCTACCCGAGGATGCGCCGCTCTTTATGCTCTACTACGGAGTGACTGGTGATGGAAATTTCGAGGGCAAGAACATTCTCCACGTTGAACGGGATGCTCAGCCGGTTGCAGATGAGGCGCAGGTCAGTCTGGATGATTTGCAGTCCTCTCTCAAGCGCAGTCGAGAAATGCTTTTTAAGCTCCGTGAAGAGCGAGTGAAACCTGGACGCGATGAGAAAATATTGACTTCATGGAATGGTTTGATGTTGCGCAGTTTTGCGGAAGCTGCTCGATATCTTGACCGCCCAGACTACCTGCAAGTTGCCATCAACAACGCTGAGTTTTTGCTGCGAGAACTAAACCGTAATGGCCGGCTATTGCGTACCTATAAAGATGGACGCGCGCGGCTAAACGGCTACCTGGAAGACTACGCGTTCTTAGCGGATGGTTTGCTGGCCCTCTATGAAGCCAGCTTCGATCCACGCTGGTTTGCCGAGGCGAGACGTCTGATTGATGAGGCAATCACACTGTTTGCCGATCAGCAAAATGGCGGTTTTTTCGATACAGGGAGTGATCACGAGGCGCTTATCAGCCGTCCAAAAGATATTATGGACAATGCCACTCCTGCTGGTAATAGCGTAGCCGTCGATGTCTTGCTGCGTCTCGCAGCCTTGACGGGTGATGAAACATATCGCCAGCGTGCTGATGATTATCTACGTCCCATGGCTGATATCATGGTGCAACACCCACAGGCTTTTGGCCACATACTGGGTGCTCTCGATTTTGCCCTTTCTCAAAGTAAAGAAATAGCGCTTATCGGTGATCTCGAGCAATCTGATGCTCGCGCACTACTTGCTGTTGTGAACAGGCGCTTTCTGCCAGACAGTGTGCTGGCGTGTGCGTCGCTTAAAGATACTGTATCCATCCATACGATACCTTTACTGGAGGATCGCCCCATGAAGGACAATAAGGCCACTGCCTATGTCTGCCAGAATTTCGCCTGCCTGGCTCCCGTCAACACTCCTGAAGAACTCGAACAACTTCTTGATTAATCATTCACGTATTTCATTTCGCCCTTGATATCGTGGCGGCAGAGTTTCCCCCTGTGGGCCAGGGACTCCAGCGCGAGAATGGCGGCAGCTCTCTCCTTACGTCCTGCAACCTTCTTGCCAGGTGGCACAAACATTTGCGCCACTTCCTGAGGAGAAAAAACGGTTAGATCGCCTGTATGCTCTTGCAAGTATTGCCTGATCGACTTTTCGTACCAGGTCACGAGGTCACCAGTCCGCTTTGTCTGTGGATAATTCACGATCATAACCGGACAGCTAGCGAGTTGTAAAATACTACGCGAAGTGCTTCCTGTAAAAAAACGGCGGATCTTCTGCTTCGAAGAGCTGCCACGACTGCCAATGACAATGAAATCTACCTGGAGTTCGAGTGCTGCTTTCGTGATCTGATCCGCCGGAACACCTGTATAGATCATTGTTTCAATCTGGCTCGCATGGATGCCTTGCTTAAGCAATTCGTTTGATGCATCTTGCAGTGCCTCTTCCGCCAGATAACGTTGTTCAGGCGTAAAAAATGCGGGTTGCATATGGCCAGGAGACATGCCAAGGGTTGGCGAAGAGAAATATGGGATGGGGATAACATGGAGAAGGATGATTTTTAACAATGGAGCCGCTTGCTCGACAAACTCGCTCATCGAGCGTAGTGCATGTTGTGTAGCAGGTGATATAGGGGCATCGATACCCAGCAAAATGCGCTTATTCATGGCCGTCCCCGGTTGTCATTGGGACTGATCACCTAATTTCGGTCAGTATAACCCGCAGCCTATTCTAAACGACTCGAATTGACACGTGCATAGTTCATTTATACATCGACTGACATACAAAGTATACAAGCTTTCACATATGAAGGCAAGCGTTTCTCTTGACAATGAACAAACTGCACATTAAGCTACTTAATGTGCAGTTTGTTCAGTCTTGTATCAATCTTCGAAATGGTAACTTTGTTCTGGTAGAAATCGTTCGCTATACTATAAACAGAGGCATAAGTATTATCCGCATTTGATTGGCGCAGCTATAAAACGTCTAAGTTAACATCGAGGTTGTTTTCGTAAGCATGTGTTCGTATGTTTGAATCGAGATAAAGCCGGTAAGGGTTACTTGTAATTTCTACAGAGCTTCTCGAAAAGCAACGTGAAAAAATACGAAGCCCTTGCTTCAGAAAGCAGGTCCATAGTGAGTATAGATATGGAAGACCTACCTGCTCAGATGAGCTTGACAACACTTGCAGACCGGTGTATGCGCGAAATTGAAAAATATCGCCGTAAAGAACCCTACGACGACAGGTACTGCCTGGAAATTTTCCATCGCGCAATGGTCCAGCACGATCAAGATGCCTGGGATATTCTTCAAAAGCGCTTCAGTCCAATTGTGAGGGCATGGGTTCGTAACCATGCTCAGAGAGATGCCGCCTGCAGGCACCAATCTGAAGAAGATTATGTCCAGGATACATTTGTTCGTGCCTGGCAAGCATCAACGAGAAATATCGTGGCGTTCGGCTCGATGGCCGCAGCGCTCTGCTATTTGAAGCTCTGTCTTCAGGGCGCTGTCATTGACAACCTGCGGGCCTACTCGCGTCCTAAAGAAATCCCACTGCCCGATCCTGGCTCCGATACTCATTATACGGAAGAGCCAGCGACCGAAGATGATTACGAAGATAGTGATCTTTGGGATGCAATCAAAAGCCTGATACCAGATAAGCGAGAGTGTAGGTTGGCCTATCTACTCTATGTCAATGGTCTCAAAGCAAGGGAAATAGTACGCCTGCTTCCACACGAATTTAACGATATACAGGAAGTCTATCGACTTACTCGTAATATTACCGAACGTCTCATACGTCATCGCGATACGATTCGCTGGCGTCTCAGAGATGATGAATCCTAAAACTCGTATGCAAAAATACAATGGCAACTACGTCTATACCATGAACTTATAAGAAATACCGAATTCTCAGGCTGCAGTTACTGAGAATAATAGATGGTATTCACTGCTTAAGCAAGGATGCATGGAGATGAAAATTGCATGCTTGCAAAAAAGAGAACAAGGTGCCATAGTAATAGATGAGAGGAATTTTGAAGATGGATTGTTTAAACTCAATAGCCCCCACTGATGAGGAGTTAATAAGCTTTGCGCTCGACGATGAGCCTTTGCCTGTGGAAGCCAACAATCATCTTCAACAATGCGAAACGTGCCAGAAAAGGCTTGCAAGATATAAACAAACGAATGATTATCTCTTATCACGTCTCTATAGAAGCCAATGCCCATCTGGCCAGGAAATTAGCCTCTATTGTGCCGATCTTGTGTCTGATGAAGATCGCGTCAGGATTGCAAACCACGTACTGGATTGTCCCCTATGCGCTCAAGAAGTTAAGGATACCCGCACCTTCTTGCAAACCCTCGATATCGAAATGGCTGAGCCTGCTTTCTCTCCCAAAGTACTTTTGAAACCGATAATTGCTACTCGGATATTCCACAAGCAGCTACAATTTGCTGTTCGAGGAGAGAGCGATACTTCGGAGCAATCCTGGCCGCGGCATTATAAAGCCGAAACCGTCGATCTTTCACTCCATCTTTCGTTCTCCAGTAAAGGCGAACGTATGTTGCTCGGCATTATTACCAGTATTGATCCTAAAGAGAGTATCGAACGCTTTGAAGGAGGGGCTGTTGAACTCTATACTGCTCCTGAACCTACTACTTCTAATGGGAACCACCCTGCTTCACCCTTCTTGTCTACATATGTAGATGATCTCGGCAATTTTGCTCTCAAACCTGTGCCCAATGGTCAATATGGGCTGATCATTTATTTACCTGACCGCGAACTTGTGGTTGAGGATATTATTTTCGGGTAATAAGCTACCTTTTGTAAGTCTTAAAGATATGCTATTTATGGGGTTGGGGGATATCTGCAAACATGGATACAGATCTATTTTTGCAAAACCTGCGTGAACTTTCTTTGGAAGAAGGCAAAATCTACCTCGAGGAGCATATTACAGAACTATCGGATCATGTGGCTACAGGTAATTTGCTCGCTGACGAGGCGCTTCGTGTACTTTATTCTCCATTTATATCACTCAAATTGGCTGAAATACTGATCTACTTCGGCGATTACGTTCAACTTACCTCATCACATGCCCTGGGTTTGAAAGCCAAAGGTGATGCTTTAGTCCAGATCGGGCATTTTCAGGCTGCAATGGAAAGTTTGGACGTTGCAGGAGATGAGTTTCTTTACCTGGGAGACGAGGGAAATTGGGCGCGCTCTCGTATTAGTTGGATCATCGCATGCGCTTCGTTAGGTCGTGCTGAAGAAGCCTTACAAGTAGCTGCTCAAGCTCGTGAAATATTTCTACGTATCAATGAGTATTACTGGGCTTGCGTCATTGATCACAATATAGCCTGGATATTTGAAGAGGTTGGACGATTCGAAGAGGCACTTAAACTCTATGAGAGAATGTTAACAACCTATACTTTTATAGATCAAGACGACGCTATGGTCAGGCGTTCAATAGCCATAGCTCGGATGAATCAGGCGATACATTTATCCTGGATTGGCCATTTTGAACAGGCATACGATCTCCTTCAGCAAGCACAAAAAAGTTTCATCGATCTTGAGGATACGAGTCTGGTCAATTATGCGGAAATTGATTTAGCAATCCTCGATTATACACAAGGGTATTACGGTTCTGCACTACGTCGCTACTATCGAGCCAGAGATAGAATGATAGAAAATGCTATCGATAACCCTCTTTTACTTGCTGAACTTAAAATGTGGACAGCTAATTGTTTGGTCAAGCTTAATAGAGGCCAGGAGGCTTGCCATATAATGGAGGAGGCTGTTGAAGTATATCGGCAACTCGGTACCTCTTTGCAAACAAGCAATGCACTTAGTGAATATGCGACAACTCTCGTGACCTCCCAAAAATTTGATGAGGCATTGACTATTTTGGATGAAGTCTGGACAATTTTTGACAGAGGAGGATTTGACCGCTATGCCTCAGTTACCAGGCTTCGGCAGGCCGAACTATTTCTCGATATGGGTAATGTCACTAAGGCGTATGAGGAATCGATCCAACTTATGGAGTATTTTGAAACCCGAGGTTTAGTGACTTACGTTGCTCGCATCAATATTGTGATCGTTAGGGCTTTAATAGAGAATGCACGAAGAGCAAATTTGAGTCGAAAAGCAGACCTACCAGCTAATTTCTTAGATGAAGCTGTATTGCGATGCAGGCAGACGATCATTTATGCTCGTCAACACAACTTGCAGCAAGAGATCTACAAAAGCCAATACCTATTAGGGCAAATCTTTGCGTTGCAAGGAAATACTGTGAAAGCAGCAAGACACTTTAGAGCTTCTATTTCGCAGATTGAAGATATCTTGAATGATTTGGTTTATGATTTGTCTCCCTCTTTTCTACATTCTACTTGGGAAGTATATGAAAATATGATAGCCCTTTGTTTGAAACAAGGGCAGGCTGAACAAGCTTTTGACTATCTAGAGCGAGCTCGTTCTATAGCACTTCGTCAATATCTTAGAAAATCTAAAATACCACAACATGAAAAGGAATTAGAAGGAAGTTCTCATTCCCTATCTTTATTGTATGACAGTAGTAATTCTATGTTAAGGGCACAATTCGAATTTAGGGACTTGCAAGAAAAATATCATGATTATAGTGCGCTACTTGCTGAATTCGATAGTTCTGTATCTCCTGTTGTAAATCGAGAAATTATTCAAACGGAACTAAAAAGGTGTGAAAGCAAACTCAGCGAACTGTTTGAGCGTTTGTATCTTTATCAAGATGAAAGATCACTCATATCACATTACTCTGGTTCTAGAGTACGAACGAACTCAAAAGGGAAAACACATGCTACTGAACAGATGGTTGTGCAGCAATTGCGTCAACACATTTCATCAAATCAACTTCTGTTAGCTTATTTCCTGTATGAAGAAAAGCTAGTCACTTTTGCACTTACGAGTAATTCTTTGATTATGCATGAGAATCCTGAGGGTATGGAGCAACTAGAACGTATACTTCCGTTTCTGCATGCCCATTTTGATCCAAAGGGGTGGCCTAAATCAGAGCCCGCCCAGAAGGAAACTGTTTGTCGTTTGCTACAAAAACTATATAATATTTTAATTGCCCCTGTGGCATCGCATCTACCATCTCAATCTGGACATTTGACAATCGTCCCATATGGCCCCTTGCATAAGGTGCCATTTCATGCTCTATATGACGGCTCGCGTTATCTGATTGAAGATTTTCAAATTAGCTATCTCCCAGCGAGCAATTTATTTGAGCATTTTGCTACAACTAGCAAATCTCAAGTTCATTCTGCCAAAGAGGTGTTTTTAAAACCACCATTAGTGTTTGGTTTCTCTGAGAATGGACTTTTACAACGTGTTAATGAGGAAGCAAAGGCTATCGCCTCAATGTTAAATGGGAACTGCTATCTTGGGAATAATGCGACAATTTCCAGGCTCATCGATGAATCTTTCAACAGCCCGATTATTCATCTGGCAACACATGGAAATACTAGACTAGATGCCCCAAATTTTTCTTACATTCGACTGGCGGATGGACAACTCAATGCTATTGATGCTTTTAGCCTGGACTTGAAAGGGTGTGAGTTAGTGACATTGAGTGGATGTGAAACGGGCCTGTCACTTATTGGAGGAGGTGACGAACAGTTAGGACTTGGCCGGGCTTTCCTGGCTGCCGGAGCCAGTTCTCTGGTCATGAGCCTCTGGTCGGTCGAGGATACCTCAACGAGTGAATTAATGAAACTGTTTTACCGGTATCTTCTGGATGGAGAAAGTAAGGTACAGGCATTACGTGCCGCTCAATGTACACTTATGCATCAAAATGAGGCAGCCACTTCCCATCCATATTTCTGGGCGGCTTTTCGCTTAGTAGGCGATGCTGGTCCGCTGAAATTCACCTCCGCAAAAGAACGAGCTACAGTATCTAGAACTCAGGGCCAAAAAAAGTCAGCTCACATCGTTTGATGATTCAGAATATTGAATGAGTTCTTGCTTGATAACCGCTAAACGCCAATTATACGTTGAGAAACAAGGAGACAACAGTGAACACACGAGAATCATCTACTCCTGCCTGGAGAAATACTCACAACACATTTTGGCATGAAGATCAGGTAGTTATTTCATTTTACTTTGAAGAGGCGCTCACCGGCTCAAATAAAACCGCCATGTACGAACAATTGCATCAGTATAGGCTAAGTCTCAATAACTTCCTTCAATCACACGGCTTTAAACTGGATTACTTAGGAGAAGAAGCTCCACAAAAAGGGGAGGCATCTATTCCCCAATCTCACCTGTCTGTTAACTCCAATACAAAAGGTGTACATCTTTTCGGGTTACAAACTCACGTAAAGCCAGCATTTTCCGTGCCTGAACAAGCCAAACAGATTCAAACAGGAGTTGTTAGTTTATTCCAATTAGGTAAAACTGATACCGAAGGATCCATTTCGGCAGAATCTGTTGCTGACTTAGTCAATCTCATCAATGATAATTTAGATAAACTGAACAGCACGGAAGGCGATGGACACAGTATACAAGTACTTGCTGCTTCACCTCATATGTATTGTGGCGCTACACAAGTACAACCAGGTCGCGTTACACAGGGTTGTCCAGCCGGTCCGCCCTTTCCAGTTCCAATTGGAGCAGAATGCCAATCTTCACCTGGTTTCTGGCCCATAGAACTTGCTTCGAACGATAAAATAGGGACGGGCAAAGGTGTGACGGTGTTTATACTGGATTCGCTGCCCGGGCGCGAGGACATCCATAATGCTGCAAAAGAAGCAGGCGAGAAGAACAAGCTCTTGCTTAATGTTGACAAGCTGGTAACTTTTAACTATCAATTTGATAATCTGGTAAATGCTGTAGACGATTTTTCTGGTCATGACGCAGTATCGGTAGCCAAGGATATCTATGGACGACATGTGGACTTCAAATTGCCTGATCATGGCTTGTTTATTGCCGGCATTGTGCATAGTATTGCTCCAGATGCAAGCATTGAATGTATCCGTGTGCTCAATGACTATTGTGTGGGTGATACGAATGTATTGTTTGGAGCCCTCCGATATATTCATAATCGCATGTCAGAAATCAATCCAGATACAAATCAGCCAGGTGATCTGTATAAGAAGTCTGTAGTCATTAACCTGAGCCTCGTCATTCCAACTGATGAAGAGGCTGAGCTATTGGGAGTTAAAACAAGCAGCAAGAAAAACATCATAAGAACAGATATGCTTGCGGTGATCCAGAGTCTCGTTGGACTAGGCGCTGTATTTGCGGCATCCGCTGGCAACGAAGGTGATAATCCTATGAATCCTGCGGGACAAATACCTGATGCACTTTATCCGGCTGCTTTTGCAAATGATAATGTTGAGGGCATCATCTCGGTTGGGGCTACAAATAGCGCAGATAAGGTTGCAAAATATAGTAATTTTCCTGGACCTCTTGGAATTGCAACCTATGGTGGAGAAATCCCAAAGGCTATACCATCGAAACCTCCCAAACATTCTGGTGCACATGGCCGTATTACGAAACTTAAAGCTATCGATGCCCTACTAGGAATCTACAGTTCCAGAACATATCCATCACTTTCAATGGATGAGAATGGAACGTACTCTGCTCCTGATAACAATGGCTGGGCATACTGGTACGGAACATCTTTTTCGACACCAATCATCAGTGCCATTCTGGCTTGCAGTTTAGAGAAAAACTGGCCGGATAATAATCAGCCTCTTCTAGATTATCTTCTGAATGTAGTGCCTGATGCTACACGTCCTGTAAGATGGAAGAATTTGGCCTCCAGGAAAGATTCTCGTCAAGATTATGTAGGACGAATGATTCAAGTGAAGCAGAGTAAGCCAGCAGAGCAAAGTAATGCAGTCCAGGAAGAGATGATGAGCAAAAAGCAGAAATAACGTTGAAGTTTAGACGTATACATGGCATTGGTTGCCATAAGAGCCTTTTTACCTGAATTGTTGGCTCCTCTACTTCAAGCATGACGGTGAAGTGACGAGCAACATCTTGACATAACAGCAGAAATATCAGGGCGGCTCATTGAGCCGCCCTGCCTTAGAGCCTCTTTTAGAGAAGCGTTTCTTTCGTATTTACTTTCTTATAATGTGCGACGACGACCTGTAGTGCCAGCCACGGCTCGTAGGATTACAATCAGGATACAGGCACCAATAAAAGCGACGATGATCGTTCCTATGAAGCCTCCTATGCCAAGGCCAACCAGGTTTGCCAGGAAACCACCGATCAATGCGCCGACGAGACCAACAATGATGTCACCGACGATGCCATAGCCACCGCCACGCATAACCAGGCTTGCCAGGAAACCGGCGATTAAACCAACTACAATCCACCATATGACGGCTGTCAGACTTACGTCTGCAAGAACTAAACTTGAAAATGTCATGTTACATTTCTCCTTCTATGTGCTTCTTTTATCAAAAAATTCGCAAATGCTGTAGCTTGATAAACGATTATTCATATTGTCATTTTCTCTGAAAAGTCATTGCTTTACGCATTTGCTGTTACTACTTTAAACTATATGCTTCAATTCTACAAGTCAACAATAAAAACACTAAGTTTCTTCCAATCTTTTGTTAAGCTATACTAATGCTTTATTATCATCAGATGAACGCCTGAAACAGGCCGCGAGAGTAAAGTTTCGGAATGTTCTCTCCAGCATTTTCCATTGGGTCTATTCCTGTCCTTTGGTTCATTGTTGAACCTTTCGTAGGTGTGATACTGTATGCATATCTTTTTAAGAACAACCCGGAGTATCATGCATGTCTTTGGACCCCAAGTCGGCTGTGGAAGAAGTCAATACAGTTTCACCTCAAAAGTCTCGGCCCACGCTGTCGGTGCTGCATTTACCACGCAATGTCTATCTCTTACTCTTTTTCACGCTCGGGAAGGGCTTTCAGTTGACCATAGCGACGCTCAATGTCAACTATTATGCTCATAGCCTGGGTTATCAGCCCGATTTTATTGGCCTGCTGAGCGCCATGCCTGCCGTTGGAGCGCTCATAAGCGCCGTGCCAGTTGGTCTACTTGCTGATCGCATAGGACGCAAACCAGTGCTGATAGCCTCTGCAATCTTGACTCCACTCTTTCTTGCGGGAATTGGTCTTGGTACTGCTCCACTATGGCTACTCACCTGCGCATTCTTGCAGGGAATTGTCTCAAACGCCTACTGGGTCACCAACTTGCCACTTTTAACAGAGAGTACAACTGAGCAGCAGCGTGTTGGAGTATTCGCGTTGAACAGTTTTCTATTGCTCGGTGTAGGCGCATTTGGCAATTTATTGGGAGGAGCCATACCAGAATTTGTTGCAGGCGTTTTGCATGTTTCTCCTGCCAGTACCATCGCGTTGCGCTATGGAGTGTTTGCAGCCGCTTCGTTTACCTTTGTGTTTGGACTCCCGCTCTGGTTTTTACAAGAACCAAAACAAACTCTGGCAAGAAAAGCAACTGATACTGGGTCAAAAGAAGTTTTGGAGGAAGGCGCGAGAAATAGCGGACCTCTAGCAGAAGCAGTGCTCCATCAAAAGCGGGAACGGCTACCGGTTGGTTTGTTCTTGAAATTGCTCATTCCTGACCTCCTCTTTACCATGGGTGAGGGTGCTGTTGTTGCACTCATGCAACTCTTCTTTATCTTGCGTTTCAGCCTTCTACCCGGCCCTTTGGGGGTCATTTTCACCATATCGGGTCTTCTTGGTGGTATCTTCTCTCTTACTGCTCCTCTTTTTGTCAAGCGGTGGAGTAAATTGCGCGTCATCACCACTGTACAATATTTGACCGCACCTTTAATGCTCCTGATCGGTTTTTCTCCTACACTCTCCCTGGCAATTGTAGGAGAGTATATCCGCTCGTTTATGCGCACTCTCATTGACCCGATCTATGCTGCCTTTGCAATGGAACAGGTTTCGGATCGCTATCGTGCAACCCTCGCCGGCTTTTATTCAGTCACCTGGAGTATCGGCTTTAGTATCGGGCCATCAATTGGTGGATGGTTACAATCCAATGTAGGGCTTTCTGCATCATTTGTCTTTGGAGCGTTTTGTCTGCTCCTAGCACCCAGTCTCCTCATTGCATTCTTCGGCAAATTGCTTAAACAACCGCGTGTAGTTCAAAGCTAAAGGG
>Ga0187780_10003887_pt1 | contig 11227 bp, 8 predicted proteins | sample 1015_Q2_SP10_20__FD_132429 | JGI IMG/M metagenome (GOLD analysis project Ga0187780, IMG submission 132429) | Tropical peat soil microbial communities from peatlands in Department of Meta, Colombia - 1015_Q2_SP10_20_MG | ecosystem: Environmental > Terrestrial > Soil > Wetlands > Peat | place...
GCGGGCGCCGTGGCGGGCGCGCTGCTCGGAGTAACGGTCGGTTCGCCGTGCCCAGAGGGAGCTGATCTGCTCGCGCAGCGCCTGGTCGCTGGCACCTGCGCGCAGCGGACCGCGCAGGTCGTGCCCGGCGCCGCCGAACAGGCAGGTGTAGAGCTGGCCGTCGGCGGACAGCCGGGCCCTGGTGCAGCCGCGGCAAAACGGCTGGGTGACCGAGGCGATCATGCCGATCTCGCCGGCGCCGTCACGGTAGCGGTAGCGACGGGCGACCTCCCCGGGGTAGGCAGGCTCGACCGGCTCCACGGGCCATCGTCGGCCGATCACCGAGATGATCTCCGCGGCCGGGACAACCTCTTCCAGCCGCCAGCCGTTGGTCGTGCCGACGTCCATGTACTCGATGAACCGCAGCACGTGCCCGCTGCCCCGGAAATGCGCCGCCATCGGCAGGATTGACTCCTCGTTCACCCCGCGCCGGACCACCATGTTCACCTTCACCGGCGCCAGCCCGGCACCGGCAGCGGCGGCGATGGCCGCCAGTACCCGCGCGACTGGGAACCCGGCGTCGTTGAGCGCCATGAACACCGCGTCATCCAGGGAATCCAGGCTGACGGTCACCCGGCGCAGCCCGGCTGCCGCCAGCGCCGCGGCCTTGCCGGGCAGCAGCGCCCCGTTGGTTGTCAGGGCGATGTCGGCGATGCCGTCGATACCGGCCAGCATCGCTACCAGCCCGTCCAGGTCGCGGCGCAGCAGCGGCTCGCCACCGGTCAGGCGTACCTTGCCCACCCCGAGGTCGGCGAAGACCCGGGTTATCCGGGTCAGCTCCTCGAACGTCAGCAGCTGCTCGCGGGGCAAGAACGCGAAGTCGCGGCCGAAGACCTCCCGCGGCATGCAGTAGGTGCAGCGGAACTGGCACCGGTCGGTCACCGAGATCCGCAGGTCGCGCAGCGGCCGTGCCAGCACGTCAGCCAGCGGCAACTCAGCGATGGCCATCACCGCACCTCAGCGCCCCGCGACCCGGCGGTACGCCGGAACTTCCCGTTGCTATCCAGGCTAGCTGGCGGACTCGCGGCCGGCGGCCTGCGGCCTGGCGGCCTTCCGTGCCGGACCGCTCCCTCAGCTGTCACAACGGCAGGTGGAAGCCTGCTGCCAAGTTGAGGGCTGTGGCCCAGGTGAGGTACATGAGCCACAATCCGGTAACCAGGTGGAAGAAACCCAGGGCACGCTCGCCCAGCTCCCCGAGCCCGGTCCGTTCTAGCGCCGGCGGCGGGGTCGTGGCGATGGCGTCCACTGCTCCGCCTGCTACCGGCGCGCGCACGTGCACCAGAGCGCTGGCGAAGAAGTCGCTGACGTATATCGCGGTGAGCCCAATGAACAGCAGGCCCACCGGCCAGTCACCGGCCTTGAAGAACACGACGATTCCCAGCACCGAAATCAGCGTGAACGCCACGGCCATTCCGGCGTTCGGCCGCGGGTCGCCGCCCATGGCCCGCGACATCCCGATGGCCCACCAGTGCACGCCGTAGGCCGTGAACGCCAGCGCTGCCATATACAGCGGCGGCGCCGTGAAGGTGTGAAACCACACCAGTCCTGCGAACAGGTAGACGCCAGTGACGAACTGCATGAACCCCGGCATCCAGATGCCCCACACCCCCGTGGCAAGGTCCACCTTCCTGCCCCGGGCCGGGAACTTGAACAGCTCCTGCGGTCCGTAGATGAGATAGCCGCACCCGAGGCCGAAGAACCCCACGGCGATGGGGACATACGCCGACGTCGGAAAAGTGAACGTTACTGGATCGCCCATGTCTGCCTCCTTCCGGCGGGCCCGCCCGGGCTATGCGCCCGCAGTCTCCCGGGCCCGCTCCAGCCGAACCACGGCGTTGTAGTCGGGGACGCCCGCCTCAGCCCGCCGCCTGCGGTCGATCAGCACCTCGGCCTCCGGCCAGTGAAGCTGCAGGGTTCCGGGCCGTACCGGAGCCAGCACCGCCCGCCCTGCCAGCGTCCCGAGATCGTTGGCCACCCGCACCGGATCACCGTCGGCCAGGCCCAGCCGGGCCGCGTCGAGGGCGCTGATCAGCACGGCGTCCCGGGCCGCGCCGGTCAAGGCGTCCCGTGCCCCCTGGATCATGCTGTTGAACTGCTTGCCGCGCCGGGTGGCCGCCAGGAAGCATCCTTCCGGCACCTCCACCAGGGGTGGGGTGACGGGCGCGAAGTGCGCCTTGCCGTCCTGGGTGGCGAACGTCCACCCCCAGCACAGGTGCGGGCCGCCGTACTGGAACTGGTCTCCCTCCCTGGCCAGGTGCTCGATGCCGGAGTAGGCGGGAATGGTGCGCGCGATGTCCCGGCGGATGGCGGGCGTGCCGTCGAAATGGATACGGTCGGCCAGGCCGGGGCGGGCCCGCTTGGCGATGTCCATGAACACTTCCCACTCCGGGCGGGCCTCGCCGACGCGGGGGCCCGGGATCTCGGGACTGAAGATCACCCGGCGCTCAGTGGACGTCTCGGTGACCCCACCCGGCATCTCATACCGGGTGGCCGCCGGAAGCAGCACCACGGTGTCCGCGGTTTCCACCAGCATCTGGCTGGACAGCACGATGTCCATGTGCACGCGCAGCGGGATCCGGCCCAGCGCCTCGCGGCAGTAGCCGGGCTCTGGGAGTACGTCCAGGAAGTTCCCGCCGCTGGACACGAGCATGTCAAGGTTGCCCTCGTGTGCGGCATCGATCATCTGGGGAGCGGTCAGACCCGCAGATGCGGGCACCGCGAACCCCCACAGCCGCGACAGCCGCTCAGCGTTCTCGTCGTTGATTGGCGCGCCGCCGGGGAACCCGGTCGCGTACGCGCCCATCTCCGCCCCGCCCTGCACCCCGGAGTGCCCGCGGATCGGCATCAGGCCGCACCGGGGCCGGCCGACAAACCCCCGCGACAGCGCCAGGTTGATGATGGCCTGGACGTTGTCCGCGCCGAACTCGTGCTGGGTGATCCCCATGCTCCAGACGAACACCGCGGTGTCGGCGCCGCCCACCAGGCGCGCGAACGCCTGCATGTCGGCCTTACTGGTGCCGGACAGCCGCTCCAGCTCGTCCCAGGACTGCCCCGCCAGGGCCTGCTCGACCGCCTCGAAGCCCGCCGAGTGCTCGGCGATGAACTGCCGGTCCACCAGGCCTTGCTCGATCATGTGCTTCAGCGTCCCGTTCAGGAACGCCACATCCCCGCCCACGGTCACCAGGAAGAAGCGGTCGGCGATCTTAGTTCCGAACAGGGCGCTCTCCACGTTGGAGGGAACCCAGTACCGCTCCATGCCAGGCTCGCGATAGGAGTTGACCACCGCCACTTTGGTCCCGGCCTTCTTGGCGTGGTACAGGTATTTCATGGCCACCGGCTGGTTCGCGGCCACATTGGAGCCCAGGAACACCACCAGGTCGCTGCCGATCCAGTCCCGGTACGAGCAGGTGGTGGCCGCTGCGCCCACGGCGCGCTTCAGGCCCGCAGTGGACGGCGAGTGGCAGATGCGTGCCGCGTTGTCCACTGAGTTCGTTCCCAGGACCCGCGCGGCCTTCTGGGCCACGTAGTAGTTCTCGTTCGGCTCCCCCCGGCTAGTCAGGTAGAAAGCGATGCGGTCCGGCGCGGCAGCCCGGATCCGCTCCGCCGCCACGTCCAGGGCCTCGTCCCAGGAGATGCGCCGGAAACCCGGCTCCCCGGCACGCCGTGCCATGGGATAGGCGAGGCGGCCGAGCCCGCGCAACTCGGCGCCACGCCGCTGTCGCAGCGGGCCGACATCGCGCAAGATGGTGTGGTCGAACGCCGGCATGGTGTTCAGCCGCAGCAGCCGGAGCCGGACGTTGCACAGGTGGATCTCATCCATCGTCCAGTCCCGCATGCCGGTCGTGCCAAGCGAGCAGCCGTCGCAGCACCCGTGCCGCAGAATGCGCCATGCGTAATTCAGCTGGTCACGGTTCTCCCGGATGGCGTCCCAGATCTCGAGGTAATTGTCGGGCCGCTGTTCCCCGGCACCGAATGGCTTCACGCTCACCCATAGCGACGGGTCGATGAGCTTGCTCATCGTTACCTCCCTGGGGCGCCCGGCCCGGGCCAGCATTCGCGCGGCACGGCATGGTCAGCCAGCTGCGCGCCCGCCATCCAGGCCACGCATCCTGCCTAGACCCACGATATTTATATCGTAGCACGATATTACTGGTCAAGCTCCGGAACGCTGCCGGTCAGCAAGCCAGCTATATCGTGTTACGATAGGTCTCCGCATAGACTTCCGGTGCGCTCGGCTTCCATGTCAGGCTCGTCCAGCACTACAGTCCCGGTTTGCTGCATGGAGTCTCCTTTCTTCCGGCGGAGGTAAGGTCACGCGGGCGGCGCCGAGCTGCGCGCCTGGGCCGCTCATCAGTTGCTGCGGGAGGCCGTAGCAGGACAGAGCCCAGCTGATCCCGTCGGTCAGCAGCAAAGCCGCCGCAGCAGACCGCGGCGCCTAAAACGTCGTCATGACGTGATGCCCGGGAGCAGCGGCATCGCGCCGTCAGTTGAAGCGGTATCGGCCGCGGCGACAAGCTGGTCCAGGACCGGGGCCAGCCGCTGGAGTTCCACGAGGTGGGCGGCGGCCAGCTGGTTCAGCCGTTTCTCGCCGTCGGCGGTGAGACGCACGCGGGTGAGGCGGCCGTCGTCGCTGTCGCTCCACCGTTCCACCAGCCCGCCCGCCTCGGCGCGGTCGACCAGCTCGACCGTGCTGTGCGGCCGCAACAGCAGGTAGCCGGCCAGGTCACCGATGGTAGGGCTGGTCTTCCCGCGGTGGCCCTTGATGGCCAGCAGCAGCTGATGCTGGGCCGGGGTCAGGCCGACCGCGCGGGCCTGGGCCTGGGACCAGTGGAGGAAGCGGCGCAGGCTGGTCCGGAAGGCCAGCAGGTTCTGGTAGTCCTCGCGGGTTAGTCGATGCATCCACTTACCTTCCGGCGCGGCCGACGGGCGCGGCACGGCCAGCTTAGCCCGCCGTGACGGTCCGGCTCGGCGAGGCGTGCGGGCGGGAACGGCCGGGCGGGAACGGCCGGGCGGCCCCGACGCGAGGGCGGGGCCGCCCGGGCTGGGCGGGTCAGCCAGCCGCACGTGACCTGCCGATGAGGGCGAGGGCGGCCACGATGACGATGGCTCCGGACCAGGCTGCTCCAGTACATGGACGCGGTGATGGGCTGCACCGCGTCACGCGCGACGGGCCTGCCGCGTATTAATATCGTGTTACGATATAAATATAAATCGGAGATCTCGGGCGTATCAAACCGGCAGAGCAGCGCCCGGCTCGCCCGCGGGCCGCGGAAGGATACACTTCCGCCCGCTCGTTCAGTCATATCGTGTTACGATATAAGTGATCAATGATGGGCAACGGTGCCTGCGAGCCGGCGAAGGACGGCAATGCCCGCCCGGAGGACTCTAAGCCACGGCAAGGCGATGGAGGTGGCGGCGATGAGCCTCAGCGCACGGGAGGAACAGATCCTGGGCTCGATCCAAGACGGGCTCGCCGGCTCTGATCCCAAGCTGACCTGGATGATGGCCACATTCACCCGGCTGGCATCGGGCGAGGATATGCCGATGCGTGAGAAGATCCACGCAGTCCGTCTCGTGGCTAACCTCCGTGACCGGCGACCTCCTTGCCGGGACGTTGGGCGTCGGCGCGCCCGCCGCCTGTGCCGGCGCCTGGACTTGCCGCAGTACTGGGTGCTGTGGCTGGCTGCGGTTGTGGCTGTCGCGCTGGTCGCGATCGCGCTGACCGTCGGCCGCGGCGGCAGCGGCGGCGGCGGCGGCGGCAGCAGCAGCAGCAGCAGCAGCAGCAGCAGCAGCCGAGGATCATGCGCGACATCGTGGTCAGCGGTCTGCATCGCTGAGGTACCGGCGCACCCCTCGGTCTCCGAGGCAGACAAGGCGGCATCCGACCAATCGTCGCGTGCCGGATAGGTCCCGGCGGCCGCCAGCAACAACCGCCACACCGCTCTCGCCTTGCGCCGGTCAGATGAACAGGGTGACCTTGATGAACTGCAGGAAGCCCGACATCCGGATGCCCCAACATGCCGGTCGCGAAGTCCACCCGCTCGTCGCGCTCCGGGCTGACGGTGGACTGCAGCACGGACAGGTCCATCACGGCCTCCTTGCCGCGGGAGCAATAATCGGGCATGTCGTACCACGATATGATTATTCATATCGTGGTACGACATAAATGAGTTCTCTCCTGGCTTCCTGTTCCCGCCGCCGGGCATGCGAACGGACAGGAGGGAACCCGCGCAGCAGATCCGCTAGCGGATTAGAGAAGGTGCAGGCCGACATGAAGAGCTACAAGTTCCAGGTCCTGGTCACTGTACTGCGGGCGGGCAACGGCGCCCCGTGCATGAAGCTGGGTCCTTCGCCGTGCCGCGTGGTCGTGCGAGCCAGGAACGACGAAACCCTGCGCAACCAGGTTTACGGCGCCCTGATCAGTAGCTATGACGACAGGGCGTTCCGGCCCGGAAGCCCCCGCGTCATCGCTACGCTGAGGGTCACCGGGGATGACGTCTGTGACTACCTTCACATCGGCAGCCACTTCCATCTATGGGCCGGGGGTGATGTGGGCGAGGGCGTGGTGACCCGCCGCCTGTTCGTCTGATCGCCTCGCCGTGCGGCATCAACTTCATGCGGGTCGTCCGCTAATCTTCCGTCGGTCTGCTTGAGCATGTGTGAGTTGAGCTCGTGCCCGCACTCAGGGGTCTCGGTTGCGTGTTGCCGGTCATCAAGGGCGTGCTCGACGGCGATCAGACGCGAACTTCATACGCCGACTGCCTGCAGGGCCAGGGAACCGAACCCGATTCTCTCGGCAACGGAGACGGACAGCGGCTGCCATCGGGGCCGACATCAACCCGCTAACTCGGACCGGGCGAGCTGTCTTAGGCGGGCCGCATCGTGCCCTCGTGCAGGTATCGCACGTGCCATGACAATGCCTCGGCGAGCAAGTGCGGGGTGTGCTTGCCGGGTCCGGTGGCGGACGCGCGGTCGAGGTAGTCCTGCAGTGCGGGCCGGTAGTGGGGATGCGCGCAGTGGTCGATGATCTGCCGGGCGCGCCGCCGAGGCGGCAGGCCGCGCAGGTCCGCGATGCCCTGCTCGGTGACGATGACGTGCACGTCGTGCTCGGTGTGGTCGACGTGGCTGACCATCGGCACGATGCACGAGATCGCCCCGTCCTTGGCGGTCGAGGGGGTGAGGAACATCGCGAGGTAGGCGTTGCGGGCGAAGTCGCCGGAACCGCCGATGCCGTTGACAATGCTCGAGCCCATGATGTGGGTGGAGTTGACGTTGCCGTAGATGTCGGCCTCGATCATGCCGTTCATCGCCAGGCAGCCGAGCCGACGAATCACCTCGGGGTGGTTGCTGATCTCTTGCGGACGCAGGATGATCTTGTTGCGGTAGGCCGCGATGTTGGCGTGCAGGTCGGCAAGGCCGTCCTGGCTGAGGGAGAAGCCTGTCGCCGAGGCCATGGTCATCGTGCCCGAGGCCAGCAGCCGCAGCATGCCGTCCTGGACCACCTCGCTGTAGGCGGTCAGCGGCGGGAACGGTCCGCCGTCGAGCCCGGCCAGCACGGCGTTGGTGACGTTGCCGACGCCGGACTGCAGCGGCGGCAGCGTGCCGGGCAGCCGCCCGCGCCTGACCTCGTGGGCCAGGAAGTCCAGGAGGTGACCGGCGATCAGCTGCGAATCAGCGTCGGCTGGCCTGGACGGCGTAGGGTAATCCGGGCTGCTGGTCGGCACCACGGCTGTGATCTTCTCCAGCGGGCAGCGCAGGTAGGGCACCCCGATCCGGTCCGAGGGCCGCAGGATCGGGATCGGCGTGCGGTCCGGGGGCAGCGCGGTGCCGTAGTAGATGTCGTGCATGCCCTCCAGCTCGGCAGGCTGCCAGGAGTTCACCTCTACGATGACCCGGTCGGCCAGGTCGATCCAGGTGCTGTTGTTGCCGACCGAGGAAGACGGGATCAGCGCCCCGTCCGCGGTGACGCCGGCGATCTCGACGAGCGCGACATCGAGGTGACCGAAAAAGCCTTCCCCCACCATCTGCGCAACGTGTGATAGGTGCGTGTCCAGGTAGTCCAGCTGCCCGGCGTTGATCTTGGCGCGGGTCACCGGGTCGGACTGGTAGGGCATGCGCAGGTCGATCCCGTCCACGGCGGCCAGCGCACCGTCCAGCTCCGGGGCGGTCGACGAGCCGGTCCAGACACTGACGGCGAAGCGATCCCCGCGCCCGGCCGCGTCGGCGGCGCGACGGACCAGCTCGGCCGGGACGGCCTTCGGGTGGCCGAATCCGGTGAACCCGCTCATCCCCACGTGATCGCCCGGCGCGATGAACGCGGCGGCCTGCTCAGCGGACATCACCTTGTCGGTGACGGCCGTGCACCGGATACGCGACCAGTCTGTCATGCAGCCCCACCCATGCCAGCACTTCACCGGGGTCCCGCTGCCTGCGGGGCCACCCCGGCGAGCCGCCGAGGCACGGCGGCCTCTTCGCCTGGGGACAGGGTACGACAGCAGGCACCCCCGCCAGGCCTGGCGGGTCACCAGGTCCCCGCCTGGACGGCCCCCATTCGGTGCCAGTGCGACTGAGGCTCCCGTTGGCTCTCCGCCGGAGCAGGACGGCCCGCGAGCAGGGGACCTTCGGCTCTTCCGGTCGTCGGGGAAACCGGCCTGGAATGAGGCCAATGGCGGCAATGGCGCATCCGGCGCATGCCGAGCCCAGCGCAAACCGCAGTGAGAGGGCGCGCTGTGACGACAACGACTTCCCCAGTTCGCCGGCTAAGGCACTGGCTGTTATATAGCGCGCCCTGCGGCCAGCCAGGCAGGGATTAGGAGATCTGGTCAAGATGAGCATCACAGAGGATCCGGCTCACGAAATCGCCGGCTCATCGCAGCCGGTCACTATGAGTGCAGTTTCTTCCACGGCGCTGACGCCGCTGTCGTTCCTGGAGCGGTCGGCCCGCGTATGGCCGGGTAAGATCGCCGTGATCTACGGCAGCCGGCGCCTCACGTACTCGAAGTTCGCGGCAGAGGCGGCCCGGGTGGCCGGTGCGCTGCGGGCCAGCGGCGTCGAACCAGGCGACCGGGTTGCATACCTGATGCCGAATCTGCCCGAGATGCTCGTGGCCCACTTCGCGGTGCCGCTGGCGGGCGGGGTTCTCGTGGCCATTAACACCCGCCTTACGGCTGAGGAGGTGTCGTACATCCTGCGCCACTCAGGGGCGAAGATCCTCGTCGCCGACGCCGCGCTGCTCGCGGTGGCCGCGGACGCCGCCGAGGGAGCCGGCACGGTGACTCAGCTAGTCGTGGCCACCGACGCCGAGGCCGGATCCGCGGACCCGGATCTGGCCGCCAAGCCCCGGCTGGTCAGCTACTCCGCGTTCCTCGCTCGCCAGACGGAGGACCCGCTGCCCTGGTCGGTCCCGGACGAGCTGGCTCCCATCTCCATCAACTACACCTCCGGCACCACGGGGCGCCCGAAGGGCGTCATCTACACGCACCGAGGCGCGTATCTGAACTCGTTCCCGCAGATCGTCCACTCCCGGCACGACGAGAACAGCGTCTACTTGTGGACGTTGCCGATGTTCCACTGCAACGGCTGGTGCACCCCGTGGGCGGTGACCGCCATCGGCGGGACGCACGTGTGCCTGCGCGAGGTGCGCGGCGATGCGATCTGGCAGCAGATGCGCGAGCACGGCGTCACCCACCTGAACGCGGCGCCCACGGTCGTGAGCACCATCTTGACCGCGGGCGCGGCCGGGCCGCTGCCGCGGCCGGTCCTGATCACCACCGCCGGCGCGCCGCCCAGCCCCACGACGATCGCGGAAATGGAGCGCATGGGGTTCACGGTCGTGCACGTCTACGGGCTGACCGAGACGTACGGCCCGTTCACCGTCTGCCAGTCGCAGCCGGCCTGGGCCGGGCTGCCCGCCGGCCAGCGCGCCGCGCTGCAGGCCCGCCAGGGCGTGGGCATGATCACGACCGGGGGGCTGCGCGTCGTGGACGAGGAGATGACCGACGTTCCGGCCGACGGCGAGGCGATGGGCGAGATCGTCATGCGCGGGAACACGGTCATGGCGGGCTACTACCTCGATCCGCAGGCCACCGCCGAGGCGTTCACCGGCGGCTGGTTCCACAGCGGGGACCTCGGCGTCATGTACCCCGACGGGTACATCGAACTGCGTGACCGCGCCAAGGACGTCGTCATCTCCGGCGGGGAGAACATCTCCACGATCGAGGTGGAGCAGGCCTTGATGAGCCACCCGTGCGTCCTGGAGGCCGCGGTCGTCGGGGTACCCGACGATAAGTGGGGCGAGCGCCCCAAGGCGTACGTGGTGCTGCGCGTCGGCACCAGCGTCACCCCACAGGACCTGATCGCGCACGTGAAGACCAAGATCGCCGGCTACAAGGCACCCCGTGACGTCGACATCACGGTAGAGCTGCCGAAAACCTCGACCGGGAAGATCCAGAAATACATGCTGCGCGAAGCAGAATGGGCCGGTCACGCCAGCCGCGTCAAAGGCTGACGAGCACTAGGGGCGACTGGCCGCCCCGGCCCGCGCGCCGGGGCGGCCAGCGTCGGGTCATGGGCCGGTTATGGCCTGCTCGTAGCAGTCTGCCCGGGAAGTGATCAGTGCACTGCTGCGAACCAGGTTCGCCGAGCTTGACTGGGCGGCACCGAAACCGACATCCAGGTACTCCTCCCCGGCGACGAACATGACGACAGTAAAAGGGCTGGCATGGCATTCAATAAGGGCTTTCAGTCCTTGATCTGACGTCTGGGGCCTCTGACAGCTGCACTTGACAAGTGGGGCCGGAGACGTCACGGTCACTCACGGCGTGGGCTGGCGCCCGCGGTACTGATCGCGGTCAAGGCCTGGCAACGTCGTATCCGCGCACAACCACCTCGCCGCGGCCGGGCTGGGGATCACGGGACGCTGGCTGGTGGAGGAGTACCAGGTGGGCCGGCTAAGCCGCGGTGGGGCTCGGGGGCCAGCCACACCATGCCGAGGGGCGGCAGAGTGACCGTGGCGGAGTACTGCAGGTCGTTCCAGCCGGGGGCCTGGGCGGTGACGGCTCCGATGAGCATGTTGCTGCCGCCGAAGTCCGCGCTGTCGGAGTTGAGGATCTCCGCCCAGCGTCCCGGCTGCGGGAGCCCGATGCGGTAGTCAGGGCGGGGCACCGGGGTGAGATTGGCCAGGCAGGCC
>Ga0187780_10003888_pt1 | contig 11227 bp, 7 predicted proteins | sample 1015_Q2_SP10_20__FD_132429 | JGI IMG/M metagenome (GOLD analysis project Ga0187780, IMG submission 132429) | Tropical peat soil microbial communities from peatlands in Department of Meta, Colombia - 1015_Q2_SP10_20_MG | ecosystem: Environmental > Terrestrial > Soil > Wetlands > Peat | place...
ACCGGGTTGACGTGCGGGACCTTCCGCTCGAAGGAGGCGACGTTCACGAGCGGAACCAGAATCACGGTGCCCGAGACCTCCGCCGGATCGAGCCTCGCGATCAGCCTCTCGATCGCGATGATCGACGCATATTCGGTGCCGTGCGCGCCCGCGACGAGCGCCAGCACGGGCCCCGGCCGCGCGCCGCGCACGACGGCGACGGGGATGTCGAGCGCGGCGTCGACTCCCGCCGGCACCGCCAGAACGCCCGTCGCCTTCTCTCCGGACGCGGCCGCCGCCGTTCCGACGGCGAACGATCCGGTTTGCTGCGCCCGGGCGAACGCAGCGACTCCGATCCAGCATGCGGCGATCCAAGAGCTCCTTTGCATGATCCCTCCTCCTCAGCGCGCGCTCGCGGCGGGCGGCGCGAGCCACCGGTCGAACACGGCGCGCACATCGACGCCGGTGTCCTGCGCCAGCAGGCCCGGCAGCTCCTCGACACGGAATCCGCGGCGTTCGCGGCCGCTCCACGCCACCAGGCCGCGCAGGGCGTCGCGCAGGCTCTTGCGTCCCCCGGTCTTCGCGGCGATCAGGTCGTCCATTTCCGCTGCCATGAGGCCGCCGCGGGCGAAGCTGTTTGCCCCCGTCCGGAAGTCCGAGGCGTACCGCGTCGAGGCGACGCGGGAGAGCTCGACGGTAGACATCCGCCGGATGACGTCGGGCGCCTCGTCCAGGACGCTCTGGAATCGCCTCTGGAGCAGATCGGATCGGTACGCCGCGGCGTCGGAGCGCCCCTGCGCCAGCGCCACGATCGCGGCGTACTGGGCGAAGCCCTCGCTGAACCAGATCGTGTCGAGCACCGGCGCAAGCTCCCAGGAGAACGGGAAGTACCCCTCGCCGTACGAGCGTTTGGGGATCCAGGCGTGGGCGATGTGGTGAGCGAAGCCGTAGCGCGCCCGCCCGGCATACCCGTTCGTGGACTCGGCGGAAAGACCGTTCTCGGCTGCCATGAACACCGTGCAGCTGTCGAGGTGCTCCATGCTGAATCCGTAGTCGTGTTCGGCGTCGATCGGCTGCAGGATCTCCTCGTACACCGTGTAATGCGGGAAGGGAGTCGATCCGAAGTAGTCGGCGACGGCGTCGAGCGCCTCCCGGGAGAGCTTCGCCGTCAGGTCCAGGTCGGAGGAAGCCTCGGTGTAGGACACGAAAAAGAGCGGCACCCGCGCCTCGAGGCGCCGGACTTCGATCTTCGGGCCCATCGCGATCTGGGAGTCCGCAAGCTGATAGAAGTCGGCTGCCGACGCGCGCAGTGAGCCGTGTTGGGGCGGCGCCTCCGGCGCAAGAGTCGAGAATACGGGCCAATCCTCGGGCGCGCGCACGACCAGCTCGATCGCGCGGCCCTCGAAGCCCTCGACGAATCCGAAGACCGAGTACCCGAGGACTCCCGCATAGCCCGGGCGAGCCTTGGAGGAGTCCGAAGCCGCGCGGATCTCCTTCTCCATGCGCGAGAGATCGACCCGATAGGACAGGCGACGGACAGGCTCCGTTCCTCGGATTCGCCAGCGAGGGCCATCGCGGCGCTCGACCTCGAGGGGTGTTCCGCCAGCTGAAAACGCTCGAACCTCGGAAACGTACCGGTCGTAGGGCGCCTCCCCGTAGCCCATTGGGATCGCGCGCGGGATGACGAGCGTCGCCGGCATCGATCCGACGGGAACCGCCAGCTCGACGCGCACGGCGCCAGGCTCGCTCGGCGAGCAGCTCAGGGTATAGACGACCGGAGCCTCGCCGCGCAGGACCGAGGCGGCGAGGAGAAGGACTCCCGCGCCGACGGACCGGACCGTCTGGAGCCGCGCCCTCGTCTTCATCGTTTGGGAGATGCCGCCACGTCTGGCACAATCCTATGTGCAGACGCTCGATGCCTGACATCGCCTCCAACGGCGTTCGCATCCGCTACGACGTCGCCGGTAGCGGCGAGCCCGCCCTGCTCTTCCTGCCCGGCTGGTGCGACAGGCGAACGCAGTTTCACAAGCTCGCTCCGCTCTGCGCTCAGAGACGGCGCATCCTGGCGGCCGACCTGCCCGGCCATGGCGATTCGGAGTCGCCCCCCGGTGATTTCGGATACCGGGAGATCCTGGCCGCGGCCACCGCCGTCATCGAGGCGAGCGGCGCCCCGCGGGTAGTCCCTGTCACGATGGCGCACGCCGGGTGGGTGGCAATCGGCCTGCGCCGCCGGCTCGGCGCCCAGCGGGTTCCGAAGCTCGTCTTCCTCGACTGGATCGTCTTCGAGCCCCCGGCCCACTTCCTCCAGGCTCTGGCCGGGCTGCAGGATCCCGAACGCTGGAAGTCGACGCGCGCCCAGCTCTTCGCCGTCTGGCTGCTGGAAGCCGACCGCGCCATATCCGCGCACGTGCAGCGGACGATGGGGGATTTCTCCTTCGGCATGTGGGGCCGGGCCGGGCGGGAGATCGCGGCGGCGTACGCCCGGGAGACGAGCCCCCTGACGGCGCTCTCCGCGCTGGAGCCGCCGACGCCGACGCTTCACCTCTATGCGATCCCGAAGGACGAGGCATACCGGGAAGCCCAGGAGGCGTTCGGAAAGAGTCATCCCTGGTACCACTCCCGGCGGCTGGAAGGAAAGACGCACTTTCCGGCGCTCGAGACGCCCGACGCCGTCGCGTCGGCGATCGAGGAGTTTCTGGCCGCGCCTTAGCTTCGGTTCTCGGCGCCCCGTCGCGCTTCCTCGAGACCGGGGACTCCCGGGTCGGCGCGGCTCCAAACGTTGGAGAGGTCCCGGAACGCGTCCCGGGCCGCCTGCAAGTCGCCCTGCTTCGCGGCGGCTCGCGCGAGGCCGAGCAGCGACAGGGCGCGCCGGGGTGCCCTCGCGAGCGACGCCTCGAATTCCCTCCGCGCCTCCGCCGCCCGGCCCGCGTCGAGCAGCATCTCGCCGTAGAGCTCGTGGGTCGGTTTCACGATCTCCGGCGGACCGAAGTCGTAGCTCATCGCGTCTTCGGCTGCGGCAGCCTTCGCCATGAGCGCGAGCGCGCGGTCGCGATCACCCCGCGCCAGGAGGATCTTCGCCTCGAGCTCCTGACCGAGGATCGCGTCGTTTCCCCCGCCGCCGGACATGTACCCCTCTCCCGTCTCGCCCTTGCGCGCGCCGAGCCGGGCGAGAGCCGCTTCGGCCGCTTTCCGGTCTCCCGCCTCGAGTGCCGCGACGCCGTCGATGAAGTCCTGGAGCCCGCCCATCGAACGATCGCCCCCGGCCATGGACCGCCGCGCGACGTCCCCGGTCCACAGTCCAGTCTCGACGAGATAGGCCGCCCGCATCGCCACGAGCGCGTGCCTCGCCCGATCGGCGCTCGTTTTCGCGGCGTCCTCCTCCATCGTCGCGAGGGACCGGCGCGCGTCGGCGTAACGCCCCTGCTGGAGATACGCGTATTCGAGCCACGAGAGAGCGTGAAAGCTGTGGGCTTCGGCGGAGAGCTTCAGGCGCCCGGCCCGGTCGACCGAGGCCTGCCAGGACGCCTCGTTGGAGGAAGCGACCTCGGGCCACATCCCCGACGCGAGGAAAATGTGCGACGGCATGTGCAGCGCATGCGTGGCCGCGGGCGCGATCGTCGCGTACACGCGCGCCGCCCGCATGCCGAGGGGCGCGTGGATGGGGTCGTCGTAGCAATGGATCAGGTAGTGCACAGCGCCGGGATGCTCCGGATTTTTCGCGAAGACGTCTTCGACAGCGGCGGCCGCGCGCATGTACGTCGCGAAATCCCGCTTGCCCTCGCAGGCGCCGAGCAGAGCCAGCGCGTAGAAGCTCGCGGCGTCCAGGTCCTCCGGAAACGCCTCGTGAAGACGGCGCATGCTCTCGGCGTACGCGCGATCGCGGGCGGGCTTGTCGCCTTCCCCGTAGAGCGTCTCGACCGCTTCGAGATACATCTTTTCCCGCGGCGTGGGCGCCTTCGCCAGACGCTCCTGCCGCGTCGGCGCCAGGCGCGCCAGCGCCGCAAGCGCCGCCTCGCGGTCCTGCTCGGCCCAGAGCGGGTGGTTGAACGTCATCGCCTCGCCCCAGTAGGCCATCGCGAAGCCGGGCTCGCGCTTCTCCGCCTCGCGAAATCTCTCGGCCGCGTCGTCGAACTCGAAGCTGTGGAGGAGCAGGGCCCCCCGGACGAACTGCTCTTGAGCCGCCGGCGTGCCGGAAGTCGCAAAGTCGATGCGACCGAGGCGCCCGCCGGCTCCTTGCGCGGGAAGCGCGGCGGCGAACGCCAGAGAAAGGACGGCGCCGAGAGCGAATCGGGGCGCGATCGCCGTCACTTCCCTTCGATGCGGCGCGTGAGCGCAGGGATGCGCCCGAGCAGCCGCGTATACAGCGCGAGCTGCCCCCGGTGGTACTCCTCGTGCGAGATGCCGTGTTGCATCCAGGCGAGGCGGGTTCCGAGCTTTCCGTCGAAGCGCCGAATGAACTGGAGCATGTGGAGCTCGCCAGCCTCGCGAAATCTCCGGTGGCCCTCCGCGTGCGTCTTCTTCAAGGCGTCGAGAAGCTGCGCCTTCGTCCGGCGCGCCGAGATGCCCCGCCCGTACTCGTGCAGGAAGCCTTCGTAAGACTTGCGCTGGAAATCGCCGTCGGTGCGCGTGAGCTCGCCGACCATGAGGGTTCCGGACTCCACGATGTGCTGGAGCAGCTCGATCACCGATCGGCTCTTCTCCCCGGGCTTGAAGCTCAGGTCCTTCTCGGGCAGCGCCTGCACCTCGTCGATCACGCCCTCGCGCGTGTATCCCCAGGCCTCGAGCGCCTCCTCCAGGAGCGTCGCGTATTCCTTCATGTCTGGCACTCCGAAAACCGGCTTTCGAGCCCGCCGGAAGGGCCCATCAGGATACACCGCGTCTCCGGCCGAAACCCAGAGACACGGGGCCGTGGACGAGGCTTCAGTCACTCTCCTCGTCGTCGTCTTCTTCCTCGACCTTGGGGCGCGGCTCCTCCGGCTCCTTGACCGTCATGACCTGAACGTATCCCTTCGCGCGCATCGCATCGTTGAAGGCCGGGAGCGTCTTTCCGTAGAGCTCGTCGTAGTCCTTGCGTGCCTGGGCGAGCTGACCCGACAGCAAGTCGTAAACCTCGAGCTCCGGCTGGGTGGGCCGCATGTCGGCATTGCCCGAAACGTCGGCTGCGCCCGGCCCGACCTCCGCCTGCAGCCACAGGAGCTTCAGGTAGACCTGGAGCGGCCCGCGGAACGACTTCGTATCCGCCTCGGCGAGCGTGGGCTGCAGGAGCTGATCCTCGACGGCGCGGACCTTCTTCTCGAAATCCTCCGCCGCGGCGACGTCGGCCTTGTCGGCCTTCGCGGCGGCGAGCATTTTCTGGAAATCCTGGATCTGTTTCCGCGTCCACTCGACCTGGTTGATCATCGTCGCCGCGGCGTTGGTGTCCCGATAGATCGCGAGCGACAGCTTCGTCGCCGCTTGAACGTCCTCCTCGGTTCCCGACGAGTTGGGGTCCTTTCGAACGACGACCCTGGCCGTTCCCGCTTCCTTCCCATTGACCGCCAGCCGCACGCCGTAGGTGCCCGGCGGCACGAGCGGACCGTTCTTGAGCTCCGTGATGCCGTAGTAATAGACGTCGCGGTGCTCTTTGCCGCGAAAGCGCTTCTCTTCCCACAGATGAGGATTGCCCTCCGGCGTCGTCCGCAGCCGCACTTCCACCGTGGGCTCGTAGCGCAGGTCCCAGGCGATCCGGTTGACGCCGGCCTTGTTGGTCCCCTGGAGAGTCCGGATCGTGTGGCCCTCGGAGTCGGCGATCGTCACCTCGATCGGGCCCTTCTTGGGCTCTGCGGCCTCGTTCTTCTCCTTTTCCTTTTCGGCCGGCGGCTCGGGCGCGGGTTCCTTGAGCCAGTAGTTGATCGACGCGCCATAGGAAGGATTCTTGCCGCGGGCGGTCCCGGCCGGCGCGAGACTCGGACGCGACACCGAGCGGAAGCGGTAAGCCGGCCGCGGCTCGAAGAGATGCGCCGCCGAGGCCCGCATGGCGTCGGTCAACTGCTCGAGCGGCGTGAGGTCGTCGAGGATGTAGAAGCCGCGCCCGTACGTCCCGACGACGAGGTCGTGGAAGTGTGGCTGAACGGTCAGCCAGTAAACGGGCGCGTGGGGCAGCTTCGACTGCAGCGGGTCCCAGCGGCCGCCGTCGTCGAAGGAAACGTAGAGGGCGTTTTCCGTGCCCGCGTAGAGGAGGCCGCGCCGGAACGGGTCCTCGCGGACGACGTGCACGTACGAGAGCGGGCTCTTCGGAATGTTCGAGGCGATCGCCTTCCAGCTCTTGCCGTAGTCGGACGTCTTGTAGAGGAAGGGGTCGCGGTTGTCGACCTGGTGCAGGTCCACGGAGACGTAACAGGTGCCTCCGTCGAACGGTGACGGATCCACGCTGTCCACGGTGCCCTTGGGCGGCAGCCCTGGAAGGTTGCGCGTCACGTTTTCCCAGTGGCCGCCGGCGTCTCGCGTCACCTGCACCTGGCCGTCGTTGGTGCCCGCCCAGATCACGCCCTTCTCCTTGGGCGACTCGGCGATCGAGTAGACGACGCCCGCGTACTCGACGGAGAGGTTGTCGACCGTGAGTCCTCCAGAGTCGCCCATCATCTTCGGGTCGTTCAACGTCAGGTCGGGGCTGATGGCCTTCCAGGTCTGGCCTCCGTCGTTCGTCGCGTGCACGTACTGACTCCCGACGTAAACGGTTGCGTGGTCGTGCGGCGAGATCGCGATGGGAAAGGTCCAGTTCATGCGCAGCTTGATCTGGCCGGCGTTGGCGCCCATGGTCCGCTCGGGCCAGACGCTGACCGAGCGCGTCATGCCCGTGCGCGCGTCGAACCGCTCGACGACGCCGGCGTAGCAGCCGCCCCAGACGACGTTCGGATCGACCGGATCGGGCGTCGCCCAGCCCGTCTCGCAGCCGGCCGTCGACGTCCACTGCGCCGCCGAGATACCGAAGGCACCCGGGGTCTGGCTCGGTCCCCGCATCGACCCGTCGTCCTGCATCTGCCCGTAAACGAAGTACGGGATCCGGTTGTCCGTCGCGACGTGGTACATCTGACCGATCGGCAGCCGCACGACGCTCCACTCGCGGCCGCGCGTGGTCGAGATCAGGACGCCGCCGTCGTTGCCGATCATCATGCGGGCGGCGTCCTTCGGGTCCGACCACATGTCGTGGTTGTCGCCGCCCCAGTGGATCTGCTCGCTCGTCTCGCCTCCGTCGTAAGTCGCTCCCATTCCGTTCGAAGGAAAGTAGACCTCGTTGGCGTTGTCGGGCATCACGAGCATGCGCGTGTAGTAGTGCGGCCGCTCGTTCAGAAGGCGGCTGTAGTTGACGAGCTTCCACTTCTCGCCGCCGTCGTCCGACCGCCAGAGCGACCCGCGGTCTCCGGTCTCGATCAGGGCGTACACGCGCTGGGGATTCGACGCCGCCACCGCGACCGCGATCTTGCCGAGCGGCGGGTCGGGAAGGCCATGGCCGGTGATGTGCTTCCAGGTCGTTCCCCCGTCATGGGACACCCAGACACCGCCGCCCGGTCCGCCGGACTTGCGCCCCCACGTCTTGATGTCGATCGGCCACATGCCGGCGAAGAGGGTCCGAGGGTTCGAGGCGTCCATCGCGAGGTCCGAAGCGCCGGTGTTCTCGTCCACGAAGAGCACGCGCTCCCAGGTCTTGCCGCCGTCCGTCGTGCGGAAGACCCCGCGCTCCTGCTGCGGCCCGTAGCAGGTGCCGATGGCGGCCGCGAAGACGACGTCCGGATTTCGGGGGTCGATCAGGACGCGCGCGATGCGCCCCGTCTTGCCGAGACCCATGTGGGTCCACGTCTTGCCGGCGTCCGTCGATTTGTAGATGCCGTCGCCGATCGACACGTTGCTGCGGATGAACGGCTCGCCGGTTCCGACCCAGACGACGTTGGGATCCGACGGCGCAATGGCGATCGAGCCGATGGATTGCGCGAGCTGGTCGTCGAAGATGGGCTTCCAGTGGATGCCCGCGTCGGTCGATTTCCAGACGCCCCCGGACGACGCGCCCGCATAGTAGGTGTTCGGATCGCCGGGCACGCCCACGACGGCGCTCACGCGGTTGCCGGGCGGACCGATGAAGCGGTAGCCGAGCTCGGCGTAGGGATCGGCCGCGGGCTTCGTTTCCGCGGCCTTCGTCCTGGCCGCCTGCTCGACGGCGCCCGCCGTTGCGGCGAGCAGAAGCGCGGCTGCCGCGGCGAGGAGAACCCGTTTGGTGGCGCGATGGATCTCGATCACGTCGATTCCTCCTCCCCGTCCCCAGGGTGCGGCGGAAGGATATAACCGCGGCATGGCCCTCCTGGAGCTCCGAGCGGTCACGAAGGACTTCCCTGGAGTCCGGGCGCTGGACGGCGTCGACTTCGAGCTGCACCCGGGGCGAATCCACGCGCTGTGCGGCGAGAACGGCGCGGGCAAGAGCACCCTCATCAAGATCCTCTCGGGCTACTACCCCTCCGGAACCTACCAGGGCGAGATGCGCCTCGAGGGCGCGCCCGTTCGTTTTTCCGGCATCGCCGAGGCCGAGCGCCGGGGTGTCGCCGTCATCGCGCAGGAGCTGGCTCTGGTCCCCGACTTGAGCGTCGCCGAGAACCTGATGCTCGGGCGCGAGCCCGTCCAGCGCGGCTTGATTCAATGGCAGCGCTTGCGCGCCGCGGCGCGCGACGCTCTTTCCCGCGTCGGCGCGGACTTCGACACCGAGCGACCCGTGCGTTCACTCGGTGTCGGCCAGCAGCAGCTCGTCGAGATCGCTCGGGCTCTCGACAAGCGCTCCGAGATCCTGGTGCTCGACGAGCCGACGGCCGCCCTGACCGAGGGCGATGCCCGGCGGCTGCTGGGACTCCTTCGGGAGCTCGCCGCGCGAGGCGTCGCTTCGATCTACGTGAGCCACCGCCTCGAGGAAGTCTTTTCGGTCGCCGACCGGATCACCGTGCTGCGCGATGGGCGCGCGGTCGCCTCCGCGCCCACCCGCGACTGGACGCCGGACCGGGTGGTGGCGGCCATGGTGGGGCGCCCGGTCGCGGCTCTGTACCCGAAGCCCGGACTTCCTCGAGGCGGCGCCTCGCTCTCGGTCGCAGACTGGCGCGTCGCGGATCCCAACCGGCCGGGGCGCTTCGTGCTCGACGGAATTTCCTTCGCCGTCCGCGCGGGCGAGGTTCTGGGCATCGGCGGCCTCATGGGATCTGGCCGGACGGCTCTGGTCGCCTCGCTCTTCGGCGCGGGGCGCTCGACGGTTTCCGGCACCCTCGAGATCGCCGGGCGGGAAAGCCGCAAGCCCTTCCGCTCTCCGGCGGAGGCGGTGGCCGCGGGCGTGGCCCTCGTCTCGGAGGACCGCAAGCGCTTTGGCCTGATGCCGGCGGCGTCGGTGCTCGAGAATCTGACGCTGCCGTCTCTCGACCGCTTTGCGCGCGCGGGCCTCCTCGACGACACCGCCCGGGCCCAGGCCGCGCGACGACAGGTCGACGATCTCTCGATCCGAACGCCCTCTCTCGCTTCGCGGGTGGCGGACCTTTCCGGAGGCACGCAGCAGAAGGTCGTCATCGGGAAATGGCTCCTCACGAAGCCACGGATTCTCCTGCTCGACGAGCCCACGCGCGGCGTCGACGTGGGCGGCAAGGCCGAGATCCACGAGATCGTCTGCCGCCTGGCGGCCGAAGGCGCCGCGATCGTGCTCGTCTCCTCGGACCTGCCGGAGCTTCTCGCCCTCTCTCACCGGATGGTCGTCCTGAGGCAAGGCCGTCCGGCGGCGCACCTGGAAGCCTCGGCCGCGACGCCGGAGGCCGTGGTCGCCGCCGCGACCGGGAGCGACTGAGATGAGCGGAGGCCGCAGGCCCGCCTTCTCGTGGCGAGCCCTGACCCTCGCCGGCGCTCTTCTCGTCATCTGGGGCGTCTTCTTCGCCGCCACGGGCGGCACCTTCACGAGCCCCCGCAACCTCGCCCTGCTCGCTCGTCAGATGTCCGTGACCTCGCTTCTCGCCGTCGGGATGGTTCTCGTCATCGTGACCGGCGAAATCGACCTCTCCGTGGGCGCGATGGCGGGCCTGCTGGGAGCCGTCGCGACGATCGCGTCCGTCAAGGCCGGGTGGCCGCTCGCGGCGGCGTTCGGGTCGGCCCTCGCCCTCGGAGCCGCGCTCGGCCTGGCGCAGGGCGCACTCGTCGCGAGGTGGCGCGTGCCCTCGTTCATCGTGACTCTCGGGGGAATGCTCATCTTCCAGGGAACTCTGCTTGGCATCACCGGCGGCATCTCGATCTCCCCGGGCGAGGCATTCCTCCGCGTCGGCCAGGCATACGTGGGGAAGGGTCTCGGCTGGGGGCTCGCGGGGGTTCTCGCCGGAGCGTTTCTCTTCGCCGCCGCGCGCTCGCCCGGAAACGAACGCGGGAAGCGAATCCTCTATGCCGCCGTGACCCTCGCGTTCACCGCTCTAATGAACGCCTATGCCGGTATCCCGCTGCCCGTCCTGCTGCTCGCGGGCGTGGCGGCGGCCTTCTCGACCGTGGCGAACCACACGCCTTTCGGCCGCCGGCTCTACGCCATCGGCGGCAATCGCGAGGCGGCGCTCTACTCGGGAATTTCGATCGAGCGAAACGTGGCGGGAGTCTTCACCCTGATGGGTCTTCTCTGCGGCGCCGCAGGCATCGTGCTGACCGCGAGGGTGGGATCGGCCACCTCCGACGCCGGGCGCCTGATGGAGCTCGACGCGATCGCGGCGGCGGTGATCGGTGGAACTTCTCTGCTGGGCGGCCGCGGCACGGTGTGGGGCGCGCTTCTGGGCGCCCTCGTCATGGCCTCGCTCGACAACGGCATGAGCCTCATGAACACCGAGCCCTACTGGCAGCCGATTCTCAAGGGCGCGATCCTCGTCGCGGCCGTGGCCGCCGACGTCGCCGGCCGGCGAAGGTAGCCCCGCGATCGGGCCGCGGCGCGGCGTTGTAGTCTTCCCGGCGTCTCCATGACGCACCCGTCCGGGACCCGGCGATTCGCTCTCCTGCTCTTCGCCGCGGTTTCGGCCGGCTGCTCGCGGCCGGCCGAGAGGCCGTCGCCCGCCGCGACGAATCCCGGCAAGAAGATCCGGATCGGCTTTTCGATGGACACCTTGAAGGAGGAGCGCTGGCACCGCGACCGCGACCTGCTCGTGGCACGTGCCCGACAGCTCGGCGCCGAAGTCCTCGTCCAGGCGGCCAACGGCAGCGACGCTCTGCAGAACTCCCAGGCCGAGAA
>Ga0187780_10003889_pt1 | contig 11219 bp, 12 predicted proteins | sample 1015_Q2_SP10_20__FD_132429 | JGI IMG/M metagenome (GOLD analysis project Ga0187780, IMG submission 132429) | Tropical peat soil microbial communities from peatlands in Department of Meta, Colombia - 1015_Q2_SP10_20_MG | ecosystem: Environmental > Terrestrial > Soil > Wetlands > Peat | place...
CGGCGTGCTCGTCGTAGTCCGACGAGAGCGCCATCGTGTCGAGCGACACCGTCGCGATCCCGTTCTTGCCGAACGCAGGATCCGGCTCGCCCGTCGGGAGCAGGCGCGCGATCTGCACGTCGTCGTTCTGCATCCCGAGGACGAGGATGCGGCTCTGGTCGTCGAGGATCATCGCGCGCGAGTAGCGCGGCCCGAGCGCATTGAGAACGAGCATGCCGCCGTCGCCGAACGAGGTGTCGAGCGCGCCCGTCTTCGTCAGGCGGAGGATCGCCGGCGTGAAACCCTTGTCGGCTCGTATGAGGATGCCGCCGTCCGACGCAAGGGCGATCCCCTTTGCGCCGATCCCCTTCGGCATCTGGGCATCGGGCGGCGCGAACGTGTCGTCGTATTTCCCGGTCGCCGAGAAGTGGCGCACGCCCGAGTGCCTTGACGCACGACGGTCGCTCGGTAACGGAAGGGCATGCGCCGCATCGTCGTCACCGGAGCCGCAGGCGGAATCGGCACCATGATCCGGCCTTTGCTGGCGCCATTCTACTGCGGTCTGGTGCTGAGCGACCGCGTGACGCCCGCCAATCTCCTGGCGGGCGAGAAATTCATCGCCGCCGACCTTGCCCGGCCCGACGAAGTGGCCCGCGCCGTGGCGGGTGCGCACAGCGTGATCCATTTCGGCGGCTATTCGGTCGAGGGCACTTGGAACCAGATCCTCAACGCCAACATCATCGGCTGCTACAACCTCTTCGAGGCAGCGCGGCAGGCAGGTGTTAAGCGTGTTGTGTTCGCTTCGTCCAACCACGCGGTCGGTTTCTACCGGCGCAGCCGGCGCATCGGCTCGGATCTGACGGTGCGACCCGACAGCCGCTATGGCGTCAGTAAGGCCTTCGGCGAGGCGCTGGGCGCGATGTACAGCGACAAGCACGGCATGATCGTGACCTGCCTCAGGATCGGCAATGTCGGGCGTGTTCCGCTCGACGTGCGGCGGCTGGCGATCTGGATCTCGCCCGAGGACATCGTGCAGCTGATCCGGATCGGGCTCGAGCATCCCGACATCCGCTTCGAGATCCTGTACGGCGCCTCGGACAACGCCACTTCGTGGTGGGACAATGCCCGCGCCTACGAGCTGGGCTACCGTCCGAACGGCAAGTCGGAAGACCACCGCGCCCACGCCGAGGCCGAGCAGCGCAAGATCGGCGCCGATCCGGTGGGCGACCTCTTCCAGGGCGGCGCTTTTTGCTCCACGGAGTTCACCAGCGACGCGAATCGCGCCGGGCCATGAACAAGAATTCCCCAAGAAATCTCAATAGTGTCGCCCAGTTTCTGCCGCCTTTGATGTCCAACTGGATTGTGTTGGACGAGCGAAGGAGGAGTTCCCATGCGGCTTTACACAGTGGCTTTCTTGGGCGGTGTTCTCATTATGGGCGCGACCGACGTCGCGGCGGGGCGAGACTTGGCGATGGCCGGTACGGCGCCGAAGAGCGAGTTCGTGGTCTTCACCGAGAAGGGAAGCCGCGCGCTGTCGGCTTCCGCGATCGGCACGATTCGCAGCGCCCTCGACAAGGCGCGCGGCGCGCGCCAGGTCACGCTGACCGGCCGCCCACAGAACGTGGCGGCGGTGAAGAACGAGCTTGTGCGTCAGGGCGTGTCTGCAAACGCCATCATCGCGCGCAACGACATAGGCGCGCCGCTGCCCAAGGCCGGCGATGGCCTCAGCGATCCCGCCGACCGGCGTGTCGAGATCACCTTCTAGAGCGCTGCCGGCGAACCCTGGACAGATTCCTCCCGTTTGGCGGGGCAACCGACTTAGAAATTTACCGAACCGAGTCAAGCGTCGGCAGACGGTAGCGGTCCTCGGGATCGTTCCAACCCCTGAAGTTGGGCTTGCGCTTTTCGGCAAAGGCGGCACGCGACTCCATGAGATCGCTCTTTGCGCCGTGCTCGTGCAGTGCCTCCGCCAAACGCTTCATCTCGGGTGATGCCGCCGGCCGCATCTGGCGCATTATGTGCACGGTGTTGACCCTGCTGGCGGGTGGCAGAGTGAGGAGATGCTCGGCCATGGCGATCGCCTCGGGCAGAAGACGGTCGGCCGGCACCAGCCGGTTAAGGAAGCCCACTTCGTAGAAGCGCTGGGCAGTGAAGCGAAAGCCCAGCGCCATCTCCATGGCGATCGGGTAGGGCAGGTTGGCGATGTGGCCGTGGTTGTAGCCGCCCAACAACCAACGCTTGGCTTCCGACACCTCGAACACCGCCTCGGGGACGGCGAGCCTGAGGTCCGTGCGCTCGACCAGCATGAAGCCGCCGCCCATGGCGAAGCCATTGACCGCGGCGATCACCGGCTTTTCGAGCTCGCCGGTCATGAACGGATCCGGTGTCGCCGGCCGCTGCCCGCCGGGCGCACCGTGTGCGAGCGATTCCTTCATGTCCTCGCCGGCACAAAAACCGCGGCCGGCACCGGTGAAAATCGCGACCTCGAGGTTGCGGTCTCGGCGGAACTCGGTCCAGGTCCCGGCGAGCTCGGCGCGCATATCCGTGTTGAGCGCGTTCAGCCGTTCCGGCCGATTCATGCGTACGACCAGAATTTGTCCGTGACGCTCGGTTTCGACGACGGCCATGCGGTTCCTCCGGGCGGATGTTCAGGCGGCGATGGTACAGGCTTTTGGCCCGGGGCATGCAATACTTCGGGGCGGAGGAAATGCCATGAGCCGATTTCTGACCGTCGGTGCCGCTCAGATGGGCCCAATCGAGCGGCGCAATACCCGCCGCGACGTGGTGGAGCGCCTGATCGCGCATCTTCGCGAGGCAAGGCGCATGGGCTGCGGCCTGGTGGTGTTTCCCGAGCTTACGTTGACGACTTTCTTTCCGCGCTGGTGGATGTCCGAACAAGCCGAGATCGACTCCTTCTTCGAGCGCGAGATGCCGTCGAACGAGACGGCGCCGCTCTTCACCGAGGCCAAGCGGCTCAATTTGGGCTTCTCGCTGGGCTATGCCGAACTCGCCAACGAGGGCGGCAAGCTGCGTCGCTTCAACACGGCGATCTTGGTCGACGGGGACAGCCGCATCGTCGGCAAGTACCGCAAGGTGCACCTCCCGGGCCACAGCGAGCGCGAGCCGTCGCGGCCGTTCCAGCACCTGGAAAAACGTTATTTCGAGGTCGGCAACCTGGGGTTCCCCGTCTTCAAGGCGCTGGGCGGCAACATGGGCATGTGCATCTGCAACGACCGGCGCTGGCCCGAGACCTACCGCGTGATGGGCCTGCAGAATGTCGAGATGGTGTTGCTGGGCTATAACACGCCGCTGCACAATGCGCCGGCGCCCGATCATGACGAGCATTCGTGGTTTCACAACCAACTCTCCATGCAGGCGGGCGCCTACCAGAACGGCACGTGGGTGGTGGGCGTCGCCAAGGGTGGCGTCGAGGAAGGTGTGCCATCGCTCGCCGATTCGATGATCGTGGCGCCCTCGGGCATAGTGGTGGCGCGGGCAGCAACCAGCGGCGATGAGCTGATCGTGCACCGCTGCGATCTCGACGCCGGCCAGAGCTACAAGCGCACGACCTTCAACTTCGCCCTGCACCGCCAGCCCGACGCCTACCGCCGCATCGTCGAGCAAAGGGGCGCGATCGACCCCGTCTAGCTCGTGAACTTGCTATAACTGCGCTCGGGCGTGCCGCGGTACAGCGACATGTGGGTGTGGGTGGCGACAAAAGGAGCCCCCACCTTATCGCGCCCCAGCACCACCGTGGTGCGACCCGGCCGGTCGAAAGGATCGCCGTTGGGATGAAATCCGTCGGACTGCCACACCGCCATGCCGACAGCGGTCAGCCGGTCGCCTGAGACGATGGCCTCGACCTTATCGAGGTCGTAACGGAAATTGCGGATGGTGCCCCACACGTTGCGCCACTGCCTCTGCTCGGCGAGCTCGCGGCCATGCATGAAGTCTGTGAATGTGCCGAAGGCGATCATGTCCTCGGCAAAGATCGCACGCGCACCCTCGTAGTCGACGGCGCGGACGTGCCTGGCAAGCGCGTCAAACCAGGCTCGAATGGCGGCGAGGTCGACTGGGGCAACTGCAGCAATCAGCTTCATCGACCGGCCTTAGAGTCCAAAACGTTGCCACATTAGCCGCTCCTCGATGGCGGCCAAGGTCGAGGGGCCGAGTTCCTCGATGCCGCTGCCGAGTCCGAAGCGCTGCAGCAGGCGTCGCCGCGGCGCGAGCACCGGCAGGTACACCTTGGCGCCATAGCGCTCCTGCAGGGTAGCTCGCAGCTCGCCCAGGGTGTCGACCAAGCCAAGCTCGAGGCCGCGCTTGCCAGTCCAGAATTCGCCGGAAAACAATGTAGCTTCGTCACCCTTCAGGCGGCCGCCGCGGCGCTCGCGCACCCAGCCTATGAAACCGTCGTGAATCTCGGCCTGAAGCGATTTCAGGCGCTCGAGATCGTCGGGCTTCTCGGGGCGGAAGGGATCGAGCATAGACTTGCGCTCGCCTGCAGTGTGCACGCGGCGCTCGATGCCGAAGCGCCCGATCATTTCGTGGAAGCCGAAGCCCGCAGAAATCACGCCAATCGAGCCCACGATCGAGGCGGGATCGGCCACGATTTCGTCGGCGGCGCAGGCGAGCCAGTAGCCACCCGACGCGGCGACATCCTGGACGAAGGCGATCACCGGCTGTCCTTTCTCGCCCGCGAGCAGACGAATGCGCTGCGCGATCAGAGAGGACTGCACGGGTGAGCCACCGGGCGAATTTATGACGAGGGCTACCGCCTCGACTCGCCGCATGCGGAAGGCGCGCGCCAGCAGTGGCGCCACGGTGTCGATGGAAAGCCCGCGCGGGCCCAAAAGCGCGCTCGAGGCGATGACGCCCGACAGGCGCACCACCGGCACGACGGGTCCACGGCGAAGACGGTCCTTGATCCAATCGACCAGCATGGCGGGCACTCTCGCGAGGGCGGCGCTAGAAGGCAAGCGGCCCGGCGTGCCGCAATATCGCCTCGGCCTCGCCCGTATAGCCGCCATTTGACCGGTGAAGCAGGAGCGGTTCGGCTTCGCGGCGCCGCGCCAAGGCCGAGCGACGGGCTTGCACAAGGACGCGTCCGGCCCGCGGCAGAGGCTTGATGACCACGTCGCCGAGGCCGAGCTCCGTCAGATGTTTGACGATCTCGTCCCGGCGGTCGTCGCGGTGGATTAGCGTCAGGGTCCCGGCAGGCTTGAGCGCAGCCGCCGCCACGGCGAGCCAGCGCGCGAGCTTGGCGCTCGATTCGACGGTGGCGAGCGCCTTGCTCGCGTCGGGCGGAGGGTCGGCCACTTCCTTCGCAAGATAGGGTGGGTTGGTGGCGACGTGGTCGAACAGGCCAAGTTCCGGCGGCAGCGGCTTGGCGAGATCGCGAACGATCACGCTGACCCGATCGGCGAGGCCGTTCAATTCGGCATTGCGTTCGGCAAGCGCTGCGAGCGACGCCTGCAACTCAACGCCCATGACGGTGCAGCCCCGAACACGCGTGGCGATGCAAAGTCCCACCGCACCCACGCCGGCTCCGAGATCGAGCACGCGCTCGAATGGCGCCGCGTCGACGGCGGAGGCGAGCAATACGGCATCGACCGCGACGCGGTAGCCGCGTCTCGGTTGCAGGAGGCGCACGCGCCCTCCCAGCAGGGCATCTTCGGTGACTGGCAATTCCATGCTGTCCGTGGCGTTATTTCACGACATCGTGTCGCAACAAGCGGGGTCTTGGGGAGTCTATTTTGTAGCCATGGCAACCGTCGTAACCCTGGAAGGCAAGCGCAAGGCGCCCGGGCTGGACGTGCTCCTGGCGCTTTGCGCTGAGGACATGGCGCGGGTCGACCGCGAGATCTTGGCGCGCATGCGTTCGCCGGTATCGCTGATTCCGGAGCTTGCGAACCATCTGGTCGGCGCCGGCGGCAAGCGCATGCGCCCGCTGCTCACGATCGCTTCGGCCCGCCTGTGTGGCTACGCATCGGACGACGACCGCCACGTCAAGCTCGCAACCTGCGTCGAGTTCATCCACTCCGCCACCCTGCTGCACGACGACGTGGTCGATGCAAGCGGGTTGCGCCGCGGCCGGCCGACCGCCAATTCGGTCTGGGGAGACAAGGCCTCGGTGCTGGTGGGCGACTTCCTCTTCACCCGCTCGTTCGAGCTGATGGTCGAGGTCGGTTCGCTCGACATCTTGAACGTGCTGTCGCGTGCTTCCTCGACGATTGCCGAGGGCGAAGTGCTGCAATTGGTGACGCAGCGCGACATCAGCACGCCCGAGGCAACCTACCTCGAGGTGATCAAGTCCAAGACGGCGCGACTGTTCGCAGCGGCGGCGGAGGTGGGCGCCATGGTCGCTGGTCGCCACGGACCGGAGCGGGTGGCGCTCGAGAGTTTCGGCCTCAATCTCGGCATCGCCTTCCAGCTGGTCGACGATGCACTCGACTATGCCGGCCACGAGGCGAGCCTCGGCAAGAGTGTGGGTGACGATTTCCGCGAAGGCAAGATCACGTTGCCGGTAATTCTCGCCTTCCTGCGTGGACGCGCGGTCGAGCGCGAATTCTGGAAGCGCACCATCCAGTCGCTCGAGCAGCGCGACGGCGATCTCACGCACGCTCAGGAACTGATTGAGCGTCACAACGCAATCGCCGACACGCTCGAGCGCGCACGCCACTACGGCGCCATGGCGCGCGACGCGCTCGGCCTTTTCGCGGATTCTCCGCTGAAAGCGGCATTGCTCGAGGCTGTGGACTTCGCCATCGACCGGGCGCATTAGTCGCGGCCGGAATGGCCGCCGCCAAGCATATCCTCGCCATCGACCAGGGCACCACCAGCACCCGCGCCATCGTGTTCGACGGCTCGGGTCGCCCGGTGGCGACCGCACAGAAGGAATTGCCGCAAATCTTTCCGCAACCCGGCTGGGTCGAGCACGACCCGGAGGAGATCTGGCGGGCAACGGTGGAAGTCTGCCGCGGGGCGCTCGCCAAGGCCGGTCTCGAGGCAAAGGCGCTGGCCGGCATCGGCATCACCAACCAGCGCGAGACTACGGTGGTCTGGGACCGCGCGACCGGCAAGCCCGTTCACAACGCAATCGTCTGGCAAGACCGCCGCACTTCGGATCACTGCGCCGAGCTGAGGCAAGCAGGCTATGAAAAGACGGTAGCTGAGAAGACGGGCCTGCTACTCGACCCGTATTTCTCCGGCACCAAGATCGCCTGGATTCTCGATCGCGTCGCGGGAAGTCGGGCGGCGGCCGAGCAGGGTGCGCTCGCCGCAGGCACGATCGAATGTTTTCTGCTGTGGCGACTGACCGCCGGCAAGGTCCATGCGAGCGACGCCACCAACGCCAGCCGCACCCTGTTGCTCGACATCCGCAAGGGCGCATGGGATGCGGACCTCCTGAAGCTGTTCGGAGTGCCCGCGGTACTCTTGCCCAGGGTTGTCGACTGCGCAGGCGAGTTGGGCGTCGCTACAGCGGACCTCTTGGGTGCGCCGGTACCGGTGCTCGGCATGGCGGGCGATCAACAGGCGGCCACCATCGGCCAGGCCTGCGTGAAGCCCGGTATGGTCAAGGCGACCTATGGCACTGGCTGCTTCGCGCTCCTCAACACCGGCAGCCTGGCGATGCACTCGCGCAGCCGGCTCCTTACAACTGTTGCCTATCAGTTGAAGGGCAAGCGTACTTACGCGCTGGAAGGCAGCATCTTTATCGCGGGCGCCGCAGTGCAGTGGCTGCGCGATGGCCTTGGCGTCATTGTGAAATCGTCGGACGTCGAGGCGCTGGCCAAGCGCGCCAAGACCCAGAATGGTGTCTACATGGTTCCGGCGTTTGTCGGGCTGGGTGCGCCTTATTGGGACCCCGAGGCGCGCGGCGCGATCCTGGGGCTCACCCGTGATTCCGGTCCCGGCGAGATCGCTTCAGCCGTACTCGACTCGGTCTGCTACCAGACCCGCGATCTCGTGGAGGCCATGCGCAGCGACGGTGCACAGATCACCGAGCTTCGCGTCGATGGCGGCATGGTGGTGAACGATCCCCTGATGCAGCGCCTTGCCGATACGGTCGGTGCGCCGGTCGAGCGGCCCAAGGTGACCGAGACGACGGCACTGGGCGCCGCCTTTCTGGCTGGTCTTCAGGCGGGCCTGTGGTCTTCGCTCGATGCCCTCTCCGCCACTTGGGTCCTAGATCGCGCCTTCAAGCCCGCCGAGGATGCGGCATCGCGCGATCGCCGCTATGCAGGTTGGCGGGATGCCGTCCGACGGGTGCGCAGTTCCTGATTGCTGGCAAGCGGCGCGGCCATTAGGTTGCGCGCCGCCATGAAAGCGCTCGCCAATCCCGTCTACTGTGGGATCGACACGACCGACCTGGCCTGGTCCATCCGGCTCATTCAGACCATCGCCGGCGGCTCCGGTCCGGTCGTGGGTGGCATCAAGCTCGGCCTCGAGTTCTTCCTGGCGAATGGCGTCTCCGGCGTGCGGCAGGCTCTTCCGGACGCGCTGCGAGCGTCGGGTGTCGGCTTCTTTCTCGACCTCAAGCTGCACGACATTCCCAATACTGCGGCCGGAGGTGTCCGCGCCGTGATCGAGCTCGAGCCGACCTACATTACTGTCCACGCGGCAGGCGGGCGCGCCATGATGAAGGCGGCGGCCGAGGAAGCACGAGCACAGGCGGCAAAGCGCAATCTTCGCTGCCCCAAACTCCTGGGTGTCACTGTGCTCACTTCGCTCAATCGCGACGACCTCATGGATACGGGCGTCTCCAACGATCCTTCCGAGCAGGTCCTGCGGCTTGCCGCGCTGGCGCGAGCGAGTGGTCTCGACGGCGCCATATGCTCGCCGCACGAGATCGCGGCCCTGCGCAGGCAGTGCGGACCTGACTTCGTGCTGATGGTGCCGGGTATCCGGCCGGCCGGCGCGAGCGCGGCGGACCAGAAGCGCGTGATGACGCCCAGTCAGGCGATGGCGCTTGGTGCAACCCACCTCGTGGTCAGCCGGCCGATCTGCCAAGCGGCCGATCCTCGTGCTGCCGCAGTGGCCATTGCACGCGACGCAGGCGTCGAGGGACTATGAGCGTCGAGGCCAAGATCTGTGGGCTGTCGACGGCGGAGACAGTCGATGCGGCGGTGCGTTTTGGCGCGCGCTACGTGGGGTTCGTCACTTACCCACCGTCGCCGCGACACGTCGCGACGGCGGCGCTGGGGTCCTTGGGTGCCCGGGTGCCGCCGGGCGTGACCCGAGTCGGTCTGTTCGTCGATGCCGACGATGCGCTACTAGAGGAGCGGCTCGGTACCGGCGCGATCGACATGCTGCAACTGCACGGAAGCGAATCGGCGGAACGGCTGGCCGCCATCAAGCGTCGCTTCGGCAAGCCGGTCATGAAGGCGATCAAGGTCGCCGAGGCGTCCGATGTCGCACGGGGTATAAAGGCGTATGCGGCCGTCGCCGACCGGCTGATGTTCGATGCGGCCGAGGGTATCCTGCCCGGCGGCAACGCGCAGGCCTTTGACTGGACGATACTGTCGAACCGTGTCGTTCCCCTGCCGTGGTTTCTGGCGGGCGGATTGACGGCTGACAATGTCGCCGAAGCGGTGCGCGTCACCGGCGCGCGCGCTGTCGACGTTTCTTCTGGTGTCGAAGCCTCGCGCGGAGTGAAATCAGTCGACTTGATCTGCGCCTTCCTCGAAAAGGTAAGAGCGCTTTAGGGGGATCACATGAAAATCGAGCGTCGGCTTAAGGAGCTCGGCATCGATGTCGCCAAAGCGAGCTCGCCCATCGGGAACTACGTGAACGCCGTGCGTGTCGGCAACCTTCTCTACCTCGCCGGCAAGGGACCGGGCCTGCCGGGAAGACCGTTGCCGACTGGCAAGGTCGGCCGCGATCTCACGGTCGAGCAGGCCTATGGCTACGCCCGCGAGACCGGCCTCAACCTGATCGCGGTGATGAAGTCGGAACTCGGCGACCTCGAACGCGTGAAGCGCATCGTCAAGGTGCTGGGTATGGTCAACGCCGCGCCCGAGTTCGGCCAGCAACCTGAAGTGATTAACGGCTGCTCCGACCTGTTCGTCGAGGTGTTCGGTGAGCGCGGCCGACATGCCCGATCGGCGGTCGGCATGGGCTCGCTGCCGCGCGGCATTCCGGTTGAGATCGAGGTCATCGTTGAAGTCGATGGACGTGTGCCAGCGCGGCGCGCTGCGGCTGCTAGGACGCGGAAGAAATCAGCCGGCAAAAAGAAGGTTTAGGGCTCTTTGACCGACCCCTGCCGGGACTGCTAAGTCCGCGCCTTCCGACAGGCGGTGCGATGGTTACGACTCCCAACAGCTACCGGACCGGTCCCGACGAGCGCGGGCATTTCGGCATATTCGGCGGCCGATTCGTGGCCGAAACGCTGATGCCGCTCATTCTCGATCTGGAGAAGGCTTACAAGGAGGCCAAGGCCGACCCGCAGTTCCAGGGCGAACTCACCTACTTGCTGACGCACTACGCCGGCCGGCCCAGCCCCCTTTACTACGCCGAGCGGCTCACTAGGCATCTGGGCGGCGCCAAGGTCTATCTGAAGCGCGACGAGCTCAATCACACCGGCAGCCACAAGATCAACAACGTGCTCGGCCAGGTGCTGATGGCCAAGCGAATGGGCAAGACGCGGGTGATTGCCGAGACCGGCGCAGGCCAGCACGGCGTCGCCACGGCCACGGCGTGTGCTTTGTTCGACATCCCCTGCGCGGTGTTCATGGGCTCTGTCGATGTCGAGCGCCAGGCGCCCAATGTCTTTCGCATGAAAATGCTGGGCGCCGAAGTGCGGCCAGTGACGTCGGGCGCGTCCACATTGAAGGACGCGATGAATGAAGCGCTTCGCGACTGGGTGGCAACCTGCGACACCACCTTTTATTGCATCGGCACCGTGGCGGGACCGCATCCCTATCCTGCCATGGTGCGTGACTTTCAGTGCGTGATCGGCAACGAAGTGCGCAAGCAAATGATGGAAGTGGAGGGCCGATTGCCCGACACGCTTGTCGCTTGCATCGGCGGCGGTTCGAACGCTATGGGCCTGTTCCATCCCTTCCTCGATGACAATGGCGTGCGCATCATCGGCGTCGAGGCGGCGGGCAGGGGCATCGATACCGGCGAACACGCTGCGTCGCTGACCGGCGGCCGGCCCGGCGTGTTGCACGGCAACCGCACCTATCTTCTTCAGGACAAAGACGGTCAGATCATCGAGGCGCATTCGATCTCGGCGGGCC
>Ga0187780_10003890_pt1 | contig 11211 bp, 11 predicted proteins | sample 1015_Q2_SP10_20__FD_132429 | JGI IMG/M metagenome (GOLD analysis project Ga0187780, IMG submission 132429) | Tropical peat soil microbial communities from peatlands in Department of Meta, Colombia - 1015_Q2_SP10_20_MG | ecosystem: Environmental > Terrestrial > Soil > Wetlands > Peat | place...
GCCGCTCACGTACTGGATGTTCTCGGGCGCCGCCGCCACGATCGCATCGAGGTTGAATCGCCCCATCAGCTCCAGCGCGCGGTCTCGATTGAACAGCATGGCCTTCTCGTTCCCCTTTCTGCGTCAGATGACCTTCCGGGCCCGCAGCTCGGCGACGGCCTGCGGCGCGAGGCCCAGGACCTCGCGCAGCACCTCCTCCGTGTGTTGCCCCAGCGTGGGCGGGGGCAACCGCACCTCCGGCGGCGTCTCGGCCAGCTTCAGCGGGCTCCCCACCATCTTGATGGGGCCCGCCGTGGGGTGCCGCGTCTCCAGCACCATCTCCCGGGCCAGCACCTGCGGATCCTCCAGCGCCCGGTCCACCGTCTGGATGGGGCCGCAGGGGATCTCGTCCTTGCGCAGCAGGTCCATCCACTCCTGAGACGTGTGCCTGCGCATCAGGTCGCCCATCACCGGCACCAGCTTCTCGCGGTTGCGCACCCGGTCCGCGTTGGTCTTGAAGTCGGCGTGGTCCGCCAGGTGCGGCGCGCCGGCCACCTGGCAGAAGCGGCGCCACTGCCCGTCGTTCCCCACGGCCAGGGCCACGTGGCCGTCCCTGGTGGGGAACACCTCGTAGGGGGTGATGTTGGGGTGGGCGTTGCCCAGCCGGCGCGCCGGCGTCCCGCCGATGAGGTAGTTGCTGGCCACGTTGCCCAGCCAGGCGATCTGGCTGTCCAGCAGGGCCATGTCGATCCGCTGGCCCCGGCCCGTCTGCTCCTTCACCCGCAGGGCGGCCAGGATCGCCACCGCGGCGAACATCCCCGTGGTGAGGTCCACGATGGGCACCCCCACCTTCATGGGCATGCCGTCTACGTCGCCCGTGATGCTCATGATGCCGCCCATGGCCTGGGCGATCAGGTCGTACCCGGGCAGGTCCCGATACGGGCCGGTGGTGCCGAAGCCGGTGATGGAGCAGTAGATGAGGCCCGCGTTCGCCTCGCGCAGCGCCTCATACGGCAGGCCCATCTCGTCCATGGTCCCCGTCTTGAAGTTCTCCACCAGCACGTCGGCGTGCCGGGCCATGTCGCGGATCAGGTCGCGGCCCCGGGGGGCCTTCAGGTCCACCGTGATGCTGCGCTTGTTGCGGTTCACGCAGAGGAAGTAGGCGCTCTCGCCGCCCGGGGCGAAGGGCGGGCCCCAGGCCCGCACGTCGTCGCCCGCGCCGGGGCGTTCCACCTTGATCACGTCCGCGCCCAGGTCCCCCAGCATCATGGTGCAGAAGGGCCCGGCCAGCACCCGGGTGAGGTCCAGCACCCGGACCCCCTCCAGAGGATATCGCATGGGCATCGCTCCCTCGCTGTTCCCTCAAGATCCGTGGACCGTCGTCCCGTCCCCTCGAGGCGGACGGCCGTTGGCCGACCGCAAAAGGTCTTGCCGGTCCCCTCAGCTCGCCGGGGCCGGGGTGAGGGGATCGATGTGGCGGATCCAGTAGTAGCGGGCCAGACGCTCCACGTCCGCCGCGTGCACCCGCCCCACCAGCACCACGTCCCCCCGCACCCCCCGCACCGTCCCCACCTGCTGGAAAAGATTGATGTGGAACTGCTCCGGCTTGAAGGGGAGGCGCACCGCGATGTCCGCGTAGCCGCCGCGCGCCAGCTCGGCCTGCAGGGCCGGCGCGATCCGCCACGGCGCCGTGAGCCGGCCGTACGCGGCGTAGCCGCCCAGCACCAGCGCCACCGCCAGCAGGAACCGCACCGTTCGATGCCGCAGCACATTCAATTCGAACACCCTACCGGGCGTCGGGCCGTTGGCCTGCCGACTCCATCATGTGCCGGTACACCAGCCGTGCCGCCAAGCGCGCCCCGGAATCCGCGAAGTGGGCATCCCTCTCCAAGAACACCCTCTCTCCCGCCTTCATGGCCGCCGCGAACCCCTCCCTGAGGCTGAAGAAATCGATGCCTTGCCCCTCACAATAGGATTTCAAGATCGTCTCATAGAGGGGTTCTTCGCTCATCCACCCCGTGTAAATGAAGACATTCGTAAAGTGGAAGCGATGCCGGTCGGCAAGATCCTGGATCTTCGACAAGGCGCGAAGGTGGAACTGCAACGCCAACGCCATCCTTGGATCCTCTTGAACATGCGCCACTGGCCGGCCGGCATCGCCGGACGCCCCGGCGGCCTCGGCCCGCACGGTTCTGATGCGGTGTTGCACAAACTCAAACGCTTTCGTGACATACGCTTCCCCAAGGTAGGCGCTGATGCGCCGACCGGCGGAGGGCGGACGGTCTGAGGGCGGTTTCACCTCGAAATACGGTGTTGAGTGATCGGAGACCGGGAGGCGCAGGAACCTTTGCATCTCCGCGTCGGTGAGATGCAGCGTCAGATCGCTGATGTCATTGCTCAGGAAAAATACCAGAACATATTGGGGGTGGAGCCTGAGGCCGAACTGTTTGAGGATCTGGTATTCCTGGTGAATGTAGCCGCCCGAGACCCCCAGGTTCGCGACCGGCTCCCCCACGAGATCCTCGAGATAGTGACGGACGGTAGAGGGTTCCTCGACCCCATGACCATAGATCATGGAATCCCCCAGGAGGACCACATATGCCGATGGGCGATCGGAGGGGTTGCGGAATCCCATGCTATCCGTCTTGTGATGCCAGCGGTAGCCGTTGGCGTACATCTCCCGCTCGTAGTTCGGTCGCATGCGGAGCGTCTTCAGCCCGGTATCCACGCGGAAGATCCCGGAACCCTCGGTGGTATATCCTTCGGCAAGGTAATTTGCCAGGCCGCCGGGCAACCTGTCGAAAAAATATCGCAGGGATGCTTCCAACGCCCCCAAAAGGACGACGCATGTGGCCAGGCTGATGGCGATGCCGATCTTTCGGCTGACGTAAGATGCCCTGAGCCACAGCTCAAAACGATGCACGGTCGCGGCGAGGGGGGAAACGATCGCGCGGCGTTGCTTCGAAAGCTTGGCGAAGATGCCGAGGGTGAGGCCGAACACGGTCTTCGTGGCAATAAGGAGGAGGCACAGGAAGAGTGGGCGTGCATAATGAGTCGCCCGGAAGGCGAAGTGGGACGTCGTCCACCGCACCTCCCCTCCGCCGAGCGTGTAGGCGAGGAAGAAGGCCGAGGCGAGGAGCAGCAGATCGAGGCAGGTGGAGAGGCCGGTTTTCATGACGGCCGCCACACCAGGCCCCAGCGCTCCACCGTCCACCGCTCGATGGGCACCAGCACCAGTCGGTCCGTGACCAGCCAGATGCACCCGATGAGGAGGATCCCCGCGATGATGGTGTCCGTCTGGTGGAAGTTGGCGGCGTTGTAGATCAGGAAGCCCAGGCCGTTGGTGCTGCTGATCATCTCGGCCGCCAGGATTGCCCGCCAACCGAAACCCATGCTCATGCGGATGCCGGTGACGATGCTGGGCAGGGCGCCGGGGATCAGCACCTGGAAGATGATGTGGCGGCGCCGGCCGCCCAGCGTGAGCAGGCCCTGCTCGAAGATGCGCGGCACGCCCCGCACGCCCACCAGCGTGTTGAAGAGCACCAGGAAGAAAATCGTGTTGAACAGGATGAAGGTCACGCTCACCCAGCCGATGCCGAACCAGGTGATGGCCAGGGGCAGCCACGCGATGCCCGAGAGGGAATTAAGGAAGCTGGCCACCGGCTCCACGGCGCGGGCCACGCCCCGGCTGAGCCCCATGACCACGCCCAGGCCGATCCCCAGCGGCACGCTCACCACCAGCCCCACCAGCACACGCCCCAGGCTCGCCCCCGCGTGGGCCGGCAGGCTCCCGTCCCGCACCATGTCCATCACGACGCGGGCCACCTCCCCCGGCGTGGGCAGGAAGATGGGCGGAAGGACCCCCCGGCCCGTGAGCCAGTACCACAGGGCCAGGAGGATCGCGAAGGGCGAGGCCCCCCGCAGGAACGCGCCCAGCCAGCGCCGGCGCCTCACCGCCCGCGCCCGCCCATCCGCCGGGTTCGCCGCGGGCCTCTCTCCCGCCTCCGCCCGCCGCTCGGCCGCCATCTGCGTTTCAGGCATCATCTATTACTGTGCCTATGCACGGCAGACCGCTGAAGGCTCATTTCCGTGCAGGCCGCTCAAAAAGGTCCAGATGCAAGGCGGCACGCGATGCCGGGGTACCCACCGAAGGTGGGTCGGAGGCGTACTCCGGGTACGCCGCAGCGAGCGCGCGAGCGGGCCAACGCCGCAGGTGGGCCTTTTTCAGCGGCCTGCCGGCTCTTGGGCGTCATCGCTGCACCAGCCCCCACCGCTGAATGGTATCGGCCTCCAGCGGCCGAAGCACGAACCGATCGATGAGCACCCACAGCGTGCCGATCACCAGCATCCCCAGGATGATCCGGTTCGTCAGGAAGAAGCTCTGGGCGTTGAAGATCATGAAGCCTAGCCCGTTGGCCCCCACCAGCATCTCTGCGGCGATGAGGGCCCGCCAGCCGTAGGCCATGCCCAGCCGCGCCCCCGTGGCCACGTGGGGCAGGGCGCCGGGCAGGAGCACGTCCCGCACGATGCGCAGGCGCGAGGCCCCCAGGGTGCGCAGTGCGTTCACGTAGATGCGGGGCACGCTGCGCACCCCCAGCAGCACGTTGAACACCACGGGGAAGAGCACCGTGTAGTTGATGGCCACCAGGATGGTCTTCTCGGTGAAGCCGAACCAGACGATCACCAGGGGCAGGATGGCGATGCCGCCCAGGGACTGGAAGAAGTTGAGCAGCGGGTAGCAGCACTCGGCCACCTTGCTGTTGATGCCGATGAGGATGCCCAGCGGCACCCCGACGGCCAGGCCGATGGTGGTGGCCAGCACCACCCGGCGCAGGCTCTCCGCTATGTAATCCGGCAGGATGCCCTTGGCCAGCAGCTCCAGCAGGGCGGCCCACACGGCCCCGGGGGACGGCAGGTACAGGTTCGCCTGCGGGAGCACCTGCGAGATCGCGTCCCAGAGCCCTACGGCCACGGCGGCGGCCGCGAACATGCCCCACGGGATGCGCGGGGGACGGCGGCGCGCGGCCGCGGCGACGTCAGTCTTCACCGCCACGCACCTCCTCGCGGACCAGGGTGAGGATCTCCTCGCGGCGGGCCGTGAACTCCGGGTCCGTCGTCAGGGCCTTCCACTGGCGGCGCTCGCGGCGGATGGGGATCTCCACGACACGCTTGAGACGCCCGGGGCGCCGCGTGAGGATGAAGCAGCGGTCGCCCAGGAAGGCGGCCTCCTCCACGTTGTGGGTGATGAAGAGGATGGTCTTGCGGGTGGCGATGGCGATCCGGTTCAGCTCCTCCTGCAGCGTGATGCGGGTCTGCGCGTCCACGGCGGCGAACGGCTCATCCATCAGCATCACCACCGGGTTGGCCGCCAGCGTGCGGGCCAGCGCCACCCGCTGCTTCATGCCGCCGGAGAGCTCGTGGGGGTACTTGTTGTCGAAGCCCTCCAGGCCCACCAGTTCGATGAACTGCCGCACCCGGCGCTCGCGCTCGCCCCGCTCCACCCCCTGGATCTCCAGGCCGTGACCGATGTTGCGCGCCACCGTGCGCCAGGGCAGGATGGCCAGCTCCTGGAACACCACCCCGCGGTCGGGCCCGGGGCCCTTCACCTCGCGCCCGTCCACCAGGATGCGGCCGCCCGTGGGGCGCACCAGCCCCGCCAGGATGTTGAGCAGGGTCGTCTTGCCGCAGCCGCTGGGGCCCACCACGGCCACGAACTCCCCGTCGGCCACCTCCAGGCTCAGCCCGTCCAGCGCGCGCACGTGCTGCCCCGTGTACTCGTCGTCGTACTCGTGCACCAGGTCTCGAACGACGATCTTGGCTTCCATGCGTCTCCGCTGCGTGCCCGTGCCCGACCCCTCGCGACGCCTCCGACCCGGCCCGGGGACGGGATCACGGGTCCGCCCCGGCCCGCCGGGCACGGGCATGGGCACGGGAGCGGCCCATTACGGGACCGGCCTCAGGTCGCTGAAAAGCTGCGGGTACTCCCGCTGCGCCCGCTCGATGAACTTCAGCTCGATCCCCTGGGACCACGGCATGGCCTGCCGCAGCTTCTTCTGCTCCACCAACACGCGCACGTTCTCGTCCCAGCTCTCCAGCGTGTACTTGGTGATCCGGGGATCGTAACGCATGTTCCGGATCGCCTTCCTGGCCACGCCGGCCTCCAGGCCGGGGATCCAGCGGGTGGCGATCTCGGCCGCCTCGTCCGGATGCTGCCGCGTGTACTGGGAGGCCTCGGCCAGCGCCACCACGTAGCGGTACACCATGTCCGGCTGCTTCTCCACCACGTCCACCAGGGTGGACATGTCGATGAAATACCCGATGAAGCCGCCGCCGCGCTGCACCAGCACCGCCTCGGACACCTTCTCCAGCATCAGCGCCCCGTAGGGCTCCCACACCGAGACCGCATCCACCTGGCCCCCCGCCAGTGCCGAGACCGAGTTGCCCGGGGGGACGTTCAACACGGCCACCCTGTCCGCCGGGATGCCGGCCCTCTTCAGGGCGACACCCAGGTACTCGTGGCCGGTGCCCCCGATGGGCGTCCCCACCTTCTTCCCCACCAAGTCCTGGATCTTGGCGATGCCGGTCCCCTTCCGGGTGACGATGGCCACGGGCTCGTCCGAGTACTTCCCCGTGCGATCGCCCATGAGGCCCACCACGCCTTTGCCCTTGAAGCCCCGATCCACCCCCAGCGGGAAGTTGGAGTAGGCGGCGCCCAGGAACTGCGCCTCCCCCGCCTGCACCGCCTTGGTCATCTCCTGTCCGGTTCCCAGGACCTTCAGCTTCAGGTCCACCCCGTGCTTGAGGAAGATCCCCTTCTCCACGCCCACGAAGGAGGGGACGTGGTTCATGTTGTTGCCCACGGCGGCGGCCACCTGGTACACCGGCTCCTGGGCGGCCCCGCCGGGGGCCGCCGCCAGGGCGAGGCTCACCACGCACGCGGCGCCCCCCACGAAAGCCCGCGCCATTCGCATAGATATCTCTCCTTGCCCGCCCGGCGTTCGTCCCCTGCCGGCCGGGAACAGCGCGGCTAGCAGGCTGCTGAAAAAGGCCCACCTTTCCATTGCGGAATGCGGAATCCGCGCGCCGCCTTGCATCTGGACCTTTTTGAGCAGCCTGCGGAAAAGCGAGTTTGTCTGCATCCTGCTATGCGACGGGCAGCCGCGGCGCGCGCAGCCCGACCTCATCCGCCAGCGCCTGAAGCTTGCGGACGACCTCGCCGTCGAGGGGAATGCCCTCGACGCGGCGCCGGGCGGCCAGCCGGTGGCCCCGCTCGCCGGGCGCCAGGATGTCCTGCGCGCCGGCCGCGCGGGCCGAGGATCGGATCTCGCGCACGGCGGCATCCACGCCGCGCTTGAACTCCGCCGGCTCCATGAAGGCGTCCACCCGGGCCGCCGCCATCAGGTGGCCCGTGCGCTGGGGGATGGCGGGATCCGAGAAGAGGTCCCGCACCTCGCGGCCGAACAGGCCCCCCACCCACACGCCTGCCAGCAGGCCCGTCATGAAGCTGAGGCCGGCCCCCTTGTAGCCGCCGATGGGCACCAACAGGCCCTCCATCGCCTCGCGCGCATCGGTGGTGGGTTCGCCGCGCCGGTTCAGCGCCCACCCCGCCGGGATGGTCTTCTCGCCCCGGGCCGCCGCCAGGGTGAGCTTGCCCTTGGACACCTGGCTCATGGCCATGTCCAGCACCGGTGGCGGCTCCTCGCCGGCGGGGACGGCCAGCGCGATCGGGTTCGTCCCCAGCAGGGGCTCCACCCCGCCCCACGGCGCCAGCAGATTTCCCGAGCCCGCGTTCGTGACGAAGCCGATCATGTCGTGCCGCAGGGCCATCATGGCGTAGGCCCCGTTCATGCCCAGGTGGTTGCTGTTCCGCACCCCCACGAGGGCCACGCCGGTCTCGCGCGCCCGCGCGATGGCGTGGCCCATGGCCGCCGCGCCCACCACCTGCCCGAGCCCATTGCCCCCGTCCAGGAGCAGCGCCGCCGCGCGCTCCCTCACGCGCGTGACGGTGGCCCGCGGCGCGGTCCCGCCGGCCCGCAGGCGCTTCACGTACACCAGCAGCCCCAGCACGCCGTGGGAGTGGACGCCGCGCAGGTCCGCCTCCACCAGGATGCCGGCCGCGGTGGCCGCGTCGGCCTCCGGCACGCCGCACGCCCCCAGCAGCCCGGCCGCGAACTTGCCGAGCGTCTCTTCCGTGACGACGATGGTCATCGTCCTCGACCGTTGACGGCCGACCGCCGACCGCCGCCGAAGGCGCCGCGCGCGTCCACGATCACACCAGGAGACGAATGCTGCGCCCCGCCCTCCCCAGCCTGCTGACCCAGTCAGCCCGTTACGAATGAACTGTCGAACGGTCGAACTGTCGAACGTTTTTCGCGTCTAGTCCAGGGCCGCGATGGCCTCCACCTCCAGGAGGAAGTCCTCCCGGGCCAGGCGGTCGATCACCAGCAGGGTGTTCGGCGGGTAGTCGCGCTTCGGGTAGATCCGCTTGAACAGCTTGTTGCGGGCCTCGAAGAAGGCCGGCATGTCGCGCGAGTCCACCATGAAGGTGGTGAACTGGACCACGTGGTGGAAGCCGGCCCCCGCCGCCTTCAGGATCCCCTCCAGATTGGCGAACACCTGGGCGAACTGGCGCTTGAAATCGCCCACCCCCACCACCCGGCCCTTCTTGTCCACGGCGACCTGGCCCGCGATGAACATGAGGCGCCGAGCCTCCACGATGATCGCGTGCGAATACGGCGCGATCGGCCGGCCAACGGTCTTCGGATTAAAGGTGGTCCGCTTCATCCTGATCCTCCTCCTGCCCTGACCCCCCGTCCCAGTGAACGGCCGAACTGCCGAACCTTCGAACTGCCGAACGCCTTTCGCCCCGGGTCCCGGCCCTACCCCCTGCGCCGCTTCGCGCCCTTTTCCTTCTTCGGGTCCCACTCGGCCATCACACGGTCGAACAGGCGCGCCGCCTGGAGGAAGTAGGGGAAGCCGCAGTACACGGTCATCTGCATGATGACCTCGATCACCTCTTTCTTGGTGGCCCCGGCCCGGATGGCGGCCTTGATGTGCGTCTCCAGCTGCGGCAGGGCGTTCACCACCGTGCAGGCGGCCACCGCGCACAGCTCCCGGGTCTTCTGGTCGATGACGTTCCGGTCGTACAGCCCGCCGTACACGTAGCGCTGGAACATCTGGCCGAACTCGGGATCCCACCCTTCGAGCTGCCGGAAGACCTTCAGGGTGTATTCGCGGGTGAAGAGCATCGCGCCCCGCCGCAGGGCGGGCGGATACGGCTTGCGCTTGAGCGTGTTCACGCGTTCCTCCCCTGATCGCATGCGTGATGGATGGCGGCGGCCGTGCCGCCGGGTCCCGTGACCCGCTACTTCGCGGCGGCGCGGGCGTCGGCTTCGATCTTCCGGGGATCGAAGCGGTTGATCTCGTCCACGGCGGCGTTGGTGTAGAGGGCGCCCAGGTCCTTGACCTTGTCCTCCACGCCCAGGATGCGCGCCCAGGTCTGCCACTCCTCCCGGGTGTAGGCGCCCCAGCGGCGGTCCGCTAGGTCGTCGAACTTGTAGAGGGGGAGGCGCAGGTTCACCAGGGAGAGTTGCTCGCGCAACGCCTCCTCCTCGGTTTTCCCCTTGGGCTTGGTCTCCGGGTAGAGGCGCCAGTGCAGGCGGATGGCCGCCTCGGGATTGTTGAAGGCGAAGAGGAAGCCCTTGGCCGTGCCCCGCCCCACGCCCAGCACCGCCTGCGGGTCCTGCTTGGCCAAGTCGCGCTGGGCGGCCAGGGTGGCGCCGAAGATGTTCACGATCCGGGGCGGGATCGGCAGGTAGCGGAACTTGAATCCCAGGTTCTCCATCCTGCCGAACTCCACGTCCCAGATGGCCAGCGCATCCACCGCGCCGCCCGTGAGGGCGGTGGCGGCCGAGCCGCCGTACCCCACCACGATCCGGGTGAGGTCATTTTCCGGGTCCAGCCCCACCAGCTTCAGGGCCGGGATCCCGGCCTGGTTCCCGCTGTCCGCCATGGTGGTGATGCCGATCTTCTTGCCCTTGAGCTGGGCCAGCTCCGTGATGGGGCTCTCGGGCCTCACGGCGAAGCGGATGTGGTTCTTGCGCATCCAGTTATAGACGCCGATCACGCCCACGTCCTGGCCCCGGGAGGCCGGCAGCAGGAGCGACGCCGCGTTCACCACGGCGAATTGGACCTGCCCGCTCAGCAGGGTCTGGAGGGCCGCCGCGGTGCCCCGCACGGCGCTGAAGTCCACCGTCAGGCCCTCCTCCTTGTAGTAGCCCAGCGCCTCCGCCGCCGTCCACATGGAGACCTGCGAGTCGATGATGCCCGCGGCGAAGACCAGCTGGACCTTCTTGAGGGGGCGCTCGCCCGCCCACGCGCCCTGGGCCAGCGCCGCCAAGGCCAGCGCCAGGACGACCACCCTCACCCATCGTGGCATCCCGGACTCCGCATGCTTCGCCCCTGCGCCCCTGCTCCTCCGCTCCGTGGAAGGACCGGAAGATGTCATCGCCCGGGGCGAAGGACCTCCTCCAGCCAGTCCCACATGTAGGCCACGCCGATGCTGGGGTTATCCACCTGGCAGTGGTGGAAGCCGCCCTCTTCCCGGGTGAACACCTTGAAGACCTTCCGCTCCGACCCCACGGCCTCGAAGCAGCGCCGCGCCAGCTCCAGGGGGATCTGGGCGTCGCCCTCGCCGTGAACCAGCAGGAACGGGCATCGGACCTTCTGCGCCACGCCGTCCAGCCGGAAGCCCTCCAGGCGCGCCAGCGCCTCGGCGGGGGTCTTCACGTTGAACACCCAGAGGAGGTGCTCCCACGGCACGGAGAGGGGCAGCTGCTCCTTCCGCGCCAGACGGTCCAGGCGGTCTTTCCAGGTGGCGTGGTAGTCCCACTGCGCGCCCCAGGCCAGGCAGCAGGCGAAGCGCTGTTCGAAGGCCGCGGCCCGCGGCGCGTAGTACCCGCCCAGGCTGATGGCCATCACGCCGATGCGCCCGGGATCCACCTCGGGCCGCGCCGCCAGGTATTCGTAGGCCGCCGTGGCGTACCGCTCGGTCTGGTGGTGCAGCACCAGGTTGCGGAAGCGGATGCTCTCGCCGTTGCCCGGCCCGTCCACGATGAGGCAGGCGATGCCCCGGGCCGCCAGGTCCGGCACCCCCTTGAAGTACTGGATCTCCTTGGTGATGTCGAACCCGTCGAAGTACACCATGGCCGGGGCCGGCCGGCCCTCGCCCGC
>Ga0187780_10003891_pt1 | contig 11211 bp, 9 predicted proteins | sample 1015_Q2_SP10_20__FD_132429 | JGI IMG/M metagenome (GOLD analysis project Ga0187780, IMG submission 132429) | Tropical peat soil microbial communities from peatlands in Department of Meta, Colombia - 1015_Q2_SP10_20_MG | ecosystem: Environmental > Terrestrial > Soil > Wetlands > Peat | place...
ACATGCCGATGCAGAGGGGATGCCATCAGGCAGAGGAGCCGACGCCGCGCCCAGGGGCCGTGCACAGTCGAAAAACCACTGACACTTGGGGGCGGGGGCCCGCGGGTGCAACTTCGGTTGGATGCGTGTTTTGCGGTCGATCCGATGCTCTCTCCGGGAGCGTTGCAAGGGGGCCGGACTGGTTAACCAGAAGCCGCCCTCCGTCCTCCAGCTTCCGGGAGATGTCTACGCGTGAGGTTTAATGCCCCCGTGTTCAAGGGGCCGGAGGTAGCCTCTCATGGGCTCGGGCGGGTTGTGCCGGCCGGGAGGGACGCCTATAATGAACGTCTTATCGGGGGGGGAGATGCCGGCGAAGCTGGTGTACGCGGGCGAGGGGGGGAAGCTGTACGACCATCCGCGCCTGGCAATGGCGGGGAAATCCGGGACGGGTTGCGTGCCCGTCCCCGAGGAAGACCTGATCCCGCTGCCCGAGGGGACCAGGTTCTTCACCATGCCGGGGAGCCGGCCCGTGGGCATCGATCTGCGCGGCCGGGGTTTTCACGCGCTGGCCGGCGCCCCGGGGAACGGAGGCGGCTCCGGCCCTGTGATGGCGGCCGCGGCGTTCCTCCCGCCCGGCTACACGCGCACGCTGCTGCCGGCCACGCATTATCCGGCCCCGACCCAGGTGCTGCCCCTCTGGGGGTACACGGCCCTGGGATGGCAGCGAGGCGGTTTCGTGGCCGCCGCCGTGCGCGTGGATCCCATTGACCACTCGGAGCCCCGCCACTACGACGACCGCGACCTGCTCCCCAAGATCGAGGAACGCATGCAGCGCTCGCCGGACAACCGGCTGCTGCGCCAGCTCATCATCTGCGCCACCGAGTACCACTGCCTGCCGGCCAAGAACATCTTCCTGGGCCGCTGGGAGGCGCCGATCCCCACCTCGCCGCGCTGCAACGCGGATTGCGTGGGCTGCCTCTCGTTCCAGCCCGCCGGCAAGGTCCGTTCCTCCCACGACCGGATCGCCTTCGTCCCCACCCCCGCGGAGATCGCGGAGGCCTGCGTGGCGCACCTGGAGACCGCCCCAGAGGCCATCGTGAGCTTCGGCCAGGGCTGCGAGGGCGAGCCGCTGCAGAACGCGACGGTGCTGGAGCAAGCCCTCCGCCTCATCCGGGAGCGTACGGGGGAAGGGACCATCAATCTGAACACCAACGGCAGCTTCCCGGACCGGGTGGCGCGCCTCTGCACCGCCGGGCTGGACAGCATCCGGGTGAGCCTGAACAGCCCGGACCCGGCGCGCTACGCCGCGTACTACCGCCCCGATCTCTACGGGGTGGAGCAGGTGAGGGCGTCCATCGAGACGGCCAAGGACCACGGCATCTACACCACCATCAACCTGCTGGTCTTCCCCGGCGTCACCGATGCGGAGGACGAGGCGGAGGGGATCCTGCGCCTCGTGAAGGAAACCGGGCTGGACATGATCCAGCTCCGGAACCTGTGCATCGACCCCGAGTTGTACCTGCGGAGCATCCCCCTTCCCTCGGGCCGCCCGCTGGGCATCCGGAACTTCATCCGGCTCCTGCGCCGCGAATTCCCCCGCCTGGAACTGGGCTACGTCAACCGCCCCAAGCACCTCTTCGGGGCCCGCCTCTGCGAGACCCTCCCGCTCTGAGAGGCTGCTGAAAAGGGCCCATCTGCTGCGTTGGCGCGCTCGGGCACTCGCTGCGACGTACCCGGCGTACGCCTCGCTCGGCCCATCGCGCGCCGCCTTGCACCTGGACCCTTTTGAGCAGCCTTTCCGGAAGGATTGGCGGCGGCCGGGACTGACCGAGCGATGAAGGATGGAGACTTCCGGTTGACCGCGGCGGCAGCGGGTCAGTAGGATACGCCAGCGTTGCCCTGTTGTCTGGGAGGACCATCATGGCGAGCGCTCACACGGATCATTCCCTCTTGGTCGAAACCGACTGGCTGGCGGGGCGGCTGAGCGATCCCGAGATTCGGGTCGTGGACATCCGGGGGATCATCAAGCCGGCCTCGGCGCCCAAGCCGCATTACGTGGCGTGCCACGCGGAGTACGCGAAGGACCACATCCCCGGCGCCCTGTTCGTGGACTGGCTGGTGGATATCGTCCAGCCCGACGCCCCCGTGCCCATGACGGTGGCCTCTCCCGATCGGTTCGCGGCCCTGATGGGCCGCCTGGGCATCGGCGACCGGCACACGGTGATCGTCTACGACGACGACGGAGGCCACACGGCATCGCGCCTCTGGTGGGTCTTGAACTACTACGGGCACCACGCCGTCTCGCTGCTGAATGGCGGCTACACCAAATGGGTGGCCGAGGGACGGCCGGTGACGGCCGAAACGCCGAAACACCCCGCGGCCACCTTCACGCCGCGGCCGCAGCCCGCCTGGCGCGCCATGATGGACGAGGTGCGCAAGGGCCTGCACGACCCCGGCACCGTGCTGGTGGACTGCCGGGGGCCGGCCCTGTTCAGGGGCGAGGAGACCCGCGGCCAGCGCGCCGGGCGCCTCCCCGGCGCCGTGAACGTCCCCATCACGGAGCTCGTGGAAGGCCCCCACAAGACGTTCCGCCCGCTCGAGGTCATCCGCAGGTTGTTCGACGCCGTGGGGGCCACGGGGGACAAGCGGGTGGTCACCTACTGCAACGCGGGGGTCTCGGCATCGGTGGGGCTCTTTGCGCTCCACCTGGCCGGGCATCCCAGCGCCAGCAACTACGCCGGCTCCTGGTACGAGTGGGAGCGCGACCCCGCCAACCCCATCCAGAGCGGCTAACGTAGCGTTACCGGAATACCTTTACGCGCCGCTTCTCCCAAAATTTCCTCTCCCCTTTTCCTATTCCCCCCTTTAGTAAAGGGGGCCGGGGGGATTTTGGCGCCCAACTGTTCGCCAACCGTCCGATAGATCGCCGCCACCACAACATCCCCGAAATCCCCCCTCCCCCTCTTTTGCACAGGGGGTAGGGTTAAGCGCGCGCATGCGCGCCGGAGGGGAGAGGGGGATGAAGACTGTCAAGGCATTTCCGAAACGGTACACTGCGTTTCTGCACCGCTGGGATTTTCGGCCCAGGTCGCGATCGTCCCACCTTCGGCGGGAACCACCCGCCCCGCGCTGCCACGGGATTTCCCAGAGCAGCCTACGCGAGGACGGGTTTTCAGTAAGCTGGCGGGGGGCGGCAACGAAAACGGAGACAGGCTGGGGGGAGGCGAGGCTGGAGGCGCGGGGGCTCAGCGTCTTCTACGGGGACCTGCGGGCCTTGTGGGATGCGAGCTTCACGCGGCCCGCAGGCGGCCTCGTCACGATCGTTGGGATCAAAGAGGCGGGGATGAACGCGGTCCTCGAGGCCATCTCCGGTTCGAGACCCTCCAGGCCATCAGCCGGATTGGCATCACCGTGCTGCTGGTGGAGCAGACGAGCGCCCATCGACGCCCCTGCCGGCGGCTGCCGCCGCCCCGACGGCGGGGGGGTCATCCCCCCTACGGCACGGTCACCCGCACCGGCTCCGGGACGGGCACCCCCTCGATCTCCCGACGCCGCGTGGTCCTGGCGACCAGCGGCTTGAGGGCCGCGATGGCCAGGGTGGCCGCCAGCAGGTCGCAGGCCACCGCGATCCAGAACACGGGGATCCACGATCCGGTGGCTTCCAGGATCTTGGCGGCGCCCCACCCGGCGAAGATCGACGCGGTGCCCTTGGCCGTGTACTGGATGCCGTAGTTGGTGGTGGCGTAGGCGGGACCGAACATGTCGCCGATGGCTGCCGGGAACAGGGAGAAGATCTCGCCCCAGGCGAAGAACGTGAAGCCCGTGAGGATCACGAACCACAGGGGGTGGTGCACCAGGTTGAGCAGGGCGATGATGGCCAGGCCCTCCAGGCCGAAGGCGATGGCCATGGTATTGTACCGGCCGAGGTGGTCCGAAACCCAGCCCCAGAAGGGCCGCGTGATCCCGTTCAGGATACGGTCCAGCATCAGGGCCATCGAGAGGGCGGTGAGGCCGAGGAGCACCACCCGCTTGTCCAGACCGTAGGTGGCCGCGATGGGCTTGAGCTGGGCCGTCACCATGAGACCGCCGAAGGCGACCAGGGCCATCATGAAGTACATCAGGTAGAACGTGCCCGACTGCATCATCTGCGTCGGGGTGTAGCTGACGGCCGACTGTTTCACCCGCTCCTGCACCTTGACGCTCGGGACCCAGCCGGCCGGCTTCCAGCCCGGCGCCGGCGCCCGCATGAACTGCGCCACGGCCATGACCACGATCCCCTGGATGATCCCCCACACGATGAAGGCGGAACGGTAGCCGCTGGTGCTGATCATGTGTTGGATGGGCAGCACCGTCAAGGCCGTGCCGAAACCGTACGAGCCTGCCGTGGCGCCGGCGGCCAGGCCGCGCCGGTCCGGGAACCACTTGATGGCCATGCCCATGCAGGCCCCGTACACCGCCCCGGCGCCCACGCCCCCGATGGCGTACCAGATATACAGGTCCGTCAACGAGGTGGCGAACCCCGAACCGATCCAGCTTACGCCCACCATCACGCCGCCCAGCGCGACGACGAGGCGGGCCCCCAGCCGATCGATGAGATACCCCTCGAAGGGTACCAGCCAGGTCTCGGCGAGGATGAAGACGGTAAAGGCGATCTGGACGGCCGAGAGCTTCGCGTTCAAGCTCTTCGTGAGCGGCGTGGTGAACAGGGTCCAGGCATACTGGAGGTTGGCGATGGCCATCATCATGATGATGCAGCCTGCCAGTTGCCACCAGCGGTTCGGTCCGCCTCGGTCCTTGGCCGGGATGCGATCGGTTAACATGGATCTCCCCCCCCAGGTGGTGCGAAAAGGCGACGCTCCGGTCGCCGTGCGATGGCGAGGCACGAACACGGACGTGATGGCCGAGGGCGTCTCGGGCCCGCGGGGCTCGAGAAACGCCCGCACGGGGTCGAATCCGGCGAATGGGGAGCAAGTGGATGCGACAAGGGCAGCGGGAACTGCGCGCGCGGGGCGGGGTGCGCCGCGAGAGCGCTGACATCGTGGGCGGACCGGAGGACCGCCGCAGCCATCCGCATGGCCCAAACGCACGCGGAGACCACGCTGAGACAACCCATATCGGGGACAGCAGCATCCAGTCCCATCGATGCCCCCTGGACAGGCGACGACATCGCGGCCGTGGGCAAAGCCTAGACCGCAGCCGCCCCTACGTCAAGGGTTTTCCCTCTAGGAAATGGCCAGGACAGCGGGCTCTGGTCTTACCAGGCGAGGCACTCTTCAGGAGAGAAGGGCGGCCACGAGGCCGCCGAGGCCGGCCAGGGCCGTGAGGGCCAGGCACGGCCCCAGGGCCCGGCGGATCACCGCGCCCTCCTGCCCGCGCAGGCCGACCGTGGCGCAGGCCATGAGGACCTTGGCCGGCGTCACCATCCCGCCCAAGGCCCCGCCGGTGGTCTGCAGGGCGGCCATGAGGAAGGGATTCACGCGCAAGAGCATGGCGGCGTCTCGCTGTACGGTGCCGAAGAGCACGTTCGAGGTGGTGTTGTTCCCCGTGACGAAGCAGCCGAGGAGGCCGACGAAGGGGGCCACGAAGGGATAGGCGCGGCCGGTCACGTCGATGGCCGCCCGGGCCAGCACGAAGGTCATTCCCGTGCCGGACATCACGGTGGCCAGCATCATCATGCACAGGACGGCGCCGGTGGCCGGGAGGCCGAGCCAGACGGTGCGGCGGGCCACGGCCCTCACCTCCAGGTGGCCTGTGCCGAGGCGCCCGTACCACGCCAGCGCAACGCCGCAGGTGTAGAGGATGAGGGCGCCCGGGTGGGCCAGGAGCTGGAGCCGGGGCGTGACGGCACCCACCGTCCACCCCAGGGCCGTCGTCGTCTTCGGCAGAGGCACGGGGACGTCTCCCAGGTGCAGCGCCCAGCGGAGCGGCGGAAGGAAGGTGGCGGCGGCCACGATGCAGATGAGGGCGTAATAGGGGGCGAGGGCGTAATGCAGCTCGCGCATGCCGCCCCGGCGTTCGCCCTCGGGCCGGCGGCTGGAGAGGCGTGTCAGGGCCACGCCCACCAGCAGGCCGGCCAGCCCCGCGCCGAAGCTGGCGATGATCCAGTAGTCGAACCACGCCAGCAGGAATTGCACCGCCGCCATGCTCCCGCCGATGGCCGCGGCCTCCCACCAATCGCGCCGGATGCCCTTCCATCCGCCCACGAGATGGGCCACCAGAAAACCCGTCCCGATGCACGTGAGCCCCAGGAGGCCGGCCGTCCACAGCCCGAGCTCGTGGCCGGGCAGGCCGGTGACCGCCCGCAGCGCCAGGAACGAAGATGCCATGCCCCCCAGCGTGACGGCCCAGGCGTGGCCGATGAGCGGGGCCAGGGTGGCCTGCATCGGCCGGAAACCGAGCCCCAGGAGTAACGGCGCCCCGACGGCCACGGGCACGCCGAAGCTGGCCACGCCCTGCAGGAAGGACGTGAAGGCGAAGCCGAGGATGAGGATCTGGAGGACGCGGTCCCGCGTGAGGGCGCGGATCCCGATGCCGATGCCGCGGGTGGCGCCCGCCTCCACCACGATCTGGTAGAGGAAGAGCGCGGGCCAGATGATGTAGAGGACCTCGAAGCTGAAGACGAGACCGCGGAGGCTTCCAATGGCGAGGTCGTCCGCCCCGGCGCCGAAGAGCGCCCATCCCAGGAGCAGGGCCGCCCCCCAAGCCAGCAGCCCGCCCTGCGTGGCCGACCGCCGGAGGATCAGGATGACCACCAGCAGAACCGCGATGGGGGCCAGCGCCGGCACCCACTGCCATGCCCCCAGCGGCATTGCGGTCATATGGACTCCGCGCCTGCAGGTTCGGGGGGGTTGGCCGTCGCACGCGAGGGAAATGGGCCCGTGCGCCGGCGGGCACCAGGGTACGGCGTGAGGCCTTCCCCGTCCAGCCTCCCGTTCGGCAGGGCGCGCGGGGCGCCCCGGGACCTAGTAGAATGCCGAAAAACTCGCTTTTCCGCAGGCTGCTCAAAAAGGCCCAGGTGCAAGGCGGCGCGCGATGCGAGGCGCGAGGCGTACTGGGGCCGTACGTCGCAGCGCCGCGCGAGCACGCCAACGCCCCACCCGTTGCCGCCAAGGCAGCGGGGAGAGATGCGGGGCCTTTTTGAGCAGCCTGCTACGGGTCAGCGCAGGGCGAGGACCACGGTGTGGTGTGGCCCCATGCGTGACGTCCGCACGACGCGGAGGCCCGCCGCCGACAGGGCGCGGGCGACGGCGCCGGGAGGCACGCGGCGGTGCGGGGGCGGGCCGGGCTCGTGCGGCCGCTTGCGCCGGAGGGGGCGCCATTCCAGCACCAGACATCTCCCGCCGGGGCGGAGCACCCGGCGCACCTCTGCCAGGGTGCGGGCCGGGTCGGCGAGGTGGTGGTACACGTTGGCCAGCAGCGCCGTGGTCACGGAGCGGTCCTCCAGGGGCAGCGGATCCTCCTCGCGGACGCGGACCATCTTGAGCTGGCGGGGGGTCCCGCCCCGGAGCTTCCGGCGGAAGCGGGCCAGGATGGGCGCGCTGGTGTCCAGCGCCCAGACGATGCCCCGGCGCCCGACGCGGGTGGCGAAGGGGATGGCGAAGAACCCGGTGCCGCACCCCAGGTCAAGCAGGCGCGATCCGGGTCCCAGCCGGAGCAGGCGGGCGATGGCGGGCGGCGGGAACCAGGTGAGGCGCTCCGGGTGATCCAGCAGGCGGGCGCGGCGCGGGTCGAAGACGAAGGGTGCGGTGGCGCGACGGGCGCGGGCCATGGGTTCCTGGGGTCCCTCAGGGCTGCACGGGGTGCTGCATGAGCAGGCGCTTCACCGGCTTCCCGCCGATGATGTGCTGCTCGATGATCTCCGTGATGTCCTCCGCCTTCACCGGGCCGTACCAGATGCCTTCGGGGTAGATCACCAGGCAGGGGCCGCTGGCGCACGTGTCCAGGCAGGTGACGCCGTTGACCATGGCGCTGCCGAAGAGCTGCCGCCGTTCCATCTCCTCCTTGAACTTCTCCAGGAGGTTCCGGCTGCCCTTGCTGGCGCAGCAGCCCTTGGGGTGGCCGGCCGGGCGCTGGTTGATGCACAGGAAGATGTGGTGCTTGAGGTTGAACACGCTGCGCTCCTGCTGGGGCGTGCTGGCATCATCGCGGCGGCGGGCGCCGCACCCGGCCGACTATAGGGAAGCCCCATGCACCTGTCAAACCAAAACAAAGAGCGTTCGACTGTTCGACGGTTCGGCCGTTCGTGGGACCCTTCGGAGAGCGGCCGAACCGTCGAACCGTCGAACACTTCCTGCCCGAGGATCAGGCGCCCATGGACCTGTAGAGCTCCGCGTGCAGGGTGCGGACATGGTCCAGGAAGGCGTCGGAGAGCTTCAGGGCCCGCTCGCGCGGGCGGGGCAGCGCGATCTCCACGATGCGCTGCACGGTGCCGGGGCGGGGCGTCATCACCACCACCCGGTCCGAGAGGAAGGCGGCCTCCGGGATGCTGTGGGTGACGAAGAGGACGGTCACGCGGGACGCCGCCCAGATCTTGAGCAGCTCCTCGCTCATGCGGTCGCGGGTGATCTCGTCCAGGGCGCCGAACGGCTCGTCCATGAGGAGCAGGTAGGGCTCGAGGGCGAGGGCCCGCGCGATGGCGGCGCGCTGGCGCATCCCGCCGGACAGTTCGCTGGGCCGAGCGGCCTGGAAGCCCTCCAGGCCCACCAGCCGCAGGAGGCCCTGGATGCGCGCGGGGCCCAGGGGCCGCCCCGCGAGCTGGCCCAGGAAGGCCACGTTCCGTTCGATGCTCATCCAGGGGAGGAGCGTGGCCTCCTGGAACACGAAGCCGATCCGCCCCAGGCGGCGCACCTCCCCCGGGCTCCGCCCCTGGATCCGGATGGTCCCCCGGGAGGGGCCGATGATATCCCCGGCGGCCTTGAGCAGGGTGCTCTTGCCGCAGCCGCTCACCCCGAGGATGGAGACGAATTCCCCCTCGCCCACCTCCAGGTTGAAGGCGCGGACGGCCTGGACCGGGGCCCCGCCCTCGGCCGGAGCGTAGGTGACCTCCAGGTCCCGGATCTCGAGGTAGCGCGGCATCCGCGATGCGGTCAGTCCTTGGGCGGGGCCGTGAACAGCAGGCGGGCGAACTCCTTCCCCTCCGGCGCCTTCTCGATGAGGTCGTTGGTGTAGACGTCCTTCGGTTTCAGCGCCTTCTCCAGCATGCCGGCCTTGATCAGGATGTCGATGGATCGCTGCCATCCCTCGTCGGTCATCACGCCGAAGCCCCGCTGCCTCGCTTCCTCGCTGCGGTCCGCGTCGAGGACCATCTTGAACTTGGCGGCCTCCAGCATGTCGCGATCCGGGCGGTGCTTGAGCAGGAAGTGTGTGGATTCGTCCACGTGCTGGTAGGCGTAGGTCTGGCCCTTCAGCCAGGCGCGCAGGAACCTCACCAGCATCTCGGGGCGTTCCTTGACCGTTCGTTCGTGCGCGAAGAGCATCGTCCCGTACACGTCCGCCCCCAGGTCCTTCATGGAGAACATGCCCACCTTGAACCCCTTGGCCTCCAGCGTGGGGGCCTGGCCCATGCAGAAGCCGCCGAAGGCGTCCAGCTTGCCGGCCGTGAGGAGCTGAAACTCGGCCCCGGCCGGGTGGTTCACGTAGGTGATCTTGCCCAGGTCTACCCCGCCCAGCTTCATGGCGGCATCGGTGAGGTAGCGCATGCTGGAGGCCGGCAGGTGGCCGAGGCGCTTCCCCTCCAGGTCCTTCGGCCTGGCGATGCCGGAGTTCTTCATGAAGATGAGGCACGACGGGTTCTCGTACATGTCCATGGCGATCACCTTGATGGGGACGCCCTTGGCCTGGGCCACCAGCACCGTGTCCACGGTGGCCAGGCCGATGTCTTCCTTGCCCGCGCCCACGGTGTTCACCGCCTCCAGGGCCCCGTGGCCCGGGATGATCTTCACATCCAGCCCCAGTTCCTTGAAGTAGCCCTTCTCCAGGGCGGCGAAGTAGGCGATGTGCATCCCCCACGGCAGGTGGTTCAGGCGGATGGAAACGCTCTCCTGGGCGCGGCCCACGGCGGGGGCAACGCCCAGACCCACGACCAGGGCCAGCAACAGCGCGAGCCGCTTCATGGCTTTCCCTCCTCCGGTACTCCGGATCTGTTCGGCTCCCTGCTTAGCAGGATGCCGGAACAGCCCCTTTGGCCCAGGCTGCTCAAAAAGGTCCAGATGCAAGGCGGCGCGCGGATTCCGCATTCCGCAATGAGAAGGTGGGCCTTTTTCAGCAGCCTGCTACGCTGTCTCCGTCTGAATGACCCGGACCCGGGTTTCCCGCCTCCACGAGAGGCGCCCTTCGCCCCACGCCACCACCCCGAAGAAGAGGACCCCGATCAGGACCAGCAGGATCAGCGAGACGAAAACGCGCGGGACCTCGAAGTTGAAGGTGCTGGAGAGGATCAGATAGCCCAGCCCTTCGGAGGCCCCCATGAACTCGGCCACGATGGCCCCCAGGACGCTGAGGGTCGTGGCCAGCTTCAGGCCGGCGAATATGAAGGGCAGGGCGTAGGGCAGGCGCAGCCGCAGGAACACCTGCGCGTCCGTGGCCGCCACGGAGTGGAGCAGGTGCAGGTAGTTCTCCTCCACCTCCCGCAGGCCGGTGACGGTGTTCACCGTGATGGGGAAGAAGGCGGTCACCGCCACGATGAGGACCTTGGGGAGCATCCCGGCCCCCAACCAGATGATGAGGAGGGGCGCGATGGCGATCTTCGGGACCGTCTGCGACGCCACGATGTAGGGATACACCACGCGCTCGACGGCCTTGAACTGCACGATGAGGACCGCGATGAGGAGGCCGAAGGCGGCCGCCACCAGGTAGCCGACGAGGATCTCCTCCAGGGTGACCAGGGTGTGCCGCCGCAGGAGTGGGATGTCCGCCAGGAACTTGGCGAGGATGGCGCTGGGGGCCGGCAGGACGAAGGCCGGGATGCGGGCGAGGCGTACCGCCGCCTCCCAGACGGCGACGAAGACCACGAAAGCGGCCAGGGCCAGGGCGTTCTCCCGCGCCCACGCCAGCGCCTTCTTCACCGTCCTGCTCCGACGCGGCGCGCGGGTTCCATACGACTAGCGCGGAGCGATGCAGATGGACGCCGGGTGACCCTTGACCTTGATGCGCACGCCGGTGTCTTCCGGGCCGTTCGGGGTCACACGATATGCCGCCAGTTCCTGCTCCACGTAGTTCTGCACCAAAAGGTAT
>Ga0187780_10003893_pt1 | contig 11210 bp, 13 predicted proteins | sample 1015_Q2_SP10_20__FD_132429 | JGI IMG/M metagenome (GOLD analysis project Ga0187780, IMG submission 132429) | Tropical peat soil microbial communities from peatlands in Department of Meta, Colombia - 1015_Q2_SP10_20_MG | ecosystem: Environmental > Terrestrial > Soil > Wetlands > Peat | place...
CGCAAAATGCTGATCTGAGCCAAAGCTCTCGGTGGCGTTGCGCACCAGAACTTTCAAATGACCGCTTACCGGACCGGTGAGGTATGCGAAGCGGCCCTCTCTTGTGGACGCACTCTTATCAAGCAGCGTGGTCATGGCCTCGGACCAGCCCACCGTCTTAAACCCGCCGTCCTGGCGTAGCAGCGGTGACCGCAAACGGTCCGGGTTGTAATGGTGCTGGACGCTGGCCTGCCCCAGCCCGCACAGCTTTCCTTTGTTGATGTTCGAGGCCGGGTTGCCCTCAAGCTTTAGCACGCGACCATCGCGCACACGGCCCACGATGCCACAGGCGCCCTCACATTGCATGCAGGTCGACGCGTAGTAAACCGCAACCCCGGGAACGTTGAAGTCCTCCGGCTCCACATACGACTTGACCGTTTCAACGCCCGAGTCGATCGACGTAAACCCGCACGCGCTGACGGTGGCTGACGCGCCACCCCAGCCTAGCACCCGCAGAAAATCCCTTCGCTGTACGTTCTTCATCGACGTGCCTCAATTACTTGTGGCATTGCCAGCAATCGTTCGGCCCATGCGAGGTCTGCGACTTCTCCAAGTCCGCAGACCCCTCGGGAGGAAACATGCGCGGATAGATCACGCGCGCCGGGGCCACCACCTCACCAGGTTTCCCGTTCGGATGGTCCTGCTGGTGGCAGGAGACACACCAGCCCATGGTCAGCGGTTTGACTTTCTCGGCAACGGTCATGCCTTTCACGTTGCCGTGACAGTAGCCGCAGACCTCCTCGACAGGCCGACCGAGTTGAAAATAAAAGCGCTGTATGTGCCGCTCATGACTAAAGCGCACGAAATCGGGCAGGTCATGGACCTTCTTGAAAGGAATCGCCTGCTTTTTCTCCCAATACTCAAAGAGCTTTTTGATCCGCGGTTTGTCCTTTACCGACTCGATCGACTGATGGCAGCCGATGCACTTGCGCAGTGGTGGAATGCCCGATACGCGGCTGCGCCGTGCATACGTGTGGCAATACATGCAGTTGATCCCCATCTTCCCCGCGTGAATATCGTGCGGAAATTCAATGGGCTGCTCGATTTTTTCGCCGGCGTACGACAGTCCGGTTGCCAACCCCAGCACCAAAGCGGAGGAAAGCTGCACCAAGCAACGCAGCAAACCGCGATAGCTGACCTCGCGCCCGGATCGATCTTGACGATTGCGCGTCCTCATTTGGCTTTGCGCTCCCCATCCTCACACAACACCGCTGCACCTTGGTCCGCGCGGCGCTTGCTCTTTCTTATTGGATGCCGCCCTTGCTAACCTTCAGATACCACGATGCCCATACAGCGTAATGAAAAAATCCCAAGCCAGCGCAGCGATCTACGCCATCGTGGCGACCGCGACAGTATTTTTCTTATGTGATTTGATCCCCGACAACTATAAGACCGGCCTGCGCAAAATGACGTCGGATTTTTTGTCGCCTATTTTTGAGGATCAATTTAGTCCGCGCAGCCGCAAGGCGGGCGAATTATGCATCGAAACGCGCTACCCGAGTAGCCCCCGGCAACACGTGATGCGTGCAACACACATTGCGCAGCGCACCAAAATGCACTCGGCGAACGAACCGCGCCGGACGATTCCCCGAGCGGCGGGTTAAACCATTTCGACGACGGTGGCGATCCGTTGCGCTAGTGGATATTTCGCCAAAAAACGGCGTTGAGCCAGCGTCCCACCAGCAAGAACACCACGAGAAATCCCATCACCCACACGCCAATCTTGTAACGCTCAGCAGCCGTTGGCTCCGACATCCAATTAAGAAACGCAACGAGGTCCTCGACCTCGCCGTCAAACGCTGCGGCGGCTTTCTCGTCGGCGGGAGTAAACGCAACCTCGGTGCCGGTTGTTCCGTGGTCGACCTCACTTCGGCTCACCTGCACATTGCCCGTGGCGTCAAAAGCACTGACGACGCGAACCAATTTGCTCGCGGGCTTTTGCTTGCCATCGGCAGACGCTTGTTCTTCCCATTCGGTGCGAATGAGAGTTGCGCTGCGCGGACCCTGACGCTGCCACAAAATGTTGGGCATCGCGATGTTCGGATAGACGGTGTTGTTCCAGCCGGTCAGCGTGCTGCGATCGCGGTAGAACCCACGCAGCAACGTATACAGATAGTCGGTCCCCTTGTGCTCCGCGGTGTTTCGAGCGCGCACAATTACCGACAGATCGGGCGGGGCCTTGCCAAACCAGACCTTGGCATCCTGCACGTTCATCGCGATAGTCATCGTGTCGCCGACTTTTTGGTCGCCAAAGATCAGCTGCGATTTGATCTGTGCCTCGTCTATGCCGATGTCACGCAGTCGATTCCAGCGCATCTGTGTTGCGCTATGACAATTGAGGCAGTAATTGACAAAAAGCCTCGCGCCGCGTTGCATCGCCGCTTGATCGCTGGCAAGGGTGGTCGGCCATCGATCAAGTGGAACTTCTTGCGCCCGTGCGCTCGGGGCAATAAATATCGGCCCCAGCACGCTAGCCGCCACAACCGCAATCGTGCGCCAAATGCGCATTAAATCCGATGGTCTCATCGCGCGCTCCCTCAATGCGCCACAAACCGCACCCGCTCGGGTACCGGCTTAAATTCCCCCAGGCGGCTCCACCAGGGCATGAGCGCGAAAAATCCGAAATACATTGCCGTCGCAACCTGCGCCACCGCTGTTCGTAGCGGATTGGGCGGCAACATTCCCAAGTAGCCAAGCACGAGAAACGCCACCACGAAGGCCAAAAGCAGCGCGCGGTGCCAGGCGGGCCGATAGCGCATGGACTTAACCGGCGAGCGATCGAGCCACGGCAGGGCAAAAAGGATCATCGCCGAGGCCCCACTAAGTATCACGCCCCAAAGCTTGGCGTCCAGATGCACCTTAGGAACCGTCAGCAGCGCGAGCACAATCGCGGTAGCACCGGCCACCCCGACGCGCAGGCGTAAATCGCGCACGCTAAAGTACACGAGCGCTCCCAATCCCAGCGCACAGGCGGCAATCCAAATCAAAAATCCCTCGGTCGTCGCACGCAATATCGAGTAATACGGCGTGAAATACCACAGTGGTGCAATGTGCTGTGGGGTCTGCAGGGGATCGGCGGGAATAAAGTTGTTACCTTCAAGAAAGACGCCCCCAAGCTCGGGCGCAAAGAAGATGATCCCGAAATACGCAATAAAGAAAAATCCCAATCCGTAAATATCGTGAACGGTGTAATAGGGGTGAAACGGAATACCGTCGAGGGGCCGACCGTCGGGACCCAAGTGGTCCTTGATCTCCACGCCGTCAGGATTGTTCGAGCCAACATCGTGCAAGGCAAATATGTGCGCCACCGCAAGACCCAACAGCACCAGCGGAATGAAGGTGGCGTGCAAGGCAAAGAAGCGGTTAAGCGTCGCATCACCGATCACGAAGTCCCCGCGAATCCACGTCGAAAGATCCGGGCCAATGAAAGGAATGGTGTCAAAAAGATTGATGATCACCTGCGCGCCCCAATAGCTCATTTGCCCCCAAGGCAGCAGATAGCCGAAGAACGACTCGGCCATGAGCGCCATGAAAATGATGCAGCCGATCAGCCAGAGCACTTCGCGTGGCGTGCGGTAGCTGCCATACATCAGGCCGCGGAACATGTGCAGATAGACAACGATGAAGAAAAACGACGCACCGGTCGAATGCATGTAACGGATGAACCAGCCACCCGATACTTCCCGCATGATGAATTCCACCGACCAGAACGCCAGATTCGAATCGGGTTTGTAGTGCATCGCTAGAAAGATCCCGCTAAGGAGCTGGATCACCAGCACCACAAGGGCCATCGACCCGAAGAAGTACCAAAAATTGAAGTTCTTGGGTGCGTAGTACTCCGACATGTGCGTGCGAAAGGCAGTCATCACTGACGGCATACGGCTGTCGAACCAGCCCATCAGTCCCCGGTACGGAGTCTTGTGCAAACCCATGAACAGTTCCTTCCGCTGTGCTGTGCCCTAGCTGTCGATGATGGACGCGATGCGCAATTCGCCACCCGGGAGCAGCAATCGCTGCCCTGGTCTGCGTCCTCTCAGGCCCGCGTATCCTCCCCGACCCGAATCACGTTTTCGCTCAGGTAGCGATACGGTGGCACCGGTAAGTTGTCCGCCGCTGGTTTGTCCTTGAACACCCGGCCCGCCAAATCAAATGTGGAGCCGTGGCAAGGACAGACAAAACCCGCATCGGCGCCAAGCTGCGAATTCTCTTCGCTTGCAAAGGGTCCGCTAGGCGAGCAACCCAGATGCGTGCAGATGCCAACGACGACCAGCAGTTCGGGCTTGATCGAACGCAGCGCCGGGTCCTTGAGCACGTACTCGGGCGTGGGATAGGCCGTGCGTTTGGAGTCCGGGTCCGCGAGTCGGTCGGTGTCGTGGCGCAAGGCCTCGATCATCTCGGGCGTGCGCCGCAAAATCCAGATCGGCTTGCCGCGCCATTCGACTACTCTCATTTTGCCCGGTGCAAGCGATGAAACGTCAACATCGACCGCAGAGCCCGCCGCTTTTTCGCGCTCGGACGGCCCCCAGGAAGCGATGTAGGGCAGGGCGGCCGCTACGACGCCAGCTCCACCGACAACGCTGGTTGCGACGATCGCAGCACGGCGTTCCAGGTCGACGTTGGGCTGCTCAGGCAGAGACGCGGGCGCGGAAGACGACATGAAGGCTCCTCGCAGATCAACGCATAGTAAAAAAACCGCCGCAGTTTACCGCAATGCCGCAAAAAACAGCATCACAGAGACGCGAAAATCCATACAATCACGCGGCGCAATCGCAGTGCATTAACGCAGATCAACATTGACAATTGTGCGCAAAGAAACATGCGCCCTTCGCGAACGCTGCGGAGCTTGAGCACAAATATGAACACCCCAACACAAAACCCCGATGTGAAGCCCACGCGGGGCACTGCGGCCCAGCGCAAGGGCATAAATTGGTTTCGTTTCTGGATGCAGATGCTTGTTGCGGTGCTGGTTTTCAATATTATCGCCGGCTTGGTTACCTGGTTTTTCATTTTCCCCAAACTGCATCCCGGCATGTAATACGAACCGCTTGCAAGCGATGCTGATGCCATTTGGTTCACGTGCTGCGCATGCCCCGGAACTTACGTAGTCCAAAAAAAAAGCGGCGGACCCAAAGGTCCGCCGCGCCATTTTTTCGCTGCCGCGGATCCGCACTACGCGGATCCGCGGACCCTTGTGCGAAACGCTTTAGTCAAGCGACTGCACGTAAGCCGCAACTGCAGCGAAGTCGGCGTCGCCCAGATTTGCGATCAGTGCCTGCATCTGCTCGACGTTACGAATTCCCGACTGGATTGCCCGCAGTTGCACTAGAACATAGTCCGCATGCTGGCCGGCCAACCGAGGAATGGGGCCCTGGCCCTTGGCATCGGGTCCATGGCACATCTGGCACGCAATGAGACCCTTGCTCGCATCGCCTTCCAGGTACAGGGCCTTGCCACGAGCAAGATCCGCGTGCGAATCGGTAATGCGTCCAGCCATCGGCGTTTGCTTTGCAAAATACTCGCCCAGAGCCAGCATCGTCGGATCATCGAGGTCCCGCGCCACACCCTTCATGAAGTCCCAAGCGCGTTCCTCGTTGCGAGGAGCGTTGTCGTAGCGCTCTTTTTTGCGCAGACCCGTGATGTTGGTGAACCAACGCTCGAATACGGTCTCGTGCGTCACCGCACGATCATCCTGGGTGAGGTTGTGGAAATACTTAAGTTGCGTTGCCAAGTACTCTGCACTTTGACCCGCCAGCGCCGGGAACGTCGGAGCAATGCTGCGACCGTTGTAGCCGTGGCAGGCCGAACACCACTTGCCGACTAAAAAGTCCGCACGCTGCTGTGCCCTCTTGGGTATCGGTGCAGCCGCCGCCGGCGCCGCCTCGTCTGCCAGAGCAAAGCTCGTCATTGCTACCAGAGCGATCCCCGAGAGGATTTTGGCCGCGCGTGGCGCGTTCCGTGTCCAATTCGTCTTCATGTGCTTGTCTCCTCGGTGACCGCTCATTAAAACGCCCACCAGATCGCGCCGTAGAACATGTTCTGGCCCGATGCATTGTTGTGGAACCCGTCGAAGTTGCTGCTGCCACCGTTGATCTTCGTGTAGTCAAAGTAGGCCAGCGAGAAGCGCATGTTTTGCACCGGCAGGTAATTGAGCTCGAGGGTCCACCAGCTACTGCTTGGAGAGCCCGTCGCCGATCCACCCGGTGCGCCTTGACCGTAAAGGATCGGGTCCGAGCTGCCGCTATAGGAGCTGTACCCGAGTGTCACACCGTATTGGCGCACGTAGTACACCGTCCCCTTGATATTGAACTCGTTGACGGTATCGCTGGAGTTGGACGCCATTTGGGCAAAGCCATAATTCGCCGCATTGACCAATGGCGTCAGATCCTTGGACTCGTGGATATACGATGCGGCCCCCGAAAAGACCCAAGGCTCGTTCTTGTTGTACTGGTACTGCGCATCAACACCATAATCGCGGAAGCTCGAGGTTGCGTTGCTAACAGGGTTGCACGCCGATCCCGACGTCGGATTACAGAAGAACGTCTTCGCTGTTATGCCAAATATGCCGACCTCGGCGGAGTTGTAACCCCAGTCGTGGCTCCATGCCAGACGGTAGTACGGTGCCCACCCGTCGATGATGTCCGATGGGGCGTCGTTGGTCCCAACCGCGTTAGTTTGCGCATTCGAGCCGTTGACGAGCCAGCTAAAAAGCCCCCAGGGCTGGTGATAAAGGCTCAATTCCGCGTAGATCGTCTTGTGCCACCAGATGTAGGCACCGGCACCGATTGAGCGCTGTGGGCCGGTTGTGCCGCCGCTATCTGCACCATCCAAAAACGTCACCGCCGAAGGAGCGAAGCCCGCCTGCGGGTGGGTACCCACGCCATAAGGAAACCAGGGGAACTTCCACTGGGGCACTGCATTCCACACGTCTTGCATCGTCAGGTTGTTGTTTACGTCGATGCCCACGACCGTGTCGGGTTCCAGGGTCCCTGAGCCGCTTGAGAAGCGATGTACGTAGCGAAACTCGGTGTTGTCCTCCGCCCCTGTCCACCCGGCTGTTAAGGCGTCAAATGGCGCACCGCTAAAGGTGTATTGACCGAACATTCCCAGGTTATCGGTCAATTTGCCGCCAAAGAAAACACTCCACTGGACCATCTCGGACTTATTGCAGGAAGGGCACAGCGTTGAGCCATCCGCGTGATTCGTGTTGTCCCCAATATGAGCGTATTCACCCATGAACGCGACGGCCAACGGCACCTTCTGCCCTTCACCAAAGGTGTAGCCGTTGAGCTTGAACTCCCGACCGTAGGCCGTTAGTTCGGGAAAACTAATATGGCATGCTTGGCAGTTGTGTCCCGTTTGTCGCGCAAACAGCGGGATCGCCTCTGCCGGCGCTGAAAACGCGAGCCAGGCCGCGCCGGCGGCAAGGCCAAGCGCCAACCAACGGGCGATGCGATTCAGAGTCATGAATCTCCTCCTGCGGTGATTGGGCGGTGTTCTGTGTAGTGCTACCGGCTCCGCCCTGATGAGCCAAGCGCGGATGCGGCACCTCTTACGACGTGTCCGCAATCCGCGCGCTGGTTACGATCATAAGAGAGCAGGATTCTGTTCGCTACTTAATAATCGGGCGTAGCGTTGTAGGCAGGAGACAAGATGCGCCGCATCGCTACAATCGCAAGAGGAAATTTGCGCTGCGTCAAATGCGCACTAGCAGCATTCTTCTCAAGTATTGCGGCATGAGTTCACGATGAGCCAAGCGGATAGTGGTGCGCGAAAATTTCTCATCCCCGGGGGCTTTTGGGCGATCGCAGCGCTGATCCTCTGGGCGCTTGGGGTGGTGGCGCTGCTCGATCGCACGCCGTATGGGCTCGATGAGGGCACCGCGCGAGCGGTGCTGTTTCTTTGGTCGATCTCCGATCAGGTCGTATCGCCGATCGTGACGATGGGCATACCGGATTTTCGGGCGGTGTACCTTATTCCCGCCGGCGTGTTTTTTTCCGGCAGCCTGCTTGCCGCGAAGCTCTGCACTCTTGTTGCTTTTGCCGCGGTTGTGCTGGGTCTATATCGCTGGCGCTCGCAGCAAGGCGACTCAGAAACTGCTCTGGTTGCCTCAGGACTGCTGCTTTTGTCGCCGCTGACGGTGTCATCGATCGATCACGTGGCGATCGGCCCCTTTTTGCTGCTCACCTTTCTGCTCGGCTCCTGGGCAGAAAAAACCTACCGTTCTACTCGGGTTCGCTTCGGAGGCTTTTATTTCGCGCAGCTACTGCTATGCGTTGCTGCGACGAGCCTGCACCCGGCCGGCCTGGCCTATCCCATCGTGCTTGCAATTTCGTGGATTCGCGATCGCCCTGCCGAGCCGCTCGAGCCGGGAATGATTCCCGGGCGCGAGCGCACACACGTACTGACCGGTATCGCCATCGCAACGCTATTTGGCGCTTTGCTGGCAGCGGGCTGGCCGCATCAAAATTGGTTCGCGAATCCGCTGGCGGCGTTGGGCAAAGAGGTCTTTGGACTTGCGTTCGAGTCCGGCGTGGGCAATGCGATCGTCTGGACACTGGGGGCTGTCATGCTGCTTGCGCTGCTGGCCTTGTTGTGGCGCACGCGCTCGGAAATCTTGGCCGATCGCTTTGTCGCCATGTTGGTATTGGCAGCGGCCATTGCATCGCTCACCACGGACACCAGCTTTTCGCTGCTGGCGCTGGTCTTGCTACTGTACTTGGGCTATCCATTGCTGCTGCGCGCTCGCCTGGGTAAGCTCGGCGGCCTTGTCGGGCAGCGTGGCATAGCGCTCGTAGTGCTGGTGGCATTCTCCACGCTTTTTCTCTCCGCCGACCGGGCTCGCTTTGCCCGCATCCGGCAAGGCCTGGAGCTCTCGGCACAAGATCAGCTAATTGCCACGCTCGCTGACGCGATCCAGCGTTCGCATCCGGTTGCTGCACAGCCAGGACTTGTCACCGAGGAACAAAAGGCCAAGAGCGGGCCGCGCGTTGCCAGTCAATGGCCGGGGCGAACGATGATCGCCTGCCGCTGCAGCACGCTGCCGCTGCCGCCCGTTACCGATGATCAGACAAAATTCGTTGCCAACTTGCGCGGCCTTGACTATGTCGTCTTCGATCCAAAGGATCCGACCAATGGTGCACTCGCGCGGGGCTTTGCTCTGCTGGGCGGCGCGCAAGCGGAGACCATCGCACTGGAGCCCGGAGGCGTCCTGTTGCGGCTGCACCCAGGTGAGCAAGCGCCGTCGACTCCGACACCCGGCGGTCTGACCGGCTAGAAGCGGTAGGCAGATGTACAAGGAAATTCTGGTCTACGCGATCGTCGCCGCAAGCTCGCTTTTTCTCATGACCTTCGTCGTGCATATGCTGGTCGGTGGACTTGTGAGTCCACATACTGAGCAGTTACTGACGATCGGCCTTTGCGGCCTGGTCGCGTGCCTTATCGGCGCGATGGCCTGGGATGTCGTGCGCCGGCGGCGGCGCAAATAAGCAAGTGTGAGATCTGAGCTTATTTGCCCGACTTATCCAGGCGCTTTAGCGCGTCTTGCACCGATGCAAAAGTCGCATCGTCCGCAAACTGCCCTCGATGCAAGACAAACTGCAGGCGCCGGCCCTGACGGTCCAATCCCGATAGCCCGAAGGAGCGCCCGGAATAATCCCGGTAGACGCGCTGCTCTTTGACCAAATCGGCACTGGCGCCGCCTCGCTGCACAATCGACACCGCGTCCGCGTCCACGTCAACGCGAATTGGTGCGGATGGCAAAAGCATCAGCCGCGTCTTCAGTATCCGATTGGCGCCGACGATGAAAAAAAAGCTGGCCAGAAAGCAAAGCAGATATGCCAAGGTATGGTCATCACCAAACCATAGCTTGGCGCCCATAGAGGCCAAAGCGACAACGGTAGGCACGTACAGCAGCAAATCCCAGATCGCGCCCTTGCGATCGGCGTGCAATTCAAAGCGCTTCGTCGCCGCCGAATTGGCAGACGTTATAAGGGACCTAGCCAATGAATCGCCTTATGACACCCGACCAGGTGGCGTCGAAGACGTGTCGCTGGGCAGGATTTTCTGTATCGCGATTTCCATTTCTTCATAGAGCATCTTGCCCGGCCGCTGAAGGCGCACAACGCCGTCCTTGTCGATAGCGAAAGTCCAAGGATCCCCCATCACTCGGTACGCCTTGTAGGCCTGGGGATTTTGGTACTGGTCGACATGTATGAAGATGACACGGTCCTGATACTTTTCCAGCAGCGCTTTGGTGACCTGCAACTGCTCATCGCAGGGGGTGCAGTGACCCGGGGTAGCAAATTCAAGCAAGATGGGTTTGCCCTGTGCCAGGGCCTTGTCGACTGAAAACTGATACATGCGCGGATCGGGTTGACGATACGTGGTGATCTTGCTCAGGTCCCCACCGACGTCCGCGAGCGTCTTCGTTGCCAGGCTGGGCGCCTTGGTGCCAATTGCCAAGCCGCGAAATGTGCCGCCATAACGATCGTTCTTGTCGCAGGCCGCCAAGGTGGCCAACAAGCCGAACACGAGCACGGCCGCCCGAACAGACGGCCCGCGATGCGGAATCGTACGGATTTGTCGCTCAGGGCGTTTGTCGATCATTGCGTGACCTTCAAAACAAGATTCCGCCGACCATCTGCAATGCGCCGAAAATCACGGCAACGATGATGCCCATCACAATGGCGCCAAACATCATCTTCTCCCCCAAGGGAGCTTGCTTCGGCCGATTCTTGCCAAACCAGAAAATTACAACGATCACCGAGAAAACGAGAATCCCGATTAAGAGAAACGCAAACACGGCCTCGCTGAACTGCTGGCTGCGCATTCCCTCGATCGACAAATCGAGCTTGGGCGATACCTGTGGACTCATGTTCGTTGTGCCGCGCATCCCGACGTAGCGGAGCTACTGACGTTGCTTCCAACCCACGGCGGTGCGAAACAAGTTGTAGCCCCAGATGATGTTAGCCAAAAGCACCAGGGTACCGAAAATGCCGACGAGCGCCAGCAGGTGTCCGACCGTGCGCGAAGGCGCATCTGGATCGCCGGTGTCGGGCATGCCACCCACCATGCCGGCGAGCGAAAAAAAGACCACCATTCCAACCAGACCAAAGTTGTGCATCCAAAAGTGGACTTTCACCAGCCGCACACTATGGATCGGCCGTCCGGAG
>Ga0187780_10003894_pt1 | contig 11210 bp, 9 predicted proteins | sample 1015_Q2_SP10_20__FD_132429 | JGI IMG/M metagenome (GOLD analysis project Ga0187780, IMG submission 132429) | Tropical peat soil microbial communities from peatlands in Department of Meta, Colombia - 1015_Q2_SP10_20_MG | ecosystem: Environmental > Terrestrial > Soil > Wetlands > Peat | place...
CCCGGTCCTCAAGCCCACCCGCAAGACCCAGGCGGCGGTGCTGGCGCTGGGCATCGGCGTGCTGGTCCTGGTCGTGCTCATCCCGGTTCTCGGACCGCTGGTGCTCACCGTGGTCTGCTGCCTGGCCCTGGGCGCGATCATCCGCACCCGCTTCGGCGGGAGGGCGCAGGGCTACCCCGAGCCGATCTGAGCCGCGGGCGACCGCCACGGGCCGACCGGGGCAGCGTTGAGCGCGGTCACCGGAGGGGGCTATAGGGACTCCATGACCCTCGCCGCCTTCCCCAAGCTCCCCGAGGCCATCGCTGCCTTCAATTCCCGCGGCCAGCTCGGCCCGGACCCGCTCGCCGCTCTCTACTCCGAGCGGCGCCGGCAGTACTCGCTCTTCTCCAATCTCCTCACCGACAGGGACCTGGAAGCGCTCCGCCCCTACCTCTTCTGCCACGGCGGCAACATCCCGCAGCGCGCCGGAGACAAGCCGGTCCGGGTCGCCAACCTCATCGCCGGCGAGTGGCGCCTGCCCGACCGGGGTGAGCTGGCCGTGCTCCGGAGCCCGGCCGATCGCCGCATCGCCCTGATGGAGGTGCCGGCGTCGACGCGGGAGGACGTGGAGCGGGCGGTGGGCGCGGCCGAAACTGCCTGGAAGAGCCTCAGCTGGGCCCAGGAGGTGACCACCTACCGCAAGCACGTGGTCAAGAACTGGAGCCGGATGCTCGACTACTTCAGCGAGGACTGCATGCGGGAGATCCGCCAGCAGATCCCCAAGACCCGGCTCGAGGCGCAGAAGGACTTCTTCGAGGCCAAGCGCGCCGCCGATCACCTCGAGGGATCGGCCGAGGCCTGCCTCCAGGGAGAGCTGCTCCCGCCGATGACCGAGGGGCACAGCTACTGGCGCAACGCCTATCTCCCCGCCGGGGTGAGCGTGATCATCTCCCCGATGAACTTCATCTACGGCATCCCCGGCATTCACCTCATCGGGGCGTACCTGGCCGGTGTGCCCTTCATCTACAAGGGGCACCCCTTCGCCGCGCTCAGCAACACGACCATGATCCGCATGCTGCTGGCGGCGGGCGCCGACCCGGCCTACGTCCAGAAGGTGGAGGGCTTCGGAGGCGGCATCGCCTCGCTGGCCACCGACCCGCGGGTGGCGGTGGTGGCGGTCACCGGCTCGTCCGAGACGGCCCGGAAGATCCAGGCCGGGCGTGGGCTGAACCGGCTCCGCTTCGAGGGCGGCGGGTGCAACTGGGCCTTCGTCGACGACGGTTTCACCGACGCCGAGCTGAAGCGCATCGCCGTCCGGCTGACCTACGCCAAGCTCGGCTTCGGATCGCACAAGTGCACCTCGCTGCACGGGGTGGCCGCCTCGGCCAGGACGCTCGACGCCCTGCTCGGACACATCGACCAGGAGATGGGGACCTGGCGGGTGGCTGACCCGCGCGAGGCCACCGACGACAAGGTGCTCAGCCCTCTCATGGTCCACAAGGCGCAGACGCTGGTGGACATCGTGGCCGCGGCGAAGAAGCTCCCGGGCGTCACCGTGCTGCGCGAGGGAGGCCGTGCCGACGGTTCCTACGGAGAGCACTCCGAGGCGGTGAAGCCGGCGCTGATCCGCATCCGCCCGGAGAGCGTGGTCAAGGTGGACTACGACGGCAAGGGCATGCGCGACTTCCGGCTGGCCACCGACGAGTTCTTCATGCCCGTCCTGGTGGGCATGGAGATGCCCGACTTCGAGTCCTACGTCCGCTTCTGCCTCTTCCAGAATCCACACGACCTGGCCACCTCGGTGTGGACCCGGGACGACCGGAAGCTCCAGCTCGGCCGCCGGACGCTGGGCGGGATGCTCAAGGAGAACGACGGCACGGACTCGGCCCTGGAGTGGGAGGAGTTCGGCGCCTCGGGCATCGGCGAGTCCGGGAACATGGGCGTGGGGGAGATCACCGCCACGCTGGCCATCTACACCCGGCGCCAGAAGGGGCGGCACCTGGTCTTCTGACCGGGGCCGCTCGAGCGATGACCTGGCTCGGCTGGGGGCTGTCGGTGCTGCTCCTGGGGGTGGGCTTCCTCGGCACCTGGCTGCCCGCCATCCCCGGGCTGCCCCTGATGGCCCTGGGGGCCTTCGTGCACAAGCTGCTCGTCCCCGGGGTCCTCTCCTGGTGGACGGTGGCCGTCTTCGCCGCCGTCGCGGCGCTCGGCTTCGGGGTCGACTTCGCCGCCACGGCGGTGACCGCGAAGCGGGCCGGCGCCACGCGCGCAGGCGTGTGGGGAGCCGTGGCCGGTGGGCTGGTCGGGATCTTCTTCGGCCTTCCCGGGCTCCTCCTCGGGCCGATGCTGGGCGCGGCCGTGGGCGAGCTCGTGCTCGCCCGCCGGAGCCCGGACGAGGCGGTGAAGTCCGGCGTCGGCGCCGGTCTGGGCGTGCTCGCCGGCTCTCTGGGCAAGGGGCTGCTCGGCCTCCTGCTGCTCGTCCTGTTCGCCGCCGACTGCTTCGTCTTCTAGGGCTGCACCACCAGCTCGCCGGTCATGTCCTCGTGGCCGTCGCCGCAGAAGAGGTCGCAGGCGAACGGAAACGTCCCCGCCCGCGGGGCGGTGAGGTTGACCCGGGTCACCTTCCCCGGCTCGATGTCCGCGCGGAGGCCGAGCTCGGGCAGCTTGAACCCGTGCTTGCGGTCCTCGGAGGTGAACTCCAGCACCACCGCCTCGCCCTGCTTCACGGTGATGCGGTTCGGCGTGTAGGAGAACTTCTTCGCCCGGATGGGGATGACGCGCGGGCCGGCGGCGGCCGGCGGCGCCTGAGCTGGGGCCGGGCGCTCCTTGCACGCCGCCAGTCCACCCGCGGCGACCAGCCCGAGCGCGAGCAGCGCCCGGCCCCACCCCCCCGGCCTCAAGCCTTGGCCCCGTTCAGGCCGAGCTCGGTCAGATCGAACGCGGTGCCCTTCTTCTGCGCGGCCACGGTGCGGTAGCCGAGCCCGTGGTTCGGGCTGGACGGATCCCACGGCAGCGGCGCCCGCTTGGGCACCGAGCCCGGCGCTGGAAGGGGGAAGATGAGCGACTTGGCGGCATGGTGGGCGATGTCGCCCGTCATGTGGTGATTCTCCTGGTGGATGTGGCCGTAGAAGACGGTCACGTGGCGGTGGGTCTGGAGCAGCTCGATGACCCTGGTTCCGTCCGCCGTGGCCCAGTCCCACTGCGGGTAGAGGTCGAAGAGCGGCCGGTGGGTGAGAACGACGATCGGGGCGTCCTTGTCCACCTTGGCCAGATCGGCCGCGATCCACTCCATCTGCTTGCTCCCCACCGCCCCCTTCGGGTCGGAGACGTTGTCCACGCAGACGAAGTGAATCCCCTTGTGATCGAAGGTGTAGTTCAGGGCCCCGAAGAACTCGCGGTAGGCCTCGCCGGCGTCCAGGGAGGCGTCATGCTCCCCGGGCATGAAATGCACCGTCTTCACCTTGAGGGGAGCGACGATCTCCTTGAACTCCTTCATCCGGGTGCGGCGGACGGCCGGATCGTCGGTGGTGTGGGTCAGGTCACCGGTGAAGACGATGAAGTCGGGCTGCTTCGGGCTCTGGTTGATGACCTCCACCGTCTTCTTGAGGGTGGTGGCCGCGTCCGGATTCGGCGGGCCCTGGAATCCCCAGTGGGTGTCGGAGAGCTGGAGAAAGAAGAAGTCGCCGGCGGCGGGGGTGGAGCCCTTGGCGGCCAGGGCGTTTCCCAGCCTCCCCACCCCGGCCAGGCCGGAGGCGTACACCAGCCCGCCGATGCCGAGGAGCTTGAGGAAATCACGGCGCTGATCGTCGAAGGACATGGGGTGGTCCCCTCTCTTCCTTGGGGTGACGGCCGGGCGCAAGTGCCCGCCAGCGGGGGAGATTCGCCGAGGGGAATATCTATTCCCGAGAGGCCTGGACGGCCCTGGTCCCCCCCCCCGGGGAATACCGGGGGCCGCTTGCGAATCTGGGTGAAAGACATCGCCCCGGCCGGCCGGCGTGCTAACTGGCGGGGCGCCACGACGCAGGAAGAGCAACCGCGAGGCAAGGAGTCGCCACGTTGGTCCATCCGTCGGCCGAGGAGTTCGAGCGATTCGCCCTCCCTCACGCCGCGGCCGCTCTCGGGCTCGCGCGCGCCCTGGCCCGCAACGACGCCGACGCTGAGGACGTCGTCCAGGAGGCTTTCATGCGCGCGTTCCAGTACTTCGGCGGCTACTCCGGGGGAAACCCGCGGGCATGGCTCCTCTCCATCGTGCGCAACGCCGGCTATGCCCTGCTCCGCCGGCGCGGGGCGGCGCAGCCCGTCCCAGAGCTCGATGCCGACGGCGACTCCCCGTCGGATGCCGGCAGCTCCGAGGTCGAGGCCGAGACTCCGGAGAGCCTTCTCGCCCGCGCGGCAGATGCGGAGGCCGTCCATGCAGCGCTGGGCACCCTTCCCCCCGAGTTCCGGGAGGTCGTCGTCCTGCGCGAGCTGGAGCAGTGCTCGTACAAGGAGATCGCGGAGATCGCCCACATCCCCATCGGGACGGTGATGTCCCGGCTCTCGCGCGGCCGGCGCCTGCTGCAAGAGAGGCTCGCCGAGCGCGCGCCCCTGAGGGCCGCCCGATGAGCGAGCACCTCGGCGACGTGCTCCACGCCTACGTGGACGACGAGCTGGGCACGGAGCGAACCCTCGACGTCCGGGCCCACCTCGCCGCCTGCGCCCAGTGCCGCCGCTCCTACGAAAAGGTCCGGGCGCTCCGGGGGGTGCTGCAGCGCACCCTCCGTCCTGCCGAACCCTCACCGGCCTTTCTCCGCCGGCTCCGGGCATCGTTGCGGCGCGCGGACCCGTCCCGGTTCCGCCGGCGGGCCGAGCGGGTCGGCTGGGCGGCGGTGCCGCTGGCGGCGGCGGCTCTCCTCACCGTCGCGGTGTTGCCCGGGCTTCGCGGCCCGCGCGCCGATCTGACCGGGGAGGTGGTGGCCGCGCACCTTCGCTCCCTGCAGGTGGACCACCTCACCGACGTCGCCTCGTCCGACCGTCACACGGTGAAGCCCTGGTTCCAGGGGAAGGTGCCGTTCAGCCCGCCCGTCCCGGACCTTCGCGACCAGGGGTACCCGCTCGAGGGCGGGCGGCTCGACCTCGTCGGCGACCGCCCGGTGGCGGCTCTCGTGTACCGAGCCCGTCAGCATGCGATCAACGTCCTCGTCTGGCCGGATCCCGAGGCGCGGGACAGCGCACCGCAGGCGGAGACGCGGGGCGGCATCCATGTGCTCCACTGGTCGAGCCAGGGGATGACGTGGTGGGCAGTGTCGGACGTGAACGCGGAGGAGCTCCAGCGCCTGGCGGCGCTGCTCCGGGAGGCGGCACCGTGAAGCTCCGGAAGACCGAACTGTGGGTGGGCGGCATCCTGGTGGCCGTGGTCCTGCTCGGGACGGTGGCGCTGGCCGCCGGCGCCTACGACACCTCGGCCACGGTGAAGCCCTCCTGGCTCGAGCGAACGGTCGCCCCCTGGCTGGTCGATCGGTCGGTCGCCCGGCGCGCGCCGAAAGGTCCGAACCCCATCCAGGCCACGCCCGAGGTCCTGGCCAAGGGCCTGGCCGAGTACCGCGAGCACTGCCTGATCTGCCACGGCGTGCCGGGGGAGCCGCAGACGGCCATCGGCGCCGGGCTCAACCCCACCGCCCCCGACCTCGGCGACCCGGACAGCCAGGAAGGCAGCGACGGGGAGCTGTTCCAGTTCATCTCCGCCGGAGTCCGGATGACCGGCATGCCGGCCTTCTCCAAGAGCGAATCGCAGGAGACCATCTGGAAGCTGGTCACTTTCGTGCGCCACCTGCCCAAGCTCACCGACGACGAGCGCCGCGCCCTCCAGGCCCGGCACGGGGGGCGGGAGGAAGCCGAGGAGAGCAAGCCGCGGCCGTAGCCCCCTCCCGGCGCTTTCGCCGCGCATCGAGGCCCGGGGCCGGCATAGAACTGCAGGCTCCGATGCGCCGCCTGGTTCCCATCCCGCCCGAGCGCCGGATCTCGCTCGACTTCGAGGGGACGGCCGTCCCGGCCCAGGAGGGCGAGCCGGTGGCCGTCTCGCTCATCGCCGCCGGCCACGACGTGCTCGCCAGGAGCGTGAAGTACCACCGTCCGAGGGGACCCTTCTGTCTCGCGGCCGCCTGCTCGCAGTGCCTGATGCGGGTGGACGGGACGCCCAATCTCTATGCCTGCCGCGTTCCGGCCCGGGCGGGGATGCGGCTCCAGCGCCAGAACAGCTACCCCTCGGCCAAGGTGGACGTCTTCTCGGCCATCGACTGGCTCTTCCCGCGCGGACTCGACCACCACGCCATGTTCGCCGGCGTTCCGGTGGCCGAGCAGGTCATGGCCAGGGTGGCGCGCCATCTGGCGGGGCTCGGCCTCCTTCCCGAGGCGGCGGCGCCCGAGCGGCCCCCGGCCGAGAGCCTCGAGACCGGGGTGGCCGTGGTCGGCGGGGGGGCGGCAGGTCTGGCCGCCGGCGAGGTGCTCGGCGCGGCCGGGGTTCCCTTCGTGCTTCTCGAGCGCGAGGAGGCGCTCGGGGGTCGCTGGCGGACGGGGGCGCCCGAGCCGGAGGCGCCGCCGCTCGCCCTCCCGCGCGGGAGCGGGATGGTCCGGGTGGCCACCACCGCGCTCGGTCTGTACACCGATGCCCGGGGCCGGTTCCTGGCCGCCCTCTCCGCGCGGCCCGAAGGGCCGCGCCTGCTCCTCGTCCGAGCCTCGCGGTTCCTCCTCGCGCCGGGGGGTCACGCCCCCCTCATGCCCTTCACCAACAACGACCTCCCCGGCGTCCTGAGCGGGCGTGCGGTGAGCGACCTCGTCCGCCGCCGGGGCGTCCTGCCCGCGGAGAAGCCGGTCCTGGTGGGCCACGGTCCGGAGCTCCCGGGCCTCGCCTGGCTGCTCCGGGAGTCCGGCGCGCGCCCTGCCCTCGTGCTGGACACCTCGGCGTCGCCGGCCCGGGGCGCCGTGGCCGGCCGGTTGGTCAGCGCGCACGGGCGCACCCGGGTCCAGGGCGTGACCGTCGACGTCGCGGGCCGGGGACGGCGGAAGGTCGCCTGCGATGCGGTGGTGGTCAGCCTGCCGCCCTCTCCGGCCTACGAGCTCGCCCGGCACGCCGGCGCGCGGGTGGTGTTCCGCGCCGAGCCGGGCTCCTTCGCCGTGGAGGCGGACGGGGACGGCCGCACGCGGGTGCCGGAGGTCCTTGTCGCCGGCGACGTCCTCGGGGCGGACACCGCCGCCCGGGCGGCCGCCTCGGGACGCCGCGCCGCCGGGGCCCTCGTCCGGGAGATGGCCAGGTGAGCAAGGCCCTCCTCTGCCCGTGCGAGGACGTCACCCTCGGGGACGTCGAGGTGGCAATCGCCAAGGGCTACCGCGACGTGGAGAGCATCAAGCGCTACACCGGGTTCGGAACGGGAATCTGCCAGGGGAAGAGCTGCCTCACCGCGGTGGCCCAGGTCCTCTCGCGGACGCCGGGGGTCGCTCCGAGCGCCGTGCTCCCCTTCACCCCCCGCCCGCCGACGCATCCCACCGAGCTGAGCATCCTGGCCACGCTCGGGGTGGACGAGCGGGAGGTGCCTTCCCAGGGCGTGCCCGTCTCCTCGGGTGACTCGTCGACGGCCCTCCGGCCGGCGACCCCGGTTCCCGCGCGGGCCCAGGTGGTGATCGTCGGCGGAGGGGTGATGGGCCTCGCCCTGGCGCACAACCTGGCCAAGCGCGGATGCACGGACGTGGTGGTGCTGGAGAAGGGCTATCTCTGCGCCGGGGCCTCGGGCCGGAACGGAGGCGGGGTCCGGATGCAGTGGGGCACCAGCGCCAACATCGAGCTCGCCCGGCGGTCCATCGAGCTGATGAAGCAGTTCGCCGGGGAGATGGGCATCAACATCTGGCTGCGCCAGGGCGGGTACCTGTTCCTGGCGCGGAGCCGGGCCGTCGCCGAGCGCCTGGAGAAGAACGCCCGGCTTCACAACCAGCACGCGGTGCGCACGGAGATCCTCTCGCCCGACAAGGCGCGCGACCTGGTGCCGGAGCTGAGCCTCCGGGGCGTCGTCCTGGCCGCGTACCACCCCGAGGACGGGGTCATCTTCCCCTGGCCCTTTCTCTGGGGCTACGCGCAGGCGGCCCAGAAGCGAGGGGTCCGGGTGGAGACGTTCACCCAGGTCCTCGGCCTCCAGACGTCGGACGGCCTCGTCCGATCGGTCCAGACCGACCGCGGGCCGATCGCCTGCGACACGGTGGTCCTCGCTGCCGGGGCCTGGAGCCCGGGGGTGGCCCGCCTGGCCGGGGTGACGCTCCCCAACGAGCCGCACCGCCACGAGATCCTGAGCACCGAGCCGCTCAAGCCCTTCCTCGGACCGCTGGTGTCGGTGCTCGACTCGGGCCTCTACTTCAGCCAGTCGATGCGCGGGGAGATCGTCGGGGGGATGGGAGATCCCAACGAGCCGGCCGGGCTCGAGCAGGGCTCGACGCTGCGCTTCCTGGCCCGCTTCGCCCGGGCGCTCACCGAGCAGGTCCCCATCCTCGGCCAGGTGAAGGTCCTGCGGCAGTGGGCCGGCTGCTACGACGTGACGCCGGACAACAACCCCATCCTCGGCCGCACGCCGGGGCTGCCCAATCTGCTCCAGATGTCGGGCTTCGTCGGGCACGGCTTCATGATGGCGCCGGCGGTGGCCGAGCGGATGGCGGAATGGATGGTCACCGGGAACGCCGACGAGCTCTTCACCCGGTTCAACCTCGAGCGCTTCGCCAGCGGCAAGCTGGAGCGCGAGGACATGATCATCGGTTGAGGCGGCTCGGTGGGGGAGCGCGCAGCGAGAGCGTCGACACCCGGGACACCTGCACGTTCACCACCTGGCCGACGCGCTCCACCCTTCCCTCGGCGAGGAGGAAGACCGAGCCGAGGACCAGCGCGCGCTGGCGCTCGAAGGTCTCCGGCGGGACGACGAGGTTGGCCATCCCGGTCTCGTCCTCCAGGGTGAGGAAGGCCACCCCCTTGGCGGTGGGGGGACGCTGGCGGCAGGTGACCAGGCCCCCGACGCGGACGCGGGAGCGGTGCGGCGCCTCCTGCAGCTCGAGAGCGGACAGGGCCCGTCGGGAGCGAAGGTGGTCGCGGAGGAGGGCCACCGGGTGCCGCTCCAGCGACAGCCCCAGGTGGCGATAGTCCTCCACCACCCGTTCCAGGAGCCCTGGGGCCACCCCCGGCTGGGGTGAACGGTCGAGAGGCTCGCCCTGGAAGAGATCCGAGGAGGAGGTGGTGCTCAGGGCCTGCACCTCCCACTCCGCCTGGCGGCGGTTGCCGCACAGGCCATCGAGAGCCCCGGCCCGGGCGAGCCGGACCAGCGCGCTCCGGGGAAGACCGGTGCGCCGCACCAGCGCGCGCAGGGAATCGTCGCCCCGCTCCGGACGCCCCTCGCCGATCGCCTGGCCATGTGCGTTCTGGAGACCCCTCACCTCGCGCAGGCCGAGGCGGAGGGCCCCGTCCTCGAGCGTGCAGTCCCAGACCGAACGCTGGACGTCCACCGGCCGGACCTCGACGCCGTGACGGCGGGCGTCCTCGACGATGGTGTGCGGGGCGTAGAAGCCCATCGGCTGGCTGTTGAGCAGCGCGGCGGCGAACGCCGCCGGGTGGTAGCGCTTGAGGTAGGCCGAGGCATAGGCGATGAGCGCGAACGAGGCGGAGTGGGACTCGGGAAAACCGTAGTGACTGAAGCCCTTGAATTGCTCGAAGCAGCGCTCGGCGTATTCGCGGGTGTAGCCGCGGGCGACCGAGCCCTCGATGAACCGGGCGCGCCAGGAGGGCAGGAGCGCCGAGGCCCGCTTGTGCATCAGCGCGCGCCGGAGCGCATCCGCCTCTCCCTGGTCGAACCCGGCGGCGGTCACCGCCAGACGCATGGCCTGCTCCTGGAAGAGCGGGATGCCGAGGGTCTTGTCGAGGATGGCCTTCACCTCCTCCGAGGGGTAGGTGACGTCCTCGAGTCCCTCGCGGCGCCGGAGGAAGGGATGGACCATGTCCCCGAGGATGGGGCCGGGTCGGATGAGGGCGATCTCGATGGTCAGGTCGTAGAAGCTCCGGGGCTTGAGCCGGGGCAGAAGGTTCATCTGTGCCCGGCTCTCGACCTGGAAGACGCCCACCGCGTCCGCCCGCCCGAGCATCTCGTAGACCTCCGGGTCCTCCGGGGGAAGCGTGGCCAGGGTGAGGCGTTTCCCCTCGTGCTCCTCCACCAGCCGGAAGCCCTTGGCCAGGGCGGTGAGCATCCCCAGGCCGAGCAGGTCCACCTTGAACACGCCCAGCGCCGCCAGGTCGTCCTTGTCCCACTGGACCACCGTGCGGTCGGCCATGGCCGCGTTCTCCACCGGGACGACCTCCGAGAGCGGGCCATGGGTGATGACGAAGCCGCCGACATGGATGGAGAGATGGCGGGGGAAGTCTTCCAGTGCCGAGGCAAGGGCGAGCGCCAGGCGGATGCCGGCGTCCTCCGGGCGGAGCCCGGCCTCCCGGACGTGGCGTTCCTCGAGCGCCGAGGAGCCGGTCATCTCGCTGACGCGCGCCAGCCGGTCCACCTGGTCCAGCGACAACCCGAGCGCCTTGCCCACCTCGCGGATGGCGAGCCGGCCGCGGTAGCAGATCACCTCGCACACCATCCCCGCCCGGTCCCGGCCGTGCTTGCGGTAGACGTACTGGAGGACCTCCTCCCGCCGCTCGTGCTCGAAGTCGACATCGATGTCCGGCGGCTCGGGACGCTCCAGACTGAGGAAGCGCTCGAAGAGCAGCCCCATCCGCACCGGGTCGATGGAGGTGATCTGCAGTGCGTAGCAGACGGCGGAGTTGGCGGCGCTGCCCCGGCCCTGGCAGAGGATGCCCCGATCCAGCGCGAAGTGGACGATGTCGTGCAGGGCCAGGAAGTAGCCGGCGACCTCGAGCCGGGCGATGAGGTCGAGCTCGTGGGCGATCTGCCGGCGCACCGCTTCCGGGACGCCGGCCGGGTAGCGGATGCACAGGCCCTTCTCCACCTGGACGGCGAGCCAGGTCTGCGGCGTGTGGCCCTGGGGCAGGTCTTCCCGAGGGAACTGGTAGCGCAGGGAGTCGAGCGCGAAATGGCAGGCGTCGGCCACCTCCAGCGTCCGGCCCACCGCCTCGGGCAGATCGGCGAAGAGCCGGGCCATCTCCGCCGGCCCCTTCAGCGTCCGCTCGGCGTTGGGAAAGAGCCGGAAGCCAGCCTGGGCCACCGAGACCCCGTGGC
>Ga0187780_10003895_pt1 | contig 11209 bp, 10 predicted proteins | sample 1015_Q2_SP10_20__FD_132429 | JGI IMG/M metagenome (GOLD analysis project Ga0187780, IMG submission 132429) | Tropical peat soil microbial communities from peatlands in Department of Meta, Colombia - 1015_Q2_SP10_20_MG | ecosystem: Environmental > Terrestrial > Soil > Wetlands > Peat | place...
GCCGTACGCGGCATCGGTCCCTGGACCGCCCAGATGTTCCTCATCTTTCAGCTCCGTCGCCTCGACGTCTGGCCCGTCGGCGACCTCGGCATACGCCGCGGCTACGGACTGGGCTGGGGGGTTCCCGTACCCACCGAGCGAGAACTCCAGCCGCTCGGCGATCCGTACCGGCCCTACCGGTCGATAGCGGCGTGGTATTGCTGGCGTGCCGCGGAACTGTACGCGGGGGCAACCGACAGCGCATTGACCCGCTAGATCCCAGCTTGCGCGAGTATGCGTCGAACTCTATGCCGGAGCCGCCCCCGTGCTACCCGCCGGGATGGGTGCTGAGCCAGGTCGTGGCCCTTCTGGGCGACGCCCGGGCCAGCCAGGCGTCCTGGATGACCTCAGTCAGTTCCGGCACGGTGAGCTCACCGATCCGGCTCGCCCGCAGCAGCACCGACGGGTGCCCGTCAAAGTGCGACGTGGTGAAGAACGGCGACGTCTGATCTTGTACCAGGGCCTGCTTGTCGGACTCCGACGTGACCCAGAACATGATCACGTCCGCGTACCGCTCGCCGGTGCCGGGGTCGATCGCGTCGGGGCGCGGGTTGCGGAAGAATATGAACGACTTCCCGCCGACCTGGTAGATCGGGTTGCCGTGCGGCCCGTGCCAGACCGTGACATGGGGCATGCGCATGGCCAGGTCGTGTACGTCCTCGACCCGCGCCCGGCGCGGCCTTGCCGCCATGATCCCAGCCTAAGGCCGTGGCCAGGATGTCCGGATGGGGCGGGCAGACGCAACGTGTGCCAGGGTAGGCAGGTATGGACCTGGTGGTATCCGATGCGGTCTTCGTCACCATGGCGGCGAGCGCCGAGCCGGCCGAGTGCATGCTGGTCCGGGACGGCCGGATCGCCGCGGTCGGCCAGGCCGAGGCGGTCCGCGCGCTGGCGGCGCCGGGCGCGAACGTGGTGCGCCTCGGCGGGGCGACCGTCGTCCCCGGCCTGATAGACGCGCACTGCCATGTATCCGATATCGGCTATCTCGCGGCGAGCGCCGACTGCAGTCAGCCGTCCGCGCCGGACATCCCGGCGATTCAGGCGCGGCTGCGGGAAGCCGCCGCGCGGACGCCGGAAGGCTCCTGGGTGACCGGGAGCGGGTATGTGGAGTACAAGTTGCGCGAGGGACGGCATCCGAGTCGCGCCGATCTCGATCGGGCCGTTCCCGGCCGCCCGGCGGTCTTGTACCACACGTCACTGCACGCCTGCGTGCTGAACACGGCTGCGCTGAGGGAGGCCGGGTTGGCCGACGGACAGCCAGATCCCCCGGGCGGTGCCTTCGGCCGCGACCAGCAGGGCCGACTCGACGGCGTCCTGTACGAGAGTCCCATGTTCGCGCTCTTCGAGCGCAACCTCCGTCACGACATCGCCCGGATGGGAGCCGCGGCGCGCGCGAGGCTGGTCGAAATGGCCGGGCAGCGGCTGGCCGCGTACGGCCTGACTGCGGCGTGCGATGCGGATCTGCGCCGCGACACCTTCGCCGCCTTCGCCGACGCGGACCAGGGCGGCCTGCTCAGCCAGCGGATCTACGGGCTGGTCGTGCACGACCAGGTGGATTGGCTCCTCGCCGCCGGGCTGCGGGGCCGCCACTCGGACCGGCTGGCTACCGAGGCGGTGAAGATCTGGGCCGACGGCGGGATGAGCAGCCGCACCGCGGCCATCCACGGCACCTACCCGGTCCCGCCGTACGGCTCGGGAATCTTGTACTTCGAGCGGGACGAGCTGACCGAGATGGTCCGCGAGTTCGATGCCCGCGGTTTGCAGGTCTGCATCCACGCCCAGGGGGACCGGGCCATCGAGACGGTGCTGGACGCCTACGCCGCGATACTGGCCGTCGGTGCCGGAAACCCGCGTCGGCACCGCATCGAGCACGGCGGCGCGATGTATCCGCCGCTTGCCGCCCAGGCCGCGGCCCTCGGGATCGTGGTGGCGAGCCAGCCCGGGTTCCTGTCCGTGCTGGGCGACGGGTTCGCTGAGGCGTTCGGCGATCGCAGCGACGAGCTGTACTCCTTCGCCTCCTGGCGGCGGGCCGGCATCACCGTCGCCGGATCATCCGATGCGCCGGTCATCACCGCCGATCCGCTCGTCGGCATCCGGGACGCCGTCCTGCGCCGCACCGGCGATGGCCGGCTGCTCGGCCCCGCCGAGCGCCTGCCGGCCAGGGACGCGCTGGCCCTGTACACCACTCAGGCCGCTATCGCCATGCACCGCGAGGACGAGATCGGCTCACTCGAGCCCGGCAGGCTCGCGGACTTCGTTGTCCTCGATGACAACCCGCTCGAGGCCGATCCGGAGCACATCACGGACATCGGCGTCCTGGCCACGGTCCTGGGCGGGACGCCCGTCTACCAGTCCGGGAGCATCTTCCCCGGCTGATCGCCTCGGCCTGATCAGCCGGCGTGAACGGGCATTTCAAGACTGCTCAAGGCGAACATGTTCACCAGCGGACACGACGCGAGGTTATCCTCGCGGTCATGCCGACGTTGGCTGTCATTGGAGCGGGACCGAAGGGAATCGCGATAGCCGCCAAGGCGCGCGCGATCGCGGCGGCCGGGCTCGGAGCCCCGCGGGTGGTCCTCATCGACCCGGGCGCGGTCGCCGGGAACTGGACCGGGCAGCAGGGATACACCAGCGGCCTGCTGCCGCTGGGAACGCCGGCGGAGAAAAGACGTCGGCTTTCCCTACGCCGACAGCTGGGGGCCCGCCTCGCCTGCGGTCAACGCCGCGATGGCGGACTACAGCTGGCAGCGGCACCTGATCGCCCGGGGCGCTTACGCTGACCGGGTCGACCGCGGCCGGCTGCGGCCTCGGTCATCAGCGCCGGGCCGGCACCGAGCGTGTTCCGGTCGGCCCTCAGGCGATCTTGCGCGCGCCCGGGCCCGGGACCGGCGTCACCTCGCGGGCCGATTCAAGGACGTGCCCGGCCCGGCAGGACAGCTGCAGACGTACTGGTTCCCCGCAGTCGCGGTGCTGCAGCAGGACCTGCGGGCCGGCCTGGCCGACGGCGTACCGGTCGCCCCATTCCATCAGCGCTACCAGCACCGGGTACAGGTCGAGGCCCTTGCTGGTAAGCCGGTACTCATCCCGGCTGCGCTGGCCAGCGTCCTGGTAGCGAACCTTCCGGAGCAGGCCCTCTGCGACCAGCCGGGCCAGCCGCTGGCTGAGCACCTGCCGTGGCATCCCGGTCCGGCGCTGCATGTCATCAAAGCGGCGCACGCCGTTGAAGGCCTCGCGCAGCACGAGGAACGTCGGCCGCTCGCCGATGAGCCCCACCGCCGCGCCGATCGCACAGTTGGCCGAGTCGTAATCCAGAATCCAGGGCCTGTCCATGACGGCATGCTAAATCTAGTTGACAGACTCAGCAATCCGGGGCAATGCTGGGTTCGTGAACCGAACCCAGGCCCGCTGGGCCGGCGGCCGGGCTGTCGCCGCGATCCGGCAGGTGCGCCCGGCTGACCAGGCCGCGCTCATCGACTTCTTCTCCGGACTATCCGCACGGAGCCGCTACCTGAGATTCTTCGGCCCGGTCACGCCGGGCCCGGCGCTGCTTCGCGCCCTGAACGGCGATGCCGGTCACACCGACGCCGTGGTCGCCGTCCGACGCGGCGACATCATCGGGCACGCCATGGCAGCGGACCAGGCCGACCCGGACAGTCCCCGGGGCGCCCGGATGACCGACATCGGCGTGGTGGTGGCCGACGCCTGGCAAGGCCGCGGTGTCGGTTCGGCGCTGGTGCGCGCGCTGGTCACCGGGGCCCAGGCGCGAGGCGTGACGTCGATAGTGATGGATGTGCTGCCTGATAACCGCCAGGTACTCGCCATGATCACCAGTCACTGGCCGACGGCGCGCATCTCCCGTTCGCGGGAATCTGTCACCGTCCGTATCCAGCTTCCGCAACACCAGCAACAAGGACCGCCGGCGCGGCCCGTCGGCTGGCCCCGGGCGGTCGGCCAGCGCTTTCCGGAAGTCAGACGCCGTCTATCAGCTCCCTGAGCCGGCGCAGCCGGTCGGCCCTCTCGGCGGCGAAGCGCTCCAGCGCCGCCAGGATGTGCGCCTCGTCGAGGTGCGCCTCCTCGATCACCTCGGCGACCGATCCGCCGGTGCGCCACCGGTCGTCCCAGTCCGACGACAGCGAGTACTCCCGGACCAGCGGGCCGTCGGCCCACTCCCGCATGAGCTTGAACGCGCCGTTGGTGATGATCATGGCGTCGAGGCGGTCCGACGGGCTGGCCACGGAACGCCGGTAATCCAGCGGCTGACGCGCGAACAGCTGAGGGCTGACCGCCGCGATGACCTTCACGTTGACGCCCCGGGCGGAAAGCTCTGGCAGCACGTTCACCAGGTTCCGGGTGGGAACGGTGCCGCGGAGGAAGACGGTGCCGCCCTTCGGCTGGTCCGGCCGGTAATCGCGGAGCACGTAGGCGCCGCGCGCCGCGGCCAGGTGAGACGGGATGCCCAGGGCCTCCCGGTCCGGGATCTCCACCGGCGGGCGGGTCAGGTGCAGCGCCACGATGGGCACGTCGAGCGAGAACGCGGCGCCGAGCAGGACCGGCACCTCGTTGTACTCCCACGGGTGCAGGTCGATCACGTGCCCCTCGGGGAACAATTGGGTGACCCCGATCGAGAAGATGCCGAAGTGGGTACGGGAGTCCTCGGCCGTCTCCGGCCCCGAATGACCCGCGATCCACAGCACCTTGCCGACCTTGAGCTCGCTGTCCTGAGCCAGCTGGCTGAACAGCCGCATCAGCCCGTACTTCAGGTACGAGAATGAGCCGTAGGTCGAGGTGGCCCCCCAGAAGCCGTCAAACTCCGAGAACGGATCCCGGGCCAGGTTGACCGAGGCCAGCCCGGCCATCACCCCGGCGTTGGTGAACTCGGTGATCTCGGTCGGCAGCAGCGCCCCGGTCGGGTTCTGGGTGCGCTCGTACCAGCCGGTGCCCGGCAGGCCGCCGAAGTCCTGGCCGAACCCGGCGATGTTGGTGGATTCGGCCAGGTCGGCGGAGGCCGCGATGAACAGGGGCCGGCCGTAATCCCGCAGCGCGAGCGAGTTCACGTATGCGCCCCAGGCGGCCAGCCCGGCCCGGTTCGCCGCCTTCTCGCCCGGCTTCTTCCACATGCTGTCGGGGTAGTTCGCCACGTCGAAGATGCGGGAATCGCTGAACACCCCGGTCGCGCCGAGCCGGAACCCTTCGATCTCATCCGGCACCGTGCCCGCGATCGCCAGCAGCCGGTCAGACAGCCAGGTCACCAGGTCCTCGTCGCGGCGCAGCACGCTCATCGCGATGCCCAGGTTCGCGGCGGCCTGCGCCTGCACGCCGGCCTGGCCGGCCGGGGCGGGGGAGTCCACGCCCTCGTAGGTCACGCCGTAGCGGGCCATGAACCGCTTGCGGGTGGCCCAGAACTGCTCCGCGTTCATCGGCCAGGCCGTGCCGTGACTGGCCGCGTCGACCTTGCCGTAGCCGCGGCCCTTCCGGGTGACGAACCAGGCCATGCTCGGCACCCGGTCGGGGTTGGCGTCGCAGGCCACTTCGAGCACCGTCTGGGTGACCGGCCCCCACTCCATGCCCTGCTCGGTGCCGGTCACCCGCCAGCCGTAGGGCGCGAACCAGTCCACCGGCGTGCCGGCTACCACGGCCGAGGCTGGCCGCGGGTCGATGCCGAAGTCGTTCCAGTCGACCAGGAAGACCAGGTTGTCCAGGCCCAGGCCCCAGGCGGTGTTCTTGGTCTCGTGCGCAGAACCGGGGGTGAGCCCGCCCTCGCCCTCGAACACGAAGACCTTCACCTGGTCCGCCCCGGCCAGCTTCAGGCTGAGCGCCTCGCCTGCGGCCGGCGGCATCCCGTGCCCGGACGGGCCGGTATTGAACTTCAGGAAGAGCGTCCTGCCCTCCATCTCCGCGTGCCCGGGCAGGCCGCCGCGCCTGCGCAGGCGCAGCAGCCATTCCCAGGTCAGGGCCCAGCGGCCGTCATCGGGGAAGGCGAACTCGGCCGCCCCGGTGCGCTCGTACCTGGCCCGCACCGCCTCATTCAGCACGGCCAGCGTGGCGTAGACGAGCGGGACCGTGTGGCCCGCGGACAGCACGAAACGGTCGCCGAACCGGCGCCACGGCCGCAGCAGGTCCCAGCGCATGGCCCCGGACAGCAGCAGGGCCAGCATCATGTGCACCTTGGATCGTGACCCGCCAGGGTGTCCGCTCTGCCGGTAGTTGAGCGACAGGTCGATGCACTCATCGACCAGATCCTTGATCACCTCGTAGCGGGCGAAATCAGGTTCGGCGGCGGCGAAGAGCTGCCCGACGTCCAGTTCGCTGCCCGACCGCGCCGGAGGCCACAACGCCGTACCATCGGACATTCCCGCACCTCCTTGTGCCGCACCGACCTCTAGACTGACGTGTCGCCGGGCCGAGGGCAAGATCGCGAAGATCACGACGCTTCTCGCTCTTGCCACTAGACCAGCCGGACTTATCATCAGGGCCATGACAGATTTCCGGCTCGCAGACCGCATGGCCAGGCTCGGCACCGAGTCCGCCTTCGAGGTCCTCGCCCGGGCCAGGGCCATGGAGGCCGCCGGCCACAAGATCATTCACCTGGAGATCGGCGAGCCCGACTTCCCGACCGCCGGCCATATCGTCGAGGCCGCCGTCGAGGCGCTGCGGGCCGGCCATACCCACTACGTGCCCGCTCCCGGCATCCCGCCGCTACGCGAGGCCGTGGCCGCCTTCCTCGAGCGCACCGGCCGGATGCGGGTCGCGCCCGACCGCGTCGTGGTGACGCCGGGCGCCAAGCCGATCATGTTCTTTTCCATCCTCGCCCTGGCCGGCCAAGGAGACGAAGTCCTCTACCCGGATCCCGGATTTCCGATGTACGAGTCGATCACCTCGTTCGCCGGCGCGGTCCCGGTTCCCATCCCGCTGCGCGAGCGCAACGATTTCCGCATCGATACCGACGAACTCGCCCGGCTGATCACCGACCGGTCCAAGCTGCTGATCATCAACTCACCGCATAACCCGTGCGGCAGCGCGCTGACCCGCGAGGACTGCGAGGCGATCGCGGACATCGCGCTGCGCCACGACCTGACGGTGCTCACCGATGAGGTGTACTGGGCCATCCGCTACGGCCCGGAGCACGCGAGCGTCCTCGACGTGGACGGCATGGCCGACCGCACGATCCTGCTCGACGGCTGGTCCAAGACCTTCGCGATGACCGGCTGGCGGCTGGGCTTCGGCGTCTTCCCGCCCGCCCTGGTGGAGCCGATCACCCGCCTGACCATCAACTCGGTGTCATGCACCTCGGCGTTCAGCCAGTACGCCGCGATCGCGGCCCTGGAGGGTCCCTGGCAGCCGGTCGACGAGATGGTCACGGAATTCCGCCGTCGGCGGGACATTATCGTCGCGGGACTGAACGACATTCCCGGCATCAGCTGCCTGGAGCCGCGGGGCGCCTTCTACGTGTTCCCGAACATCACCGAAACCGGCCTGACGTCGGGGGAGTTGCAGGCCCGGCTGCTTCAGGACGCTGGGGTAGCCGCCCTGGCCGGAACCGCCTTCGGCCCGTTCGGCGAGGGCTTCCTGCGGTTCTCCTACGCGAACTCGGTCGAGAACATCAGGTCAGCGTTGGAGGCGATCAGGGCACAGCTGACGTAACCCTTGGCCAGCGGGGCTCTCGCGCGGCCAGGTGGCCTCGTCTTCTTCCTCGTCCATCTGGAGGAACTCCACGGCCGCGGCACCCATCGAGAGGTCCCCTGGCTGTATGCCGTCGGCCGCACCGGGCGGGCTGTCCGGGTTGATCTTCACGTACGGCGGCAGCTGCGGCTCGGACCATACGACCTTCTTGCGCTTGCCGATGACCCAGCGCCTAATCCTGACCATGCCGGTTATCTACCCACCACGTCATCACTAACCGTGGCCGGCTGGCTCACCTGATCGTCCACGGGGGGCTGGATGTCGTTGCGCGCCACGGCCAGGTAGCCGACGAGTACGGCGACGATGATCGTGATGATCAGGGCAACCGGGCCGTCACCGTAGTTGGCGCCGCTGAGCGAGTGCGGCTTGCTGAGCCAGTCGGCGAACGAGGCGCCGAGCGGACGCGTGACCACGTAGGCGAACCAGAACGCGACGACGGAGTTGAGCCCGAAGAACTTCCAGGCCACCGCCGGGATCAAGATGACGACGAAGAAGAGAATCCCGGACGCGAGATAGCCCAGGTGCAAAGCGGTGGCGGTAAAGTCCCCGAGGGCGGTGCCGAGCGCGAAGGTGGCAAACACCACGGCCCAGTAGTAGCACTCCCGCCGCTGCGTGTAGATGCTGTGGATCGACAGCGTGCGCTCGCTGCGGTACCAGAGCCAGAAGATGAGGGCGAGCACGACGGCCCACAAGGCGGTGGTGCCGGAGTAGGGGATGCCGACGAACAGGTGCATGGCGTCGGCCACGCCGGTGCCGAAGATCGCGATGGCGTAGGCCAGGGCCCAGTAGGCGGCGGCGGTATAGCGCCGGGTCCGGAACTGCCACACCAGGCAGATAACGAACAGGGCGGCCTCGATGACGCCGGCGACCAGCCGACCGTGGTCCAGGGCCAGGTAGTCCGAGGTGGCCTCGCCGCCCGCCGTGGTGAGGATCTTGATCACCCAGAACAGGAACGTGATCTCCGGCACCTTGGCGGCGAGGGGCTCGGGGAAGAAGCCGCGTCTGTGAGTGGGCATGAACCTCAGCTCCCGCGTCGGGCGTAGCGATCAGGATCGGATGCGGGCTGCCTGGTGCCCGAGCTACCCAAATCGTCAAGGGTATGCCACGCCGGGCCGACCGCGGGCTATCCCGGAGGCGGAAATCTAGCCCTTCAGGCTCATCCTCAGGTAGGACGCCGGACCGGTCGCCCACCGCGTGACCAGGAGCGATGACGCCCGGGGACCCGCCAGGCAGCAGCGCAGGCGGTACGCTGCCGGTAAGTGACCACGAAGGACAGACATTGGGCACCATAACCGAGTTTCCCGCGCCACCCCGGCCGCCGGGGCAACAAGCGGCGCTGCCCGCGCCCGCGCAGGTCCCATCGTCACCAGCAGCGTTCTCCTCACCCGGACGCACCGCGCTCCAGCCGCCCGACGAGATCACCCGCAGCTTGTTCGGCCGGGGCCGCCTGGTGGCCCGCACCCACCCGCTCGCGATTGACGCGCTGGTCGCGGTGGTGCTCCTCGCGCTGTGCACGACGTGGCTGACGCAGACCGGTTTCGCCAGCTTCCGCGCCGGCGTCGTCCAGGCGGCGCTGATCGCCGTGCTCGCCGCCCGCCGCGTCTGGCCGGCCGCGGTGTTCCTGCTGGCCTGCGCGATCGCGTTCGCCCAGTGGCTGCTGGGCTTCCCGCTCCTCGGCGACGTAGCGCTGCTGATAGCGCTCTACACGGTGACGGCCCACCAGTCCCGGGCTAGGGCGCTGCTCGCCGCCGGCGTGCTGGAAGCCGGAGCCGTTATGGCGGCGGTCCGGTGGGAGCCGGCCGGAACGCTGCCGCGCTCGACACTGTTCCTCACCGCCACGGTGGTGGCCGCGTTGTTCGCCGGGCTGACCGCCGCCTCGGGGAGCAGGTACCTGGCCTGGATGGACGAGCGAGCCCGGCGGCTCGAGATCGAGCGCGACCAGCAGGCCGCGATCGCGGCGGCCGCCGAGCGGACCCGGATCGCCAGGGAACTCCACGACATCGTGTCCCACAGCCTGTCGGTCGTGATCACGCTGGCCGATGCCGCGGCGGTGGTCAGCCGCGCGGATCCCGGCCGCGCCGTCGAGGCGATGACCGACGTCTCCGAGGTCGGCCGTCACGCACTTTCCGATATGCGGGCCATGCTCGGCGTGCTGCGCACCGACGAGCCGTCGGCCGACCCGGACCCGAAGGGCCCGCAGGCCCCGAAGCGCCCGCAGGCTCCACAGGCCCCGCAGCCCCCGCAGCCGGGCGTCGCCCAGCTCGGCGCGCTCGTGGAGCGGATCCGGGCGACCGGGCTGGCCGTCGACCTGACCGTCGAAGGCACCCCCTTCCCGCTCGGTGCCGCCGCCGAGCTGACGGCCTACCGCATCGTCCAGGAGGCACTGACCAACACGCTGCGTCATGCCACGGCCGAGAACGCGTGGGTCACTATCAGCTACGACGAGCCCGAGCTGCGGATCCGGGTGGCCGACGACGGCCCCCCCGCCACCCCGGCAGTCCCGCCGGCCGCTCCGGCGGCACGGCAGGGCCACGGCATCGACGGCATGCGCGAACGGGCGGCCCTGCACAGCGGCGCTCTCCGAGCGGGCCCGGCGGCCGGCGGCGGCTGGCTGGTCGAGGCGACCCTTCGGCCCGGGACCACGGGGGGTCTGGGGTCGGCATCCGGATGAGCATCTCCGTGCTGCTGGCCGACGACCAGCCGCTGCTGCGACGCGGTTTCCGGATGATCCTCGAGGCCGAGGGCGACTTGACCGTGGTGGCCGAGGCGGGGCAGGGCGAAGAGGCCGTCGACCTCGCCCGCCGCTATCGCCCGGACGTCGTGCTGATGGACATCCGGATGCCGGGCACCGACGGCATCGAGGCGACCCGGCGCATCACCGCCGCCCATCCCGAGGTACGCGTGCTGGCCCTGACCACCTTCGACCTTGACGAATACGCCTTCGGCGCGCTGCGGGCCGGCGCCAGCGGCTTCCTGCTGAAGGACGTGCGCCCCGCCGAGCTGGTCGCGGCCATCCGGACCGTCGCGGCGGGGGACGCGGTCATCTCACCGAGGGTGACCCGCCGCCTGCTGGAGGAGTACGCCCAGGTTCTCCCGCTTTCCGCGGCGCAACGGGCGCAGCTCTACCCCCAGCTGTCCGCCCTGACCGAGCGTGAGCGCGAGGTACTCATCGCCGTGGCCCAGGGCCTGTCCAACGCCGAGATCGCCGCCACCTTGTTCGTGTCCGAGGCGACGGTGAAATCCCACGTCGGACGCATCCTGGCCAAGCTCGGGCTGCGGGACCGGGTCCAGGTGGTGGTGCTGGCGTACGAGACCGGGCTCGTCCAGCCGGGCGCCGGGCGCGCTCCGGGACCGTGAGGCTCGGTCAGGGGAGGCGGAGACGGGAATCGAACCCGTGTACAGGGCTTTGCAGGCCCTTGCCTAAGCCACTCGGCCACTCCGCCGCAAGGGCATACGGACCCTCGGAGCGGACGACGGGATTCGAACCCGC
>Ga0187780_10003896_pt1 | contig 11206 bp, 8 predicted proteins | sample 1015_Q2_SP10_20__FD_132429 | JGI IMG/M metagenome (GOLD analysis project Ga0187780, IMG submission 132429) | Tropical peat soil microbial communities from peatlands in Department of Meta, Colombia - 1015_Q2_SP10_20_MG | ecosystem: Environmental > Terrestrial > Soil > Wetlands > Peat | place...
CGACCATGCAGGGTGTCGTGCTTGACCGGAATCACGTCGACAAGATATCTGAAGAATGGGATGGCCAATTTGCCATCGCGAGCGTTGCCGAACCTGGCGTCGAACTTACCTATCAGGCGACTTTCTGCCCGGAGACTCCCGGAAAGGAAATCTGGGAGCCGTTCGCTAAAGACGGAAAACTCGCGAACAATGGTGATTCTTGGACTAGCAGCGGCGAGCCCTTAGCGGCAGCGATTGCTATCCGGTTCACTCTCGAGCCCGGCCAAAAGAAAGTCGTGCCCATGGTCATCGCATGGGATATGCCCATTTTCGAGTTTGGCTCCGGAAGGAAGTGGTATCGCCGCTACACCGACTTCTACGGAACCACTGGCCTGAATGCCTGGGCAATCGCCCGCGATGCCTTGAAGAACGCGAACTCCTGGAGCGCCTCCATCGATTCCTGGCAGGCCAAGTACGTGAACGACGAAAGCAAGCCTCTGTGGTACCGCGGCATGCTGTTCAACGAACTCTACCCTCTCGCGGATGGCGGTTCTGTTTGGGGACGATCCGTCAACGGTGATCCTTCGCAGCCGCCGACCTATTCCTTCATGGAATGCTACGACTATCCCTTCTATGAGACTCTCGACGTCCGCTTCTACGGCTCCATGCCACTAATTGAGTTCTGGCCCGACATTGAGAAGCAAGTCATGAAAGGCTTTGCCGACACCGTGCCACAGGAATCGCGCGAGCGCATGGCTTGGATCTGGAAGAGCATTGAGACGGGCACACCCCAATTCCGGCTCCGCAAGGAAAAGGGTGCCGTGCCGCACGACCTAGGCGCCCCGGAAGAAGATCCGTTCAAGCAAATCAATCAGTTCAGCTGGCAGGATACGAATGGCTGGAAAGATTTGAATCCTAAATTCGTGCTGCTGGTTTACCGCGACTACGTTCTTTCCGGCTCCACCGATACCGCCTTCTTGAAATACACCTGGCCTGCCGTCAAACAATCGATCGCTTACCTGCGCAAGTTTGACCCCGACGGTGGCGGGATTCCGGAAAATCAGGGCTATCCCGACCAGACTTACGACGAGTGGGTTGTGCGCGGGAAGAGCGCGTATTCCGGTGGATTGTGGCTGGCTGCCTTGCGCGCCGCCGAGGAGATCGGGAAGAAGCTCGGCGATACCCAGGCCGCAGACGAATTTCACCGCCTTTTCGCCAAGAGCCAGGAAACCTATATCAACAAACTCTGGAACGGCGAATACTTCCGCTATGACACGGGAAGCGCCTACAAGGACAACATCCAGGCTGACCAGTTGGCCGGCCAATGGTACGCCAACCTGACCGGTCTTGGTGATCTTGTCCCGCGGAAAATGCAACTCACCGCCCTCAAAAAGATCTATGACTTCAACGTCATGAAATTCGCCGAGGGGAGCATGGGCGCGGTCAATGGCATCGCAGCGGATGGCCAGCTCATCAAGCTCGAACACAACGAACAAGTGGACGAAGTCTGGTCGGGCACTACGATGGCCGTCGCCGGCCTCATGTTGAGCGAGGGAATGACGAATGAGGCTTACCGCACCTTGTGGGGCATCTATCACACCAGCTACGAAACCAGGGGATACTGGTTCCGCACGCCCGAGGCCTGGGACATCAGCGGGGACTATCGCGCTTCAATGTACATGCGGCCCGCGGCAATTTGGACCTTGGAGATGATGCCCAAGGCGCACCCGGCGGATTAACGGAGAAATCCGTTCGGTCCTCGTCTAGCTTGCGTGCCGCGTCAGGGTTTGCGGCGCCGTCTGTGGACGCGGCCTTCTTTGCCCCTTATCATAAAAGTACGCTCCCGGGTCGCCGCATCTCGGTGTGCATCGAACCCGTTTCCGGAGGAGAGCTGCAATTCTTCTCCGATCAGACCGACATCCAGACAGACTTTCGGCAAGTTGCGATCTCCTTATGCCTCTTGCCAACTTCTCCTCGAGGTGAGCACTTCATGCCCGGTGAACTCTTTCGGTTGATGAAGCAATCTATCATCGATGGAGATCCTGAAGCCGCGCGGGAGCTCAGCCTCCGCGCCCTCGGCGAAGGCATATCCCCACTGGATGCGATCAACAACGGTTTTGTCCCTGGCCTCCATGTCGTTGGCCAGCAGTTCGAACAAGGTGAAATGTTCTTGCCCGACCTCGTCCTTGCCGGCGAAGCCATGAAAGCCGCCACCTCGACCCTGGAGCCCGAGATTCACAAGGTCGGCGCCACTCGCGAGACGCTTGGCAAAGTCATCCTCGGCACAGTCAAAGGAGACATTCACGAAATTGGGAAGACCCTCGTTGGCACCATGCTCTCTGCCAGCGGCTTCGAGGTTTTCGATCTCGGTGTGGACGTCCCCTTCGACACCTTTGCTTTGAAAGCCAAAGAGGTGAATGCCAACATTGTCGGTGTTTCCGCCTTGCTGACCACCACCATGACCGGCCAGAAAAATGTTGTCGACGCCCTGGAGCGTCATGGCTTGCGCCCGCATGTCAAATTCATCGTCGGTGGCGCGCCAGTCACGCAAAGCTGGGCGAATGAAATTGGCGCGGATGGATATGGCAAAGACGCTTTGGCTGCCGTGGCGCTTGCTAAGCGTCTGGTTGGTGTCTAGCCCGGGCCGCAAGAGTTTTGAGCTTGAATAATTGGATTGGGATTGGACAATTGATGCAAGCGAGTCTGCAACTTCTCGAGCCTTCCCTGATCGACCGCATTCTCGCGGAGGCTTTTGAACTCATCCACCAGCGCGGCGTGACCGTTCAGGCCCCCGAAGCCGTTGAATTGCTCGCCTCTGCGGGCGCGCGCGTCGAAAATGGCCTTGCCCACATCCCGGAGTCACTCGCTCGCAAGGCGATTGAGACTGTCCCTCGCGATTTTTCGCTGCACACTCGCGCAGGCGAACCCGTGGTCCGCTACGGTGCAGGCCGCGTCCATTTTGACCCCGGCTCTTCGTGCGTGCACGTCCTTGACCCCGACACGCTCGAACATCGCATGTCGCAATCGGCCGACCTCGTCCGCCTTGTCCAAATCGCGGAACAATTGCCGCAGTATGCCGCGCAATCAACCGCAGTGGTCTGCAATGAAGTTCCAAAGGAGATCGGCGATCTGTACCGCCTCTTCCTCGTGCTGTGGTATTCCGATAAGCCTGTTGTCACGGGAGCCTTTTCTCCTCGCACTGTTCCTGCAATGATTGACCTTCTCGCCTCCGACTCCGGAGGCCACGCGGCCTTGCGCCAAAAACCTCGCGCCGTCTTCGATGTCTGTCCTTCGCCTCCGCTGCATTGGTCGGAATTTGCCGCGCAAAACATGGTAGATTTGGCTCGCGCATGGGTTCCCGCCGAAATTGTCTCCATGCCTCTAGCGGGCGCAGCCGCTCCCGTCACACTCGCCGGCGCCGTCGTGCAGCACGCCGCTGAATGCATTAGCGGAATCACCATTCACCAACTCGCGCAGCCGGGAGCGCCCCTCGTCTGGGGCGGTGCTCCCGCCATCTTCGACATGCGCAGCGGCATTACTCCCATGGGCGCAATCGAAACCACCATGCTCAACGTCTCCTGCGCTCAAGTCGCAAAGTCGCTGGGCTTGCCCACTCACGGCTACTTGCTCGGGAGCGATTCCAAGCTCGTCGACGCTCAATCGGGCCAGGAGAGCGGCCTGGCGGCCATCATGGGTGCGCTCGGTGGTATCAATATGATTTCTGGGGCTGGTATGCTGGATTCCCTCGCCTGTCACAGCGCAGAGAAATTGGTCCTCGACGCGGAAACCATCGCCATGGCGCAGCGCGCCCTGCAAGGGGTCCAAGCCCGCACGGAAACGCTCGCGCTTGACATGTTCGCGAAGGCAGGTGCGCAAGGTGACTTCCTGAAGATTCCGGAAACGCGGAAACTGTTCCGATTGGAGCAGCATATTCCCTCTAAGGTCATTGATCGCGGCTCGCTCCATTCTTGGGAGCAAGGTGGCAAAAAGGATACCTTCGCGAGAGCCAGGGAGCGCGTCCAGGAATTGATTTCGAGCTACAAGCGGCCGAAAATCTCATCAAGTGTGGAACAATCTTTGCACGCCATGATGGGCGAGCTCGCAACCCGCGCGGGAATGCACCATTTGCCGGGGGTTTGATGATTCCGCTGGGATGATTGAATCGAAAATGAGAGTCGGCTTCACAATCGAACGCCACTCCGAGATTCTGGACGATTGGCAGTTGGTCGTTCAGCCCGTGGCAGTGCTGCGCGCGGAGGGTATCAATCCCGTCCGGTTAGGGGAGCGTCAGCCATTGTTTCGCACCTTGGCCAAGCGCGCCATCGCCGAGGGTACAGCGTGGATTCATCCTCGGGCGGTGGTTCGCTGCTTGAACATAGTGGAACGAGAAAACGAGGGAATGTTCTTTGCTCCCGGCGGGCAATTGATGGGTGCCGGGCTTTCGCGCAGACTTACCGGGGCGGGGTGTGTCCTCGCCGCTGTCGCCACCCTCGGCGGCGAACTGGAGCAGAGGATTGAAAAGTTGCGAGGCCAGGACTTGCTCTTCCAAATGGCTTTAGACGCTTTTGGGACTGCCGCCCTCGACGAAATGACCAACGCCCTTACTCGACACGTTCACGCTTTGGCCGGAGTACGCACGCTGAAAGCTACAAACCCCGTTTATCCCGGAACAAAAGATTGGGAACTCTCCGCTGCTCAAACACAAATCTTTTCGTTGGTGGATGCGTCTTCCATCGGGGTGCATTTGAATCCGTCGTTCATGATGATGCCTCGCAAGTCGGTCTCGATGGTGTACGGCCTCGGTGCCAAGGTACGGGTCGGCAAGATTCCCTGTGCCGAATGCGAAGCAGCGTCTCGTTGTCTGCACAAGCCAGGCTCTTCCTGACCTTCGGCATCGGCGGGTGGATTAATTCGACGCTTCCTCTATTCCTCTGAGGCGGCTCTTTTCCCCTGTGATTTCTTCAGCGCGGGGAGCCGGGCGATTTCGTGGATAAACTCAGGTGTCGTTCCACAGCAGCCGCCGAGAAAAGTGGCGCCCGCGTCCACTAGCTCTGGAACCGACTCTGCGAATTCCGCCGGGGTCGTCTTATATTTGGCCATGCCTCCCACCATCTCCGGCAATCCCGCGTTTGGCTTGATCCAGATCGGCAACCGCGACGCAGCCGCAAGGCGCCGGCAGACGGGAACGAATTCCTGAATCCCCAACCCGCAATTCGCTCCGATAGCGTGAACGCCGTCGCTCGTCATCGTTGTGGCGACCTGCTCTGGTGTAGTTCCCATGATGGTTCGGTCCCGGTTCTTCCCCGAATCGAAAACGAACGACACAATCACCGGCAGTCCCGTCTTCAATGCAGCGGCCACGGCAATGCGCGCCTCAGCTAGGTCGGTAAAGGTTTCGAGGACGATTCCATCCGGCCCTTCCGAAGCAAGCGCCTTCGCCTGCTGCGAAAAAGCCTCCTTCAACTGCTCCACGGTCACTTCCTTGGTTAGCAGCAACTTTCCGCTCGGACCGATCGAGGCAAACACAAGAGCGGAGTTCTCCGCTGCCTTACGCGAAATCCTCACTCCTGCGCGGTTGATCTCTTCACATTGTCCCGCCAACCCCTGCGCCGTCAGGCTGATCGCATTCGCGCGAAACGTGTTTGTCAGAATCACGCGGCTGCCTGCCTGCACGTAACTTTGCGCAACCTGCTCCACCAAGTGAGGTTTCGCCAGGTTCCATTCGTCCGCGCAGGCGCCCAGTTCGAGGCCGAGCTTCTGAAATTCCGTGGCCCACGCGCCGTCGCAAATCGTTGTCGTGCCGCGCAAACAATCTTGAAATTGCATGATGATTTTCTGTGAGTGTAGCGAACCTTAAGTATACTGCGAGAACGTTTTTCTAGCCCCAATCCTCGTCTGCGAGCCATCTGGACTCGCAGTCAAGCAAAACGTTTTCATAAGTTGTACCCGGCGCACAAGCACCATAGAATGTTTGCAAGAGAGGCCCCCATGACACATTTCAGAAAGCTCGCAGTGGTGCTAGTCCTTGTTGCAGGAATTGCCAGCGCGGCAGCGGCAAAGACCCAGGTCAGCAAGCGCAGTGGCGGAAATCTCCCGGATGGCGCGGCTGTGGATATCTACACCCTCAAAGACGGAAAGATCGAAGTGGAAGTAATGACCTACGGCGGAAACATCATTTCGTTGAAGGTGCCGGACCGCAACGGCAAGGTCGAGGACGTGGTTCTTGGTTTCGATGATCCCGCGGGCTACTACGAAAACAATCACTCGAAGAAAGCCTCCTTCTTTGGACCCATCGTCGGCCGCTATGCCAATCGCATCGCTCACGCCAAATTCACCCTGGACGGAAACGAATTCAACCTTCCCAAAAACGATGGCGACAACACCCTTCATAGCGGGCCAAACGGTTTTCACAATCACATGTGGACGGCAAAAATCATTTCCGATGGCGTCGAACTGAAATATCTCAGCAAAGACGGCGAAGAAGGCTATCCGGGGAATCTGTCGGTCACCGTGAACTACACTCTCAAGGACGGTGACGTGAAGATCGAATACATTGCAACCACGGACAAGCCGACCGTCCTGAATCTCACCAATCATGCCTACTTCAATCTCTCCGGCGATGCAAGCCATACCATCCTCGACGTCCAGTTGATGCTGAACGCCTCCCGCTTCACTCCCGTGGATACCACGCTTATCCCTACGGGAGAACTGAAGTCCGTCGTCGGCACCCCGTTCGATTTTCTGAAGCCTCATGCGATCGGCGAACGCATTAACGCCGACGACGAGCAAATCAAATTGGGTCACGGCTACGACCACAACTTTGTCATTGATGGTGGCGGCAAGAACCTGACGCAGGCGGGGGAAGTTTACGACCCTGGCACCGGTCGCACTCTCGACGTCCTCACCACAGAGCCCGGCGTGCAGTTCTACACCAGCAATTTCCTCGATGGCTCCATCAAAGGGAAGCACAGCATCCTCTATCCGCGTAACGCCGCGCTCTGCTTGGAGACTCAGCACTTTCCCGATTCTCCCAACCATCCGAAGTTCCCGACAACGGAGCTGAAGCCCGGTGCCAAGTTCCATTCCATTACGATTTACCGTTTCTCCGTGCATTAGTCCGCGGACCGAATTTCATAAACCCGAGCAATTCGATGAACCTACTGGGAATCGATGTTGGCACCGGCGGAACACGCGCCGTCTTAATTGACTCGAACGGCCGCGTCATCAGTGCGGCGACAGCCGAACACGCGCCCATGAGCTCGCCCCAAATCGGCTGGGCCGAACAATCCCCCGACGATTGGTGGCGTGCAGCCTGCCAGGCCATCAAAGCCTGCCTCGCGAAAGGCTCCAAAACACCTCAGGATGTCTCCACTATCGGCCTCACCGGCCAGATGCACGGTCTCGTTCTTCTCGATGGCAAGGATCAGGTCCTTCGCCCCGCCCTCATCTGGTGCGACCAGCGCACCGGCGACGAATGCCGCGAAATCACCAAGCAAGTCGGCGCGGAGCGCCTCATCGAACTGACTGCCAACCCCGCCCTCACGGGATTCACGCTGCCCAAAATCTGGTGGGTCCGCCACCACGAGCCGCAAATCTGGGCACGCGTTCGCTCACTGATGCTGCCCAAAGACTATGTGCGATTCCGTCTCACGGGCGCCCGCGCCATTGACGTTGCCGATGCCTCCGGGACGCTCATGTTTGACGTCGTCCACCGCCGTTGGTCCCGCCCCATGCTCGAACTCTCTCAACTCGACGAAGCCCTTCTGCCCGAAGTCTTCGAGTCACCGGAAGTCAGTGGCCGTCTTACGGAAGAAGGCGCGCGCCTCTCCGGCCTTCGCCCTGGCATTCCTGTCGTTGCTGGTGCCGGTGATCAAGCCGCGGGTGCTGTCGGCATGGGCATCGTCAAGCCCGGTGCGGTGAGCGCGACCATCGGCACCTCCGGTGTCGTCTTCGCCGCTACCAGCAAACCCGTCCTTGAGCCCAAGGGCCGCATCCACACGTTCTGCCACGCCATTCCGGGTCGCTGGCATGTCATGGGCGTAACGCAGGGCGCCGGCCTCTCGCTTCGTTGGTTCCGTGATCAATTTGGCGCGGGCAAAGACGACGGTCGCGACCCTTACAATCGTCTCGCCGAAGAAGCCGCCAAGACGCCTCCGGGCGCCGACGGCCTTCTGTGGACGCCCTATCTCATGGGCGAGCGCACGCCGCATCTAGATCCCAACGCGCGTTGCGCTCTCGTCGGCATCACCGCGCAACACACCCGCGCCCACGTCATCCGCGCCATCTTGGAAGGTGTTGCCTTCAGTCTCCGCGATTCGCTCACCTTGTTTCAGGATATCGGCGTGCCGATTCAGTCGATTCGCCTGGGCGGCGGCGGCGCGCGTTCTCCCCTGTGGCAACAAATTCAGGCGGATGTTTACGGCATGCCCGTGGAATTGATTGAAGCCGACGAAGGCGGTGCGTACGGTGCCGCCCTGCTCTCCGGCGTTGGAATCGGGCATTGGCCTTCCGTTGACGCCGCCTGCGAAACCTCGGTCCGCGTCGCGAAACGGGTCCAGCCCAATCCCGCTGCCGCTGCGCGCATGAATCTCCAATACGCGGAGTTTCGCAAGCTCTACCCCGCGCTCCGCGGCATCAACCACAGCCTCTAGCAATCGCCAATAACCACTGCGAAGTTTCCTCCGCGCCCCTGCGTCTTATAGTATGGTTTAGGTATCGGGGCTCGTAGCTCAGCGGTTAGAGCAGCGGACTCATAATCCGTTGGTCGTAGGTTCGAATCCTACCGGGCCCACCAAACCTTCCAGGTCCAGCCCGGACACATAGGTTACACAACGTACCTAAGACATAGGTAACACTTTGGGGCCGACGGGATTTTCGAGCGGTTCGAGCACCCGGGTCTCCAGATCGAAGTATCCCAAATCATAATCCATAAAGCTGACCAGCCAGATGTCATCGTGCACTTCTTTGATGCCGTTGCTCTACGGCTTTAAAAAGATCACCAACATAAATTAATTGGAAGATTCAAGACTATGGATGAATGACCAAACATGGTCGGTATCCCAACCTACCGCCCCCACTTGCCTAAGGGCTATGACACCCCGTGTATCCAGAATGAAAGTCGTGGGATACATCCGCACTTCAAATTCCTCTGGAATTTTTCCCCTAGTGATGTATACGGGGACGCCGATTCGGTGGGCGAACTTGAAAGTTCGGACAGTACTATCGTCCTCCTCAGTTACCGCGAGAAATAAGACTGGTGCACCTTTCAGTGAGTCCGCAAAATGCGTGATTGTTGGCATCTCCGAAAGACAAGGAGGGCATGTTGTACTCCAGAAATTCAAAAAGACTACGTTGCCCTTGAAATTCGCCAGGGTCACCTCCTTTCCATTGAGATCGTGAATTCGCCACGCTTCCGAATGACCTTGTGCGGAAAGCGAAACCCACACGGGAGCCAAGTGCTCGTCTGGCTCAGAATTATTGAATGAGTTTAACCGGGGGAGGACACGCAAAAGATGAGGTTGTGCATTTTCACGTAACGACCTTTCAAAGTGGAAATCCCATGCCTCCAAACCGATTAACTTCAAAACCAAACCTGCGAGCAACCGATAAAGAAGCTGCCCTTAGACATAATCGTTGGGCCTCCCGTGCCTCTTCGTCACATCTTAAGCCGTCTTATGTGTCAGCCGGGGAAATGTTGCGAATATGAAACTCCCTGGTGACCGACCAAGTCCCAAAATCGCGGCGACTCCGCCCGCAATTCAAACTGCCGGGCTGGAACAGTTGCCTGCGCCGCAGCGTCCGCGTCAATTCCGGGCATTGAGTCTTTCTCTTCAATTCCATCCCGCCTATCTTGCGGCTTTTGGATCCTTAAATCGGCTTAGAAGCATTTCACCCCGTGTCCCCCTGGTGGTAAAGTCCTTAGCGATTGAACTCAGGAGGTATCCATGCACAAGCCCGTTGCTGTCCAAAACTCCGGCCACCTTCGCAAACTCCTGTTGGCCTGCCTCTTCCTCGTCGTCCCTTTTCTTGTCTTCGTGGGGCTTCCCTCCGCTCGCACTCGTTCGCAAGTGCCACCGGCGGACGACGCCGCGGCGTTACTCGCCGGCTACCGCCAGGTCGAAGTTGCCTCTGTCTCTGATGCGCTCGAACAGCTCACCGGCCGCAAGATGTATATGTCCCACCGGATGCGACCGATCTTTCCCACGAAGTTTGCTGGCTTTGCCGTCACGGTGTCCCTGAAAAAAGAAGCCAATGACGATCCAAATGCCCTCAACGGAATGCTCGCGGCGATCGATCAAGGCTCCAAGGACTCCGTATACGTGATGGTCGTTGAAGACGGCATTGACATTGCTGGTATGGGCGGCCTCATGGGCACCGCCATGCACGCCCGTGAATATGCCGGCGCTGTCATTGATGGCGGTGTTCGCGACGTCGCTCAGTTGAAGCGCATTAACTTTCCGGTGTATGCCCTCGGCATTGTTCCTTCCACTTCCGTCCATCACTACCGCTTCGCCGGTTCGAATATTCCGGTCGTGTGTGACGGCATCGAAGTGAAACCTGCGGACATTATCGCTGCCGACCAGGATGGCGTTGTCGTCGTTCCTCGCCACCTGGCGCAAAAAGTCCTTACCCTAGCCCAGGAGATGGACTTCAAGGAGCATTCCATGTACGCCTACATCGAGAAGCTCAAATCCATCCAGGAAGCCGTGAGAACATTTGGCCGCCTCTGATGGTTCGGTGATCTGATGGACCCTCTCCGCCACAATCTTTCGTTTCGCACTTTTCGCTTCTCCCATCTACCAGTCGTAGCCTACGTTTTGTTAACTACTATCCCGGCTCTCTCTCAGCAGCCTCCGGCTACACCTCCAACGTGTCGCGTAGAATCCGTCGCTTTCGAAGGTTGGCACTCCGAACAAATCTCCAATCCCTGGGTGAAACTCATCATCGTCCCTCAATTGGGCGGTCGCCTGATGCAGGTCTACTTCGATGGCCACCCCTATCTTTTCGTCAACCCAAAATTCAAAGGACAATACATCCCTCCTGCGGAAGCCGTGAAAAGCCATCGCTGGATTAATTACGGCGGAGACAAAATCTGGCCCATGCCCGAAGGTTCACAGGACGAGCATCACTGGCCCGGCCCCATTTCCGACCCGCTTGACGATGGTGAGTACACCTTCACGGTGCTCTCCCAAACTCCCTCGTGTACCATCCGCCTCGATGGCCCTCC
>Ga0187780_10003900_pt1 | contig 11202 bp, 12 predicted proteins | sample 1015_Q2_SP10_20__FD_132429 | JGI IMG/M metagenome (GOLD analysis project Ga0187780, IMG submission 132429) | Tropical peat soil microbial communities from peatlands in Department of Meta, Colombia - 1015_Q2_SP10_20_MG | ecosystem: Environmental > Terrestrial > Soil > Wetlands > Peat | place...
CTCGATGGGAGCGACCACCATGCACGTGTCCAGCGCAAACTTGGCTCCGCTCTCTTCAATCAGCTTGGAGTACCCCGCTTCGTCCCCCTGCCGCTTGACCTCCCTGCTGCAGCAAACCCAGAACTCACGCCTGACCTGGCGCCCGGTGAGGAGCTTCGCAAGCGTTGCCAGCTCCGTCAGCGAGCAGTGTGGGCAGCCGACCGAGACGAAGTCCGGTGCCCCCTCGTCGTTCAGCAGGGAATCGGTCTCCACAAGCTCCTTCCTGCTGAAGGTGATGGCCTCGAGGTTCTTCGTGATCAGTCCAGACTCGGGAGTCAGGCCCTCCGCGTGGAACATGGCGACTCCTCCCGAGCTCGCAAGTGCCGCAGAAAGCGTCTTGAGATCCTCCAGGCTGGCTCGTTGGATGCCCCTGAAGTACGGTATCCCGTCCTTCGCCATTCTGCCGACGAAGTATCCCATGGCGGAGAAGTCCTCTGGCAACCTGAGCTGTACTACTACATCCACGGCAATGGTCGGCACCCGGTTCTCCGTGATGTGCAGTCCGTAGAGGGGAGTGCGCCCAGTAAGGCTCGCTGCAAGGGCGCTCGGCCCCCCTTCCCGATTCGTCCTTGCTCCGATGACAGAGTTGGCGTATACCACTGCAGAGCTCTCACCCCATGCGATGTGTTGGCCGAAGCTGGGCTCGTTACCGGCAAGGTAGGGCGTGCACGTGCACGTGATTTCGACCCCGAGCTTCCCGTAAGCGTCTATCACCTGCAGCTGCTTTTCCGCGAACCCCCGATCTATCCCCTGAGACCTCCAGTCTGACAGGCTCATTCCTGCCGGGTTGAGCGTAGTCCTCACACGTGCCCTCCCATCCCTGGCGAGCTCGCTCAGGAATTCCAGTCCTGCGTCCCCCAAGTTCTTGTAGGAGACGCCCGACACTTGCACGCTGGAGACCTTTACCAGTCGCTCGGCGTCGTAGATTTTCCCGAGGGCGACCAGGATCTGCATTGCCTTCTGGGTCGCGTGCCCCTGTTCCCCTGCGAGCATCGCCTTCTCCTCTCCGGTGAGGTGCAATTGGTTCTACCCCAGGTAGTCTTCCACCCTGATGTCTTCCGCCCCCGGGATTATCGACTTCAGGAACCCATCTTTCTTGGCTCCGAACGGTATGGTGGCGTCCACAGCCACTTTGCATGTCTTCCTTGTGACCTGGTCCGCGGAAGGATCGAGAGACGACCCCAGTTCCCCGGGCTTGAGCGTGAGGTCTCTGTCCATCTGTGTTCTCGTGGCGATAGCCCATTCAACCGCGTTCGGGTCCTCGATGTCTATGTCCTCGTCAACAACCACGGCCTGTTTGAGGCTCGGGTGCCCCCTGAAGGCCGCCTCCAACGCGTTCTTTGGGTCATCCTCCCTTGTCTTCCTGATTTTCACAACGCCATGGAGCCATGATGACCCCCCAGCGGTGAGACGGACATCAAGACACTCGCACACCTTGCTTACCTCCCTGAACATCGTCGCCTCTCTGGGGGTCCCCATCAGGAACATGTGTTCGATTCCACCGGGGAGGATGGTTTGATAGATTGGGTTCTTTCGATGGGTCACCCTTTTGATTTTGATTACCCTTTGCTTCCTCACGATATCGTAGGAGCCCACGATGTCCGGGAAGGGCCCCTCATCGACCAGCTCGTCCGTGATCACTCCTTCGAGGACAATTTCGCAATCGGCAGGCACCAAGGATTCGACGGTCATACACTTCACGTAGCTCATCTCCTTCAGGGCGTTGGCGATGGCGAGCTCGCTCTTTCCAATCTCACAGGAGACGGCCGACGCGAACAAGAACGCGGGATGGTTCCCAATCGCGAAACCCACTTCACGGTTCCCTCTTCTGATGAACTCATCCAGGTGACGGGGGAGTATCCTAGCGGCCACCCTGTCCTTGCCTATCAGCATCAGTCTATGATAGCTCGCATTGTAACCGTACTCCCTGTCGTGCGCAACCGCTATGCCTGCCGTAACGTAGGGCCCACCATCCTTCTCACAGTGGGTTAGGATAGGGAGCCTGTACAGGTCGACCTTTTCTTCGACCACCTCTCGACATGGAGCGTCATCTACTGTTCGGAATGGCTTGGGGTTCTCTATGCTGTCGAGAACTGTAGAAAGTATGTCCCCCGGGTCCACTCCCAGCGCTCTGGCGAGCAGGGGCCTCGTTCCGCATACGCCTGCAGCGACCCTGTAACCATCCGACTCCCCGATTCTTTCGAAGAGAATCGGCTTCCCATCCAGTCTGCTGGACAAGGCAGCGATCTCGTACCTCTTCGACACCTCTCTCCTGACATGTGCCAGGTCGTGAGAAGCATCGAGATCGGCAAGAAAGGTTCTCATGTCTGCCCGTCCCGGAACCGTCGGAGAACGACGGCCACTCACGGTTCCCATGGGATGTCGTGCGATTAATCAAAAATATCCCTAAAACCTAACGGAGCGCGGGTTAATTCGATTCCTCAGCCTTTCATTGCGGGGGCTACGGCGATTTCATAATGGTCGACCGTCGAAACCATATCCAGAAGGAACTCCTTGTCCGCTGGATAGTAGACTGCTTTCTCGACTTCCTCCCCTGCGAATCCCTTGATGTCATCCATGGACCTCCAGAGGGACAGGAGCAGAAACTCGGTGTTTCCGCCAACCTGCCGCGTCAACACATACGTTCCTAGGTTGCCTTTGGTCGCAGCGTACCCCTTCAGTCCTGTGGCCTTCAGATATGCAAGATACCTCTTCGTGTCCTCCTTCTTGGTAACTCCCTTCCAGATTCGCCCTATCATTGGATTCAGTTTCTGTCGAGGCGTTGTAAGTATTTCTCGCCTAGCATCTTGAGGCGACAAGCAGCAGCCAGACTGCCGTCATCCCGGACGTGACCGACTCCTGGATTGCGACTCCGCTCCAGGGCCAACCGTTGAACCAGATGAAGGCGGAGAGGATTCCGAAACCGAGCGCGACCGCACCGATGCGGGGGGACCCAAGGGGCCAGGAGACGTAGCTGTAGGCGAGCATGGCCACGACAATCATCAGGAAGAAGATCTCAGAGACGACTCCGTGGATGTGGCCCGTGTTCTCAGAGAAGACACCGACCATGGCAAGGTCGAAGGCCGCAACCGTCAAAGGGATCGTCCAGACAACCGTCCTCCGATCGCGTGACGCTTTGGAAAGCAGGACCGCGAAGACCAACACAAGGGCGCCTGCGAAAACGAGGCCCACGTCATACACGTAACCGACCCGTCCATTTGTGACGGTGTTCCCGAGGTCGCTAAGCGCGTCGTTGTAGATGTTGAACCAGGGAGAGAGGGCTATCGAGGCCAAGATGAACGGGTAAGCGGCCAGGGCCGCAACGATCCCAAGCGCCCGCAGCCTAGCCAACAGAGACGGGCTTCCCGCCTGACTCTTATCCCTTCAATTCAAGTCTGGCCCCATCTGAAGGATCTGATTGGCCTGAACCAAGGCCCTTCGGCCAATCAGAGTTTATTCCGAGTTTAGTGACCGCGGGCCCGGTGCGATTTGAACGCACGACCTACAGCTTAGAAGGGTCGGCGCCATGCTCTGCCGCGCTATCCGTACTTCGCTCGACCATGGATCTGCGCTACGGGCCCAATTGCTGCCATTCTGGGTCTTGACATAAGCGTTTGCCGAGGCGAATTCGGGGCATTCATGAAACGGTCGAAATAGGAAGGTTTTATCCCGCCCAACCTGCATCGTTGGCCCTTGGCCGCATCTCAGCAGCGGCTCTTCGGCACCAACGGTGTAAGGTTCGTCCCGGGGGTATCCCACGACCTCGATTTCGTGATCAACCTCGCCGAGGCCATAGGCACCTACTTTGGGAGCGGCGAAATCCTGCTTGGCCAGGACGGGCGTCTTTCCAGCCCCGCCCTCGCAAACGCCGCCGTCTCAGGTCTCCTCAGCTCCGGCAGGGACGTAGCGGAAGCGGGGTTGGTGCCAACGCCTGCCCTCCAGTACGGCGTGAAAACCATGGGCTTCAAGGGCGGGGTCATGGTCACAGCCTCCCACAACCCCCCTCACTATAACGGCCTGAAGGTCTCCAGCTCAGACGGCGTTGAGGTGCCCCATTTGGACGAGCAGAGGATAGAGAAGATCTACTTCGACAAGTCCCAGACAAAGGCTGACTGGAAGTCCGTCGGCGTGGCCCGCCAGGAGCCATCGGTGGTAAGGAACTACATCAAAGGGATAATCTCGAAGGTCAACGCGAAGGCGATAGCTGACAGGAGGTTTACGATGGTGATGGACCTTGGCAACGGTGCCCAGTCTGTCGCCGCGCCCTATCTGGTGGAGTCTCTCGGATGCAAGCTGATAACGCTCAACTCGGTTATCGACGGCAACTTCCCAGGCAGGGGGCCCGAGCCGACCCCTGACACTTTGAAGGACCTATCTGCTGCTGTGAAATCGGTTGGCGCCGATCTCGGTGTCGCCTACGATGGAGACGGAGACAGGTCCATCTTCTGCGACGAGAACGGCAGGGTCCTGTGGGGGGATCAGACGGGGTGCTTCGTGGCCGACTTTATTCTTGGCAAGCACAGGGGCGGCACCGTTGTCACCTCGGTCGCTTCCAGCCAGGCCATAGAGGCCGTGGCCAAAAAACACGGCGCGAAGGTCCTGCGGACAAGGGTGGGGGCCGTCGAGATAGCCCGGACCATCCTCGAGCGAGGAGCAGTCTTCGGCTTCGAAGAAAACGGGGGGTGCCTCTACCAGCCGCACATCGCAGTCCGGGACGGGGGAATGACCACCGCCCTGATGCTCGAATGCCTTGCGGGGAGGGGTATGTCCTTCTCGAAGGCGCTCTCCTTCGTCGTCCCCCGCTATTACCAGGCCAAAACAAAGGTGGGGGTAGGGCGCAAGGGCGTTGACGCCATAATGCGGGCTGTCGAGCGCCAGGCGAAGGGAGAGGTCGAGAGGACGGACGGCATCAAACTCTGGACGGGGGAACATTCCTGGGTTCTCATCAGGCCTAGCGGCACAGAGCCAATCGTACGCATCTTCGGGGAGGCGGAGAGCCAAGAGGCCGCGGACCAGCTAGTCAAGAAGTTCGAGAAAATAGTGAAGTCTGCCTCAGCGTAGGTGCGTCCATCCCACATCACGGATGTGGCGCCTTTTCTTCCCCGTGGTGAGCACGACCTGACCGGCTTCCGAGGTTGCCTTCCCTATCTCAAACAACGCGCCCCCGGCCCTGTGGACGGCCTCCCTGGCACTCGCAATCCTTGATTTGGGGATGGTACCGACAATCACATACTCTTCCCCTCCCTCCAACACCAACTCCTCCATCCTCAGCCCGTTCGTTCCTGCGAATTTCCGCACCCCCACGGCGGCCGGGAGCATTGTCACCTCGAATCCGACACCGCTCTCCGTCGCAAGCGTATGCAGGCTCCTCGCCAGCCCGTCGCTGGAGTCCATGGCCGAAGACAGGAACGGACGGAGCGCTGTGCCGACCTCGAGGCTGGGCGTCGGGTCCAACACGCTCGCCCTGGATTTCTGCCCGAACTCCCCATTGGCTGCTGCGGAGCCGTTCAGGATCCTCAGACCCGAAGGTGGATACCCGAAAAGGCCGGTCACAATGAGCGCGTCCCCGGGTCTTGCCCCTCTCCGAGACACCAGGCGCTTTGCGAACCCGACCATAGCGCAGTCTATCACCAGCTCTTTCGCCTCGTTGGTGTCCCCGCCCACCAAGAGGACGTCCCACTCCCTCTCCGCATCCCTGAACCCTGTCGCCAGCTCGTCCACCTGCTCCTGGCTGACCCCCTTCTTCAGACCGAGGGAGACAACGAACGAATCAGGCCTCGCTCCCTTGGCCGCGAAGTCGCTCACGCACATGGCGACCGCCTTCCTCGCCGCCTGCCGATAGGTCATCCCTGCAGGCACGTCCGTGTGCTCCACAAGCATGTCCACCTTCAGTAACAGCCTCCCCGCCCTGGTGGGGACGACGGCGAGGTCGTCTCCAATCTTCGAGTAGCCCTTCGGGAGCTTCTTGGCCCTGCTGATGATGGACCTAATGACGCCCAGCTCGTCTGGCGTGCTAGCCGCTCAACTCCTTGAGCTTCTTCACGAATGACTTCGCAAGCAGGCTCGCCTTCTCAGAGGAGGGGGCTTCGGCCGAGACCCGTACCACGTCCTCAGTCCCCGAGGGCCTGATTAGCACCCAGCTCCGGTCGGGGAGCCCAATCTTCAGACCGTCCGTGAGGTCCGCGCCCCTGTACTGGGCGGCCAGCTTCTTGATCCCTTTCAGGGCCTTCGCCTTGGAGATTGTAAGGGCCACCCTCTCCTGCTGGTAGACGGGCACGGATTCGTAGAACCTCCTCCCTTCCCTCTTTAGGGCCGTTATGATTGAAAGCGCCGCGAGCATAGAGTCCCTGCAGTAGTTGAACGAACCGTCGATGAGGCCACCGCTGCTCCCCTCACCCCCGAGCCTCGCTCCCCATTCCTTCATCTGCCCGACAACATTGGCCTCCCCTACCTTCGATCTGAAGACTTGGGCCCCTGCGATGTTGGCCACATCGTCAACTGCCTGGGTCGTGTCCACCGAGACGACCAGCTTCTTCTCCCGTGTCTCTGCCAGCATCTCTGAAAGGGCCAGGGTGAGCATGAAGTCCCCCGTCCTCTTCCTCCCGGAGGAGTCTACTATCACCAACCTGTCCCCATCGCCGTCGAACCCAAGTCCCACATCGCACCCCTTCTGCTTGACCGTCTTCCTAAGGAGCCCGAGCTCGTCGGCCACGGGGTCAACCTTCCTGTCGAACACTCCGTACGAGTCGTTCATCGATGTGACATCGCAGCCGAGCTGTACTAGGAGGGGGACAGCATGGGTAATCGCGGCACCGCCCCCCAGATCGACGGCCACCTTGACACCCTGGCAGGAGCCGGCCCCGAACCTCTCGACAAGGTCGGCGGCATAGACAGGCCCGTGCGTCTCCTTCACTGCTCCGCGCTCGAAGGGGGTCGACCTTGCAGCATGCCCCCCGATTATCTGCCCGAACATTTCCTCATTCACCCCGGCCCCTTCCACCAGGAACTTCAAGCCGTTAAACTCCGGCTCGTTGTGGGAGGCGGTCACCATGACTGCGGGAAGTCTGCTCCTCCTGCTCTCCCGAAACAGGGCGGGGGTCGAGATGATACCATAGTCATAGACCGTTGCTCCGAGTGACGCGAGTCCAGCCGTGACAGCCTTGCAGATGGTGGGACCTGTGTTCCTTGGGTCGCGAGCCAGCAGGAACTCTTTGGAGCCCGTTGCTTTCCCGAAGTTGACCGCGTATTTCGAAACATCGGCCAGGGCCAAGTCTCTGTTAAGGATCCCTCTAATCCCGCTTAGGGACGCTATCAACACGACCGCCCCCTTTCATCGGCCCCAGTGCAGATAAAGTAGGGGTCTAGCCATCTGATTCCCTAATTGGTTCAATCCTCACACAGGTATAGGGCTCCCCACTTCTGTGCCCCCTAGGGATTCCACTCCGATTTCAGGAGACTGTAGTAGTACTGGTCGACAAATCGGCCTCTGAAGAAGACCCGCTGTCTGAGGTTGCCTTCATGCTTGAACCCGAGCTTGAGAAGAAGCCCACAGGAAGCGGCATTCTCGGCCAAGGGGCAGGCCTCCACTCTGTTGAGTCGTATGCCGTCGAATCCATAGACGAGCACAGGTGCGAGAGCCTCGGTCATGATTCCCTTCCCCCAGTAGCACCGGTGCATCTCGTATCCCACGGCGGCGCACTTGGATTTCCAGTCGAAGTGCCAGTAGCAGCAACTCCCGATGGCTCTCTCTTCTCCCTTCGGCACGAACACCCAGATATAGAGTCCCGTTGCCCTGGGGCATTCAGCTGAGTGCCCTCTACCCACTTCTGGGTTAGCTCGACTGACTCGTGTGGCTCTGTTCCGTATGCCTCGGTGACCCTGGGATCTGACTTGATTACGAACATCGCATCTACATCGGAGACCTCCATGGGTCGGACTAGGAGCCGTTCAGTGTTGAAAGAGGGAAGGTGCACGAAGGTTCCTTCAATGCTCATCGACACATTAGAGGCCATTCCCAATAGAAAAGGGTGCGTGCAGCCAGAGCAAACGCAAATTCAAAATGACCGTGTGAACCAATCTTCACCGTGCCAATACTACTTTTTGAGCTCCTCACTTTTGATTGCTGAGACGCTCTAAAGGCGTCGTTTGCGCGTAAGATCATTTCGCGTGAAGAGGAGCGCACCGGTAGGGGAGTACAAGCTGTCGGAAATCTTCACCGGGCTCGAATCCTCCTCTGCCCTGCTCAAGGTCTTCGGTTCCAGATCACAGATGACAAAGATATTGAAGCATCTTAAGCTAAGGATCGAGCGCAACGACTCCGGCCTCTGGCTGGACAGGGATACGGGTACTATCTGCATCGGCTCAAAGCACCTTACGACCGCCAAGAGCGACTTCCTCTACCTCGACGTCATCCATGTACTCGTCCACGTCAGACAGTTCCTTGAGGGGAAGGAGCTTTACGATCAGGCGTTCGAGTACGTTGACAGGCCGACCGAGCTTGAAGCATACCGGACGACCGTGGCCGAAGCGCGCCGGGTCGGGATGGACGAAGATGAGATTCTGAAGTACCTCAGGATGGACGCAGCCGACGACTCCGAGCTCGGCAAGCTGATGGAGAAGATCGGGGTAAAGGCAAGGCGCTGAAACCGCCCGTTTCCAGCCGAAAACGCACTCAGACCTTCTTTGAGGGTATCCCCGGCTCTACCAGGACCTTCATGTTGAGAAGGGCGTTTATCTCCTTCTCCCCGTAACCAAGCTTCTTGAGAGCCGTCCTGATGGACACTCCCTTGGCCATCTGCTTCCCCATTTCAGCCGCCTTGTCGTACCCTATTCTCGGGGAGACCAGGGTGATTAGGGCGGGGCTCGTCTCAGCCAATGCCCTCGCCTTCTCCTCCATGGGCACGACATGGTCGATGACAATCGAGGACAGCTTGTTCAAGGCCTCCGACAGGAGCTTGGCCTGGAGAACGATGTTGTACCCCATCAGGGGCACCCCCATGGTCAGCTCAAACTCTCCCAGGGACGCAGCGTAGGCGTTGGCGCCGTCCAGCCCGATCACCTCGCCTGCGGCGAGGAGTGCGCTCTCCACCGTCACGGGATTTGTCTTGCCTGGCATTATGCTACTCCCGGCTACTTCCTCCTGGGTGGGAATGTCTATCTCGCCGAGCGCGGTGCGCGGTCCCGAGAACATCAGTCTCAGATCCTGGCAGAGTCTGTAGAGGTCGATGCTTGCCGACCTCATGGCCCCGCTGAGCGAGGACATATCTGTCAAGAGTCTCGTCGGCCTGAACTTGTTCTTCGAGCTCCTGAATCCGAGGCCCGAGAGGTTCGCGATTTCCTTTGCGACCATCCCGCCAAACTTCGGGTCGGCGTTGAGGCCCGTCCCCACGGCCGTGCCGCCTATGGGGAGCTCCAGAGTGTACCCCAAGGCCTGTTCGACGAACTTCGCGTCCCTGCCGAACTCCTCGGCATAGGCTCCGAACTCCTGCCCCATGGTGACGGGGAGAGCGTCACGGAGATGCGTCCTCCCTGACTTGTAAACCGTCGAAGTCTTCTTGGAAAGCGCGCCAAGGCTCTTGCTCATCTCTTGCAAGGCAGGAATTAGGTGCCTGCTCACAGCAATGACGGCAGCCACCCTGATTGCAGTTGGGCCAACGTCATTGGAAGACTGCCCCATGTTGACATGGTCGTTCGGGTGGACCTTCTTGCCGAGTGCCTCAGTTGAAAGCTCGGCTATCACCTCGTTTGCATTCATGTTAAGGCCTGTCCCCGAACCCGTCTGGAACACGTCGACGGAAATCATGTCGTCGTGGGTTCCGTTCATCAGCTCCCTCGCCTTCGCCTGAACGGTCTTGCCGATTTCCTTGTCGAGGAGCCCGAGTTCGACATTCGATTTCGCGGCGGAGTATTTTATCGCTCCTACGGCCCAGATGATTTCTCTCGGGAACCTGGTCCCGGTATTCAGGAAGACGCGCTTCGACCCCTCGACGTACTTCACAGTAGAATGCGGAATGTCCACTGCTCTTAAGGAATATGTCGGATTTGAAGGTAGTCTAATGCCCGCCGCAACCGCAGGCTTCGACGTGAACGTTGGGGTTCTCGATCTTGAACCCAGTTTTCTGTAGGCTCTCGACGAAGTCAATCTTGGAGCCCCTCAGCATCTCGGCGTCCGCCTTGGCAGCCATCATGCGCAGGCCGCTCACTTCCTCTACCACGTCAGATTCGCCAGGGGCCCTCTCAAGGCTCAAGGCGTACCTATAGCCGCCGCTGCAGGCGCACCCTCCACCCTGGTAGACCTCAATCTTCAGGTAAGAGTCGGTGGCCTTCTCCTTCTCGAGGACCTCCCCTAGCTTCTGTCGCGCAAGAGGGGTGAACATGACCAGGGGTTGCAATTTTTGCATACAAGTTAGAATATTGGATTTTGTCTATTTAATTCTTTCCCGGCGGTTTCAAGCCTATGTGGGGGGCAGTCGCCCAAATGAAGCGAATTACTTGATTTCTCCGCCTCTCCTCCCAAACATCCGCCACCCCCACAGCATCACAAGTGCGACGATGACGGCGCCGATGACTACAGAAACGATAGCGAGGCTTGACCCGTTAGGTCCGGACCCGAAGGCGATGGGGAACGGCCCGATGAAAACGACACCACCAACAGAAGGATTCCCCTGCGTCGCCGAACCAAGAATGATCAGGGTGAATCCCAGGAGGAAGATCAGGAGACCTAAAGTCAGGAGTCGTTGCAAGAGTCAGATCAGCCCCAGCACAACGGTCAGGACAATCAGAATGATTGCCAAGATTATTGCCACGCTCGCCCACTTCATGTCAGATCCGAAAATTATTGGCACCGGCCCAATCAAGATTACCCCGCCCCCTTTCACGTCGGCTCCATCTTTCCCCCACCGAGAGAGCGTCGCTACGACCATCACTCCCAAACCCACCAGCACGAGCAGGATGCCAGCGAGTGCCAGGTCGAACATTTGAATGGAGGCACTAAAATCTCGATAAAGGTTTTTGCGGAAGGCTGCATCACCGAGTCCAGTTGGCTGAGTATCGCTGGTGTGAGAAATGCATGATGCGTACCGAGCACGAAATCGTGGTCGAAACCAGAAACTACAATCCGAGGGGGAGGGGGATGTACCGGTGCAAGAGGTGCGGCAGGGTCAA
>Ga0187780_10003901_pt1 | contig 11198 bp, 10 predicted proteins | sample 1015_Q2_SP10_20__FD_132429 | JGI IMG/M metagenome (GOLD analysis project Ga0187780, IMG submission 132429) | Tropical peat soil microbial communities from peatlands in Department of Meta, Colombia - 1015_Q2_SP10_20_MG | ecosystem: Environmental > Terrestrial > Soil > Wetlands > Peat | place...
CCGCCTTCGTACACCACCGGGGTGGCGGACCTGGTGAGCCTGACGTAGAAGGGACCGGGGATCGCTGCGATGGCCTTGACGATACCGTTGGTCGACGGGGCGTCGGCGGGGACGATCACCTTCATCCTGGGGATCGCCCTCATTATCGCAATGTCCTCAACCTGCTGGTGAGAAGCTCCGTCGGGGCCCACCGAAATGCCCCCGTGCGAGCAGACAAGCTTGACGTTCAGGTCAGGGTAGCAGATGTTGTTGCGTATCTGGTCGACGCACTTGCCCGGGACGAAGATGGCGTAGGTCCCGGAGTAGGCGATTTTCCCAGCCAGCGCGAGCCCAGCGGCCACGGACACCAGGTTCTGCTCTGCTATCCCTACGTTGAAGAACCGCTCCGGATACTTTGTTCCGAACACCCCGGACTTCAGGGACCCCGTGGTGTCCGCCCCCACCACCACGACGTTGCGGTTGACGGCCCCCAGCTCGAGCAGGGCCTCCCCGTAGGCGTCCCTCATCGCTGCCTGCTTCGAAGCCATCACGACGCCCTCTTCACCTCCAGGGCGCACTCCCTGAGGACCGAGATGGCTCTGACCGGGTCCTTCTTGCCATAGACGCCCGCACCAGCGACCAGCACGTTCCCACCGTTCTTAACGACTTCGCGGACGTTCTCGGGCTCGACCCCGCCGTCCACCTCCAGGTCCGTGGGGAGTCCCCTGTCGGCCACAAGGGAGCTGATCTTCCGCAGCTTCGGCATGACGGACATGTCCATGGTCTGGCCGCTGAACCCAGGGTTGACAGTCATCACCACCAGGGTTGAGATCTTGTCCAGCCGGTCCGCCGCCCAACCGGGGAGCTCTGTCTGCGGCTTGATGGCCAGCCCAACCTCCTTCCCCTTCGCGTGGACCATGCTGCACAGTTCGTCGAACCTCGGGCCGTTCAGGACCTCGGCGTGAAAACTGAGCAGGTCCGAGCCTGCATCCAGGAATCTGTCGACGTAAAGGTGCGGTGAATCTATCATGAGGTGCGTGTCGAATTTGAGGTCGCACCTCCTGCGGAGCGCCTTTACGGTCCCGGGGCCGAAGGTAATGTTCGGGGCGAAGTGTCCATCGATTACGTCGAGGTGCACCTGATCGGCTCCCCCCTCCTTCGATATCTCGACAGCTTTCACAAGGTCCCCCAGGTCCCACGCCAGGATTGATGGGGCGATCCTGATTCCTTTCAACTGATCACTTCAGTTCGCTCAGCACGTCAGAAAGGTTGTCTTTGGTGGGGGGCGTTCCGTGATAGTGCGGGGACCATTCCATGAAAGAGATGCCTTTCCCCTTGACAGTGTGCGCGACGATGACGGTGGGCCGGTTCCTAGTACTCGCCGCGAGGTCGAATCCGTCCATTATCTGAGTGAAGTCGTAGCCGTCGATTTCTATGACGTTCCAGTTGAAGGCGCGCCACTTGGCCGCCAGGGGCTCCAGTGGCATGACTTGCTCAGTCAACCCGTCCTGCTGGATCCCGTTCCTGTCGATTATGGCCGTGAGATTGTCGAGTCGATACTTCGAAGCCAACATCGCCGCCTCCCAGACCTGCCCCTCCTGCTGCTCCCCGTCCCCCATGAGCGCGTAGGTTCTGTACGACTTGCCGTCCAGCTTCGCAGCCAGGCACATGCCTGCAGCCAGAGAAAGACCGATTCCCTCGGAGCCTGCCGGCGCTTCGATGCCCGGAATCCCCATCGAAGGGTGGCCCTGAAGCCTCGAGCCCGTCTTCCTCAGAGTCATCAGTTCTTCCACGGGAAAGTAGCCCGCCTGGGCGAGCACCGAGTAGAGGAGCGGCGCGGCGTGCCCCTTGCTGAGGAAGAAGCGGTCTCTGTCCTCCCACTTCGGATTCTTGGAGTCGTACCGCATCACGTGGAAGTACAGGGCGACCAGCAGCTCAACCGCGGATAGGGACCCTCCCGGGTGGCCAGACCCCGCTTCCGCTAGAGCCTCGAGAATCAGCTTCCGCGTGTTCTTGGCAATCTCCTTCAGTCTCACCACTTCCTGGGCCGTCTCCATTATCTCCTCACCGGCGCCTGGACTATCCGTCTGACGAGCTCTTCTACGCCCTCGGTCCTCGCCTCGAGCTCCTGGTGCGAAAGCGACGCGATCCTGGGGAGTTCACTGCGCGCCTCACCTGCGACGTTGGCCAGGACAGCCGCCTGGTACGGGTTTCCTCCCGATGCCACTGCCAAGCTGAAGACCGCGGTCATGGCGTCCCTCACCCCTACCTTGCTGAAGAGGTTCTTTCGTCCTCTGATGGGAGGGAAGAAGGTGACCTTCTCCCGGTCGAAGAGTGCAACTCCCTGGTCCCCCCGAGTGATCAGTATCGCCCTCGAATCGAGTCTGCTGAGCAGGTTCACCCCCATGTTCCTGAGGCTTGTCTCGTTCACCATCGCCATGCCCGTTGCGTGCTCCGCTTCTTCCAGGTTCGACTTCACGTAGGTTACTCCCGAGAAGTCTAGGTAGTGATGCATTTTCGGCTGCCCGACGACGATCTTTCCCGCGGACTGGGCGGCCGCGACCACGCCGCTGATCAGATAGCTGGTGATGACCCCGCGGTCGTAGTCGGAAAGAATCACGCAGTCGATTCCCCCTATCTGGGGCTCCGCCTCCGCCAACAGCCTCTTCGCCATTCCCAGAGGGACGTCCTTCCTGTCTTCCTTGTCTATCCTGAGCATGTGGAAGGTGTTGACCATGTACCAGGTCCTCAGAGAAGTCGGTCTCCCCTGGTCAGCGATCACGCCCTTGGAGTTCAGGCCGTACTTCGAGAACTCTGACTTCAGCCAGTTGCCGTACTCGTCTGACCCCACCAGGCCCACCAGGCTGACCGATGCGCCGAGGGATACGAGCTCCCTGGACAGATTGGCGGCGCCGCCCGGTAAGAGGGTCTGCCCGACGAAGTCTCCAGCAGGGACGGGCGCCTCCCTGGCCAGCTTACGAGCGGCCACTTCGACGAAGCGGCTCACGAGGAGGTCACCGATGACCAAGACCTTTCTTCCCTGGAACTGGCGGAGGACAGCGGTCAGCCTCTCCCTGTCGACCGAGTCCAACGGCAACCTTTTTCGAGTTCGACAGGGTTGCTGGGCGTTTTAAGGTTTGGCGGCCTTCGAGCCAGAGGGTTTCTCTGAAGCCCACTTCTCACCCAGAAGGGCCTCTATCACGCCGACCGCCTTCCGCACCTCCCTTTCCATGGCCAGCGGGTCGTACCCCTTCGGCGGAGGGTAGTCGAGGAACTTCCTGTTGGGGTCTGCGCTGAGAAAATCCTTGCTTGACTCGTAGATCGACATGAGGGCGGGCCCGTCGAGTCTCCCGAGCTCTGACTTCCAGGCGTGGTGGAACCCTTTCTCGGAGAGAAAGGTCAACTTGACGTCCCCTTCCGCCTCCTTTTTCACGTCTTCCCAGAACTGGCGGTCGAAATCTCCCGGAGTCACCTTGCCGGATTTGATCTTGGATTCGTAGGCTTTGGTCAGGGTCTCCACCTTCGAGGAGGACAGTCCGAGGTGGGCGGCCAGCTGCTCCGCGCTGAGTCCGGAGCGGGAGAGGTAGTAGCACCCCTCCTCTAGAACATCCTCGGCGATTTCTTCGGAGCCGGACAACGTTGCGGCCGCTCACAGGCGCGCTTTAAGGGGTGTTGGAGGCCTTTGCCTCCCCTTCGAAAAGGTGCCTGGAACGGTTCAGGTATGGGATCGGGCTGAACCAGTTCCACTTTCCTATCTTCGACATCACTGCGGGAACAAGGTACGTCCTTACCACCAGGGCGTCGATCAGAATCGCGTAGGCGAAGGAAAACCCGATCTGTCTCAGGAGAAGGTCGTTTGAGATCATGAGAGCCCCCAGTGATCCGGCGAGGATGATCGCCGCGGCGGTTATCACAGCCCCCGTCTGCTCGATTGCCCCCACTATGGCGTCATTGAGGTGCTTCCCCTTGGTGGCTTCTTCTCGCACCCGCGTGAGAATGAAGATGTTGTAGTCCATGCCAAGGCCGAGGAGGGTCACGAAGAGGAAGAAGGGCGTTATGAAGAGCAGCGGGTAGTTGTACAACTGCTTGAAGACAAGCTCGGTGGCCGCCAGGGTCCAGACAATGCTCATGAGGACGGATAGGACCGCGAACAGGGGAAGGAAGAGGGACCCAAGGACGACGAGGAGGACCAGGGCAACGCCCACGGCCACAATCGGGACCACCGTGTCGAACTGGGAGTCAAAGACGTTCTTCGTGTCGAGGATGGAACCCGTCTCACCCCCGACGTAGATTCCCGTGACCCCGGGGGCGGAGTCGTATCGAGAGTGGAGAGATTGACGCATCGACTGAGCATCGGAAATGGCCTTGGCGGAATCTGGGTCGATGTTGAAGTTGAGTGTGAAGAGTGCGGTCCTGTTGTCACGGCCTACGCTCTGGAGGACGCCCGAGAGTTCCCTCCCGCCTTCGCCCGATGACAGGTTGACGCTGTCGTAGGGGACCTGCTGGCCGTAGACGAAGGTCGGGCTCGTCACGTTCCTGATGTCCGGGGACCGGGCGAGGTAGGAAGTGACCTGACCTACCGTGGCCATCTCGGAGGAGTTGAAGGAGTCACCCTGTATCAGAGGGTGAGAAAAGGTCATGACCACGTAGGTCGGGAAAAGGGTCCCGCTGCCGAAGGCGGCAGTAAGCTGGTTGGACGCTGCGATGGAGTCGAGGTTCGAAGGCGCCGCCGAAAGGAAGTCAAACGTGGGAGTGGTGGTCGCGTAGACGTACAGCGCAGGGCCCGACGCGACGAGGGCGAGCAGGATTAGGACGCTGGCCCTCTTGACCGCGAAGGTCCCACTCTTCGAGAAGTACCCCCTCTTCGACCTGAGCTTCTCAAGCACGGATAGCGAGTACCTGGTGAAGCGCTCGCCGGAATAGGGCCAGAAGACGCGGCCTCCGATTGCGCTCACCACGGCGGGGACCAGTGTAAGCGCCACCAGCAGGGCGACCAGAACGGCCAGTCCGACAACGTACCCTATGGTCCTGAGGTACACGACGGACGTGAAGGTGAGTGCCAGGAAGGAGATGATGACTGTGGCGCCGCTCGTCGCGATGCTCTCGCCGGCCCAGGTGACCGAGGTCTCGACCGCCTGCTGAACGGAGTGCCCGTTCACCCTCTCCTCCCTGTACCTTGCGAGGACGAAGACGCTGTAGTCCGTGCCAACCCCAATCAGTATGGTGAGCAGGATGGTGGGGACAGTGAAGTCGACCTTGGCGATGAGCGCCGCGACCAGCACTATGAACACCTGTGAAATTCCGAGGGCAACGCCGATCGCGCCCAGGGTGACGAAGGGCGTGAGGGCTGACCTGAAGAACAGCCCCGTGGCGAGGATCAGCAGGATGATGGTCACGGGGAGGATGAGGGTCAGGTCAGACTGGGCCGACTGACCGAAGTCGTAGGAAATCGCGTCCCCTCCAGTCACGAGCGCAGACCCGACTCCGGAGCCGGCGTCGGCCTGGCTGAGGACCGCGGAGACCGCTGACCTGAGCGCCACGACGTTCGAATTCGATGATGTGTCAAGGTTTAGGGTGACGAGGGTGATGTCTCGGCCGGGGGACACGAGGGACGAGATCAGGGCGGTCAGCGCGCTGCCAACGCCGTACCCGTCCGGCTTCCATACAATGCTCCCCGTCAGAGCGTAGAGGGACGCGTTGTCGTATGTCCGCCCCAGCCCATAGCTGGCGCTCACGAAGCGTTGCGAGAACCCCGTCGAGTTGGAGATGTAACTCTGCGCGAAAGTCGCGATCCTAGAGTTCGCCTCGGTGCCGTTGTCAGAGACGTACTCCGCAAGGGATACAGACCGAAGCAGGGCGTCGTTGAAGAGCCTGGACGACGGCAGGTAGGTGGCGACGTACTCTAGCCCTGCGTCGCGGGCTGTGGACGAGGCTCGGGCGAGAAGGCTCTCGTTGGAGAGTTGAGGGTCGGACCAGGAGGACACCCAAGCGGAGTTGAAGAGGGAGAGGACGTGGGATGAGAAGTCCCGGTAGGCGGTCGAATTCGCGTTCGAAAGCACCCCTGAAGCGTAGCTGTAAGCAGCGCCGTCGGCGTAGCTCAAGTTGCCCGAGGCCCCGTAGGCCTGCTCCCACGCACCGAAGTAGAGGGCAGGGACCCCAAGCAGCAAACCTGCGCTCGCGTTCGCCCCCCTGACTGAAGAGTAGGTGGCCTCGTTCACGCCCTCGATGGCTGAGTAGATCGGCGAATAGACGTCGATGGTCTGGTTGAGCCCCTTCAGGTTGGAATCAGTCCCGAGGTAATGCGCAAGCCTGCTGACGAATTCCTGCGTGACAGGGGAGCTCACGTTCGCCCCTTTCACGACCACCAGGAGGGTGCTGTTGGCAACGGTCTTCGAGAACTCTGCCGAGATGAGCTGCGACGCCTGGACCGATTCCAGCTGGCTCCCCGACGCCGACCCTTCGTTGAGCGACGTCGAGTTCGTCGCAGACATGATAACAGGTATCAGAAGCACAAGGGCAAGAATCCAGGCTACGATCACGAACTTTCTCCGCCTGTATACGAAGCCCCCTATCCTCTTGAATGGAGTAGAACGGCTTCGTGATTGAGCGCCCGAGGACAAACGAGAGGGCCTCCCGAAGTGGTGTAATTATGCGTTAGAATCTTCTTGCGATCCTGTCCGGAGGGACCGGTCACCGCTTCCGGAGGTAGAGGAACCCGTCTTCCTCCTTGACCTCATAGAGCGGCTCGTCGGCGAGAGGCTCGTCGAACACTCCCTTCCCAGTCTTCAGGTCCCAGACGGTCCCGTGGCCTGCGCAGGTCACCACGGTGTCTTCAAGGGTCCCTTCGGAGAGGTCCCACTCCTCGTGGGTACAGATCGCCCCCATGCCGTAGTACTTGCCGGCGACGTTCGCGATGAGGACTGACTCCCCGTCGACTTCGACGGTGAGCATCGTATCGAGGGGTACCTTCGAAGCCTCTACTGCCTTCCTGAAATCTGCCATGGGTGGACGGAGCCGTGAAGTGAATAAAAAATGCGCGCCCCGAACGCCGGCAGCGACCCAAGAGCGGAGTGGCTACGACGGAATCTGCAGACCCTCTTCCAGCTCCTTGAGGTCCTTCAGAGAGTCGATGAAGACCCAATCGCCGTAGTACGGAAAGGAGAGGAGCTCCCCGCGCGTCACGAGATTGGGGAAGGTCTCTCTCTCGATGTCGCCCTTGTCGGGGAGATACTTCAGGGCGCGCTTCGCATTCAGGACGTACACGCCGCCATTGATCCAGACGTCTGGGAACGAAGGCTTCTCGATGAAGTCCCGCACCATCTTCAGCTTGTCAATCTTGACGACCCCGAACCGCGAGCGGTACGGCACGACCAGCATTGAGGCAGAGATCTCTCCTGCCTGCTTGTGTGCCTCGATCATCCGTGGAAGCGGAAGGTCCGTGATGATGTCGCCGTTGGTCACCACGCACACATCTTCGGGCTTGGACTCCGACAGTGCCTTCTTCACCGCACCTCCGGTCCCCAGCGGAGACTCCTCCACCGAGTAGTCGATGGGGATTCCGTTGAACTTCGAGCCGAAGTGCTCCTTCAGCTTCTCCCACTTGTACCCGCACGCGAAGGTGACGGCATCCACCCCAGCCCCCTTCACCAGCCACTCGATCTGGTACTCCGCCAGAGGGCGCCCTTTCACCTGGATGAGGGGCTTCGGCTTGTCATCTGTAAGGGGGCGGAGCCTCATCCCGAGGCCCCCGGACAGCACTATCGCTCTCAACGCAATCTCCGAAAACAAAAAGACCCCCCATGGTCGTGATAAATACATTCCCTAAGCGTCTTAGAATTCCCAGCTCCAAATGAGATCCAGAGAGATCAACGGTTGCGTCCGCGCCCCATTGGGGGAGCAGAACCGTCCCTGGGCAAGCACATCGCCTTCACAGGCGCAATCCAGAAGCCGGTCGACGCCGGGACGAGGTTCCTTGCCTCTCGTCGAAGGCGAGATCCCGACCTCCCGGCCGGCCGCCCGTTGGGACTGGTCCGCCGCCCTTTCCTGCCCGGGCCGGGACGAGCACAGCCGGCGCAAGAATCTGAGATTAGTTAAAAAGCCCCTGTGGGCTGGTGGGGTTTCTTGTCCGAACAGAAGCTCGTCGAGCCGACTGCGGAGAAGCCCCCGCTTCCGAAGCAGCCCGAGGTCAACATCGGCACTGCGGGGCACGTGGACCACGGCAAGACGACCCTGACCCAGGCCATAACGGGAATCTGGGCTAGCGCGCACAGCGAGGAGCTGAAGCGCGGCATCACAATCAAGGTGGGGTACGCGGACGCCGCATTCTACAAGTGCGCTCTGGACCATGGAGTTGGGGCATACTCGACCAGCGAGAAGTGCCCGATCTGCGGCAGGAAGACCGCCTTCCTTCGCGCCGTCAGCTTCGTCGACTGCCCAGGGCACGAGAGCCTCATGACAAACATGCTCGCCGGCGCCTTCCTGATGGACGGGGCCCTCCTCGTCATTGCAGCCAACGAGTCCGTGCCGAAGCCTCAGACGAGGGAACACCTTCAGGCCCTGCAGATGCTTGGAATGAGGAAGATAGTCATTGCCCAGAACAAGGTCGATCTTGTTTCTGATGCAGATGCGAAGAAGAACCAGGCTCAGATCGCGAAGTTCGTTCAGGGCACGGTAGCCGAGTCAGCCCCTATCATTCCCATTTCTGCCCAGCAGAAGCTCAACATCGACGCTCTGATCGAGGCGCTGGAGGAGGTTATCCCCACGCCGGAGAGGGACTCGGCCGCGAACCCCCTGATGTACGTGGTGAGGAGCTTCGACGTCAACAGGCCGGGCGCCGAAATCGCGGGGCTCGCGGGGGGAGTGCTAGGAGGAAGCCTCACCCGCGGGGAACTGAAAGTCGGGGAGGAGGTCGAGCTGAAGCCGGGAATGTTTGACGAGAGAAGCGGGAGGTACGTCTCCATAATAACAAGGGTCTCCAGTCTGCAGACGGGCGCCGGCTCTGCGGACAAGGTCGGCCCCGGAGGGCTGGTAGCAGTTGGGACGCACCTCGACCCAACCTACACCAAGGGCGACCAGATGGTGGGGAGCGTGATTGGGAAGCCGGGAACGCTCCCGGACACACTTGAGCACGTTACCCTGGACGTGACGCTGCTGGAGACGGCGGTTGGAGCCACAGAGCTTGTAAAGGTCGAGAAAGTGAAACTCTCGGAGACCCTCAGGCTGAACCTGGGGACCGCCTCGACCCTGGCGGTTGCTACGTCCGTCAGAGGAAACGTGATCGAAGCCGACCTGAAAAAGCCCGTCGCCGTCGAAACGGGGATGCGCGCCGCGATTAGCCGGAGGATAGCCGAACGCTGGAGGCTCATCGGCTCGGGCGTCCTGAAATAGCGCTTGACCGACGTCGTCTTCGACAGCAGCTTTCTCATGGCCGTAGTGGAGAGGCCCACGGCGTGGCAAGAAGACATCATTGACCTGATAGGGAAGTTCCAGCCAGTGATGCTCGATTGCGTGCGCGCCGAGCTCAAGAGGATCGCCTCTGGCCGGGGGGACAGGTCGAGGGCGGCCCGCGTTGCCCTTGAGCTGTCTTCCGCGTTCAGGCGGCAACCCTGTGGCGGCGCCCGAGTCGACGACGAAATCGTGTCTGCCACAGTCGGTGGCGGGCGCGCGATAGCGACGACAGATCACGAGCTCTCGAGAACCGCGAGCGCAGCCCACATCCCCGTGATCACGCTGAGGAAGGGCAGGGTCGCCCTAAAGTCCGCCTGAGGCGGGTGCGAGAAGCGATAAAAACGGACGTCCCTCGGTCTCTTGAAGCTTGAGCGGCGGGGGCCTCGAGATCGAGGCAGCCAGGGAGGCCGACAGGATCGCCTCGTTCATTTTTGAGACTGTTCATGGAGCTCACGCAGGCGGGGTCGTGGTAGGGCTCAGCGGAGGAATCGACAGCGCGGTCGTAGGGGCGCTCTGCGTCAGGGCTCTGGGGAAGGGCAAGGTGCTGGCCCTTCTGATGCCATCGGCTCACACCCCACGCGAAGACCTGGAGGATGCACGGAACCTCGCAGGCTCCTGGGGGGTCAGGCGGGAGGAGGTTCCCATCTCCGGGAGCGTAGAGGCAATCATGGCGTCGGTGAAAGCCCGGGGCACCAGACTTGCGAGGGCGAATGTCCAGGCACGTGTGCGGATGATTCTCAACTACTACCGGGCTAACTCGCTCGGATACCTGGTGGCTGGGACGGGGGACAGAAGTGAAACGCTGCTCGGGTACTTCACAAAATGGGGGGACGGTGGAGCCGACTTCCTCCCGATTGCGCACCTCTTCAAGACCCAGGTCAGGTATCTGGGGGCGTACCTCGGCATTCCGGAGGAGGTTGTCGCGAAGCCTGCATCGCCTCAGCTGTGGGCGGGCCAGCAGGCGGTCGACGAGATCCCTGCGGACTACGGGAGCCTTGACATCGCCCTGCACTATCTCTTCGACCTGAACGCGAAGCCTGCAGAGGCGGCCGCTGCTGCAGGTTTGCCCCTCGGCGTGGTGAAGGAGGTGCTCGAGATGCACGCGAAAACGGAACACAAGAGGGAGCTACCTCCCTCGCTGGCCTGAGCCACCGGACTGCGTCTCATTCTCGCTAAACATTAAAATCGCTGACTCAAAGGGGTGGCTTCGTTCCTGATTAGTTCATGTTTCAGCTAGTTAACCTCGAAGACGTGGTCAGAGTCCCTCCAGACAGGTTCGGGTCCCCCCTCGAGAAGGTGGCCATGGACCTGCTGAAGCTGAAGTACGAGAGTACCATCAACCCGGACCACGGTTACCTCGTGCTAGTAACCAAGGTCGACGTGGACAAGGTGGGCAAGATCATAGCGGGGGACGGTGCCACCTATCACAGGGTCAACTTCGAGGTGCTTTCGTTCTACCCCCTCAAGCAGGAGATAGTGGAGGGTGAAATCGTTGAGGTGACCGACTTCGGCGCCTTCGTGAGGATCGGCCCGGCGGACGCGCTCCTGCATCTGAGCCAGATCATGGACGACTACCTTACGAGCGACGTGAAGTCGGGGATAATCACGGCTTCGCAGAGCAAGAGGACGCTGAGGGTCGGGAGCAAGGTCAGGGTGAGAATTACGGCGGTCAGCCTCGGCCACGGCATCTCCATGGGGAAGATCGGGGTCACCTGCAGGCAGCCTTTCCTGGGCGCGCTTGAATGGATTGACGATGAAGTGACCAAGGCAGC
>Ga0187780_10003902_pt1 | contig 11195 bp, 7 predicted proteins | sample 1015_Q2_SP10_20__FD_132429 | JGI IMG/M metagenome (GOLD analysis project Ga0187780, IMG submission 132429) | Tropical peat soil microbial communities from peatlands in Department of Meta, Colombia - 1015_Q2_SP10_20_MG | ecosystem: Environmental > Terrestrial > Soil > Wetlands > Peat | place...
CCTGGACGCCGGTGAGGCTGAGCTTGGCCGGGTCCGCCTGGCAGCCGCCGGACGGGCAGGTCGCCGCGGCGTCCGCCGCCGCGCTGACCGCGATGGTGAGCGCCGCCACGGCGAGCAGCAGCCAGCCGGTGCTGGCGAGGGTGCGGAGCTTGGTCCACTCCGCGTGCAGGGTCTGCCTTCCGTACCGGGTCCGGCTCAGTCCCGCGGCGGGCAGGCTCACGCGTCCCTCCGGCGCAGCAGCCAGGCCGCCAGGAGCAGGGCCAGCGCCGTCCACCCGCACAGCAGCGCGAAACCGGTCCACGGCGCCAGCGGGTAGAAGCCGGACGATGGGATGTAATTGGCCTGGACCTGGTAGTACTGCGGCACGGCCTGCTGGAGGGCGAAGGCGGCGGCCGGGGTGATCCGCAGCAGCCAGTCGCTGACGCCGGACGGTATTCCCGGAGGGGCCGACAGGACGTCCGGTATCACGATTATGACGATCACGATGAGGATCGCGGTGGCGCTGCGGCGCACCATGGTGGCGATGGCGAGGGTGAGGACGGCGGTCACCGCGACCAGCGCCGCCGTGCCGGCGATGATGCGCAGTTCGGTCGGCCACGGCTCCGGGAACACGGAAGAGCCGCTGTGCGCGACATCCTTGGCGAGGATTACCGCGCCCGCGGCGGCGGCAAGACCGGCCACGAAGGTGGCCGAGCCGATCACGATCGCCTTCGCCGCGAGTACCCGGACCCTGTTCGGGCTCGCGGCCAGCGTGGTGCGGATCAGGCCCCGCCGGTATTCGGCGGTCATGAACATCGTCGCGACCACGGCCACCGCGATCAGCCCGGCGAACGTACCGAGCAGGTAGTCCCTGACCGTGATGGCGGAGCCGCCGCCGCCCTCGGCGGGCCCGGCGACGACAGGCGCGACGTCACCGGACCCGGTCACGGTGAACCGGCCGGCGACCTGGTGATACGCGCCGGATCCCGGCGCGGTCTCGAGGCCGCCCGCGCCGACATCATCGCCGGTCCACGCGTCGGCAGGCCACGCGCCGGTCCGGGTGACGTGATCGAGGACGGCGGTGGCCTTGGTGGGGCTGCTGGATGAGTTGCCCGCGCCGAGGCTCGAGGAATACACCGTGTACCGCGGTGAGGTGACGAAGAGCCCCGCCTGGACGGTGGACGGCAGGCCGGCCAGCGCGACAGTGCCGACTTGCGTCCAGTGCGTGCCGTCGGCCGAGTCATAGCCGGTGATCGTGTCGCCGTCGCGGGTGAGCCTGAGCCAGCGCGGGCTCGCCGCCGATACAGCACCGGGGAGCCCCGGCGTGTCCTGGGTGTAGTTCCACTGCATCCGCACCCCGTTGCCGCCGGTGACCATCATGGCCGCGTACGCGGAGCCCTGGCTGGTGCCGTCTTTGATGATGATCCCGGCCTTGGACCACGGCACGAGAATGGCGCCCACGGGCTGTCCGTTGACCGTCTCACGACCCAGCTCGGTCAGCGAGGTCACCCGGACCGTGATGCTGCCGTTGCCGGCCAGCGGCTGGCGGACGAAGTAGAACTCATCCTGCACCGGTTCGCCGCCCGGCCCCGGCGTGTAGACGGGCTGGCCGCAGGCCGCGCCGTGCTGGACCGGGCCGTGCTGGCCTGCGCTGGTCTGACTCGAACATGAGGGGGCGGTGCTCTTGGCGACGAACACGCCGAGCCCGGCCGTTACCAGGACCGCGAGGATCATGCCGATGACCCAGCCGCGCACCGTGCGGAACTTGGTCCACTCCGCGTGCAGCAGCTGGCCGAAACCGTCGCGTGCATCCCGCGCGGTTGAGTGATATCGCGTGATGGTGGTCACTGCGCCGCTCCCCCGGCAGCCGGGGCGGCGCGGAATTCCACCGCGTCGCGGGTGAGCTCCATGTAGGCCTCCTCCAGGGTCGCCCGGTGGGCGGTCACCTCCGCGAACGGGACGCGGCTTTCGGTGAGAGCCGCCACTATCCGTTCGGTAGAAAGGCCGGAAATGGTGAGCAGGTCAGGACCTGTCGCGGCCACCCTCGCCCCCGCGTGCGCCAGTACCGTCATGGCCTGGTCGCGCGCCGCGGTGCGCAGCGCGACCTGGTCCCCCGAAGCGGCCTCGATCAAGTCCTTCACGCAGGTGTCGGCGATGACCTGGCCGCGGCCGACGACCACGAGGTGGTCGGCGGTGTCCTGCAGCTCGCTCATCAGGTGGCTGGAGACGAGCACGGCGCGGCCTTCGGCGGCCAGCGCGCGCAGGAAGCCGCGCATCCACACGATGCCCTCGGGGTCCATGCCGTTGAACGGCTCGTCCATCATCAGGACCGGCGGGTCGCCGAGCAGCGCGGCGGCGATGCCGAGGCGCTGCCGCATGCCCAGGGAGTATCCGCCGGCCTTGCGACGGATGACCGACTGCAGCCCGGCCTGCTCGACCACCTCGTCGACCCGCTTGGCGCCCAGGCCCTGCGAGTGGGCCAGCCACAGCAGGTGGTTGCGGGCGGTGCGGCTGGGCTGCAGCGCGGACGCGTCAAGCAACGCGCCAAGGTGGCTCAGCGGGTGCCGCAGGGTCCGGTACGGCTGGCCATCGACCAGGGCGGTGCCCTCGTCGGCCGCGTCCAGGCCCAGGATCACCCGCATCGTGGTGGATTTCCCGGCGCCGTTGGGGCCGACGAAGCCGGTGACCTGCCCGGGCGGCACGCTGAACGTCATCCCGTCAAGCGCCAGCACCGGCCCGAACCGCTTGCGCACGCCGGCCACATCGATCGTTGCCTCCATACCATGCAGGCTAGGCACCCAGCGCCGGGATGGTCGTCACGCCTGGGAGCCGTTTTCCGCGTCACTGGCTGGAGGGACCTCCGCTGCCACCGGTCCCTCGTGCGGGGGATCCCGGGATGCCTGGCCAGGGGGACGCGGCGGCCCCGGCCAGCGGCGACAATAGGAAGCGTGAGCCTGACAGCTGACTGGCGCGCCGTATGGGCAGGCCGGGCAGAGCGGATCGCCGGCGCCCGGCACGGGCTCGCCGTGACCACCGGGCTGCTCGGCCTGGCCGCGGTCATCGAGGCGCTCGCCCGGGCCGCGGTGGCCGCGCATGCCACCCCGGCCACGCAGAACCAGGGTGCCCAGTTCTTCGCGTTGGGTCTGCTGTACTGCGTGCTCGGCCTGGCGACCACGCTGCCGCTGGCGTTCCTCCGCCCGGCCCCGGCGGCCGTCGTCCTGACGGCGGCAAGCCTGCTTTCGCTGGGCCTGTTCCACTTCCTCACCTTGGCCGGCGCGGCCGCCGAGCTGATCGCGGTCTACCGGTCCGGCCGCGGCGGCATCTGGCGCGGCGGCGACGCTTCCGGCCGAATCAGCGGCGACGGCGCGCAGTATGCCGCGCTGGGGCTGACCGTGCCGTTCCTGGTCCTGGCGCTCGCCACCGGCGCTGCGGCGGGGACGGAGACCTGGGTGCTCACGGTCGTGCTGGCGGCGCTGGTCCCGGCGGCGGCGTGGGCCGGGGTAGCCCGGCGCTCGCGCGCCGAAGCCCTGCTGCACACCGCCGCGACGCAGGCCATCGCGGGCACGCTGGTGGAGCACACGGCCCGCGGCGAGCGGGCGCGCATCGCCCGTGAGCTGCACGACGTCGTCGCGCACCACATCTCGATGATCGCCGTCCAGGCGGAGACCGCCCGCCTGACCACGCCCGGAATGCCGGCCGCCGGGGCGCAGCGGCTGTCGGAGATCGGGGACACGGCACGGGCCGGGCTGACGGAGATGCGGCGGCTGCTCGGCGTGCTGCGCGAGGACGCCCAGGCCGAGGCGGCGGACCGGCATCCCCAGCCCGCCCTGGAGCAGCTCGCCGGTCTTGTCGACGAGGCCAGGGAGTCCTCCGGCGCGGCGTGCAGGCTGATCGTCTCCGGACCGCCGGTCACGGTCGACCCGGGCGTGGGGCTCGCCGCCTACCGCATCGTCCAGGAGGCGCTCACCAACGCGCGGCGGCACGCTCCGGGGGCAGCCGTCGACGTGGAGGTGCGCTACGGCGACGGCGAACTGCGGCTGATCATCCGGGACAACGGGCCGGGACCGCAGCGGACGGCGCCGGCCGGCGGCCACGGGCTGCTCGGCATGCGGGAACGCGCGGCCGCGGTGCGAGGCGAGCTGCGCGCCGGAGCCGCGACCGTCGGCGGCTTCCTCGTCGAGGCCCGCCTGCCCGGCAAGTGCGAGACCAGCGGATGAGCGCGCCTGCCGCGCTGGTCCGCATCGTCGTGGCCGACGACCATCAGATAGTGCGCAGCGGGTTCGCCGCGCTGCTCGGCACCCAGCCGGACTTCACGGTCGTCGGGACCGCCGAGGACGGGGCGGAAGCGGTGCGCGTCTGCAAGGAGACCTCCCCCGACGTCGTCCTCGTGGACGTCCGCATGCCGGGCATGGACGGCATCGAGGCGACCAGGCAGCTGACCGGCCCCGGCTCCGGGAATGACCGGCCGCGCGTCCTCATCCTGACCACCTTCGACCTGGACGAGTACGTGTACGACGCGCTGCGCGCCGGGGCCAGCGGCTTCCTGCTCAAGGACGTCACCGCCGAGCAGCTCTTCCACGCCGTGCGGGTCATCGCGGCAGGCGAGGCGCTGCTCGCCCCGACCGTCACCCGCCGCCTCATCAGCGAGTTCGCCAGGCAGCGGCCCCGGACGGACAGTTCGCGCACCGCCCGCCTCGCGACGCTCACCCCGCGCGAGACGCAGGTCCTGCGGCTGGTCGCCGAGGGGCTGTCTAACCCGGAGATCGCCGCCCGCCTCGTGCTCACCGAGGAGACCGTGAAAACGCACGTCAGCCGCGTGCTAGCGAAGCTGGGGCTACGCGACAGGACGCAGGCCGTGGTCACCGCCTACGAGACCGGCCTGGTCGTTCCCGGCGCCCGCGAGCCGGGCTAGCGGGCGCGCGAGCCCGGCACGGGCTCCGCAGGTCACGTGGAGATGGATGTCTGACAGGTGTGCTCGTATCCGTCGCCGCAGCCGCTCACGAGCCTCGGGCGAGGGTGCAAGCTCGGCGGACTTGCCGGATCCTGAAAAGCTAGGGCTATGAGCAGGTGGCGCCCCTCACTCGTGTCAGCGCAGCCCGGCATAGTCTGGCCAGGGCTCGTCACCAGACAGCAGGTGTTCCTGGCGGCGAAGACGGCAATCGCCGCCGGGCTCGCCTGGGTGGCGGCCCTGGGCGCCTATCCGCACAGCCGGCCGTACTTCGCGCCGCTCGCCGCGCTCCTGGTAGTCCAGCCGACCGTATACGACTCCCTCTCGCGGGCCTTCCAGCGCGTGGCCGGGGTACTGGTGGGCGTCGCTGCCGCGCTGACGGTGAGTCACTTCCTGGCCCCGAGTGCCTGGAGCATCGGCATCATCGTCTTCGCGGGCCTGCTCCTGGGCTGGACCTCTCGCCTGGGCCCGCAGGGCGCGGTGCAGGTACCGGTCAGCGCGCTGCTGGTGTTCGTGGTCGGGCGCGCTACTCCCGGTTATGGGGGCGAGCGCATTGTCGAGACCTTGATCGGCGCGGGGGTCGCCGTGATCGCCGTCCTGCTGAGCCCGTCCGCGCCCGGGGCCGACGCCGTCATGTCCAAGGCGCTCGCGCCGCTCCGCCGCTGTACCGAGATCCTGCGTGCTATCGGCACGGGCATCGGCTCGCCGTGGAACCCCGACCAAGCGGCCTCATGGCGCCTCGATGCGATGACGCTGATCGACACCATCGCCACCGCCCGCCGCGAACACCAGGGTCATCAGCTGAGCACCCGGTGGAACGCCTGGGCCCGCCGGGAACGAGCGGTGCTCGGCCGGGCGGACGAGGCGCTCCTTTCGGGCGAGCGGATCGCCATCTACATCCGGTCGATGGCCCGGGCCCTGGTAGACGGATCGGGCAATGCCCATCCGATGCCGACTCTCGGCGCGATGCTCGCGAAGACGGCATCGGCCACAGAGGCCTATACCGCGTGGGTGACCTCGGCCGACACGCCAGCCGACCGCCGGCTTCTGGCCCAGGCGCTTCACGCCGCAGACGACACCCTCGACAGCGCGCTCGCCCGAGTACAAGAACGATGGGGCAACGACCCCGCCCCATGGCTCACCATCGGGATGACGCTGGCGATGAGCCAGCGGATCCTGGCCGAGATCGGCCGCCCGCTCGACCCAGCAGAACACGAGCCTGCCTGACCGCCGACCTCAGTCGCCACCGTATGGAATACGAGAGCGGCTACGGCCCTGGCGGTGTGGGCTTGCAGGTGGCGGTGGATGCCCGGGTGGCGGAGTGCGCGGGCGGGCGATCCCAGGGAGCTGGATGGGGCGGGACGTTGGGCCCGGTCGCCTGGGGCCGGTGGTCGGCTGGCCTGAGGCCGGAGGTCGCTGGGGGAAGGGCGTGCTGCTGTGCGATGGTTTGCGCGAGCATTCGGAAAGTGAGCTGCCACGTCCCGTGTGGCCGTAGCCGGCGAGGCGCGGGAACCGCGGGGCCTGCAGGTGACCAATGATCGGCCAAGATGGCAAACCCGTCCCGACGGCGGATTGGACGTTGCGCCTTGAGGATGTGGCGCTGCGCCGGGAAGGGCTCCGCGAGGCGCTGTGCACGCTTGGCAACGGCTACTTCGCCACCCGGGGCGCGGCACCGGAGTCGCGTGCGGATGGGGTGCACTACCCGGGCACCTATATCGCTGGCTGCTTCAACGAGCTGCAGACGGTGATCGCAGGCCACGTAACGGAAAACGAGAGCCTGGTGAACGCGCCCAACTGGCTCGTCTTGACCTTCGCGGCTGAGGACGGCCCGTGGCTCGGGCGCGCAGAGGTTGCGGTGCTGGAAGATCGGCAGGAACTTGACCTGCGCCGCGGGATGCTGACTCGGTGGCGGCGGGTGCGCGACAACCTCGGCCGCATCACCGCGATCACGGATCGCCGGTTCGTGCACATGAAAGCCGCGCACCTTGCCGCGGTTGAGATGACGATTACGCCGGAGAACTGGTCGGGACGGCTGCGCATCCGGTCTGAGCTCGACGGCACGGTCACCAACAGCGGCGTCCCGCGTTACCGGGAGCTCGCATGCGGTCATCTGATGCCAATCCGGGCGTCCCGCCTAATGGCCGACAGCATGCTCCTGGTGGTGGAGACGAACCAGTCGCACATCCGCATCGCGGAAGCGGCACGTACCCGGGTGTTCAACGGCGGCGCACGGCTGGCCGCGAAGGCTTCCGCGGCGAGGCAGCCAGGGCGGGTCGGCTGCGAGTTCGCCATCGCGGTTGCGGCGGGGCAGACGGTGGTGGCCGAGAAGACGGTGGCGGTCGCCACGTCACGGGACCGCGCCGTCTCCGACGTGGGCGCCGCGGCGGCCCGGTGGCTGCAGAGCGCTGGCTCATTCGATGAGCTGCTCGGCCAGCATGTGCGGGCATGGGCGCAGCTGTGGGCGCGCTTCCCGCTCGAGCTCCGCAACTGCGCGGATGACCAGGTGCTGCCGGTGCTCCGGCTGCACGTCTTCCACCTGCTACAGACCGTCTCGCCCAACAGCATTGACCTGGACGTGGGCGTCCCGGCGCGGGGCCTGCACGGCGAGGCCTACCGCGGGCATGTGTTCTGGGACGAGTTGTTCGTGCTCCCGGTCCTGAACCTGCGGCTGCCCGAGCTGAGCCGGTCGCTGTTGAAGTATCGCTACTACCGTCTTCCCGCCGCCAGGCGAGCAGCGCAGGAGGCCGGCCACGCGGGGGCCATGTACCCATGGCAGTCCGGCAGCGACGGGACCGAGCAAAGCGCCCTCGTCCACCTCAACCCGGAATCGGGCCGGTGGCTGCCGGACACGACCTACCTGCAGCGTCACGTCGGTATCGCGGTCGCCTACAACGTCTGGCAGTACTACCAGGCCACCGGCGACCGGGACTTCCTCGACCGCTACGGCGCCGAGATCATCGTCGAAGTCGCTCGGTTCTTCGCCAGCACCGCCGCCTACGATCCCATCCTGGGCCGCTACGTCATCCGCGGTGTCGTGGGGCCGGACGAGTTTCACACCAGCTACCCGGACTCGGCCAGCGCGGGGATCGACAACAACGCCTACACGAACGTGATGACGACCTGGCTGCTGATGCGTGCCCTGCAGGCGCTTGACCTGCTGCCTGAGCGCCGCCGCGCCGAGCTCACCCGGGAGTTGGGCCTGACCCTGGCCGAGCAGGAACGCTGGCAGCACATCACGCGGCGCATGTACGTCCCGTTCCACGACGACGGCATCATCAGCCAGTTCGAGGGCTACGAGAAGCTGGAGGAACTCGACTGGCAGGCCTACCGGGCCAGATACGGGCACATCGGGCGGCTCGACCGGATCCTGGAGGCGGAGGGGGATAACCCGAACCGGTACAAGGCCTCCAAGCAGGCGGACGTGCTCATGCTGTTGTACCTGTTGTCAGCCGAGGAACTCGGCACCCTCCTGCACCGGCTGGGCTACAGCTGGTCGCCCGGCCGCATATCCGACACCATCGAGTACTACCTGGCCCGCACCTCGGGCGGCTCCACGCTCAGCGCAGTGGTGAACGCGTGGGTGCTCGCCCGCGCCAACCGGGAAAGCGCGTTCGACGAATACCTTGACGCGCTGCGCTGCGACGTAGCCGACGCCCAGGGCGGGACGACCGCCGAAGGCATCCACCTGACTGCCATGGCTGGCACCATCGACGTACTCCAGAGGTGCTTTGCAGGCGTGGACACCCGCGACGACGTGCTGTGGCTCGACCCTCACTGGCCCAAGCGGCTCGGCGGGCTGAAGTTCGCTATTTTCTACCGTGGTCACGTTGTCACGGTGACCCTCACCGGCCACACGGTTGTTGTCAGCAGCGGGCCGGGCAACCGGGCACCGGTCCGGGTGGGCTGTCACGGGCAGTCGCGCGAGCTCAGCAACGGCCAGACACTCCGGTTCAGGCTCTGACACGGCGTGCAGGCAGATCAGGGCGCTACCCGGACGCGGCAGCGCGCCCGGACTGGGCAGGCCAGGCGGATCATCAGAGGTTCCTCAGCGCCTGCGGTCCCGGGGCCCGGTTCGGGGAAACGTCCCCGGCGGTCAGGACAGTCGCTCCAGAAGGGCGGGCAGGTCGGCGAAGGAGTCCAGGACATGGTCCGGGGTGCCGCTGGCGGCGTGGTGGGTGCGGGGGAGGTACTTGCCGGTCTTGACCAGCACCCCGGTGAGTCCCTGGCGCTGGGCGGCGAGCACGTCGGTTTCGATGTCGTCGCCCACCATCACGGTGTCCGCGGCGTCGGCGCCCAGGTGGGCCAGGGCGGTGGCGAAGAACGCCGGGGCGGGCTTGCCCACCACGTCCGCCTGGGTGCCTGCGGCTTGTTCCAGTCCCGCGAGGAACGCGCCGGTATCGAGTTGCAGGCCCTGATCTGTGCGCCAGTACAGGCCGCGGTGCATGGCGACCAGCCTGGCTCCGCGTTGCAGGTGGCCGAAGGCCTGGTTGAGTGCCTGGTAGCTGAACTCCGGGCCGGCCCCGCCGACGAGCACCACGTCGACCGGCGTGGGGTCGCCGGGGTGGGTCAGGGTCAGCGCGGCCAGGTCCTGGCCGATGTCCCCGCTGTTGAGCAGCAGGCACCGGGCGCCCGGGTAGCGGTCCTGCAGGTAGGCGGCGGCGATGACCGGTGCGGTGAGAATGTCGCCGGCCGTGACCGGGAAGCCCGCATCCGCCAGCGCGGTGGCGATCGAGGCCCGGGTCCGGGAGGTGGTGTTGGTGACCAGGGCCAGCCGGGCCGCGGCGGCGCGCAGCCGACGCAGCGCCGCGACCGCCCCGGGCAGCGGCTTCCACGAGACGGTCAGCACGCCGTCGATGTCGATCAGCACCGCGGGGATGCGCCGCATGCGCTGACCATAACCGTACCCGCCGCACCAGCCCAAGCACACCGGGCCGTTGCTGCCGGGCTGGTCTGGGGCCGATGGCCGCGGAAGGTGAGCTGCCCGGCGGCGAGCGCCGGTATCTCAAGGCCGGCGGGTCAGCGGATGACGGCCGCTAGCCCTGGCCGTGCCACCTGGGATCCGCCGGGTCTGCGCCGTTAGTCCCGCCGTCGGCAGGTCCTTCGGCTCTGGCCCGCGATCATGCTGAGATTGACCGTGGCTAACTGAGCCTGCGGGTGTTCCTGTGCCGACTGACTGGTCACACTGGGGAGGAGATCACGCGCGTGGCGGGGCGCAGCCAGGCGGAGCTGGCAGCCTGGCTGCAGGACTACCCGGGTCGAGGTGCGCATTTATGTCCCAGCCTGTACCGGTCACGCCAGACTCTCCGGCGGCCCTCATCAACCGGGAGCTGAGCTGGCTTGGCTTCGCCCGCCGCGTGCTGGCCCTGGCCGAGGACCCGGAGCAGCCTCTTTTGGAGCGGGTCAAGTTTGCCGGGATCATGGGCATGATCTATGACGAGTTCGCGATGAAGCGGATCGGAGGCCTGTTGGGCCAGGTCCGAAAGGGCGGGGGCAGACGCGGACCTGAGGACCTGACCCCGGCCGAGGTACTCGAGGCCTGCCGCGCAGAGCTGCGGTCCCAGCAGGAGCTGGTAGCCGCGCTCGTCGAGGAGCAGTTGCGCCCTGCTCTGCGCGACCTGGGGACCCCGATCTTGGATATCGGGGATCTCGACCCGTCGCAGCGGGACTACCTCGCCCGGTACTTCGCGGACTCGGTGGAGCCGATCCTCACCCCGCTTGCCGCTGACGCCGCACATCCGTTCCCGTTCATCAGCAACCTCGGCCTCAACCTGGCGGTACTGGTCACCGGACCGGGCCGCCGGAACCGCCGCTTCGTGCGGATCAAGGTGCCGCCCAACCGGCCGCGATGGGTGCCGCTGCCAGACCACGCGGGTTGGGTGCCCCTTGAGCAGGTGATCGCCGACAACCTCAGCGCGCTCTTCCCGAGGGCATCGCAGCCAACCTGCTCCTTCTTCCGGGTCACCAGGGGGGCGAAGGATGATCCGTGGACCGACCAGGTGGGAGACGAGGACGCGGACCTCTCGCCCGGTGCGATCATCGGGATGGTCACCGCTGAGCTGACCGCCCGGAAGTACGCGGGCGTCGTGCGCGTGGAGGTCAGCGCCGGCATGCCCGCCGACCTGCGCGGCTGGCTCGCGACTCAGCTCGACGCCGACCCTGCCGACGTCATCGCGACTCCCGGGCTGCTGAGCCTGGAGGACCTCATGAGCCTGCCGGTGGAGGGCCATGCCGGGCAGCGTGACCCTCCGCACGAGCCGGTGACCCACCC